>Ga0114994_10001641_pt1 | contig 16186 bp, 14 predicted proteins | sample ArcticOcean_MG_C_9_FD_87043 | JGI IMG/M metagenome (GOLD analysis project Ga0114994, IMG submission 87043) | Marine microbial communities from western Arctic Ocean - ArcticOcean_MG_CB2_152 | ecosystem: Environmental > Aquatic > Marine > Oceanic | place: Arctic Ocean: Canada Basin | collected...
CGATGCGCAAAAGTTTAAGCGTCCTGAAGTTCGACCCTTCGAAACGCCCATAGCGGGCCCCGCGAGGCCCCCCGCGAAACCTTTTGCGGAGCCGAGGCTGCCCGAGAAGGTACCGAAGGCAGTGGAGCGCGCTGAGGCGGCTATCTGCACCAATTCCGTCGCTGAGATCATATGCGGCGTACCGCCCCGCGGCGCGACGTGGCAGAAATCGCCAGATGGCATGCCCGCGCCGCGACAATGGGTCGGGCACGTGTGTGGGGTACCCCCGGGCACTGCGGCCGCATTCGGGCGCTCAAGAAGCAGGAGATAGTGCCGTATTATGTGTCGCGGTCGGGACCGTCGAGACGGTCGTCGCGGTCGACCAAAATCACCCCAACGAGCGAAGAAAGGGTCTCAAGGCGCGGGCGGGCGTACGAACCCCCGCCTATGTACGATCACTTACACTCTGGGGCCCGTAAGGCGAAGAAAAGGGGGTTCCCAAAATAGGTGACGGGTTTTATATTTTAAGTGACGGGTTTTAGGAGTCCAAAATCGCAGGCCTTACCTCCGCGCGACGGTGAAGCTGGCGCACCAAACTTTGCATGCAGCCCACGTACATCATAGGGAACATACGCAGCAGCGTGACCTTGCCGTAATTTGGCCCGCGTGGCGCGCACGCGAAAGCCGCCGCATAAAACCCAGCGGACGTCCAATTCCTATGGTGCGGCCCCGTACCTCTTGGTTATTTTAGCTATGTTTAGCTAAACTTTCATTCGAATGCGCCGTCGTTGCTCCAAATGGCTGCCCTACGCGGCCGCAAGGGGGGTCGTAAGTACGTATAAGCATCCAGGCTGCACTGTACGCTAGCCATTTGGGGCAACGATGGCGCTTTCCTAAACATAGCTAAAAATAACCTCTCCGTTCTAGTAGGTTAGGCTCGTTGTGCAGGCGCCGACAACTTGAACGGCGCATAGAAGGGGCCATCAGGGCCACACGGACTCGCCCACCCCGCTCGGGTCCCGGGGGATGTCTCGGGGAGCCCCTTACCTACCCCAGGTAGCGTGTTCGCGGCCTGCCAGGTCCCGCCCTGGCTCCGCCAAGGTTTCGGACGGTCCCGGGTACTAGGCCCTAGGGCCCCGCTGGGTTCCGCTGGGCCATGCTGCGGGGGCCGTCCGGGGCACAGCTGGGACCTTGCGGGGCCTAGGCCCCGCAAGGCCCCCGGAAGTGTTTCTCTGTCGTCCCGCAGCGCCTCGCAGAGCTTCCACAGCGCCCCCGCGTGGATCAAGGCTTGCAGGTCCCGCAGCGTCCCGGGGTTCCGCACCGCCCGCGAAGGCCCCGCGCGGGTTTTGTCCGGGCCTCAGTCGTGTTCTCCCCCGCCCCGGATTCAGGTTTCCGGAACCCGTCCCGGGCTTGCCCCCTGAGGCCGCGGCCCGCTAGCGGCGTGATATCGGCTGCGTTTTGGCTTTTACCAATAACTTGAAAAGGTCTTTGGATCGCCTACTTGCCGTGGGGTCTCGAATATCCTTCACGTACTACCCGACGTCTGACAGTGGTATATGTAACTAACCGAGACATCGCGGCGTTGGCTCCGAGTTGGCTCAGTACGCCCGTAGAGGAGACTTCAAGTCCCCAACTTGGTGTACCAAGCGTGGTGTACCAAGTGGCGCGTCTCACATCGACATAGCCTTTGATGAACCTGGGTGCCTCTGTCACAGTGCGCAAGGTTATTTAGAGCTCTTTTTAATGTGGGCACCTTCCTCTTTAAGCGGACCCGCCCCTCATTCCGCCCCACCCATATTCATGTACTTGAAACCAACTTTTTCAGTACACAACTTGAATCTCAGGCCACCGCGGCCCGGCGGCCCGGGGAGATTACAAGTCCGGATATAGGACCGTGATCATACCCCTCTGAGTCCATGGGTGCCCACTTCCAGTCACGGTGCCAGCCATGGGTGCCAGTGTGCATCATGATTGCACCCCGGCTACATCATGATCATATGTACCCGCCCTTGGCAGTCAACCCATCCGTTGGGTCTTGGAAGCTTCTCCTGAGGCTGATAAGAAGCGCAAGTCTTTTCGCGCGCTAGTTTTTGTGACGGGGGTACTCGTAAAAACCCGTACTAGTACTACTATCGCTATCGAGGCAGTGGTTCAGAACAAGCGTGTTAGCTACGACTGCAGCCATTGGAGAGGCCCACCGGGAACGTGACTACTAATAATTGCTGCTAGCATCCGAGTCCCCGCCCAGGACATGGGAACTCACACCCACGGCGCCGTGCGGGTCGTTTCGTACAATAAAGTGCGTCATTATACCAGGTCACCCGCCCCCCGGGCCCCGCCCACTAGTCCTAGCACCGTAAAAAAAATATACGCACCCGTTCGTTTCCGAGACGGCCGCACTTCGACCCCCCCCCTTACCAAACGCGCCTAGGAACGTTCCTACGAGATCAAAGCGATTTGCAGGGCTGGCCGGTTCAGGAAGCCACCCCAGGGCCGAAGACGGCGCTCCCGCTGCCCGAAACAGGCCACGCGCGGTCTCCTGCCAGGTCCTGGGGCGGCTTCCTGAAACCCGCTCCAGCGTTACCCGCACGATCGAACGGTAGTATATGATTGGTATGGCCGCGCGCTTTGGCCGTGTCGTATACTCGGAACAAGCCACCTAGTCACTTTCGTGGGCGCCGACAGCCGGACGACGCTATGCAAAAAACGCGGCAGCAAATGAGGTGCGTCTCGCCGAGAAAATGGGCAAGTCATGACATGTTTGACGCGATCTTTTTTGACGCCGTGTCGAGCCGATCGGGCCACCGCAGCGTCGGATATCGTCGTTCGCGTGGCCTCCGACGATCTGAGACACTTCACCACAGCAGTGGCCCATCAGATGTCGGTCTATGCGCCGCGTTTCTCGGCCGCCACTTTTTTTATGGGGCCTGCGCAGCTATCACGGCGGGCGTGCACGGAAGTTCGGGGCCAGTTTTGAGGACCAGGGAGGACCAGGGGCCTCAAACGGTACTTGTTAAAAAGGTATAGGTCGAAATTAGGCGCGTTTGGTAAGGGGGGTCGTTGTGCGTATACGGGGGCATGACGGTGCATTTACGACGTTTCTCGCTGGTTTCGCATCGCGATCGATAGTCGGTATAGTAAGACGCTGCCTCGCGGCCTACGACGCTCGACGGCTGCGTTCAAGTTAAGGCGGCCACTGCAGTGGCATGCCAGCGTGCACGCTATATCTTCGACTCGGATATAGTACTTATAGCTGTACTTATAGAAATTTTCCGAGTCACGGTCTTTTTGACCCGCCTCGGGACTACAAATGGGGCGGTGACAACACTGGACGAGACGTCACGGTTCCACGTAGGCACTTCAAGTTCGATTTTCATAATTGCAATTTTGGGCTAAAGTTCCTAAACGTTATGGCGTCGTTCTCGGCCATTTTTGGCGCGTGCGCGCAAAAGGAGCTGCCGAGGGCCGCTTGGATGCTCGCAAGTAGACACGCACCCGGGCCGGTCGAGCACTTTGCCGCGCCGGGCGCGTGACAGCCGCAATTTCGTACTTTCAGTTAGGACGCAAGCAGTACTTTCAGTTACCTGCAGTGACCCCCCATCTAGAACTAGCTCCTCTTGGTCCTACCAGTAGCTCCGGAGGACACCTAGCAGCGAAGCCGCTGAGGGGCAGTGCAGAACTAGCAGCTAGGGGCAGTGGAAATTCAGGTGATGGCTGCTGCTAAAGTATGCCACTTTAAATTAGTGCTCCTCGGTGATACAGCCGTGGGGAAATCGTGCTTAGTCGTCCGTTTCGTTCGTGATGAGTTCTTCGAGTTTCAGGAGCCAACAATCGGAGGTACCCTGCCTTTGTTGCTGGCGTTTATTTTTCTCTCCTAGCTGCGTTTTTAACGCAATCTGTTGCGACCGGAACTGCAACTGTCAAGTTTGAGATATGGGACACTGCTGGACAAGGTAAGCACAGAAATCTTTGTGAGTTACTCTTAGCTGAGTTTTTCGATAGAGCGTTATCGAAGTCTCGCCCCAATGTACTATCGAGGTGCAGCGGCTGCAATCGTAGTCTACGATATAACAAATAAAGACTCATTTAATGGCGCAAAGTCCTGGGTGAAAGAATTGCAACGGCGTGGTGATCCGAATGCTGTCATCGCGCTTGCTGGCAACAAGGCAGACTTACACAGCAAGCGGAAAATTGATTATCAGGTGTGCTTGTCCTCGGCCACCCTCAGCGTATTTGTAGTCACAGGAAGCCCAGCAGTATGCAGAAGAAAATGGAATCATGCACATAGAAACATCAGCAAAGAGTGATACTAATGTCAAATCACTTTTTCATGAGATTGGTACGTGTGGTATGTCTACCAAGGCTCACATCCCTTCGGCGTAGCGCACAAGTTGCCATCACATGCACCCCAATCAGACCGTGAGGCATTTCCACTAATCCCGTGCGTACGAACATAGCTTGGCCATTATTTTTGAGTAAATTTCTTAGTGCCCTGTGTCAGGCCCAAGGGTGTTGAAACGAAGGCGTGCTGCTAATGTGAGTTTATTTGAACACAACCCCATCTAGATGCTGGACACTAGAGAATCCGGGAGCGGAATGCACTGGGTTATGACTAGCAGCTCTAGACATTCCTGCACATTACCTCGAGTTAGTAAATCATGATCTGTGGATTGGTCAAGGCATGACTATCCAAAAAGGCAAAAGCATGCATATCTTGCTGGACTGTATCTGGCGTCGTCAAGCCAACCACCTGGCATCTGGAATCGAAATGGCGGGGAAGATGAAAAACGAGCCTGAAGCGTGCACTATTTCGGCGATGGTAGCTGTTCATGATCGGTTCAACCACCCGTCGTCACACGGTCGCGTTCACGGTTATTGTTGTCTAGTAGTTTTGGGGGGTTCAACGACGGAAAACAATCGGGGCCCGGGGCCGGAGGTGGGGGTGCTGCCCTGTAATGGGCCGTCCTGTAACGGAATGCCAGCGCGCGCGGGCTCGAATATGTCTGTCTGGCGGGTTAGCTGGGGTCGTGACCTCCCGTGAATGCCCATGAACGGCGCGGCGCCGCAGCCTAATCATCCGGATCCTCCACGATACCTTCCACCGCGGCTGCCAGGTTAGTGGAGCTTCAACGATGACCGTCTCCGTACTTGTCTCCGTAAAGACCCCACCCACACCCTTATTATGCTACTCTCGGCAGGCTACCCCGCTGTCCTAGCCTGAGTCATGGTCGCGGCAGATTCTTACCCTGCTCCCACTGTGGCACGCGCCTCCAACCAGTACAGCTGACGCGCGCTGCAGTAGACCAGCTTCTCTCTTGGCTTTATCGATCAATTTTGAGGATGGTTTAGGGCATACATCAATGAGGGCAATTGCGTATGCATAGACCTCTCCCGTTTTTATGGTGACAATGCCCATTTGAGATGGTGTTTGATGACGTGCAGAGGTCGGTAGCATCAACCTTGTGGCAGTAACAACTAAAGATACATCATCTAATGCCAAAGCAACAAGCCAGTTGTGGAGGAGGTCAAGAAGATCTGGAGGGTCAAGTGTCCCAATGGCCGATAAGGCCAATTTCCGATAAGCCTGCCTCACCTTAGGGTCAACTACAGAGAAGAGCCCAGGGGGACATCGACATATCTCTGCAACTGCTTTCGCCTTAGCTGAGAGTTTACTACCTACAGAACGGCACCCAAGGAGCGCTTCGATGTCGAAATCGACAAGCTTGCGAGACCCCAATATTACAGCAACACCATCAACATCGAGACAGTCCAGTTCCTGTTGTGCAGCGCGCAGTCGTTTCAATACTGGCTCCCTCTCCAGAACTGACGCGACTACTGCTGCAATGCTCGATGTGGGGGCGAACGTTGGCACGCGGTCACCCTCTACAAAGCACCCAATGACTGGCCCCACTTGCCGACTTAAACTTACCTTGATGGCTTTTTCTATGGAAGCTTTGTTGCCACTGAACAGTACCTCATGGTCTGAGTTAGACGCATGTGCAGAATTCTCGCCAAGCTTTGCTGCTTGCGTTATCAAAAACCGAGAGAACTGGGCCTTGATAGATGCCTTCAATGGGTCAATAAGCCAGGACCGCGCTTTATCCGCCTGTTTGGGTTTCAGCTCTACCGCAAACGTCCCCCCCGTAACCTTTTTGCCCTGACCAAGAGGAAGCCAGTTTTGGGTTACGTCTTGCACGAACAGTCCTGAGTGTGCTGTAAAGGATGTCTCAAAACAAGTTAGCAACAATTTGGGCAAAACACTCCTACAAACGCGTGGCAAGAATTCAACGCCCAGCCACTCCTGCACAGATACACAGTTAGATTGACTCATCGAAGCACTCACAAGGACTCCGCGCTGTGCTTGTGCCGCCCATTGTTCAAAAGCTAGTTCGAGAGACAAAATCCGATTTATAGGCCTTCGACGAGGCTCCTTGCAAATGCGCCAGAGCATTGGCGCATGGCCACGGAAGACGGCGTGGGCTGAGCCCTCTCCCATCAATCCTCTGCAACTGCTTGCTCTCATGCTCGCGTGAGTAGGTGGACGCGCATAGGACCCGATGCCTCGGGTAGTAGTATCAAATTAAGCAGCGCCGGGTCTGGCAGGTTGCAGCAACTTACTGGCCAGGGCAAACCCGACCACGCCAGGTCCGTCCGGCACCTCGACAGGCCCAAATACCAACTACGAAAATCTCCTTGGGTCCGACGGGGCGTCTGCGAGAAGTGCGAATATCCAAAGCAGTCTGACAGGGGAGTCGTGAGTTAGTACTAGTACTTAGACGGGGCGCGTCACGCGATCACGAGTGTCCCCCGAGTGTCCGTCCGCGGAACTTGAGGCTGATGCGCGGCCGCGTGCCCGCCTTGGGCGTCAGCGTGGCCTCCTTCATGGCTACGTCTTCCGCGGGCGCGGCGTCGACGTCCAGCGCGGCATAATCGCCGGCATCGCAGATCCGGCCATTGCCGTGCCCGACGCGCGTCACGTGGACGCTGGGGTCTGGCAAAGTGATCAGTTCGGTCATTGGATTACGGGTTGGGTCAATCGTGTCGTACGCAATTTTGAAGCGGCTTTCGTCCATGGTCGATTCTAGTAGATGCTCGAGCCGGCGCTACGTACAGCGGTTTGAAGAAGCTCGTGATCAGCGGGGTCTTCCCGGCACAAAAGACCTGGACCTGGGACTACCAGGGCCGGTACCATTACCATGGACCTTGGCACGATCGTTGATTTCATCGACCGGCCTGCGCGAGGTCTAAAAAAACCCTCGAAAAATTGTCATATTTGCCAGTGACGTTCAGCGCCGCGCGATCCTGGGTGTCGGGTGCAAACTTAGGTCAGTGAAAAACGCCTCCAGTGTCCAATCAAACTCTTCCAGGCCCGTTCAATCTCAATCTACTACTGAGGTTACAGGGATCCGGGCGACCCAATCCCCAATATGGCCCTTTCAAGTTGTTCAAAGTTTGCTCCAAGTTTTATTCAAGTTTAGCCGGAGTGGAGTATCTTCAGGCCGGGTAGGCTGCTGAGCCGCTGCTCTGCGCGTGCCCCAAGCCACTATCTCTAATATCATGATGCCATATCTCCGGTAATGACATTGATTCCACATTCCCGCGCCCCCCGAACGCGCATGGGCGCGGGACGTTCCAGGGTAGTTGCAGTATATCATAGTCGTCCGCCGAGACCATGGGGGGTGAAGCGCCACTAAAATTGAGGTCCGTTGGAGAGAATATTAGAGGAAATGCGTCCGCGGCCATGAGGGGCGAATGACGGGAAGATCCCGCTGGCGCGCCTGGTCTTTATGATGTCCGGGAGAGGCCGGCCAAATTTGGAGCAGCGCAAGAGCCATCACACTGATTTAGGGCACCGAGACTGGTCGAAGAAAACCCGTACAAACAAACAAAACCCGTACGAGAAAGTCCCCATCTTTACCCCCCCTAACTGGCTCCCGGGACCTCCTCAGCAAAGTAGACTGCACACCGCGGCTGTAAGTACCCTCGCCCGCGCCTCAAGTCTCTTTGTTTCATCTTTCGGGTGCTTTTAGTCGACCGCGACCGCCCCCGCTGCGGTATCGTGGTGGGCGTCATTTCGCATGCTTGCCACGTAGTTCGAGCGGTCTGAGCTCACGGTATCTTGCTTCGTAACCCCACCGAGCGACAGTACCAATTTCGTCCCGTAATTCACCCGTATGACCGCATTCGTTCACGTTTGCCCGCGAGGGCGGACGTCGGGCGGCCGCGTTCGCGATGTTTATGTCACGTTAGAACATCTCTGAGCACCTCGTCGGAACGTCGACTTCCCGGATGGCCCCGGTGCGGTGCTTGCGCAGTGAAACGCGGGGCGTAAGGGCGAAACGGGCGTGTTGAGGCTCCAACTTCACCGAGCTGTTACTCAGCCCATGCATCGAGTTCCGTGCCAAGAGGGACACCGCTGAACGCGCAGCGAGACAGGCTTTCCAGCGCACCTTCGCTTGGCACGGAACTCGGTGCACTCGCGGCGAACGCCAAATGTTTAGTCAGCCCCCGCACGCTTACCCCCTCCTGCCGAGACCAACTGCCAGTGCTCCAGAGTACGCGCAACGACTGAGGAAAATTTCCTCGCGACTCAGCTGCGAGTGCTGGAGATAACCTGAATAGCAGTAGCCCGAGTGATAACCCGCATCCTCGTTAGTAGCCCAGCCTCCGCCGTTCAGGTCCTGTGCAGGCAGGGGCTCGCACACCGGTCTGTGCAGACCGGCGAATAACAGCTATGCCGACGCTTGCCAAAGTACTACGGGAATTGAAGGTGCTCCAGGATCCATATTAATGGTCAAAAATGTTTGCGCAGGTGGAAGACGCCTTGCTATACCTGGATCAAGTGAAAATGACTTTCGAAGACAAGCCAGAAATTTACAACAAGTTTTTAGACATAATGAAAAACTTTAAAGCGCAAGAAATTGACACGCCTGGCGTTATTCAACAAGTCTCGCACCTATTCCGCGGGTATAACAAGTTAATTCTTGGATTCAATACTTTCCTTCCTGACGGCTACAAAATTGAGCTACCTCTGGACGGAAATAATGCAACAATGACTGTGATAACACCTGCAGGAGTTTCGGCATCCATTGCCAGTGATGCGTAGGGATTTTTGCATACAGCTGAGCTTCCTGTATAGGTCGGAGGCCCTGTCATCCCCCGTCAAGGGACAACGCAAGGCAAAAACACAGGAGGTCAGAGTTAAGCACTTGAAACCACGCCGATATTCTTATGCCTCTCAGGTAATATTTCAAAGCCAGGCGACGCATGCGGCAGAGCCATTCTGCAACAAATCTTTCCTTCTTGAACAGCCAAATTATAGGCGATTGTACGGCCCGACGTGGTATGTTCCCATCTGTTGATATCCACAAGGAAAAAGTATTATGTAGGCTGGCGCCCCTGTTGAATTCGACCATGCAATTACTTACGTGAGCTCCTCTTGTCCTGATCTGAAAGTTCGTTAGATCCACCAATTTAACAGGTTACAACTATTAAAAAACGGTTTGCGCACGAACCAGAGACCTACAAGGCGTTTCTTGAAATTCTGCACACATATCAAAAAGAACAACGTTCAATAAAGGATGTTCTTGAGCAAGTGTCTCAGCTCTTTGCTGACCATTCTGACCTCCTCAAAGAATTTACCTATTTTCTTCCTGATGCAGTTCAGGAGCAAGCCAAGGCATGCTTTTTGTGTAGTACACTCACTATATGTATTGTGTGTGTAGGAACGGCTTTCACGGGCAGCTAGGGAGTCAGAATTGCGTCTGGGTCAACATCTAGGTGGTGAATATAACCTTGACCATGCCAGCAGCAGACTCGTGCCCGTCCAATGCTCGGCGGATGATCAAAGCCGCTGGCCCTCAGCCGTTGGCAGAGGATCGAGAACAGCGTTTGATTCAACAAGTGGACTACCACATACGAAATGCAATATTTCAACGGTGCACTCCGAATCAATTATGTATCCTCGAATTGAAGCTGAAAGTAAGGCTATGAGTAGTCGGCCAATCTATGCGTCTTGCCCCCGCGTCAAGTCCTGAATGACGCACACACTTATATCACAGGCGCTACACAAGCTGCGCAATCGAGCGTCAGCTTTTTGAAAAAATAAGAGAGTCACTCAATTGCTGTGCCCTTTCATAGATTAATGCCTGGTCTAAATAAAATACAATTCAGGTTCCTGAATGCGACTGGCACTTTGGCTACGGCGCCTGATGCATGGAATCAGTTCCTGAAGTGTCTTGATTTGCACTCCCAGGACCTCCTTCAGCGGTCGGATCTAATTCGCCTAGTCTCTGGACTCTTCAGTTCTCATGGACTTTCAATTGAGCTTCTCGAGGCTGTTCAAAGGATTTTGAGAGATGGAGATGGCATTTACAGCGCAACTTATGATGACAAAAGGAAATACAGGCTGAGCGAAGAGCAAAATAAATATAGTTCAGGGTCATTGACGCCACTTCATGATATGGACTTTTCTAGCTGCGCCCGCCATACACCCTCGTATCGGGCATTACCAATGTCGCTGGTCCAGCCTAATAGTCAGGGACGTTTGAGCCTCGAACTAGCTGTTTTGAATGACATGTGCGCCAGCGTAAGTTCAGAGAAAGCATGTGGGTTCCTGCACCCTAAAAAAGACAAACACGAACAGGACCTTTTCCAGCTAGAGGATCAACGGTACGAGCTTGACATGATCATTGATGCAAACTCAACTTGCGTTGCTGTTCTAGAATCAATTACTACTACCTTTTACCAGAATGATCGCTCTACTGCCAGTAAAACTCGAATTTGTCATGAAAAGCAAGTCGATTGTTCTAGACACAGCTCAAACTATGCGATCAATGCGAATGTCGATGCAGCCGCTCTTTCAAACCCCCACTTAAATGCAATCTCTGCTGTCTACGGCAAGCACAGTATGTAGATAGAGTCAATCCTTGAAAATTATTAGCAACACTAGAAATGCAGCCATGGTTAGGTGGTGAACTCATTGAATTAATTAATAATAATCCACGCTTTGCGATACCCCTGGTATTGGAACGACTCAAACGGAAAGGGAAAGAATACCGTAACATGCGCGAAATAAAAAGTTACAGTTGGGAGGAGGTAATAAACCGCAACTTAAATCGCGCATCGGATCAACGCGCGTTTCACTTTCGTCAAAATGAGCGCAAGATCAAGCTCTCTTGCTATCTAATGCGGCACATCCTCGGTTCAACCCATACCGAAATAGGACTTTCTAGTCTCCAAAGAGTGATAAGGCAACATGAAACAACCACACTGCTAGATGATGACCCCAAGGATGAAACAGAAGCTCGCAGGAAGGACATTTTCCTTCAATTGGGACGGCGCTCTTTACACCGCACGCTATTTCGTCTTATACTCAACGCAGTTGAACAGTCATGCATAGCACAACATGATAAACAACTTATTGCAAATTACTGGCAGCACTTTTTCTTCCACTTTGTCCATCTTTCCAACGATAATCACAAAATAGAGCCTACGGTACCAAATCTTCCTTCAACTTACGTCGTAATGATAGATACAGGTTTCACCTTGGATAAAATATGACGTTTCAGACGAGTTTGCACACAGCGTAGAGGGCCTTCATCTTTGAGATTTTTACCCAGTTAGATTTTGATTGATTTAATGTGCGCGCAGGCTCATGATTGGATCTCGTCAGATATATATGTTTTTTAGACTTTATCATCTGCTTTTTCAGCGATATGAATTTGCCTGGAAACTTGGTGACAACCCTACTTTGGTCCCCTCGGGTTGTCAGAGTGAATCTTCAAGCCAAGATCATCCACGTATTACGGCTTTTGATACACTTGTTCGTGGTCTTCTTGACGGTTCACTAGATTCGGGTCGTTATGAAGGCGGCTGTCGGCTTCTTTTTGGCGCTTCGTCATTTGTTTTTTTTTCGATTGACAATTTGATCGTCCAGCTTCTCAAACAGCTTCAGTGCGTTGTGAATGACATTCAGAGCAGCAAACTTGTCGATTTGTGGAAAGAGAGGGAGGTGCTTAAACGAAAAAAACACCTCGATGACTGCACGAATAAGTTTAGTGATGTATCTATTAGACCCTCGATGCTGTCGAGCAAGTCAAGAGTCTACTTAATTGTTTCTGAGTCACATGCATAGTACTCTTAGGTTATAAAGCCCGTGCCGAACATGTAGCATACTGCCCAGGAAAGGTCGTACTTCTTTTGTTGTGATGTGATCCCCTAGAGATCAGTGCTCTGCTTAGGTCGTTGGTACTCTATATGCTGTCCGCTACTATACCCACTCCAACAAATGCCCAGGCTTGCGCGCTACTTTAGACGCAATTTCCATCAAGTTCGCCTTAGTGTCACTCAAGGTCGCTCACCATATTGTGTAAACGTAGGCGCCTATCTCCTAGTGAACAATCAAGGTGAAGCACCGCCTGTCCTTCGCAGCGCCGACCATGTTCCATTGAGGGGGGGAACGTCTCGTCTTCATTGACTATGATCCTCATCTTGCGTGCGTGTGCAAAATGCGATCCCGAAAAGAAGGATAAATTACAACGTTATCGAGGATAACCCGCACTACCAATAGCACGGGTCAAGGAACAAGATGACAGGACACCGCCAATGGGGCTGGAGATCGGGCCTCTAGGTAAATTGTTATTGCCCTTGGTGTGCTCATCAGAAAGTCAGTCAGAAGCTTCGTCCGCCGCCGCGTGTTAATTTTAAATCGAGGACGGTTACGCGAAGGTTCACTAATCAGCGCTTACCGGCCCCCACCCCGCGTCCAGGCCCCCCAGTACTCTAGCTAGAGCATGGAGCTACAAGTTCTCGGCAGCGTCTCAGGCTCTGATAAAAATAACCGTGACTTGCCATTGAACTTCAAGTTCTTGAACGATCGGCGTCACGGTGACGGCCCAGGGTCAGTGCGGTGTGCGCGCGGTGTGCACGCATGTACGGCGGAGTAAGGTCTAGGTCTCGAAATACCCCCCGGGTGGCCTGGTACTGTGGACAACTTCACTGAAGTTGAACCCGAAGACTTTCACGGACTCGGAATTTGAAAGTACTGGATGTAAGTACAAAGGCCCCGGGCCCGGGTGGGCCCTAGCTAGCGGGTCCTTTCTGACTTCTAGAGGTGATCGGATCATGATATTAGTATAGGCCCAAGGTGTCAGGATAGCCTGCTCAAGGGATTAATAGAGGGGGCCGGGTCCTGCCCATATGGGGGGCACTGCAGCCTGAGGAGCCCAGCCCGGGGGTCACGGCCCGGCCCGGGGTCAATCATGATGATGGCATTTTTCGGAGGGCCCGGCCATCTGCGAAGGTACTCAGGCTGATGATCGGAAAACCATACCGTGACCCTCATAAACAAAGTGAAACAAACTACCGTTGTTTTTTAGTTATCTCGGGAAGGAGGCCGGCCGACTTTTTAGTCAACTTGAATTTTTTAACTTATGATCGTGCGGGGCAAGTTGCTGCGGTTTTAAGGTTGCTTCCCAATATATGTATTGGTTGAAGCTTCTCCTCTAGCGAAAGTCGCGGTGCCCCATACCAAACAGTCTTGTAACTCGACACGACTTCTATCATGTGTGTAACTTAGAACTCGCGCCCAGTTACACCGTGAGTTGAACCAAATGGCTGAGATTGAATCGTGGCCGTGCGACTCTAGTGAGTATTCTCTAGAACATCTGATTGGCCGCGGTTCATTTGCGAAGGTTTATACAGCCACGTGTGCTAAAAAGCGCTCAGATGGGGTTCAGCGTGTTGCTCTCAAAGTGATGGACCTTGAACACATTACTACTGAAATTGCAGACATTTCCAAAGAAGTTCAGATGATGCGAATGTGCCACCACTCTAATGTGCTGTGCTGTCACGCTTCATTTGTGAGCAAAAGTGAACTTTTCCTTGTTACGCCTTTGATGGAAAAGGGTTCATGCTTGCGCATTATGCGTGTTGCGAAACAACAAGGTCGGGGGGAAGGACTTGCAGAGCAATGGCTTGGTTATGTGTTGTTTGAAATCCTATGCGGACTTGGATACCTTCATGACAATGGCCATATTCATCGTGATATTAAGGCAGGAAACATTCTGCTTGACCCGGATGGCAAAGCAGCTCTATCGGATTTCGGAGTTACCTCGTGGCTGGTTCACGCTGGACTTAGGCGTCGAACTGCTAAAACCTTTGTTGGGACCCCGTACGTGCCCATATCCTCTATATAAAATAACATAAGCAAAAGACAAACACAGATGTTGGATGGCACCTGAAGTCATGGAGCAAGTCCAAGGATATGACTACAAAGCTGATATTTGGAGCTTTGGGATCACTGCATTGGAGCTAGCCAAAGGATTTGCGCCATATGCATTTCATCCACCAATGAAAGTCCTTTTGTTGACGATTCAGGAAGAGCCGCCATCGCTGCGAAGCTATGCCACTGAAAAATCCTGCACCGGTGCGCATGTTCTCATTCAACATTTTATTCTCCTAGGACAGGTGAATCATTCTCCCGTTCATTCAAAGAAATGGTGCGCATGTGTCTTCAAAAAGAGGCACGCAAACGCCCCACGGTGCAAACCCTGATGAACTGTAAATTTTTCAAGACAAAGTGGCCCGTCGGTCCCTTGGTTAACGAGCTCTTGCGCCATGTGGGTAATATTTCTGTCATATACCGTCGTTTCAAGCAGTCAAATTATTTCTTCGATAAATACTTGTGTGCTGCAGATACCTGGTGAATCCAAGTCCCCACAAGGAAGTTCCTTGTATCTCACGACAGATGTGGGGCTATCAGCGCTTCCTTAAAATTTATCTGTTCTTTCGAATCTTTGGCTGTGCTAGGGTTACAATAAAAATGACACAGTTATTTTCGATGAGAATACGAGTCCCCCAGGGAAACCCATGCAGCAAAGCTCGAGTGAAGAAGAGACTATGGCCTTGGTGTTTTCCGGAGTTTAAATCTCGTGTGTAGTACATCTATGCACTAATAAGCAAATAAGCCGTCTTTGCAGGGAGAAAGTGGCGAATATGTTCGTGGGACCACCTGGACTTTCGAAGACAGTTCTAAAAACAGCGACCAATGTCATATTCTATGGTACATGCTCATCATATTTTTTTATGAACAGGCCATGGAATCGTACTAAAGTCAGAGTCACATATGCGCCAAGAGATTGACGCCAAGTGTGCCCAAGATGATCAAGAATGTGCTGCAATTTTTGATGATCTGGAAGACCTGATGAATCAGAGAGGAGGCGAGTGGGATTTCAAAAAGAATCGCGATGTTCAAAGGTGTAGCAGTACAAGTCCGACTGAACGTTTTGGATCGGGCTAGCGGAACCTATCTAGCGATGTTGCAACAATCTGATCGGCCAGGCGTGCCTGGCTGCCCCCTACTAGTAAGATTATGGTCGCCAACCAGCCGAACATGAAATTGCGTGATGAACATAACCTTTGCCACACTTGGTGCGCTCTTGGAGGGATGGCGATTGATTTTTTTGCGTAACTTGAGCTTCGTCTACATCTGAATGGTGGGCGTGATCTGGGCGGCGTGCGTCTTGGTGAGCTTGCGTGATTTATTCGTTTTCGACGCTGGAATCATGCGGGAAATACCCTTTCATTAGAGCCTGTGAGTTTGTTTTCCCCGCTACGTCCAATAAGCTGCCCGCACTTCCGGTCGCAGAATATGCTCTAATTTGCAAGAGGATAACGTCGCCGTGTATACTAGTATATTCACAGGGCCGTCTCGGGGAGTCGGGGTCACTTTCAGAAGGTGATGTGCCGGAGTAAGCGGAGGGCTCCAGACGTCGGATATTCCCTAGGAGCCCGGACCTAACATAGATATGGAACGATGGGAAATAATTAGTGGACAATTGGCCGGTTTATCACGTCCGAGTCTGTTGGAGCGATATCGATTTTGGCAGGTTTTATCTTGGACGACCATGCCAGTGATCGATGGCACCGCGACGCAGCGGCTGGTTTCTCAGCGCGAGGCTGCCCGCACTGCACCAAACTTTGCCACTTCGACCCCCCCCTTACCAAACTGGCCTAGGAACTACGAGAACAAAGCGAGTTTAAGCACATTCACCCGCGCAAACGGTAGTATATAATTGGTATGGCCGCGCGCTTTGGCCGTATCGTATACTCGGAGCATGCAGCCCAGTTTTATTTCGTGGGCGCCGGCAGCCGGACGACGCTATGCAAAAAACGCGGCAGCAAATGAGCTCCGTCGAGCCGAGAA
>Ga0114994_10001648_pt1 | contig 16141 bp, 9 predicted proteins | sample ArcticOcean_MG_C_9_FD_87043 | JGI IMG/M metagenome (GOLD analysis project Ga0114994, IMG submission 87043) | Marine microbial communities from western Arctic Ocean - ArcticOcean_MG_CB2_152 | ecosystem: Environmental > Aquatic > Marine > Oceanic | place: Arctic Ocean: Canada Basin | collected...
CTCGACGGCGCGGCCCGCGTCGCGCGCCGCGGCCGCCGCGAGCGCCCCGCTGAGCGACGCGTCGCCCGCCGCCGCCGCACTCCGCGCCGCGCGCGCGCAGGCGCGCGCCCGCCGCGCCCGCAGGGCCGCGTCCCGCGGCCGCGCGCTCAGCGCGAGGCACAGCGCCTCGATGCCCTCGCGGCTCGCGTCCGGCCACCGCTCCCGCGCGAGCCGCGCGGCCTCCTCGCAGCAGTGAATGTCGGCGGCACTTGCTCCAATAGGCTCGTCGCCCAGCAACGCCAGCACGCGCCGCCAGTGCGCCCGCGCGGCCGCGCCGTCGTCCGGCACCAGACCGGCGTCCGCGTCCACACTCACCAAACAGTTGGCCGTGACCCAGCCCTGGCCGCTGATCTCGGCGCGGGCCTTGCCACTCGTTTCGAGCTCGCACACGCGCCCGACCTTGACGACGGCGCCGAAGGGCAGCTCGCCGACGACCGCGCTCGTCATGGCCGCGCCTTGCCTTACGGTAGCGCCAGAAACATTAGCAACACGTACAAACGCGTCCACCCTACTTTTGGAGGTGCAGCCCGCCGGGAGGGAAGGCAGCGCTTCAGGCGCCGGCGGGGCCGGCATCGCGTACGTCGGGTCTAATAGAGATAATGGTGGTGGCTGGCTCAGGTCGAAGGGCAGCGGCGGGAGCGGCGCGTTCATGAGGCCCGTCAGCAGCACCAGCGGCGATTCCGCTAAACTGGCGCCGAAGTCGTCGGGGACGTCGATCGCGCCGCGGCGGAAGTCCATCATATTATATGCTCGTGTAGTTGATTTTCGGTCTCGGCGGCACGCCACGAGTACTTCCGTCGATTGACCGGTGTCGTAACCCCGTTGACAGTTCTGGCGTGGCGAGCACAACCGATAGCAAGAGGGTCTTCGTTCGTGCCTCCAACTTTAGCGGTGTTGCTTTTTGTTGCCAGACGAATGTCCGAGCGCTGCAAACGTTATGATGTCGTGCTGCGGACCGCGCTTTTTCGCTTGGTCTGAACCGCTGCGCCGCGCTCGTGCCACCATTTTACACTGCCGCCACTGGAGAGGCGCGTGCCGTCAGATCGAGTCGTCTACCAGCCCTCGATGCGAGGCCCCGGCAACTGTCGCCGGAGCACTGCACTCCTCCCAGGGGCGGAGTGACGCTGCCGAAGAGACCACGTGGGCCGGCGGCATGCAGGCCGCGCGCGCGGTGTGCTATATCGCTGCAGCCGTCCGCTTCGTGCGCCGGACCCGCCTAGACCAGTCGATCGGCCGCCAGGGCGTCCCCAAGCCCTTGAAGGCGGCCTGATCGTACACCAGAAAACCCGTACAATGAAACCCGTCCACCAAGGCGATTATTCACCTTTTGCTTGCCCTAACCTGCAGAACACAGCTGCGATACCGAGGACACAGACGCATCTCTTGCCTGCACACCACAACCACTGCAAAAACCGCATCGCTCCAAAGCAGCACAACCAGGGATGTCGCAGCCCCCAATAAAAAAGCGCAAGGGCGACGTGCTGGGCGGCCTCATGGCCACGGTCCAGCAGACCCAGGGCGAGGTGGCCAGCATGCACGCGCGCGACGCCGCGCGGGGCGAGGCGAACGCGCTGGAAAGGGAGGCGACTTTGAAGGGCGCGGACGTCGCGGCGTCGCTGGCCAATGCCCTAGCGTCCTTGAGGAATGCCGCCGTGGCGCAACAGTCGGGCGCACCGATAGAAGTTGAATGTAGAATTGGGGTGGCTTGTGAGAGAGGCGCAGGTTTAGGATCGGCCACAGCCGCGGCCAAGCGCTTCGTCGCGGGGAGAAGGGGCTGCGGCGCCGTGGGTTTGAACTCCGGGTCCACCGAGTTCTGCCCTGGCGTGTCAGAAGTCGCTTTTAGAGAAGCGCAAGAAAATGTCGAACGGTGCCAGGCCATCGCGTGGACGGAAAGCATCGAGTCGACCTTCGGCGCGGACCACGGGCCTAGATTAGTGGTCTCATCAGACGGGCGTCAAAAATTGGAGCAGAAGACGAAATTACAAACGGTGGACTTCGCTTTGCCCTCGGCCTGTTACGACGTTAGACTCCAAGTCGCCTCGGAGGCCCAGCTGCCTTTGACCCAGCTGCCGCCCCCGAAGCAGAAGCACTGGACGTTTAAGAGGGTCAAGCGGCGTAGAAGCTGCGCGCCGCCGAGCTTTCGGGGCTGGCGCGTCGACCTTACGGAAGTCACGCGCCACGACTACACCGTGGACAAGCTCACTACTTCTTCTGCTTTAGAAGTCGCGGAAGGCAAAGGCCCGCCGCCCGCGTCCACGTCCACAGTGTACGAGATGGAGGTCGAACTAGATGAAGCGGCGACGCAGCGGTGGCTCGCGTTACCCCTGGGCCAGGCGCCCGCAGAAAAGCTCATTGCGGACGTCCTGTCCGCGGTTTTGAGAATACTAAACCCGGTGGAGGCCACGGACACGCGGGGGAACCCCGCGGTGCCGGCGCCCAAGGCTTTGGTAGGTATCGCGAAGAGCGCGTTACGGGGCATCGCCGCAGGCCAGGGCCGCGCCTTCCCCGGCGCCATGCCCGTCGGGTTAGCTAGGCGGAACATGAAGGCCTTGCGCGCGAACTACTACGTGGCCGAGAAGAGCGACGGGGAAAGACGGTTACTGGTGGCCGTGCACGACAAGGCGGCCGGTCGAGTCAGGTGTTGTTTGGTGAATCGCAAGGGCGCGGTGGAAGTCGCGCGCGTGCCCGGTAAACCATTGAAGCCGGGCACCGTGCTCGACGGCGAGGTCGTGCGGAATCTCGCCCACGGCGCGCCCGTGTTCTTGATTTTTGACGTCTTGCACAACGGCACGGAGGACGTGAGCCAGCTGAACTTCGCGCAGCGCTACTTCGGGAGCCTTAGCGGTCCTTCGCTGAAGGACTGCCTGGCGACGCAGTGTCCCATTATAAACGCCTCCAAGGAGGATAACATGCACGACGACGGGCGCTTCCAGGTGGCCGTGCACGCGCCACCTGATCCCAGTGATGCGTTGCTGAAGGAGGCGTTGGCTCTGCCATTGGTCCCGAAGCGCTTTGTGGCCGCGAATCGGTCCGGAGAGATCCTCGCCAAGATCACCCAGGATAATGATGAAGAGGGCACGGTGCCCTTCGGTTGTAGAGTGTCTAGGGACGGCGCGTTCCGGACCCATCGCAGTGACGGGCTCGTGTTCGTGCCCGACACGCCTTATGTCGCGGGCACGGACCACTCTTTATTGAAGTGGAAAGCTAGAGATCAATTGACGGTGGATCTGGCGGTGCGGGGCGCGGGCAAGGGCGACGGTCTTGGTTTTTTTGCGGTGGACGACGACGGGGGCGACGTAGATTGTTCCAAACACGTCCATTTATCGGACCAGGACGCCGCGCGCCTACGGGCGGACGTGAGCGACCGGCCCTCGCGGGTCACGGTGGCCGAGTTGGGGTTGGACGGCGCGTCGGGCTTGTGGGTCTACCACGCCGTGCGGCCGGACAAGGACTCGGGCAACCACTTCGACACCTTCCTCTCCACATTATTACTACACGCGGAGTCGCCGGGCGAGCCCGAGCTGCGGTACCGCCTGTCGTCCCCCACGGACGACTGGGCGCGGCGGGAGGAGGGGGCCCTGGCCGCGGCGGCCTCGCCCTGGCGCGAGCAGTTCTCCAAGTCGCAGAACCGGCCCTTCTGGTGGAACGCCATTACCGACGAGAAGTCCTGGGCGCGGCCGGCGCCCTTCCTGTCGCTCTGAGGCGCGAAACATGCCACCGACGCGCGGCTCCTTCTGTTGTGAGACTCTGGGTTCTTGACGGTCGCCTTGTGGATCTACCGAGCGGTGCGTGAAACGATATGGCCCCGCAGGCGGCGGCCACCGGTCTAGGGAGTAAAACACATCGCCTTATGGCCTATACAAAAAACCGCCGGCTGGCCGGTGGCAGACGCAGTTCGCGCGCCACAGCCCGAGCCGGTTGTGCGCGAAGTCCGTCAACGTGCGGTGCACGCCGCGCGTCGCAAGATCCCCGGCCGTCGAGTAGAACACGTTCACCGAGACCGACACGTCGAGCGACCGCACGGCGTGGAACCAGTCGCGCGGAATGAACAGCGCGTCGCCCTGGGAAAGGACGAAGCTCAGCGGCGGCGCGCACCCCGCGTACGGCGGGTATGCCCGCGCCTTCGCCGCCTCGGACAAGAACGCGTCGAGCTCGCAGCACTCGGTCCCGTTGTCGTAGCGCGGGTTCGGGTCGAGGTGCCGCCGCGCATGGGGCGGGTACAGCAGCACGCGCTTGCGCCCGTGCGTCACCAGTAAAACGTTGTCCTCGTCGTCGCTGTGGAGGCCCGTCGTCGCGTCCGCCCCACCGACCCACAGGAACGCCGTCTCCTGGGCCCACGCCGTCGCCTCGCGCAAAAAGGGCGCGTGCGCGCGCAGCGACCAGCGGCAGCCGAGGTCCTCGAGGGGGCACTGCTTCAAATAGCCGGCGCGCGGGTCGCGGCGTAATTGCGCGACGAAGGCGTCGAGGGTGACGTCCTCCTTTCGCGACGGCGCGGCGCAGCGCTCCTCGCAGCCGTGCGAGACGGCGACGCGCCTGTCTGGGTGTAATGCGGCTACCTGTTCGGGACTTTGTGGTAGTCCGGACGCGTCGACTGCGACGAGGTGGGGTAGTGCTGCGGGTTTGCTCGCCATGTTCGCGCGCAGCGTTGCGCCCCGCGCGCAGCGATGGGTTTTGGACAAGCCTGGGCAACCCAGGCGCAGTGATGCGTGGACGCGTGGCTAGCCGCGCTGTTCAGAAATCTTCCAGCTACGATACAAATTTCGCGACTGCCAACCAGCACCACGCGCTGAATCGCACGGGCTACGGGATAGTGATCGAGTCGAGCTTGTTAGGGACGGGTTTTAGGTGCGGGGTGTTATGCCATAACAATAAGTGGCTCACACAATTAAGGTAGGATACTTTAGACATAGCAAAAAAGCACAGGCATTCGGGGTCCCGGCCGCGGGAGGGTGATGGAGATTGGAAGTTGGCCTCTACGGCGGCGGGAGGGGCTTGCCCGCCATCGCGTAGAGCAGCGGGGGGCCGACCGTAGGCGTGAAAGCCAGCGTGTTGACGCCCTCCACCTTCTCGTCAAGCTCGCCGGCGTACTCGATCTTCGACACCTTGCCCGCGCCGTCGAACGTGTAGTAGCCGATTTCGACGGGCAGCACCGCGCCCGCGTCCGTCAAAAGCAAACTGTCCGGCGGCACCTCCGCCAGCGTAACCGCGGGGAACGGCCCGATCGCCGGGATGTCCTTGACCAGCTTGCCGGTCGACTGCTGCGAGCCGACCTTGACGCGGCCGTCCTCCAGCTCCTCTACCGAATAATTCGTCCACTTCCAATGGGGGAAGCAGCCGCTCGTTCCGACGGCGGAGCACCAGCCCAAAAACGCGCCAATGGGCATCTCCTGGCCGCCGTGAATGAAGACGGCGTCCTCCGCCGCATCGGCCGCCCAGGTGCCGTCCCAGGCCGCCGTCCTATACTTCTCGATGATCTCGACCTTGGACATGCCGATTTGTTCTGCAGCCTCTCCGAGAGCTTTAACGCCTCTTGCTGGCTGCCCCTGGAGGTGATCCAGCCCACCACGTGCGAAGGAAGGGAGAGCCGGGATCGGGTTCGGGTTTAGCTCAGGCGGTTTTGCGCTCAAGGCGTAACCGCACGTATCAGAAGCGCGGCTTACGCCTCCCGGGGACACGGAGTAGTTCAATGCGCAGCACTTCTCGCGAGAAGTTCAACTGTTAAAAAGGGAGCCTCGGATAAGGCGTGCCAGGTTGCTTGCAATCCCCCGCTCGGATAAGGCAGCCGAATGGAACCTGGCAGCTTCGCCACTCGGGACATGGCAAAAGTTGTCGTCGCCGCGCTGCTGGCGTCAGCGGGCCTGGCGGCAGCTGATGACCTAGCACAGTCAAAGCCGAGCTCGCGGCGCGCGCTCACGGGCTACGCCATGACCGACGGCACCATCAAAACGGCCGTCGCTGCTTGAGTTTCCGACCGCTCCGGCGCCGAGGCGACGTACGGCCACATCTCGACGTGGAACACCGGTGGCGTGACGGACATGGGCAGTTTGTATTGTGCGAGCTCCACCCACTGTGGCTCAACGGCCGCGTCGTCCTTCAACGACGACATCAGTGCGTGGGATACCTCTGGCGTCACGAAGATGGCCTACATGTTCATGGAGGTCTCGTCGTTCAATCAACCGCTCAACGGTTGGAACGTCGCCAAGGTCACGGATATGGTGGGGACCTTCCAAAGCGCCTCGGCGTTCAACCAGCCGCTCGGCGACTGGAGCATCAACGAGGTCACGAGCATGGCCAATATGTTCTTCTACGCCTCGTCGTTCGACCAGGACCTCGGCTGGTGCGTGGACACCGGCGTCGACCTGGCCTATGCGTTTACCAGCACCGTATGCGCGGCAGCGTCGTGCGGTGTCGTGCAAGGTGGCTGCACGAACGCGCCGACGGCGTCGCCCGCACCAGTGGCCGCACCTATCACAGACGAAGGACATTGCCTTCATTGCTATGTCTACCTCTCCATACTCTTCGCGTGTCTCCTTCTTTGAGAATGCGATATTGTTCTGTCTCAACGCCTGACAAAAACTAAGCCCCCCCCCCTTTCCGACCGTCATGATTCCGATCCGCCGAACGTTGAAATCGCCCGTCGTCCACCCCCTCGTAATACATCGTACATCGTGGATTTAGTACACACAACAACACATTCTTTGACCCGTTCCAAACCCGCACGCTTTAAACCCGCACATAAAACCCGCACGTTAAAAAGAAACAAGTACGAACAGAACGCCGATTTAGTCCGCTTTACATAGTCCCTTGGCGCTATAGAGACGTGCAAACACCGTACGAACACATTCCATACAAAGACGGGCACAAGACCTGGACCAGCGAGTATCAGCGGTCACATTACCCAAAGGAACCATATCTCCGTTGTTCTATTCACAGTCGACCGACTTGACCGTTCTCCGCGGACGACGGTGCGTAGGCGGACCTTCAAAAAGGCCCCAGACCCGTGAGTTGTGAAATAAATTTGCGTTTGAGGCGCTTCGGTCATGGGACGGTACATTCGAACCGCCCGAACGACTACTACATTGAATTATATGTTCCGTATGCTCCGCGCGGCTGCCGGACTACGCGACCCTGTTATCTTGTTAATTCGGGCACAAGACCTAGACCTGGGACTACCAGGGCCGGTACCATCACCATGGACCTTGGGGCGATCGTTTGTTTCATCATCGACCGACCTGCGCGAGGTCCAGATTAATAATATTCAGAACCGAGCATGGGCAGCTCAAAGTACCCTTCTCGTGGTGTAGATGTCATATACTTGATTTCTACTATCGGTGGGGTAGTATGGGGTCCAACGAGATTGCTATTACGATTCCTGGGGGCCCTCGAGTAATTAGCGTATTTGACGGTAGCGGGCGCTGTCGAGCCCAAATAAAACACTTTTTGGGGGTGCTGATCGGCTCTCGGACTCCCTATGGGTTAGGCGTGATGGTGGGTAGACGCCTACACCGCGTGCGCATGCGCTTCGGGCATCCCATAGCTCTCAAAGCTCTGGAACTATTCATCCTAAAAAGTGAGCTGAACTGCTAGAAAGAGAGTTGGCAGATATGATCGAAGCACCAGCGTGTGCGGTGTAGGCGATTGCGCACGTCTATTACCGACCCTAAGCGACCCCAGGGAGACTTCTGGACCACGAATCGACCGCATTCCACTGACGCGACCACCAAAATAGTGGCATCGTCAGCGCCGCGAATTAAGAAATTACCCTTTTCACCCCCCAGTAAGTGCCCCACTGATCGTTTTGGACCAGTAGCGAACCGAACGATAGTCAAACAACTGCATGCCGCGTTTCCTCAAAAGCTTTAGACGGGTTTTTCGCATGCACCCGAGCTCAGTACTTAGTATGTCCACAGCGGCTCCATCCTTGCAGCATTTGCTCACTGCGGCGTGCTCCTCGCTATAAAATACAGCATTCGTGCGATTCGTGCATGAACGGCGGCCAATTGATTCCAGGTAGCACCCACTGCAGCACAGCACACCATTGCCAGCAAGCAGCACGCAACACCGCTCACGCCGCCGCAGCGCTCTCAATATGCACGCGACGATGCGCGCAGTCCTACTCCTAGCAGTCACAGCGACCGCTACCGATTTCCCGCTGCTGCCCATCGTGCCGCCGCTCGCCACGCTCACCGGCCTCCGTGCGGCGCCGAGCGACGTCTTCGTATGCTCCTGGCCCAAGAGCGGCACGACCTGGATGCAGGCCATCGTCGCGCACCTCGTGGCGCCGGACCGGGCCTGGGCGCACGTGTCCGAGGTCACACCGTTCTACGACGTCCAGGCGTCGTGGGACGGCGGGGGGCCGTCCGAAACGCTCCGAGCCCACTTTGCGAAGCGAGGCCGGCGCTGCTGGAACACGCATTTGCTTTACTCCTTGATTCCAAAAGGTGCGCGCTACATCTACGTCGTGCGCGACCCGGCCGACGCGGTCGTATCGTTCTGGCACCACTTGCGGCACCAGCGCGGCGCCGCGGGCACCTACGAGGGGACCTTGGCGGCCTTCGCGGCGGAGACGTGCACTGGTGCGCTGCCGTACGGCTCCTGGGTGGCGCACGTGTCGGACTGGGCGGGGGCCGTCGACGACGAGGCCGTCCTGGTCGTCCGCTACACCGACATGAAGCGCGACCTTGGGGCCGTCATAAGACGCGTCGCGGCGCACCTCGGCGTCGATGGCGTCGACGCGGACGCGATCGCGCACCTTACGTCGTTCGGTGCGATGAAGGCCGACGCCAAACGCTACGCGCCCGTGTCCGTGGAGTGGGCGCCCGGCTTCGAGTTCATCCGCGCGGGCCGCGTCGGCGACGGCGCCGCGCTCGACGAGGACGCGCGGAAAGCGCTGGTCGCGGGGCTGACGCCGGCGGCGCGGGAGATGGTGTTTGGCGGGCGCGGCGCGGAGCTTTGAGTAATACTGTGTTTGTAACACTGTCCACTGGCACGCACATCACACTAATCACAATTATTACTGCTACTCGGACGACGGCAGCTCGCGCGCCCGCTCGCGGAGGACGAACTTCTGGATCTTGCCCGTACTCGTCCGCGGCAGCTCTCCAAAGATGACCGACTTCGGCGCCGCGAACTTCGGCAGGCGGGCCTTCGCGAACGCGAGGAGCTCACCCGCGTCCACCTCAGCCGCGGTCTCGACGAAGGCGCAGGGCACCTCGCCCCACTTGGCGTCCGGCCGCGCCACGACGGCGCAGAGCGCGACGGCGGCGTGCTCCATGAGCGCCGACTCGACCAGCAGCGAAGAAATATTCTCCCCGCCCGAGATGATCAGGTCCTTGGACCGGTCCCGGATCGCCACGTAGCCGTCCGGGTCCTTCACCGCTAGATCCCCAGAGGCCAAGACGCCAAATCGAAACGCGTCTTCAGTGGCCACCGGATCTTTGAGGTAGCCCTTCATGACCACGTTGCCCCCGAACACGACCTCGCCCATGGTCTCCCCGTCGCACGGCACCGGCGCGCCGGTTGCGTCGACGACGTCCAGGCGGCCGCCCGCGGCGTGCGCGACGCCCTGGCGCGCGGTCCGCGCCGGGACCTCGGCCGCGGGCCACGTCGCCCGCGCCTCGCAGACCGCCGCCGGGCCGAACGTCTCCGTCATGCCGTACACATGAATCACATCTAAGCCTGCGGCGGCCGCGCGCCGTAGTGTTGCGGCCGCGGGTGCCGCACCCGCCGTCATCATCCTTATCCGCCGTCCCGGCTGCGCGCGCTCCATGGCCTCGATCGCGAGGTTGACCACGATCGGCGCGCCGCACATATGAGTGACGCCCTGCTCGGCGAAGGCGTGCGCGATGCCGTCGGCCGTCACGTCGCGCAGGCAGACGTTCGTGCCGCCTACGGCCGCGAGCGTGCTCGGGAAGCCCCAGCCGTTGCCTGCGTTGTGTCTTTGGTCAGACTTCGCGCTCGTGGTCTAGAAGAGTACCGTCTACCCCACCGGCACGCCATCGCCGCGAGTCGAACCTTCGGAAGGGACGCCGGCCGCCGCAGTGGAACATGGGAAGCGTCCACAGGTAGCGCGTGGCGCCGTCGGCCGGCAGGCCCCCGAAGTCGATCGTGTTCGAGAGGGCCTGCACGTAGGCGCCTGCGCGTGTGTTTCGTGACCTCTGGGAACGGAGCCCGCTCACGCCATCGCCGCGACCCACCTACGCCATCGTGGACGCGGGTCCACGCCACGGTGATGCACCACCACTCCCTTGGGCCGGCCCGTCGTGCCCGACGTGTAGTTGAGCGCGAGCGCGTCCCACTCGTTCTCGGGCCGGATCCACGGCGCCGCCGGATGCCCGCTCGCGAGCAGCGCCTCGTAGCCGTCGGCGGGGCCGCCCACGACGATGAGGGGCGGCGGCTGCTCGAGCGTTGCAAGCGCTTCGCGGCACGTGTCCTCGTAGCACGCGTCCGCGATAAGCAACCGCGCGTCGCTGTGCTCGATCACGTACGCCACCGTCGCGGCGTCGAGGCGCGTGTTCACGCTGCCGAGCGTCGCGCCGGCCATGGCCACGCCCTGCTGGGCCTCGACCATCTCCGCCGTGTTGTCGAGCATGCATTGGACCACACTTCCGCGCCCGCAGCCGTGGTGCGTGCGTAACGCGTCGCCGAGCTGCGCGCAGCGGTCGTAGAGCTGCGCCCACGTCCGTTGTATGTCGCCGTCGACGACCGCCGGGCCGTCCGTGAAGACGCGCCGCGCGCAGTCGATGAAGGCGAGCGGCGTGAGCGGGACGTAGTTGGCGCCGGGGCGTTTCGGGAAGGCGTTGACCGCGTCGGTGGTGAGGCGTCTGCGGAGGCGGTGCATCTCTTCTTGCTATGCTCGGTGTACTCTGGCGGGCTGCGAGGGCCGTCGATTGCTGCCGCTGCGATCTTGCTATGCTAGGCGTGCAGGTGGGCTGCTAGGGCTGCCACTGTCAATTGCTGCCGTTGCAATCCTGCTATCTAGGCGCGCTCGCGGACTGCGAGGGCTGCCAAAGCTGTTGTCAGAATTTATGCAGAAGAAGTGCTGCCGCTGCTCTCTGGCTACTAAAGCGTACTGGCAGGCTGCGCGGGCGGTCGAGGCTGCTCGCAGACGTGTTTTAGCGAGTCACCCCTGATGAAGTGGCTCGCTCCGCGCGGTTTTGCCCAAAATTGGACGCTGCACGGGTTTTTGAGTGACCGCCTTTAATTACGGTTAGTTTTTTTTGAATCCGGATCCTCACTCCTCGTGTTTGAGCGATCAGCATCATTGGCCGAGCGGTCTAAGGCGCTGCATTCAAGTCGCAGTCTCTTCGGAGGCGAGAGTTCGAACCTCTCATGATGCATATGATACATCAGTGATGTAATGGTAACATTAAAGTTTCCCATACTTAGCCCTCTAAAAAGGGCGTATACTGCCTCCGGGTTCGATTCCCGGCTGGTGTACACATTCTTTTTGCTTCACACGACCCCCGGAGCCCACGCTTCGTATTGAGGACAAAATTTGCACTCACTGACTACGGGACCCCAACGTCTGGCGACGAGAGCCGCTCAGCCAATATCAATTCTCCAACGCCGCCTCGTCGGGCAGGCGGGTCGCGTCGGTGGCGTGAGGCAGGACGGTGGTAAAAGCGACGCCGGTTCATCTCTCGAGAGCATGCGGACCGGTCGCCGCCATCGACTGGCGTCGCTGCCTGCGAAGGGGCATCTAGCGGGCCGCGCACCCGCGTAGCCCAGCCGGGACCCGGCGGGACCATCCCGCCGGGGCCCGCTGGGGTCCGCCGGGGCGTCCAGCATTACAATGGGCACGGGACAGGCGCGGTACCGGCGGGGCCGCGGCTTGCGGCCCCTTTCACCGATGCGGGCGGTCAGTGCGAGTACATCTCCCAGACTCCGCGGGTCGATTGATTCATACTGTCCCCGTAAAACGTTCTTGAAAACCCGAATTAATCGTGAACCAAAAAATGTGGGCGCCGGTTTTGCTGCAGAGCACCGAGCATTCACACTCACCGCAACGCCGGAACGCACGCCATCGATCCAGCACAACTGCTCTGCGTCGCGCGCGATGCTCAAGACGCGCATCGAGGACGCGGCCAGCAAGGTCAAGCGCCGGCGGCGGCGCGGCCTGGGTCGGGACTGGAGGAAGTTCGGCGAGAAATGGCGCGGCTCCAAGGCCGCGGCGCTGGGCGCCAACCTCGTCGGAGCGATCGGCTGCATCCTGGGCAACAAGCACGTCATGACGCACGGCGCGCGCGCGCCGCTCTTCCTCACCTTCATGGGCTACTTGCTCATTGTGCTGTACCACCAGCTGGAGCGGCGGCGCAACATCGGCGTCGCGCCCGTGTTCGATGTGGAAGGCGCCCAATTACCACCTTATAGACCACCAAAAAAAGTGGTCGTGGCGCTCGTATTACTTACGGCGACGGCGCCCTCGTTAGCGAACGCCTCGCTCATGTTCAACTCCGTCGGCTTTACCCAATTATCCAAGGTCCTGACGACGCCCAGCATCGCGTTCATCGAGCGAGCAAGAGGCCACGGCCACCCGCTCGACACTGGACGAATCATCTGCCTCCTCTTCATCCATATTGGCGTTTATGTAGCTTCAGTAGCCGACGTGACGCTCAATAGAACGGGCTGTCTCGTCGCGCTCGCGAACGTGTGCGTCACGGCGCGGTACAAGACCGCCTGGTCCTCGGCGTCAAGGGCGGCCATCGCGCGGCGGCGCGCGACGCGGGGCGCCCACGAGGCCGCGGCGACGCTTGGTTTAGACGAGCGCGCGGCCGTGCGGGAATTGGTGGAGCACACGCTGCCTTACGCCGCCGCGGCGCTCGTGCCCTGGATTTTCGTTTTCGAGCGGGAGGCTTTAACGCACATGGTCGCGACCTTCGATGCGGCAGCCTACGGGCGCCTGTTCGGCGTGGCCGTGCTGGGCGCGTGGACGTCGGCGACGGGCTACATGGTCATAGGGAGGTTGAGCGCTTTAACGCACCAGGTCCTCGGCCAGTTCAAGATGGCTTGTCTGTTGCTGGGGTCCTACGTGTTACTGGGCGCGGACCTGAATAGGCAGCAGTTCGGCGGCGCGTCGTTAACGATGGCGTCGATCGTGCTCTACACGCGGTGCACGTTAACGCAGCGGCGGCGCCTCGCGAAGCGCGACGACGAGCCGAGCTCTTCTGGTGCTTCAGATCCGCTCCTCTCGCCGGGCCGGCGGCGGCGCGTGTCCTCGCCGACGAACGGCCACGCGCGGCGGATGCCGGGCGTGCTGAGCTCCCGGGGCGTGCTGAGCTCCCGGGGCGTGAAGGTCGTGTAATTAATGGTTTATCTTAGGCGTGGTGTGTGTGTGTCCCCCCTCGTCTTCGACGGCGTGCTGCGGCTCGGCTTCGGGGCTTCGGCTCGGGGGGCTAAAAGGGCAAATCGGGTTTTCCAAGCCGGGCCTGACGCCACGGCGTTCTACCGCGCGGAGGAGCCAAAAGGTGGCACCGCGCGCATCCCTCTGGCACAAAGCGATGGAGGAGTTGTCACCCGCCGGGCCCTGGACACACTCTGGTGAGCGACCTGTCTTGCTCAATGAATATTGGCTCCGTAATCACTATGCTGTCGTGTGCCCTGTAACGTTGGCCCGCCGCCCATTCGGAGGAGACCCGCCTCGCGCGGCACGCGACCTCTTGGTCTACATCGGGCACCAGCTGGAATATTTAACTGGTGAGGTAGACGAGATAGAGATGAGCCGCCACGCCGCAAACGTGGACTCGAACGCTCAACCGGCCTGCACTGCAAAACAGGAGCCTCGTCGCGCCGAATCCCGAGTTCGGGCAGGTGCGCGCGCCGGACGGGATACAAACGATTCTTACTCACGGACCCCGGACGCCAGCCGAGCGCGAAGGGAATAGACGCGGCCCGGCCAAGCATCGGGTTAAGCGACTACCGTTCACAGAGCCCGTTCGTCTTGGAGTACGATTCGAATTGGTGAGGGACACTCGAGGCTAGGGGGGCGCTGGGCGCGCGTGGGAATAGTTGCAGCGCGGGACTCACTGATAAAATTAACGATTCCTGTGTCGAGCGATTGACCCATGGCTTAGGCCGTTGCACCACTCCACGGAACACCCGCCTCGTGCCTGGAGCAAGACGAAGCAAAGCGTTGCCCTAAGAGGGCGAATAAATCTTGCGGCCGAGCGCGCGGCGCCGGCGCGGGCCGCGCGGCCAGATTGATATTAAGATGCACCCTGAGAAACGGACGCGAGTAGCAATACATGTGGATATTATTAGCACCGGAAGAACCCTACAATCGCCACGGCGAGGGGGAGCGCCGCGACCAATGATGACGTCGCCGGCGCGATTCCACTGTCCACGATCGAGGCTCCGCTACCCTCGGTCGCGAGCTCCTCTCGACAAGGGCTGTTACGAACCGAAAATGAAAGGACCAACAAGCACAAGGTACACGGTTAGGACACATTCGTCACGGCGCGCCGTCGGGAGGCCTCTTCGGGACCATGGCTTCGCGGTGCTCGCGCCACTTCTTCCTCGCGATATTCACGCGGACCGACGCGATGAACAGCTCGATGACGTACATCCCGACGCAGACGAGCGCCAGCAGGACCACGATGGCAGCGGACGCGTCGCCGACGGCGTTGGCGAGGAGGATCGCGGGCAGCATGACGAAGAAGCAGGTCGTCACCAGGCATTGCAGCGCGGCGGCGGCGCCCATCGCGGCGGCCTGGCGCGGCTGTTGGCCCGCGCAGAGGTGATACGTCAGCACGAGAGCCATCTCGAAGGCCGTCAGGCCGTCGTAGAAGAACGTGACGAACCCGACTCCGTTGGAGATGCCGGACGACACGTCCCCGCCGATCGTCTCGAGGAGCACAGCGTCTGTCGTCGCCGTGCAGGCCACGACAGTGAGCACGTGGTGGAGCACGATGGACCAGTGCGGCGCGCGCGTCGCCGCGAGCTCGTAGAGCATCAGCGCGGCGAGCATGTAGCGCGCCGTGTAGAACGCCCGCGCGGCGGCGACGCCGGACGAGTCGACGTCGCAGCGGCCATCCCACGTCGTCGTCCTAAAGTCGAGACCGCGGCGGAACGAGAAGTGGGCCCAGCCCGGCAGCAGGAGCACGGCGCACAGCACGCGCACGAGAATCGGCAGCGTGAGTGCGGTGATTTTCTCGCCCCACGCAGCCCGCATGGCGTCATCTTTGAGTGCGCGGAGCCGCGTCGCGAAGGCCCACGGGATGACGTGGTCGTGCATGAGCCGCGCAAAAAGGAGGTAGCACAGGAACGCGTAGACCACCGACGAGAGGCTGCCCAGGACGTGGCACTGGCCGGTCATGCGTCGGGCTTGCGCGCGCGAGACGCGCCGGAACGTCGCGGCGAGCGGTGCAGCCAGCATGCCGGCGATCACGACCATCGCTGCGTACGCGCGTCGCCGTTGTCCCATCGCTGCGGGCCCTCCCGGGAGCTGCTCCATCACTGCGGCCGGGGGCTGCCCCATGGCTCTCCGGTACGCTCGGCCTGCGCTGCTCGAACCACCGGCTACAAGAACCACCGGCTACACGTCGTACACGTCGTTTGTTGAGGTTAAGCCGATCCTGCCGCGCTTCTTGCGCCCAGGAGAGGCAAAATCTTTGGCAGTGGACTGAAAAGCCAAAAACCCGCAGGCTGTGCGGCCGTGGTCAGAGTGCTGAGGACTAGCTAGCCCGGTCGCGCGTCGTGAATAACAGTGCTGAAGACTAGCTAGCCCACACAAGAAAACCCGCGCGGTCGAACCAGTCGACGTCGACCGACCGCTTATGATAACGTAGACGTGACATTATCATAGCCACCTTCACGCCATCGAAGCGAGGCGGCTCGAGTACCGGCGGCTAGTCTGGGAGCCTCGCTGTCTTTGTCACCAATCACGTCTGACGGGGCTCGGAGGCGACCAGGATCGGCCTTGTTCGCTGGAATACAGGAGCATCCCGGGGCGCGGGGCCCATCGTGGACCGTGAGGCGGGTATTGGTGGCTGACCCGTACCGTTAACGGTACGGGGCACACAGACCCTAGTAGGTTTTGCGCCACTAGCTCCTAGTGTGTTTTGCGCCGCTCGCCAGAACGCTGTTCTTCGCCGCTCGCCTCTTC
>Ga0114994_10001661_pt1 | contig 16070 bp, 13 predicted proteins | sample ArcticOcean_MG_C_9_FD_87043 | JGI IMG/M metagenome (GOLD analysis project Ga0114994, IMG submission 87043) | Marine microbial communities from western Arctic Ocean - ArcticOcean_MG_CB2_152 | ecosystem: Environmental > Aquatic > Marine > Oceanic | place: Arctic Ocean: Canada Basin | collected...
AGAGCTCCGCGAGGGCCACGAAGCTCGCCGGGTCCGAGAAGAAGACGAGCGTCGTCAGCGCGAGGCCGAGCTCCATCGCGCCGCACAAGGCGGCCTCGACGCCCTGGCAGGCGCCCCGATCCCTTTCATCCACGAGGAGCTGCTGGAGCTCCACGTACCCCACGTCGAACGCGTAGAGGCCCGCCCGACTACACGCGACGGCCCCGCAGAACACGAGGAGCATGTCGCCGTTTCGCAGTGCATACACGGCTAGGGCCGCGCACATAAGCTGGAACACGAGCGCTCCGAGCGCCGCCATGCGCAGCGACGAGACGCGCCGCGCGGACTTGGAGCCGGCCGCCGCCTCGTCGCCCGCCCCGGCGACGCGGCTGCACTTGGAGAAGACGACGATGCCCACAAAGCCGAAGAAGGCCCCGCAAATTCTAAAACCGGCAATGAGCTCCGGGTCCGCGTGCTGCGTCGCTAAAAAGGCCGTGAGCACGGCGCTGTGGGGGGCCAGGGCCGTGAACCACAGGCAGCAGAATGCGAGCGTGACCAGGGCCGTGCCCGAGGGCTGCGCGGCCCACCGCGTCCAGGCGCCGTCCTCCGTGACCTCTTCCCGCACGACGCGGGGCGCCCGCAACTTCGGGCACTTGGCGTACAGGCCGTCCAAGACGGCCTGGGCCGGCGCGGAGGACGCGATGTTTAAAATACCGGCCGCGCCGGCGCCGCGGCGCGGGCCCAAAGAAGACACGCACAGGGCGCCCAGGAGGGGCCCGATGACCTCGGCCACCTGGCCGGCCGTGGCCAGAGCACTTGTAGTGTGCGAGAGCTCGTCCACGAGCGCGTCGCCGTCAAACAAGGCCGGCGCCCAGTCCTTTTTAGGCGCGTTCTTCGACACGACGGACGCGACGCTCTCGACGGCGCCACCCACTAATACGAGAACGAGAGCCGCGTAGTTCGGCTCGCCGGTGTAGACGAGCGCGGAGACGCCGCCGACGCCCAACGCCGTGCCGCCGATCTGCGCCAAGCGCGCGACCCTAGAAGCCTTCCGCCGATCGCTGCGGTCGGCCCACGCGCCAGTGGGCGGCGCTAATGTGGCCGTGGCCAACGTCGTCGCCAGGGCTAACGCGGCGGGCGCCCGCAGGCTCGCGCCGGGGCCGGGCGGGCCCAGCAAGGCGAGCGGGACCGAGAACTCCCAGGCTCGCGCGGCGACGACGGTGATGACCTCGCTGCAGACGAGCCAGCGGCCTTCTGTCGTGTAGCTCGCCGGCGCGGCTTCCGATTCTTCTACTGATAATGTGGCGTAGTCGGTCGATTTAATGGCCGCCATGGTGAACGAAGAGGACTGTCTGGACTGGGAGCAAACACCGGTCTGCTTTGCGATCGCACGGCGTGAGCGCGTGACCGCTGGTGGTCTGACACGCACAGCCCGTTGGTGCACGACGTATACGAGGCTGCCAGGTACTTCGCTGCGCAGGACGAGCGTGGCGCGTGCTTTTGACCATGCTTGGGTCGGGAGTAAAACCCGTCTAATTCGAGTTCTTTTTGAACTCCCTCGTCACGTCTTCTACCGGCTTCTACCGGCTCGCTACCAGGCCCCACCCCTCCCACAAGGCTAAACGGCTGATGGGGCATACCTTCGTGCTCGGCCGAGCTCCGTGCAGCGCAGAGCGCAGACGTATTACACCGCTGCGCTGCATCCAGTGCACTAGGACGCGTTCGCTACGCCGCTATCGCGTCATTCTGCGCGGTGCGCTCCCAAAAAGGCCTGACTGCAGAGAGCTAATAGAGCTCTCAAGCTCTCAATAGACCCGCGGCGGCGCGCACAGCATCGGACAGGCCTCATCACACCATGAACGACGACGACGACGAGCACGACGAGGACGACGTCGAGGAGGAGGAGGAGGAGAGCAAGGAGGAGGACGACGACGAGGAGGACAGCGATGCCGAGCGGCGCTTCGAGGAGGAGCTCCAGGCCGAGGTCGAGGCCGCCCAGGCGCGGCGCCAGGCCGCGCGGGGCCCGCGCGGCTGGGTCGCCAAGGTGGCGCGCCTGCTGACGCGGCCGCGCCTGGGCACCGTCGGACGGAGCGCCGCGCGTGCCTTCGCGCAGGACTACAGGAAGCTGTGCGACTCCTTGAACGTCGGGCGCCCGCCGGCCTTCTACGCGGACTCGTACCGGCAGGCCGCGGCGTCCGCGGCGGCGCAGTCGAAATTGTTGCTCATCTACCTGCACTCGCCGCTCCACCAGGACAGCGCGGACTTCTGCAAGAATGGCCTCACGACGCCCCAGTTCGAGGCTTTTTGCAGGACGCGCTTCGTGCTGTGGGGCGCGGACGTGCGGAGCGCCGACGGCCACGCGCTCAGCGACTCGCTCGGGGCGACGCGGTACCCGTTCCTGGCCATCGTCATCTGCGACGAGGCCGGCGAGAAGGTCGTGGCCTCGATCCACGGCGCGTCGAGCGACGGCGGGCAACTGGTTTCTACGTTGGAAGGTGCGCTGGCGCAGCAGCGGGGCGTGCTGCAGGCGCTGCGGCGCAAGCAGCGCGCGCGCCAGGAGGCCCGGCGGCTGCGGACGGAGCAGGACCGCGACTTCAACGAGGGGCTGGAGCGCGACCGGTTGCGGGAGGCCCAGCGCCAGGCCGAGCGGAAGGAGGCCCAGCGGGTCCAACGGGCGGAGCGGGAGGCGCGGGAGCGGGCCGAAACCGAGGCGGCGCAGGCCGAGTCGGCGCGGCGCGCGCGCCTGGGCGCGGAGCCGCCCGCGGGCGCAGGCGTCGCGCGCGTCCGCGTGCAGTTCCCAGACGGCCAGCGCGTCGACCGGCGCTTCCTGATGGCGGATCGGGTGGCGCTGCTCGGCGACTTCGTCGCGTGCCACATCCAGGACGCGGGCCTGCCTCACCTGAATTACGGCCTCGCGACGCACTACCCGCTCCGCGAGCTCGAGGGCGCGCTGCTCGAGCGGACCGTCGCCGAGGCGCACCTGAACGGGGAGGTGGTCTACGTGCACGACCTGGACGCCTGAGACGCCACCGGTGGAATAAGTCTATTACGTATAAATTACATCATGGCGCCGAGGGCAGGGCGTCGGGGCTCACGTTCGCCGGCGAGCCCTGCCACGCCTGCTTGCCGCGCACGCCCGGGAGCGCCCGGACGCTCAGGTCCCGGCCCTGGAGCTGCTCGCAGAACTTCAGGCACTCGTCCTTGCGCCACGTGCCCAGGCAGGAGAAGCCCTGCGCCTGGGCGAAGCCCGCGTGCTCGACCGCGTCGGGCTCCGGCATGGCCAGGACCAGGGTCAAAGCGCCGGCCGCGTAGGCCACGGACATTCGCGGCTTGGCGAACGTCTCGTTCAAGAGCAGGATGCTAAAAAGGTCGCCGTCGCGCCGCGTCGCGTCGGCGTCGATCGCCCACTCAAAATCCGAAGGGCCTTGGCGGACGCCCGCATCTCGCGTCGAGGCCGAGCCGACGTTATATTTCGGCCGCACCGTGGTGGTGCGCTCCTCGACCGTCGGCATGGTGACGAGGCGCGGCGCGGCAGGCGCGCGGGGCGCCGTTGACAGCGCCGCGGCGCACGCGATAACGGACAGCAAGGAGAGCATGATGCCTCGAAACTCGTCGAAGTAGAGCCGGGCGCAGGGCTCCGGTGCGCGGAGACCGAGCGTTGATCTTTTAGTGGTCTCTGACTCAAGACTGCTTACGAGAACTGGCACCGCCCGCACTGTGTTCCTCGGCTGCAGCGTAGCTGTCGTAAGCGCGTGCGCGTACCGGAACAACGAATGGCCGCCTAGGTGTGCAGTGACGGGGAATACTGGTTTGCCACGAGATTTACCGGTCAAAACCCGCAACCGACCGGACACGAGTGCTCGGACGAGATCCGTGTCCGTTCCGACGCCGTCGCCGCACCCTCCATTTCAAAGACCGGACCCGTTGTGTCTACCGTAGAGCTCCTTAAAACCCCCACGTCTGCGGCACCTTGCCGAACTTGGCCGCGACGAGCCCCTCGATGATGGCCCAGTCCGTGGGCGTGTCGATCTCCGCCATGGTGTCCTCGCTCATCTCGAAGGCCTCGATTTTGCCGGATAAGCGCGACCCCGAGGTTCGTAACGCCTCGGCCTTGAAGACGTAGAAGGCGCCGTTCTCAATGAGCTCGCCGGCCCAGTCCTGGCGCCGCGGCCGGTGGACGGGGTCGTAGTTTTTGGGCTGCGCCCGGCCGTCCTTCACCTCCCATAAAAAACGGTGCGCGCGGACGACGGTCACCAAGGAGTCCGCGCCACTCGCGTGGAAGCGGGCGACGCCATTTCTAAAATCGTCGGCCGTCGTCAGGGGCGAGGTGCACTGGACGAGGGCGCAGCTTACCAGCCCTGGGACACTATCAACGTAGTCGAAGATGCCGGATTCCGACGACGCCGTGTCTTTTGCCGATTCCGCGGACCGCCGGTGCGCGACGGCGCCGGCCTTGACCGCGATCTCCAGGATCTCGCTGTCGTCGCTCGAGACAATTACTTTCTCGAAGGCGTGCGACGCCAGCGCGGCCTTGACGTTATACACCAAGAGAGGCACGCCGTTCATGGGCTTAATGTTCTTGCGCGGGATGCCCTTGCTGCCGCCCCTTGCTAAAATGATGGCGTGGGGCCTGGGCGGCGCGGCGAAGCAGTTGTAGATGAAGGCCATGGTCACGTGTTCGCCGCGGCTGGCGTGCAGCGTGTCTTGCTCACTGGAGGTCTGTTTTGTCTGTTTTGTACCGCGTGCAGGGCTAGCGGTGCGCAACTTTTTGCTGCTGCTCGCAATGGCGATGTTTAGGTCACGCGCAGTCGTGGCCGGGCTCACTGTCGTCTTGCGCAAAGGCCTTTGCTAAAACAAAGAATAAAAAAATAAATTCCAGTGAAACCCGTATGATTCTGTGAATAGCGCGGGTTTTGCGCAGCGCTGCCCTGCTGCTGCCTGCTCGGTTGCCGGCTGCGCTAGCACAACTCTGCCCGCGCCATCGATGCGATATAAATGCCCGTCGTGCGCCAGCAGGGCGACGGCTGGTGGTACACTGAGCTCAAGCCCGAGGGCCCGGCGCAGGACGGCGACGAGGGCCCGCTCTTCGACCTGTCCATTTTGCGCGAGCCCAGGTTCGCGGCGGCCGTGCTCGCGGTGGTCCTGGCGCAGGCGGGGGTCTTCGGCTACATCCTCTGGGACGAGCGGCGCAAGGCGCGGGCGCGGAAGAAGAAGGCATGATTGTTATAAGGCGCCTCGCGAGCGGCGCCCGCGGCAGAAAGAAGTGGGCGCCGACGCCGCCGCCGGGGCCAAAAAAAGTGCCGGCGCGGCCGCTATCGTTGGCCTCGAAGATAATCACGCTGGTATCGTACACGGGCTTCGTGGCGTCGTCCTACATGGTCCTCGTGGCGACGGGCGCGCTGCCGGCGCCGCTGTCGGGCGGGCGGCTCGCGAAACCGGCCCGGGACCAGCCTGAACCGGACTAATTATGTTGCAGTTTACGCTACGCCGACTTCCACGCCATCGACGCGACGCCTCCTCGATGGCGTGGCGCTCGACCTCCACTACGCCATCGACGCGACGTCTCCTCGATGGCGTGGCCACGACGTCGACGTCGATGGCGTAGCTCAACGCCATTGACGCGACATCTCGTCGTCGTCGTCGATGGCGTGCCTATGAGTATGCCTCCGCGCGTGCCTGGCGCGCCGCTTTCTGCCGCTTGCGAGCTTTTGGATTCGGTCGCTTATATTGGGCGTCGGTCACGTCGCGATACTGCGCACCGACGGACGCCACGCTACGGAACACGTCGACGCGGCTCGCGAAGTCGAGGCCGGTCGATCCTTCCGGTAACCAGCAGAAACAGCACGTCGTAAAAGGGGAAGTTGTCGCGCGAGCTGCCGCGTCGCGCGCCCAGGCGGGCGGCAGGTACGCATAACGCCGGTGCGGGCAGACGTAGAACGGCTCCGGCGACAAGGCGGCGGCGGCGCGGCGCCACGCGTCACGACCGAGATAATACGTTGGAATTAACAACGCAAAGGGCCTCCGCGCTTCGACGCAATGCGCGATGATGCGGTCGACGTGGTCGGCGCTATATGGAGGGTTCGTGACCAGTACCGAATGACTCGGAACCGTGCTAATTGAGACGTCTGCGTAGAAGTCTCGATTCTTGTTGACGACGTCGCGGAAGCCGAGCGCTTGGAGCCGCCTGATCACGCCTCCATCGCAGTAGTACGGGTCGTAGACGCGCCCGCCGACCGCTCGCAGAAAAGGCGCCAGGTCCTCGTAGGCATTGGCAGGCGTCTCGGCGTGGTCCGACGTCTGCGAGACCTCGAAGGGGTGGCGTGTCGTGGTGCTGTGCGTCCAACTATCCGCGGCTTTCTTCTTCTTCTTTTTGCGGCGTTTCTTCCTCGTGGTCGCTGCCGCGGCTGCCGCGGCGTCGTGGCCGCGCTTCATATTTCTGGCAGCAACTTTTGATCGATGCGGCTCGTTAGCGCTCACACACCAATTGCCCTTGTGAGAGCACCCAGGCTGGAGTCGTCTCTGCTGTCGGACTGCACGCTGTACTCTTGAACCATCATTTCCCACCGGTCAGCTCTACTGCCGTGTGCCACGGCAGTCCCTTAGCGCTTCGTGGCAACCTGGTAGTCGAGGCTGGCCGGGGTAAAACCCGTAGGCAAAGCTCGAGCTCTAAGGCAAAGCCTAGAGGCAAAGCCAGCCGCGCACGCTATCGACGCGCCCCCGCTGGATTGATAAGAACCACACTTACCCCAAAGAAATCTACTTCGCCAGCGCGCTGTCGACCGCCGCGCAGACGGCCGGGAACACGTCCGTCGGCGCCCGGTTCCCGTCCAGCGCCACGAGCTTGTCCGAGTAGGACCCCGACACCGCCGTCGTGTTCGTGTGGTACTGCTTGATGCGGTTCGTCATCTTCTCGACCGTGTCGTCGCTGCGGATCACGAGGCGCGCCTCAATCTCCTGGGTGGGCGGCTTCTTGTACTTGACGTGGTAGATCTGGCGCGTCACGGGGTCCTGGCGCCGGCCGCAGGCGCGGTCCATCATGACCTCGTCGGGCACGTCTAGCCGTAAGAATAAATTGGGCACGAGACCCATGGTGTCCAGCGCGTCGCATTGGGCTTTCGTGCGCGGCATGCCATCTAAAAGCCAGCCGTTCTGTTTGGCCTCCTTCGTCTCCATCTCGGCCTTGCAGATGCCAATGACCAAGGAGTCGGGTACCAAGTCGCCGCGCTCCATGTACGCTTTGGCCTCCCGCCCTAAGTCAGTGCCCGTCTTGACGTGGTGCCTCAGGGCGTCACCGGTCGAGATGTGCTTGACGCCGTACTTATTGACCAACAGGTCGCACTGCGTGCCCTTGCCGCTGCCGGGGCCGCCGGAGATGATCATCTTGAGCTGGTATTTTTTAGGCTGGTTCAGGGAGTAGAGGCCGTAGGCCGCCACGCCGGCTAGCGCGCCGCCCGCGGCGAACTTGAGAGCCATGCTATCAACAGGTGTCGACTGGCAGCGATGAATGCCGCGTCTCCGAGAGTTGCGCCCCACGAGTTTTTGGCTAAACGTGCGGGGGCCCGGGGGGTCTTGGCGGCGGCGCCGCTGGGGCCTCTCGCAGTGGTCTAAACGTGCGTTTTAGACGCCTCTCAGAAGGCGCGCGAAGGATCCCGGGCTAAAACCCGAATATTTTTGCACCGCCGTTTCAACAAGACGAAGGCGCCGCGCACGGGCTCCGCAGACGCTCCACAGACGACGAGCAGCGCTCTACGCACTACAGGCATCATGGCCGCCGTTCTCGTGCGCTGGCTGCGTCCAAAACGCCGCGATACGCTGCAAAACGGGAATCTGCGCTTATGCAAAACGGGCGGCCCGCGCGGCGCTGCGCGCCCCTCATGGCCGCTGCGCAGCCCTCAGCGCACCGCCGCTGCACCGCCGCACCAGCGGCGCACACAAAACCGCCCCGCCGTGGACAAAACGAGAACCGCCGCTCGGCCGCGCTGCCGCGGCCGCCTCGCGCGCGGCTAAAAGCGGCTAATAGCTGGCCCGCACACACACAAAACGCCCCCTCGGCCGCGCTGCCGCGGCCGCCTCGCGCGCGGCTAAAAGCGGCTAATAGCTGGCCCGCACACACACAAAACGCCCCCTCGGCCGCGCCGCCGCGGTCGCCCTCAAACGGCTGAGAGCTGGCCCCCGCACGCACACACAAAACGCCGCCACCGCACGACGCTCACCGCGTCCGCGCGCAGGGAGACGCCACGAACAGCCCGCCGCCCAAGGCCAAGAAGCCGAGGAAGACGAGCAAGACGATCGAGCAGACGTACCAGAAGAAGACGCAGCTCGAGCACATCCTGCTGCGGCCGGACACGTACGTCGGCTCCATCGAGAGTAGCACCCAACCAATGTGGGTCTTAGATGCCGCCACGAAGCGCATCGTGAAGCGGTCTACGACCTACGTGCCCGGCCTCTTCAAGATCTTCGACGAGATCATGGTGAACGCCGCCGACAACAAGCAGCGCGACCCCTCGATGACGACGATCAAAATCGACATCGACCGGGCCACGAACACGATCTCCGTGGCGAACGACGGCAAGGGCATCCCCGTGCAGGTGCACTCGGAGCACAAGTGCTACGTGCCCGAGCTCATTTTTGGGCACTTACTGACCGGAAGTAACTTCGACGACGACGAAAAGAAGACGACCGGTGGGCGCAACGGCTACGGCGCGAAGCTGGCGAACATCTTCTCCACATCCTTCACGGTGGAGACGGCGGACTCCGCGTCGGGAAAGAAGCTGAAGCAGACGTGGGTCGACAACATGTCGCGGACCGTCGGGGAGGCCCAGATCTCGGCCCACAAGGGCAAGAAGGACTTCACGCGCGTCAGCTTCACGCCTGATTTAAAACGGTTCAAGATGGACTCCTTAGATGACGACGTGGTCGGTCTACTCTCGCGGCGGGCCTACGACGTCGCGGCGTCGTCGAGCTGCCACGGTAATGGTGGATTGAAAGTAGAACTCAACGGCGTCCGCGTGCCCGTGAAGAACTTTGCCGCCTACGTGAAGCTCCACGACGGCCTGGAGCCTCCTGCTGCCTTGGAGCGACTCGACGACAACTGGACCGTCGGGGTGGCGCCGTCCGACGGCACCTTCCAGCAATTGAGTTTTGTGAACTCCATCTGCACGAGCAAGGGCGGCGCCCACGTCGAGGCCGTGGCCAAGAAGGTCTGCGACTTCCTCGCGAAAGCGGTCAAAAAGAAAAACAAGGGCCAGGAGGTGAAGCCGGCCTTCATCAAGGCCCACCTCTGCATCTACGTCGACGCCCTGATCGTGAACCCGGCCTTCGACTCCCAGACCAAGGAGACGCTCACGACCAAGGAGCGGAGCTTCGGCTCCAAAATTGTGTTGCCCGAGAAGTTCCTCAAAGCCATCGAGAAGAGCGGCGTCGTGGACCGCGTCCTGGCCTGGACCAAGTTCAAGCAGGACGAGCAGCTGAAGCGGAAAGGTGGTTCCAAGAAGATGCGCCTGACGGGCATCACGAAGCTCGACGACGCGAACAGCGCGGGCGGCGCCAAGGGCAAGGACTGCACGCTGATCCTAACGGAGGGTGATAGTGCCAAGGCATTGGCCGTTTCCGGCTTGGGCGTGGTCGGCCGGGACCTCTACGGCGTCTTCCCGTTGAAGGGCAAGCCCCTGAACGTCCGGGAAGCGAGTCACGCGGCCATCATGAAGAACGAGGAGGTCCAGAACGTCGTGAAGATTTTAGGGCTCCGGTTCGGCACGAAGTACACGACGGAGAACGTCAAAACGCTGCGGTACGGCCACCTCATGATCATGACGGACCAGGACCACGACGGCTCGCACATCAAGGGCTTGCTGATCAACTGCTTCCACCACTTCTGGCCATCGCTCTTGCAGATCCCCGGGTTCCTCCAGTGCTTCATCACGCCCATCGTGAAAGCTACTTCCAATGCGAAGAAGGGGCCGTCTCGCACGTTCTTCACGGTCCCGGAGTACGAGGCCTGGAAGGCCGAGGTGGGCACGAACGCGTCGAAGTTCAGCGTCAAGTACTACAAAGGATTAGGGACGTCGACGGCGGCGGAAGCTAGAGATTACTTCTCGGATCTCGCGACGCATCAATTAGATTTTGACCTACTGCGGGAGGGCGACGGCGATCTAGTGGACATGGCCTTCTCCAAGAAACGCGTCGAGGACCGCAAGACCTGGTTGCGATCTCTCGAACCGGGGGCCTTTGTCGATTACGGCGTGGACGCGTTGGCGTACAAGGACTTCGTGCACAAGGAGCTTTCCCTGTTTTCTGTCGCGGACAACCAGCGGAGCATTCCCTGCGTCGTGGACGGTTTGAAGCCCAGTCAGCGGAAAGTTTTATTTGCGTGCTTCAAACGGAAACTTAGAAGGGAGATCAAGGTGGCCCAGTTGGCCGGCTACGTCTCCGAGCACAGCGCCTACCACCACGGCGAGATGTCCCTGACGGGCACGATCGTGGGCATGGCCCAGGACTTCGTGGGGTCGAACAACGTGAACTTATTAGCGCCGTGCGGCCAGTTCGGGACGCGCATCATGGGGGGCAAAGATGCTGCGTCGTCTCGTTATATTTTCACGAAATTAGAAGCGGTGGCGCGCAAGATCTTCCACCCGGACGACGATGCGGTCTTGAAGTACTTGGACGACGACGGCCAGTCCATCGAGCCCCAGTTCTACGTGCCGGTCCTGCCTTTGGCGTTGTGCAACGGCGCGGACGGCATCGGCACAGGCTGGGCCACGAGCGTGCCGAACTACGACCCGCGCCAGCTGGTCAACGTGTTAAAGCGGATGATCGCCCACGCCGGCGACGACGTGGACTGCGACGAGACGTCGTTGCTGGCGACGTGCGCGGCCGAGGACGTCGGCGCCGACGGCATGGCGCCGGCCTATAGAGGCTTCAAGGGCGACGTCGTGTTGAAGAAGGCCGGGAGCTTCGCGGCGCTTGGTAGGGTGGAGCGGCTCGGGGACACGGAGGTTCTAGTGGACGAACTACCGCTCAAGAAGTGGACCCACGACTACAAGCAGTGGCTCGAGCAGCAGCTGGTGGGCGACGACAAGGCGCCGGCGTGGATCAAGGACTTCAAGGAGAACCACACGGACACGACCGTGTCCTTCACCGTCACCGCTCTCTCTGGTGCGCAACTGGACGCCGCGGAGAAAGCGCCCGGCGGGTTGTTGAAGAAGTTCAAATTGGAGACCAGCATGGCCACGACGAACATGAACTTCTTCGACAGCGGCGGCATCGCCATCGAGAAGTACGCCCAGCCCTTCGACATCTGCAAGGCCTTTTATAAAGTGCGCGTCGAGACTTACACGAAGCGCAAGGCCTACTTGGTGAAGGCGAAGAAGGGCCAAGTGAATGTGCTGCGGAACAAGGTCCGGTTCATCTTAGCTGTTTTAAGCGAGGAGCTGGTGGTGCACAACCGCAAAAAGACGGAGCTACTGGCGCAACTGGTGGAGGACGGCTACGACGCGGTCATCCCCGAGTCCGCCAAGAAGGCCAAGGCCGCGGCGTCGGCGGACGATGATGCCAGTGACGACGAGGCCGTTAAGACCGTGGACGAGCCTGACGCTTTACGTACTTTAGCGAAGGGGTATGATTACTTACTGTCCATGCGCCTGTGGTCCCTGACGCGCGAGCGCGTCGACGCCATGCGCGCCGACCTGTCAGAGAAGGACGCGGAACTGTGGACGCTGCGGGCCACGGCCACCACAGACATGTGGCTTACGGATTTGGCGGCGCTCGAGGAGCAGTTCGATTTGGACGACGCGCGGCGGGTGGAGGGGGAAAAGGACGCCGCGGAGCTGCAGAAGAAGTGCAAGAACAAGAAGGGCAAGAAGGCCGCGTCCAAGCGCGCGCCTGTGTGGAAATCAAAGTTCAGGTGCCCCACGCGATCGACGCCATGTGTCTCCGCAACTACGTCTCCTCGATGGCGTGGACGTTCTTGAAGGTCGTCGCAATAGTTCTCAGGATAACCTAACTCACTGGTTGATTTCCACACAGGCGCGCGCCGAAGAAGAAAAAAACTTACGATAGCTCGGAAGAGTCCGAGGAGTCTTCGGACGAGGACGGTTGGGGCGCCAAGGCGAAGAAAGCTCCGGCGAAGAAGAAGGCCGCCGCGCCGAAACCTGTAGCGAAGCCGGCGCCGGCGCCCAAAGCGAAAGCAGCTCCCAAGGCGACCAAGAAGGCCGCCTGGTCCGACGAGGAATCGGACGAGGAATCGGACGGCTTCGGGTCCGACAGTGACGACGACGCGTTCGCGTCCAGCGCGCCGGTCGCGCCGCGCGCGCGGAGCGGGCGTGCCAAGGCGCCCACAAAGACGTACCAGTTTGACTCGGATGATGACGAGGAGGACGGCGACGACGGTCTGACTCAGGAGACGGTCGCGGCGCCGTCGCCCATGGACGAGTCCGACTTCTCCCTAGATGATAGTGATGATGACGTAAAGTTTGAGGAGGCGCCGAAGCCGAAGCAAAAGGCGCCCGTTGTTAAGAAAGCCCCCAAGGCGCCGGCCAAGGCAAGGGCGGCGCCGGTGGTGGCCGATTCGCCGCTGCCAAAAGCCAAGGGCACGAAGCGCGGCGCGCGCCAGTCGGAGGACTCGCCGAGCGCGGCCGTCTTCTCGCCGGCCCCGCCCTCGGCCAAGCCGAAGAAGACCAAGAAGCGCGTCGAGGAATCGGAGGACGAGGAGTTCGACGACACGCCGGCCGCGCCGGCGCCGGCGCGCGCGCCCCGGGCGGGCCGCGCCAAGAAGGCGGTCGTGTACGACGCGGGCAGCGACTCGGACGCGGACGAGTGGGCGGGCGACGAGTCGGATGACACAGACGACTTCGTGGACTCGGACTAGACGCTCAAGCACGGCTGATTGCGCGCGCCCGCCACGGCGACCCGGCCTAAGAATCAAGTACTGCGAACTAGAACCCGGGGGCGGAAGCACCGGTCGTAGCGAATGGCCATGAGTAAGATGGCTACAAGGGGAACCCGACGGTGCTAGGACTAGTGGGCGGGGCCCGAGAGGGAGACACCGCGCTTCGCCGAATCATCGGGCGTCCAGCCTAAGTTGACCTGTGTTACAAAACGGGTTTCAAGAAAATGGGGCACGCAAAACGCGGGCTAAGCGCCATGGACGATCCTCCAATTGTTCTAGCCGTCAAGGCCTTCGACCTTGTGCGCCTGCGCAGTCTGATCGAGGCAGGAGCCTGCGATCTTGACGCGCAGACAGATTGGGGAGCTCAGACTGCACTCGGTTGGCTTTGCTCAACTTTACTCGCCGACTGGGGCCTCATGGTAGACGACGACCCAGTGAAAGGACCAGCTCGATCCATCATGATCAAAATGTTGCTAGAAGCCGGCGCTTCGACAGAGGTGCGCGACCGCGACGGCTGTACGCCCTCGGGCGCAACCCGCAGAGCTGGGGCGAGGGCGCGGACGCCTTCGACCCGCAGCGGTGGATCGACGATCCCGCGGGCGGCGGTGCGCCCTCGAGCTTTTGCTGGCTCCCGTTCGGCGCGGGGCCACGGGGCTGCCTCAGCACGCGGCTGGGCCTGACGGAGGTGGTCATCGGCGTGGCGCTCCTCGTGCAGCGTTTTGATGTCGCCTTCGACAAAAGCGAGCTCGAGTACAAGTACGACCTGACGCTCAATCTCGAGAGGACCACAGAGTGCGACGCGCGCGTGCGAAACGCAAATGTTAATTAATTATTATTACTACATCCCCGCAAGCACTCCCTTGACGGACGGCAGCGAGCGACGCCGCGTACTGATCGGCGTCACGGACGAGGCGGACGAGGGCCGCCGCTCGAGCGGCGACGCGCGCGGCGCGGCCTCGCGCCACGACCCACTGACGATGTGCTCCGCTGTGGCCTCGCCGGCCGCCGGCAGCTGGCGCGCCGCCTCCGCGAAGAACTCGACGACGGCCCCGTCGGCCCACGACCGCCCCCGCCAGTTGAGGAACGAGAGGTGGCCGCCGAGTACTGTCGTGCAGCACGCGATGCGCGGACTCAGCCGCACGAGGGTGGCATCCGAAATGGCGTACCGTCCGCTGAAGGGCACGACATTGTCGTCTTCCGACTGCACGCATAATAACGGACAGGTCAGCCGCCCGAGGTCCGCGTACCCGTCGTTCGCTTGGTAGTATGCCTCGGGGTCCTTGTGCCCCCAGGGCCCGCAGATGACGGCGGCCTCGATGTCATAAATGCTCCAGGCGAAGAAGACGTCCCGCGTCCGCCCACTTTTACAGCCACTGAGGACCCAGCCGACCTTGAGCGGCAGGGCGATCAGAAAGTTCTGGAGCCTCATGTATAGCCCTCGGCTCATGTAGGCGCTGCTCGCCGTAAAGGACCGCGGGGACGAGACCGTGGCCGCGGCTGTAATATGTTGGTGCGTCGTCGAGAGGTACTTGGCCAGGATCGCCCCGCCCAGCGACTGGCCCACGAGGAAGAGGCGCGTTTGAGAACCCACTTCGCTCCGCACGTGGTCGAGCACCCCATCAAAATCGCGCCACGCGTCCGCCGAGTACCTGCGTCGGGAACCGTCACGCCGTCGCGCAGACGGACGCCGCGTCGCGCGGCTTGTCCGACGTGAGCACGCCGGACGCGCCGGCGCCCCGATAGTCGTACGCCACGGCCAGGAAGCCCGCCCGGTCGAGCCGCGCCAGTAACAGGCGCACGAAGCCCGTCTCGCTCGAGTTATTGAGGCCGGGGAAGACAACGACGACGTCGCTCCGCGACGTGCGGCGCGGGCAGCGCCACCAGCTCAGGGCCACGGTGCCCCCGTCGTCCAGTCGCAGGCGCTCCACGTAGGGCGTCCGCAGCACGCCGCAGCCGACGTACGGCATCCGCGCGCCGAGCTGCAGCGTGGCGCACGCGCCGCTGAGCGCCGTGACCGGGTGGGGCCAGTACCGTCTTTCGGTGAAGGCACACGCCTTAAGAATGGCCTGACAAGTGCCCGGACGCGCCGTGACCCGCGGCCGCCGCGCGAGCGCCACGTACGCGCCGACGTAGCCTATGATAGACCCCGTCGCGGCCCACCGCGCGCCCCGCGGCAACTTGGCCAACGATCTTAACACCGCATTGAATTTGTCGCGAAGCGCGTTCTCGACGCGCGCCAGGACCATCAGCGCGTCGTGCCTCGAACGGAGGTGCAACGCGCGTTCCATCGTCGGCGCGAGGCGCGCGGCGACGCTCAGGCGCGGCTCGAGCGCGCGCGCGAGGACCAGCACGGCGACCGCCTTCGAGGCGGCGTCCAGGACCCAGTCGACGCAGCAAATGCGTCCTGCACTTTGGTCCTTGGTCTTGCACAGCTCTGTTTCCACGGAACCACCGGCTTAGGAGTGAACACTTTGTATTGCAATGCACACGCAACGATATCACAATCGATTGCTGCTTCTATCGTGGCCGCCGCCGTCCACACGTGCTGCGCACTGCAAAAATACCCGCGTGAAAAACCCGTCTGAAACCTGTGATCTTTGATCTTGATCTGAAACCTGAGTGATCTCGATATCTCGGAGGCGTCCATCCCACCGCTTCGTATGCCTAAGACCGGAGGGCGAGGGCTGAGCCCCCGCTCAGGCGTAATGAAACACATCCAATCTTCGTTCTTCTTAAGTAGTTCTTGGTTGGTCGCGATGCACGGGATCGAGCTTCACGCCACCATTGATTCGTCGTCCATGGGGTCTGAGCCCTTCGACGCCGTGCCGCCCTGGCCGCGGACGAAGGGCGCGTTCTCGCCGCCGCCGCGGGGCAGCGTCTTCTTGAGGCGGTCGTAATACTCGACGAGGTCCCCGACGAACGTGTCGAAGGCGGGATCGACGAGGAGCTCGGCGACGTAGCGCTGCACCTCCGGGCGGTTGAGATTTAGCGACGCCAGCGACGCGGCCGGCGGCGGCTCGCAACCCGCGGCCGCGGCGAAGGCCCCGGCTTCTGACGCGGTAGCGAACTGGAGCGCCGCCGCGCCGTCGCCGATGTCGACGGTGCGGCCGTCGACCGCAATCTTGCCGCCGGCGAGTGCCCCGTACCGTTAACGGTACGGGGCACACAGGCCCTAGTGAGTTTTGCGCCACTAGCATTCAAGCTG
>Ga0114994_10001662_pt1 | contig 16063 bp, 8 predicted proteins | sample ArcticOcean_MG_C_9_FD_87043 | JGI IMG/M metagenome (GOLD analysis project Ga0114994, IMG submission 87043) | Marine microbial communities from western Arctic Ocean - ArcticOcean_MG_CB2_152 | ecosystem: Environmental > Aquatic > Marine > Oceanic | place: Arctic Ocean: Canada Basin | collected...
GGCCCCGGCCGCCGCGCCGCCGCGCCCACAACCGCCGCGGCCGCGTCCGCCGGCGCCGGCCGCCAGACGAACACAACCGCCGCGGCCACCAGCGGCGGCGGCGCCGATACGCCAGCAACCGCCGTGGCCGCGGCCGCGCTCGATCGAGGCGGCCTACGCGGGCGGCTTCAACCCGGGCGCGCAGGGCGAGGCGGCGCCGCGCACGCTCGCCGCCGCGGCGACGACCGCGCCGCGGGGACCACCGGCGCCCCGAGGACCACCGGCGCCTCGGGGCCCGCCCGGGCCGCGGCCGCCGGCGCCGGCACGGGACTCCTTCGACACCGCGTTCCTGGCCTTCGACCTCGACGCCGCGGCGCCGGCGCCGCGCGGGCCGCTGCCGCCGCGCCCGCCGGTCCACGCGCCGCGGGGCCCGCCGAGCGCCGCGCCGCGACCGCGGCCCGTCGCGCGCCCGCCGGCGCCGCACCCGCCGCGCCCGCCGCCGGCGCCACCCCGCGCGCGGACCTCGCTCGACGCGGCGCTCCTCGGCTTTGACCTGGACGGCGTCGTGGCGGAGGCGCGCAAGGCCGTGCAGACGACGCGGTGCCTCATCACCGAGGTCCGCGGCCGCGGCGAGGCGACTATACAAATCGACGGCGCGACGAAGGCCCTCAAGTTGACGGGTGACTGGGCGCGCGCGGAATTGCGGGTGGGCGCGCGGGGCCACCTCGTGCCCTGGTCGGCGCTGGGCGAGCCGTCCCGGGCGCACGAACTGGGCGACGAGATTACGGTTGATCAGACGTCACCCTGCTTCTGGGTCGCGGCGCCAGAGATCTTCGTGAGCCCCACGGCCGTGGTCGCGGCCACGGGGTGCGAGCGGCGCGCCTGGCTGATGGCCACCGGCGGTTCGTCCGGAGGTGCGTCGAAGGCCGCGGCGCTCGGCGCGGCGAAGCACGCCTGCTTCGAGGGCATCTGCCACGGCAATAGGGACGTTTCAAATATAGTCCAAGAGGCGTTGGCCACGAAGGCGGCGGAGCTCTTCGCGGCCACCGTCGACGACCGCGAGGCAAAGAAACAGTGCACGGCGTTCGTGAGCGGCGTTTTACGAGATACGCCCCTGATAGACCGCTTAGACCGGGCCAAGACGGAGCAGCCCCTCTGGTCCACGGTGCTAGGATTATATGGTGTGGCCGACGCGGTCGTCGAGGACCGCGTCTGCGGCCAGACGCCATTGGAGCTCAAGACCGGCCGGGGGCACATGGACCACGAGGCCCAGGCGGCCATTTACGTGGCCATGCTGCGGGGCCTGGACGAGACGTGCGCCCGCGGGAGTAACGGCAGGGCGGGGTTGCTCGTCAGGTACGGTTTCCAGGACCCCAAGCCGCTTACTACCTCGGTGCGCTGCGGCCGCCGGGAGCTCTCGACCTTGATCGCCGCGCGGAACGTTGTGGCGGCGGCCGTGGAGAAGCACGATAGTACGGCGAGACACTTCTCCGCCGAAGATGTTGACGCTTTGGCATTGGCGGCGCCACCAGTCCTCGGCGACGGGCGGGGCGCCTGCGCCCGCTGCTTCCAGGCCGACGCTTGCGCGCTGCGCCACGCGTGTGTGGAGGGTGGTTCGGACGAAACATTTCTCGGGGTCAACCGGGACGAAAGGCCGAGCAAGGCCGGGGACGCGTGGGCGGCCGTGGAACGTTTAGATGAGTTGGCCAAGGACTACTACACGCGGTGGTCCACACTAATAGATGTGGAGGCGGCGGCGTCGCCGCCGGACGGCGCGCGCGCGGTGGTCACCAAAAATGTAGAGGAACGGATCCAACGGGGCGACGCGTGCGCCCTCGTGGAGAAGGTCGGCGAGAGACTAAGTGACGACGGGATGGTCATCGAGTGCCGCGCGACGAATACGCCGTTCTCGACGGGCGACTGCGTCCTGGTGAGCATCGAAGGGAGCCTGCCGACAATTTTAGCGCGGGGCGGCGTCGTGGGAGTTTCATCAGATTCGATCTCCATCATCTTGCGCGGGTCGTCGGCGAAGCCCCTACCGGCGACCTTGCGGATCGACAGCGACGGCGGCGCCACGTCCTCCAAGAGCGCCAAGGCGGCTTTAGTTGAATTATTGACCTCGGACAATAGTTTACGAGAATTGGTAGTGGGTCTGAAGGAACCGTCGTTCGACGCTGTGTCAGGCCGGCGGTGGCTGGAGCGCGTGTTCAACGACGCGGCCTGGTTGCCGCCGCGGTGGGGCGGCGCGGGCACCGCGGCCCCAGCGCTGCGGGCCGGCTTCGCGGCACTCAACGCCGAGCAGCAGAACGCTTGTTTGAAAGTGCTCGCGGCCAAGGACTATGCTTTAGTAAGAGGCATGCCCGGCGCCGGGAAGACGGCGACGGCCGCGTTCGTGGTGAGGGCCCTGGTGGCCGGGGGGAGCCGCGTGCTCGTGGCGTCGCACGCCCACGCGGCCGTGGACAACCTCCTGCGGAAAGTCCTGGAGTCGGGCGTGGCGCGGCGGTGCGTGGCGCGCGTCGCATCCTCCTCCTCGTCGCGGCGTGTGTCGGAAGCACTAAGGGACCGCGTCGTTGCTGGTCAGACGGTCGCATCAATTAAAGCGCAGCTGGGCGCGGCGCGAATTATTGGAGCAACGTGTCTGTGTTGCGCTAGAGATGGCGTGCTCCAAGCCGCGGGGCCTTTCGACGTCGTCTTGGTGGACGAGGCCGCCCAAGTGACGCAGCTGCACGCGGTCGCGGCCTGCCTGCGGGCGGCACGGTTTGTCTTAGTGGGCGACCCGCACCAGCTGGCGCCCGTGGTGCGGTCGCCGTACGCCCGCGAGCACGGCGCGCTGGAGTCGCTCTTCGCGCGTTTGGCCGCGAAGCATCCGTCGGCGGTGGCGACGCTGCGGACCCAGTACCGCATGAACGCGCCGGTGATGGACCTGTGTAACGTGGTGCTGCACGACGGGGACAATCGGCGGAAGTCCTGGGCCCACGCGCAACAGTTGGTCTGCGGGTCTGATGAAGTTGCGGCCGCGCGCTTGGAGCTTGAAGCAGGTGTAGATGAGCCGGCCTGGGTCGCACGCGTGTTACATGAACCGGTGGTGTTCGTGGACGTGGTGCCGTCGCCGACGCAGTCCGCGCGGAACGCGGCCGAAGCTGATGTTGTGGCGACCTTAGTTGCGGCCCTCGAGAAGCGCGGTGTACCTTTAACGGACATGGCCGTCCTGACGCCGTTCCGCGCTCAATTAAGGCAGCTTGGGCGTATATTACCGGCCCCGGTGGAGCTCTCCACCGTCGACCGGTTCCAGGGGAAAGACGCACCCTGCGTCATCGTCTCCTTCGCGCGGGCGGACGCGTCCACGGGGCTCTTGGCCGACGCGCGGCGGCTGAACGTGGCCCTCAGTCGCGCGCGGCGCAAGTTGATCCTGGTCGGCGCGCGGGCGGCGCTCGCGGCGGCGTCGCCGCTCTTCGCGCGGCTGGCGGCGGCGGTGCCGGTCGTGGAGGCGGGGGAGACTCCGTCGCCGCCCTAAGTGTCGTTGTGTTGAATTTACATTGCCGATTTGATAAAAGGCGTTGCGCCGGCCGTACCCGCTCGGCACCAAACTTGAGCGTGAAAACCCGTGAGGGAACCCCGTCAAGGCCAAAACAGGTTTGAAGCTGCCGCTTACCGCTGCGAGCTGCTCGTTCGAGCGTCGTGGTTTTTGTTCTTATTAAGATCTGCGCGGAGAGCTGTAAGAACGGATCGCTGTGAGGAGCGCTGTGAGCGTACAAAGCTTCCAGTCAGGAGTGGCATTTTGTACGCGTGTTCAGCTTAAACGCGCCGAAGCGATGCGAAGAATTATCGGGATATCGCTTTTGTATTGCTGCGTTGCACTGCGACCAATTCTACGCCGCGGCACAACCCGCATCAATGCGCGGTACGCGCGCCCCAAAACGGCAGACGACTGGAAAGAGTGGAGGAGAAAATCAGCCCCCAGCGCGCGCAAGACCAGCCGAGGCTCGAGGGTGTCGAAGCTCGCAGAGGGCGCCATTAGAAACCCGTTGGGCGCCGCGGTCGACGTCGCGAGCTTGTTCCTCCCGGCCCGGGTGGACGACGACGACGTGCTCGCACAGCGCGCGCAGCGTTGGGCCGAAGCCGTCGGCGCGGAAGCCTCGACGCTCGACGCGCTGCCCGTGGCGCGACGAATGGAAATCCTCGATGAGTTCGAGCGCGACCTGAAGCCCCGAGAAGCCGCGCCGCCGCCCGCGGCGCCCGAACCAGCCGCGGACATAAACATCGACTGGGAACGGCGCGTGCAGTTCGACGCCCTCCGCGACGGAAACGCTGTGAACCAGAATTCGATCCTTCAGCGCGCGATTCAGAGGGACGCGTGATGATGTGTAAATAGTACTACTTGTTTAACCCGAGGATCATCTCGGCGTGGTCCTCCAGCGAGCACGTCACGTTCGTCCGCGGCCGCGCGCGGATGGCCTCCAGGAACGCGGCCGGGCCGAGCGCCGCGGCGGACCGCAGGACGCCGTCGAGGCGCGCCAGCGCGTCGTCGACGTAGGTCTCGCCGTCGGCGTAGTCCGCCGGCAGGTGCGAGGCCACGACGGCCACAAAGTCGGCCAGGGACAGCCGCTGCGACGGCGCATTCTCTAGATCGTCGTCCGCGGGCTCGCCGGCCGGCCGCAGCGTCGGGAGCACGGCGTTGAGTAAATCGGCGCCGGCCCTGCGCAGCGCCTCGTCGTCCCGCAGAAAGAGCCGGTCGGCCGCGTTCAGCGAGCTCCGGGCCGCGCGGTGGACGGCCTCGTGGACGTCATCACTACGATCCGCGAGCTTCGTGGGCCGCCGCGAGGAGCCCTGGGAGGCGCAGGTCCGGAGGATGCTTGCAGAAGCCGCCGCGCCACTCATGACCCGGGCCTTCTCCCGGCCGTCCGCCGGCGCGCCCCGTAAGCATGGTTCTGCTAAAACAGCACAAAGCCCCCGCGCGAGCGGCTGGAGCGTCGCCCGGTCCAGGAGGTCTGTTGCAATAACCGCGCTCGCGAGGTCGCACCGCGCGTTCAGTGCCTCGTCGGTTCCGAACATGGTCTCCGGCGCCAGCACGACGTCGGCGAGGACCGCCATGGCACTATGTCGCTCCGTCGCCGCGCAGGGGACGAGGGCCCCCGCTAACGAAGAAACGACCTCGGCGGCGTCGGCCCGGGCCGGGTCCTCCTCGTCACTCGCGACGAAGCGCCGGATGGCGCCCTGCGCCACTTGCGAACAGATCAGCAACAGCTTTCCGGACCCGCTCACGGCGCAGGCCTCGCGCAGGGCGACGAACTGCCACGTCGATGCATCCTCGAGGGCTTCGTCGGCCAGATCGAACAAGACGTCCAGGCGCTTGGTGATGGCCGACGACGCGGACGCGTCGCCGCCGGCCCGCGCCACATCTGCTAGGGCCGCGTCCGCCAGTTTTGACGAGGCGCCGCCGCCCCGCCACGCGAGGACCGCCCGGAGCAGCCCGATCAAAGCGGCCTCGAGGGACTCCAGCCGGCCCGTGGCCACGAAGGACGCCGCCAGCGCGTCCTTGCTCGAAGCGACCACGGCGCTTAACGCCGCACAAGCTGCTAAAGCGGAGTCGCGCAACCGCGGCGACGTCGTGCCGACCAAGGCCGGGTCGATCAAAACTTCACTGAGCGGCGTGAAGTGGGGCAGGACGCTCGACCCCTTGGCGCCCCGGATCATGCTCGCTAATAAATCCGTCACGTCCGCTCTACTATCAGCGTCGATGCCGCCCGGCAAGACTTCGAGGTCGCCCGCCACGCGCGGCGCTAAGAAAGGAACGAAGGAGTCCGGGACGACGTACCTTCCCAAGACTCGCCCGCACTCTAGGACTGACGCACGGTGGTCTTGGCCATAGCGCTCATTCCGGCCCCGTTTCAGCGCTTTGCAGAGGGCCATCACGACTCTAGCCAATTTTTCCGTCACGTGATCTTCGTGGTACACGAATAAAGTTTGCAACAGCGTCGCGGACTGTGTTCGCGCCGTGTCCGTCCAGGAGCTCATCTCGTCCATCACCGGCTGGAGCATCCGCGCGGCGAACGCCCGGACGATGACCCGCGCCTCTAGGGGCGGTCTTTCCGTATGCGGCCAGGGCAGCCCTTCACACGCGTGGTTGCACCGCGGGTCGCCGTCCACCCCGTACTGGATCTTCTCGAGCAGCGTATCTTCTTGGCGCTCGCCCATCATCTCCCGACCCGCGGCTCTTAAAGCTTCGACCGCGACCTTGCGACACGCTTCGTCCCGATCGATCCGGAAGTTCAAAATGTACGCCAACAGACGGGGCTGGTGGTCCCGCCGGTCCGCGATGCCCACGAACCACTCGTGGAACATGTCCGTGACCGCCAGGCGCACGGCATTGTTCGCGTCCCGCGTGAGCTCCGCCATGTAATTATATCTAGTTTCAGGTCCATAGAAAGCGTGCGTCGGGATCACATTATCTTCTCTGAACCCTACGAGATCTTTAATGGCGTCTGAACCAGCGCCCCTCCATTTACCTATGTTCCGTACGGCTACCGACCGTCGTATGGCGTCGACCGTGGCCTTCCGGACCTTGGCGTGGCGGTGCCTTAGATTCGGCAAGCAACATCTAGCTAATGCACAGGCGTACGGGATCAGAGCTTCCTGCAAATCATCGACCGCGCACACCGTGGCAATGCCTTCCGCGGCTCTCTGAGCAACGAGTCCAAAGGTGTCTCTAGCGAACCCCGCAAACAGTAACATGGCTTCATGCAAATACGCCCCGATCACGTTTGAGGGTCGATTCGTAGTGACCGTGATGAGTAGATCGCAGAGCAACAACCGTAGCTCCTCCGCGGGCTCCTTGGCCTCCAGCGTTCGCGACCGCGCGAAGGCCTCTTGTAGATCCGGTCTATTGGTCGCCTTGCCCCGTTTAAATTCGTCGTAGCCCTGGAGGTCAAAGACGAAGACCGCGTTCTCCACGTCCAAACCTTTCGCCGGCGAGCCGCGGTGATGTAAGACGGGAAACAAGTACGGCAGGTGCGGCTGTAGATCCTTCACTTGCGCACAAAAGTGGGTCATCAGTCTAATAGCTTTTTCCCTTAATTTCTCGACGGGGTCCTCGAAGCGCCGCAACAAGGGCTGGCAGAGGGAGTGGAGCAGCTCCGCGACCGTTGCACTAGGCAGGTTCTCGTCCAGGGCGTTTTGCAACGTGTCCAAGCTGAGGCCGCGCGTCGTCGCGTCCTCCGAGGCCGTCTGCTGGACTGCGCGCGCGAGCCTCCTTAATAAAGCCACTGCGGTCTCGGGCGGCGCGGGCGGTTTCACTTCTTCTTCTTTCTTGGCGGGAATTACGGGCGGCGCCGGCGGTTGCCACCGCTTCTTGGGCCGCGTTTTTTTGGCCTTCTTCTCCACGGCGTTCTTCCGCAGCATGCGCTCCATGTACTTCTGGCCGTCGCCATTCTCGCCCTCCTGCAGCTCGGCCCAGGCGGCGTCGGCCATGGCTGCTGCGTGCACGGGGCAGCCTCTCGGTTCGATCGATGCTCGATTTTGCGCTGTGCTACTAGCCGCTAGTGGGTCTAGTCTGTCATCTCCGCATTGGCTGCATCGAGTGGCCCGCTCGGCGATAGAACTGCCTTAAAAAGAAATCGTAAAAGGCCAAAACGGGTTTTTGCTGTGGCAAACTTAGCAAAGAAAGGCCTGAGCGCGCGATACACAGGTTGTCCCAGGCGCATAGCTCGCCCACGGAACCGCAAGACCCAGCTTCAGTCGCCGTCGACGCGTATTGCTGCACCGACGCGCTGAACAGCGACCATACTGCATTGACATCGAGAGCATCTAGATGGGCTCGATGTCGAGCGCGTGAGGCGCCGTACGAGTGCCCTGCGCTCCGTGCAACCGCGCATGTCTCAAGCGCGCCGCGCGCTGGCGCGCATCAGCAGCACGCAGCCGCGCCGCGCTGTCACCCAAGCGGCGCTCGCCGCCGCGGCGGGCACGGCGGCGTGGCTGCTGCTGCGGCGGGACCGCTGGCGGGCCATCCGTTGCCACCCCTGGGCGGTCGTGCGCTGGCAGTACAAGCGTTTCGCGATCTACGCCTTCGCGCGGCGCCTCGACGCCGCCGTCGCTTTACTGGAACCGCCGACGGAGCCGGGCGACGCGTGGCCGCCGGACGTGGTGGATGCGGTTCTAGCGGACGGCCCGGACACCTATCAGCGCAAGGAGAGCCACCGGCTTCAGGTCCGCGCGCTCCTCGCCCTAGTACACGGGCTCCGCCCGCGCACCGTCGTCGACTTAGGTGCCGGTAAGGCTCTCCTGAGCCGCTGCTGCTACGAGGCCTTTGGCCGAAAGGTGCGCGTCGTCGCTCTGGATCAGCGAAAGATTACGAAGCACGACGCGCTCTACGACCCGCTTGATTTGCACGACGGCGACGCGGCCTATCAGAGGGTCATCGGGGACGTGGCCGCCTTCGAGGCGTGCCTCGGAGAAGATAGTGGCGTCGTCTGCGTGAGCAAGCACCTCTGCGGCTCGGCCACGGACGCCGCGCTGGCCGGCGTCTGCGGCGCGAGTATGGTCGACGCCTGCGTGCTGGCCCCGTGCTGCCACCAGAAGGCGAAGAAACAGGACTACGCCAACGTGGCGTTCCTGGAGGCGCGGGGCTTCTGCCGGGAGCACGTCGGGTTGCGGGGCGGGCAGCAGGACAACGACTTCCGCACGCTGCTCTGGCTCGTGTCCTTCTCGAAGAGCAGCGACGTCCAGGCCTGGGAGTACCGGCGGCGCGTCATGACCCGGATCCTGGGCTTCGCGCGGTGCCGGGAGTTGGGGCTCAAGGCACGGCGGTTGCTGGAGGAGGGGCGGTTGCGGTACCTCCGGGACCGCGGCTTCGAGGCCAAGCTCGTGCGCTACGTGGATGGAGGCGTGACGCCGGACAACCTGGCGATCGTGGCCGTGCGGGTTAGGTAGGTAATATGTGCTGTTGAATTGAATTTCAAGAAACGGTAATAGACGCCGCCCGAAGGATGGGGACTAGGCCCCTGGGTGTACAGGATGCGCCTCACTCGTCTCCGACCTCGCAATTTATACGAAACCGAACTTATGCGCCTAGGTGTCCAATAACAACCGCCAGATGACCGTGAAGACGATCGACTGGAGCCCGTTGGCCAGGATGCGCGTGGACAGGCCGCGCGTGAAGAAGGCCTGGACGCCGTCCTCCTTGGCGATGCGGAGCACGATGTTCAGGTAGGAGTCCTCGTCGCCGCCGTCCCGCCGCCGCCGCCGCGCCTCGAGCTTCAGCGCGGTCTTGGCGGCACTGGACTGCTTCGTGGTCTTGACGACGCGGATCGGGTTCGAAGTCACGTCAGAAACAACGGACGAAATGAAGCCGATGAGCGCCAGCCGCAGCGAATTGTATAAGGCCGCCTCCTTCTTCGGGTAGATGCGGTTCAGGACGTTGAAGGTCGCGAACCAGGGGTAGTGGCCGATTAGAGTTGCTAACGCCATCGCGTACGCGCCCGTGTATAAGACTCTGACATTACCTTTGCGCACGGAGTGCTTGAACACGGCGTCGAAGCCCTGCCGCCCCTCCACCTGACTCACCGTCTTCAACGTGTCGATGGGCATGAGCAGAGAGCGGTACAAAGCTGTGAGGAAGGAACCCAACAACGTGACCACGTAGATGGGGTAACTTTGCAGACCATACGCGTTGGCGTCCCGCAACCCGAGCACCAAGGTGTTGGCCGCCGCGGACCCAAAGCGCGACATGGGCCCTTGGAAGATGGCAAAGGGCAGGCCGCGGTAGAAGCGCGGGATCCCGCCGTCCTTGTAGAGCTTCTTCAGCGTTTCCGGCAGGGACCCGCCGTGCCGGTACTGGTAGTTCATCGCCGTCCGCAGCCACATGAAGCTGAAGACCTGGACGACGCCCGCGATACTGCCGGTGGCGCCGCCCTTGAACGCCTTGTCCAGGGCCGTCTTGAAGACCTTGCTCGCCAGCTCCGTGTCGAGGCCAGCCTCGAGCGGCGGCACGTGGCCGCCGCGCACCCGCAGCGTCGGGTGCGTGTACGGCGCGAGGTGCTGGGCGCGCCGCCGCAGCGGCGGCGGCGCCGCGAGCGCCGCGAGCTCCTCGAGCGTCGAGAGCCCGACGAGCGTCAGGATGAGCGAGCGCATCGTTGACGCGCGGTTTCGGTGGTGGTAGAGGAGCAAAAGTGATACGTTTTCGGAGCGCGTGTGTGCAGCAGTGCAACACCGCGGTACGCGCGGAGAGTGCGGTGGCGGAGCAGTGCAAAAAAGCAAGCGTCAGTGCACTGAGTCTGACAGAGGGCTTTGGGCAGCGCAGTGCCCGACGAGCGTTACTGGCGGCGCTTGGGACGGCTTGAGTGGCTCTAAAACAGTAACTTTGATGGAGAACTGATGTGCAGCGCGTGTGACGTGGCGCAGGCGCGACCGAGTTGAGAAACCCGCACGTAAAACTGCGCAAAGAAACCCGTGCGCTAGCTCTTTTGCTCGTGTGCGCAGCAAGCCAATAAGAGCGCAGAGCTCAAGTGACTGCGGCCAGACCAGCATTAATAACGCCTGGAGCAGCCCGCGACGCGTGCAGCCGCAACGTGGTCGACGCGCAGCTCCTGAGGTGTGAGAGCACCTCTTTGGCGACGCGTGCACACAGCATTGCGCTGCAGTAATTGCCTCTACCGCTGCAGTAATTGCCCAACCGACGCTGAAACATCGCGCCGATGCCGCGCAGCCGCGACACCTTGCTTCTCGCGTCCGGCGCCGCGGCCGGCGCCGCGGTTGCCGCATTACTCCGCCCCCTGATCGTCGCGCGCCTCAAGAAGCTATTGTACCGGGCGCGCTTCGACCCGAAGGCGGCGCGGCGCCCGCGCCTCCTGAGGCTCCTGCAACTCCTGTGCGCGGACGAAGTGCGGGAACCGATCGCGCCGCAGCGCCAATTGCCAAAGGAGGTGGTCGACGAGATGCTCTCGAGGCACGAGGCGTTTTTTGGAAGGGAAGGCCACGCGAAGGTACGAAACGCGCGGGTGGCGGTCTTCGGCGCCGGCGGCGTGGGTTCTCATTGCGCCGCGATGCTTTTGAGGGCGGGCGTGAAAGCACTAAGAATCGTGGACTTTGACCAGGTGTCCGCGTCATCCTTGAATAGGCACGCCGTCGCGACCCTCAGGGACGTGGGCCAACCCAAAGTGGTGTGTATGCGGCGCTTCGCAGAAGCCACGACGCCCTTTGTGGTCGTGGACGCGGAGCCCTCCATGGTGACGGCCAAGAACGCGGCGCATCTAATACGGGAGTTGGACGGCGGGCCCCTCGATCTAGTCATCGATTGCATCGACGACGTCGAAACCAAGGCTTCCTTACTCAAAGAGTGCGGCGAAAAAGGTATTAAGGCCCTGAGCGCCATGGGCGCCGGGGCCAAGGCCGACCCGACGCGGTTCTGCGTGGCGCCTTTAAGGGATGCGGTGCACGACCCCTTAGCCACGAAACTGCGGTGGGTCCTACGGAAGAAAGGGTGCGATTATGGTGGTGATGAGCTACCCCTGGACCCCTTAAAACGACCGACCCCCACACCGTTGTTAGACGTGACCTGCGTGTACTCCCACGAGGCGCCGCGGTGTTCGCTCGTTCCTTTGACCGAAGCCCAGGTCAAGGAAGGAGCTCAGAATTTTGGCGCGGTAGATGTGGACCATTTTAGGGTGAGAGTTATGCCCGTGCTAGGCGCGGCGCCGGCCATGGCGGGCCAGGCCTTAGCTTCGGTGGCTTTGTGTGCCTTAGCGGAGCAGCCCATCTGCCCCAAAGTGTTAGAACCTTCTTCGAAAAAGTTACGGGAGAAGATGCTCCAGCAATTTAAGAAGCGGGAGGCGCGGCGCGAGCTCGGGAGTGAGGCGCGGCCCGATATTTGCGACTGGCTTGATTTGTTACCGAATGATATTGAGTTTATTGTTAATGAAGTGTGGATGGGGAGATGTGCTGTTTCTCGCCGGAAGCTGGACCGGCGCCAGCTCTGTTTGTGCCGGTGGTACACCTCAAAACGGTTTTCGGATAGATCAAGTCCGGTCGGCGCCGATTCTGTCGTGCTACTGGCGCCGGGGCTGGCGGACGCTTTGGATGCGGCGCTCGACGTTGATGCGTCCCAGGCTAGTGCAGCCGCGGTCCTGGGAAATGACGCGTGCGCCGCCATCGACGAGAGGTTTAGGTGGATGCGCGCGGTCGCGGGCGGCGCCTGGACGAGCGCATAATATATCACATAAGTTACGCCTGTAGTCACATGCGGACCGCGCGCCGGTGGCGCCTTCTGTCGTGTCCCTACGGAAGGGTCAGCGGCGAGTCGCTCCGCCGCCGCACCTTGTCGAAGCTGCTCGACGAGCTGAGAGTGCGCTCGAGCTTCTCGACGACCTTGGGCGACGCCACCACTTCCCGCCCGCCGAGGCACGGCGGGCACTTGGCGCACGGGCCCATGTTCTGCAACAGATCGCCGTAGAGGAAGATGGCGTAGACCACCCCACAACCGCCCAGAAAGAATAATCCAGAAAGCGCGAAGCCGAAGAAGGCCGCCGAGACCAGCGCCACCACTAAGATAGCGACGGACGTCGCGAACCTGTGTGGATGACGACCGGTGAGTCGCGCGCGCCTCGAGACGAGCGAGAGGCCAGTATTGAACTCCACGCCATCTTCACGAAGACCGTGCCGCCTCGATGGCGACGTCATCCAAGTTGAAGCAGCTTCAACGTACGCTGCGTCACTGACGCCTTGAGGATGTTGTCCGCGTACTTGATGACCGCGGCGATCAACAGTCCGCCGCCCGCTTGGATGAGGACGTAGGCCCAGGCCACGGGGCCCAGGCCTTCGAGGACGTAGTCTATGAGCGCAGCGGGGCAGCTCGCGCCGTTTGGGGACGAGTAGACCTGGGAGCCCGCGGTAAACACGGAGAAGAGGGCCAGGTGCACGTTCCGCGTCCATAGAGACATAGGAGAACCCTTCAGGACCTTCTCGAAGTACACGCCACTAAACCCGGACAAAGACGCCACGACGAAGGTGACTAAGAGCCCGAGCGGGACGTTCTTCGCCCCGTTATCGCCTGACTCGCTCCCGGAGTGCATCTGGGAGGCCTGGACCGTGGCGATGCCCGCCGTCAAGACGTACAACGCCACCCACCTTCTCTTCCCGAGTTGGCGGCCTAAGAGGACTACCGAACATAATGCGGTCGTCAGTATTTTCAATTGGCCAAAGAGTCCTAGCACCGGCGCTTCCAAGTTGGCCGCCGCGACTAATAGTAATTGGTTCTGGATCACGTACAACACCGCCGGCACGACCACTTTGAGGCACTCCAGGGGGTTCTTCATCGTTGTCCTTACGACAGACGTAATAGGATTGGCCCGTAACTCCACAGCCAGAAAGAGTAAGGAGAGGAAAATCTTCATGGACTCAATCACTAGTACAACGGCGCCCGGGCTCGCGTGGCAGATGCCTTGTTCTTCCCGTTCCAGCGCTTCGATGCGACTCCACCGCGCGGTGACGTTCATGGCGGCGTTCTGGACCACGACGCCTGCTAACAAAACACCTTTGAGCAGCGAAAACCGCCCTTCCTTGGTGGGCGGCGGCATCTGGAGCGTGATGTCAGGTTTTTTTGGGATGAACGGCGACGCAGTGCCGTCCATGGGCGCCGGGCTGGCCATCGAGTCCTCGTCGACGGACTGGCGGGGGCTGCGCTGGCGGACGTGGCTCATCAACCGCCCCGAGGCGGCGCCCAGGCGGCGGATGTTTGTCTATAGCGCTTGCTGCAGCGCTGTGCTGCAAACAAACCTTGTCGGGAACTCAACGCAGTGTTGGCATAGCGCAGCTACTGGTTGCAGAGTCCTCGCGATGGATGTTATGCTTGCGTAAAAGACCGTATACTGGCAGCCAAAACCGGGGCCAAATCGTCGGCCCGATTTTTTTTTACTGCACGGTTTTGTCCCGGGTTTTTCGCCCGAACAGCCGCACTTTGTTCGCTGAGTCTTTAGCGCTGCAAAATACGCCTCAAATGCATAGACGAGACGAGCTGCTGCAGTGGTGCAGCAGCACGCACCTCTTCTGGGCGTCTTTTCGGCCACGAATCATCCCTCGGCCTTCCTGATAATTACATAGCGGAGGAAGTGTCACCATGACCGCACCTCTCACCTCCGTCACCCTGCTCGCCGCGCTCTTCTTCGCCACGCATCGCGTGGCGTCGTGCCCGGCGACGTGCTTCGATTACACCTGTGACCATTGGGTCGCGGACGGGAAGGGCTGCGCGGACATAGAGGCGTGGGGCTGCGACTGCGGCGGCTGCGACTGCGACCCGGCGGCGTCCGACGACGGCGCGGCCGCCGACGATAAGACCGCGGACGACGACAAGGGCGCGTGGGACGACAAGGACGGCACTTGGGCGGAGGACGACGCGGCCGCGGGATCGTGGACGACGGAGACCCTGGGCGGCCGCTCCTACGAGGTTTACGTGCCGGCCATGCCCGCGGGCGGCTACGCCGGCGTCGTGCTCTACTTCCACGGCGTCGGCGGGTCGTCCGCCGTCAAGTACTCGTACGGCGTCGGCGTCGCGGCGGACCGCGGCGGCTTTGTGGGCGTCATCCCCAACGGGTCGCCCACGGGCGTCGACGGCGCCTACGCCTGGATTGTCGACGACCCGGCCGGCGTTGATGAGGTCGCGTTCGTCCACGCACTCGTCGCGGAGGTACTGGCAGCGTACGAATTCGCGGACGAGTCCACGATCTTCGCCCAGGGATTTAGCAATGGTGCCGGCATGGCCGAGCTGCTGGGCTGCCACTCGTCATACAACCTGTACGTCGCGTATCTCGCCGTGCGCTATGATCCCGCCGCGACGGCCTTCGGCGCGTCGCCGGCGTGCGCGTCCGAGGCGAGCCCGTGCGCCGAATGGAACGCCGTGGGCGCGAACGACTACTTCCTCGACACCATCGGCGGCGCGTCCGGCATCCTCGCCCAGTTCGAGGACCTCCGCGTCGCGCTCGAGTGCCCCGACGTGCCCGCGTCCGCCGAGGCAGGCGACGACGGCGAGACGTGCTACTCATACGCCGGCTGCGAGGCCCTCGGGGAGCTGTGCGTCTACGACGGCCTCGGCCACGACATCGTCGGACCGGGCATGGCCAACCGCGCCTGGGACTACCTCTCCGCGCGGAGCTGCGGCTCGTCCACGCGCGCGCCCGCGGCGTTTCTTTTCGACACCGACGGCGCGGCGCCGCGGGCGTGGCGCCGGACCGCCGTCGCCATCGCGCTGCTCACAATGTTACGACGCGAGTAGGCGATACGTGCGCGGATTCGACGATGGTATATGTTAATAGCCAGTAGTAGCTTACACAAAAACAAAATCGTCACGGGAATCCGCCGCCCACGCGCCTCCGCGACCCGAGCTCGTCGAGCGGATCGTGCGACGCCAGGAACGGGTTCTCCGGCGGCGCGCGGCGCCCGCGCTCCAGGTCGTCGTCGCGCGCCGCCTCGTCGCGGAAGGCCCGCTTCTGGTACGCGGTCTTGGACTTGCGCGCCTCGTCGCTCTCGGCGCGCTCCCGCTCGCGCGCCCGCCGCGCCGCCGCGTCCGCGTCGGAATCGTGGAGGCGGTCCACCAGGTACGCCACGTGCGGATAGCCCTGGTATGGGTAGGCGTCGCCCTCGAGCGTCCCCTCCCAGAAGGCCCGCTGTGCCTCTCGCTTCCGGTAGAACGACACCAGCAGCGTCAATAGTTCGAAGCCCCACGCTAACCCTTTCACCAGCCAGAAGATCGTGAAGAAGCGCGTAGACGGGGGCAGCGCGTACGCCAGAACGCACCCCACGACGCCGACCGCGAGGCTGGCCGCCAGCGCGAGGTAGAGCGAGATCGAACCTAGTCCGCGGCAAAGGTCCCTACAACAAAAACAGTCGCAGCAGCCGCCCTTCTCGGCGCACGGCGCCGACGCCAGCATGCGCAGGATCTGGTCGTAAATCAAATTCAGGAAGGCGGCCAGCGCGACCGCCAGGTAATGGTTCGGGTCTTCCATCAACGGGTAGCGCTGGGCCACGAGCGCCGCGAGGAAGATGTTCAAACCCAAAACGCAGAAGACGTGCGCCGCGCGGTGCGCCCTCGAAAAGGGGTGGA
>Ga0114994_10001663_pt1 | contig 16061 bp, 12 predicted proteins | sample ArcticOcean_MG_C_9_FD_87043 | JGI IMG/M metagenome (GOLD analysis project Ga0114994, IMG submission 87043) | Marine microbial communities from western Arctic Ocean - ArcticOcean_MG_CB2_152 | ecosystem: Environmental > Aquatic > Marine > Oceanic | place: Arctic Ocean: Canada Basin | collected...
ACGGTGCCGCCGCCGCGACACGGATCGACGTGCCAGCGGCACCCGGCGTATTCTTGGTTCGGGACGTCTTCTCGCCGACCGAGTGCGGCCGGCTGCTGGCCCTCGCGTCCACGCTCGGCTACGAACGGGACGAGCCCTTAGACGCCAGCCAGCGCCGGCGCCTCGCGGAGAAGACGACGAGCGCGTTCGCGTGCTTGGACGACGACAGCGACTCTACCGAGGAGGAAGCGGAGGCGCCGTCGACCGACACACTGCTGACGGACCACTCGCTCCGAAGCCGCGCATGTGTCTGTGTCGTAAGCGAGCAAACGCACGACGCGGTCTTCGAGCGGCTCCGGGCGCACCTGCCGGCCGAACTTGACGACTGCTGCGACGCGCGGGGCCGGCGGCGGGGCGTGGGCCAGCTCGTTGGGTTGAATAGAAGGTGGCGCTTTTACCGCTATGACGCCGGCGGGACCTATCGGCCGCACGTCGACGGCGCCTGGCCCGGCTCAGGAGTAGGTGGCTCGCGCGACCGGCCGAAGTACGAGTACGACGCGTTCGGCGACCGGCTGTCGCGGCTGACTATGCTCATATACCTCAACGACGATTTCGAGGGCGGTGAGACTGCGTTCTACAGCGCCGGCGACGATACCATAGACGTGACGGCCGTGCAGCCGCTCCGGGGCGCGGTCTTGTTCTTTCCGCACGGCGAGACGACGGGGTCCCTCATCCACGAGGGGTCGTCCGTGTCCGCGCGGCTGAAGTACGTCGTCCGGACCGAGGTGCTGTACACGTGCCCCACGGCCGCCGCGCCGCCCCGCGTTCAATCCGGTGCGCCGAAGAAGAAGGGGGGAAGAAGAAGACGCCCGTAAAAAAGTATAAGTGACACGCTGAGGAACCCGTTTTAACAAAAAGAAACCCGCACTTTACGCCGGCTTGCAAGCTGATGTGCATAAGTGCACATAAATCGATGCACCGCGCGACGCAGCATTGCTACGAGTGCCGCAGCTGCTTAGTTTGCGGATTCTCCTGCTCCACGCAAAGCCTGCCCACAAAACCCATTGCTGCTGCAGATGATGCTGCTCTGCGCGCGCGGCCTGCGCGCGACCGTGCCAGTCGCGGCCGCGGCATCGATCGCATCGTTCACACGTGCGCGCGCTGAAGATGATGCATCATCAGCGACACCAGTCGTCGCCGTCGATGCGTCGACGTCAAGTAGAAACCACTACGACCACGTGATCGTCGGCTGCGGCGTCGGCGGCACCGCAGCCCTCATGGCCGTGTCCACACGCGCGGCATCATTATCGAGCCTTCTCGTTGTGGACTCGGACCCGGCGGCGATCGCGCGCTGCCGGGCGCTGGCGCGGCACGCGCAGTGCAGCGTGGCCTGCGTCCGCGACCGCGTGGCAAGCCTCCATCCGGGTCAGCAGACGCTCACGACTTCGGCTACTGGCGACATAACGTACGGCCGCTGTCTGCTCGCGTCGGGGTCGCCCGCGCCGCCGCCGCCGCCAGGCTTCGTGGACCGCGGCGCCCGCGCCGCCGTGCGCGTGCTCGGGCTCGGCGAAACGCACGACGCCGCCGCGGCCGCCGAGGCGGCAGCCGTGGCGCGCGCCGGCGGCCACGTCGTCGTGCTGGGCGGCTCGCGGAGGGCGACGAGCTTGGTTGCCGACGTCTGCGCCGTCTGGAGGCCAGTGGATGCCACGGCCGACTGCGTCGCCGAGGAGGGTCCAGCCGCCACGTTGATCTTCCCGGAAGCGACTCCTTTGGGCGCGCGACTCCCGAAAGCATTAGGGAGGCGCCTCGCGCGACGGCTCGAGAAGCGCGGTGCGTCCATTCTGGCGCTAAACCAGGTGCGGCACATCGAGGCCGCGCACGGCGGCGGCGCCTGGGTAAACCTCGGCCGGAGCGACGACCCGATGAAGACGAGCCGCAGGAGGGCGGACCTCGTGATCGTCGCCGGCGGAGAACACTTCGTGCCACCACATACGCCTACTACAGTGGTCCGGCGCGACACAGTGGCGGAGCTGGGCGCCACATCCATGTCCGCGGCGCGGCCGACGGTGTTGGGGGGCGGCCCCGTGTGGGTGTCGGAAGAACTGGCGGCGTGCCAATCGGTGCTCTCGTGTGGCGACGCGGCGGCGACGCCCTGCCGGTTACGCGCCTCGCCTGTGGCGCGGTCGCGGGCGGCGGCTTCGCTCGCGGCGGAAGCGGGAACCTGGCACGCCCAGGCTACCGGCGCCGCCGCCGGCGCGGCATTGGTCGACGGCGACGCGGCGGCGGCGGCGAGCGTCGTAGACGAGCTGACGCCACGGCTTGTCGTAGACCTCGGCGCGGGCGTATCCGCCGCTTTCATTGGACGTTGCGATGCTACTCTTGAGAATAGAGCGAGCGACGCGGGCAAAGGGGCCACGGTCGCGGTCTATGTCGACCGATCCGACGAGTTGGCATCGCCAGTCGGCGCCATCGTCTTCACCGTCGGCTCGGGGGAGCTCGATGCGGCGGCGGCGGCGGTCGACGACGCGCTCCGGTCCGTCGACACGGCCCCCGAGGGTGTCGCGGCAGCGGCCTTTGCTGCGCTCGGAGCGGGCGAGCCCAGTCTTCGCCACGCGCGGACGATGGGATCGCGCGCGGACCGGCTCGGGCCCCGCGTCGCGGATCGCTCGTCGTCGGTACTTTTCTCCAGAGATGTTATGAGTGAAGTTGTCAAAGACTGAGCCGACAAAGCGTACGCGCGCGGGTGGCTCCATGGGCCCGGCTCGGCACTGACTGAAGCCGAGACCGTGCGTGCGAATGCGGAGGCTTCTCTTCGCCGCCGCGCGACGGTTACTGCGCCTCGCGAACCGGCGGTGGACTGGCTGGAGTTGGCCGATCGGCGGGCGGCCGGTGCCGCTTCGGGTGCTTCTTGTGTGTAGTTTGTGGATAACTTGCTTGTGATTCCTTGTGCCACTGTAGTAAAAGTCCGTCGCGAATGGGCGGACCCGCCCCGCTCGCAGCGTGTGATTTCATGAACAACAAACAGCATTACTCATCATCAGCTGCGGACGCCCGCACGTCCTCCCGCCGCCCAATCCCCGACCGCGCTTCCCACTGGTCGCGGATCCCTTGCGCTTCGAGAGGCAAGTCCGAGAGCGTCTTTTCGACGAGATCGTCGTGTTCGGCATCACTCGCACCGATGGAAGAGCCATATTCGCGTTTATTTAGCGCGTCCACGTACCCGAGCGCATAGCACTCGCGATCGTGGGCAGACACCGTCTGTCGCGGTCGCGGCGCCGGCGTGGCCGCGGGCCGCCGCGAGGAGAAAACTGCAACAGCGAGGACGATAAACGCGTACTTAACCCATGTTTTGCTCCACAGGGAACGCGCGTTCCGTCGCAGTTCGTTGACGTCGAGGCGTCCTACGGCTTGCTTAACCGTATTCGTCCAGCTCAGCTCCGCTAGATTTTCGCGCTTCAATGCAATTGCTCCGAGCTGCGGCTGGCCCACGACGCGTACGCGCAGGCGGCCGGTCGACGCCTCGCGACCGAGGACCTCGACTACATTTCCATTAAGCTCCGGGCGACTCGTGAGACCGATGATCTGGCGCTGCTCCATCCTTGTCGCTGCCCGCTATGCTAGCTGCTTTACGCGCTGTGCTGAGTTATGCTCTCCAAAGCACCGGTGGAGCACCGGACGGCGCGAAGAAAAATGCTGCTGCAGACAGTGTATTACTGTAGTGCGACGGCATTGAGTGTTCGTTTTACGGTGCGGGTTTTTCGGCATGCGCGTGCGTGCGCCCGAGATCTTCATCCGTGTCAGAGAACACCCTCGCCGCCCAGGAGAGAGAGCTAAAGGCCGCAAACACTAATCAATTCAAAACGGGTGCAGATGCCAAAGCATCATCGGTCCCACGCCAAACTGCTTGCGCACAACACGCACGCCGCAGTCTTATAGGACTCAAGGGCAGCAAACAGTAAATTCCAGTAGTACGACGCACGCCGCCGTCTCCATAAAGACACGGGAGCGAAAGGGCAGCCAGCCAAAGAGCACCGGACGCCGCCGCGAACGCATCGCACACACAACGGACGCCGACCGCATCGCACATTATGCGCTCGCGCCTCGCCGAGCTCACCGGGACCGATGCGGGCGACGTCGAATTAGGCGAGGCCCCGGGCCCGGGCGACGGCTACATGGCCGACTTCTTTTCTAAAGTGGACGAGGCCAAGGCGGGCATCTCCGCGGTAAAAAAGGCCGCGAAGCGCATCGGGCGCATCACGGACGAGCGCATGCTTGCCACGTCCCCGAACGAGGAGCAGGGGGCCTCGCGCGAGCTGGGCCCGCTTGTCGACCGGACGAACGCCACGGTCAAGCAGACCAAGGACCTGTTGAATAGTCTTGCGGAGAAAGATGCAAACCTAAAAGCCTCGGAGCAGCGCATCCGCCAGAACCTGGCGTCGACGTTGGCCCGCAAGTTCGGCGACGTCTGCCAGGACTACCAGAAGGCGCAGACGCGGTACAAGGACGAGGTGAAGGGGAACGTCACGCGCCAGCTGCAGATCGTGAAGCCTGACGTGACGGAGGAAGAGATCGACACGGTCCTGCGGTCGGGCGGCCCGGGCCAGGTCATGCGAAGTGCCATTTTAAGAGGGGCGGCGGACCCCGTGAAGGACGCGTACGCGCACGCCGCGGACCGGTACCAGGACGTGCTGAAGCTCGAACATTCGGTGGCGGAGCTCCACCAGATGTTCCTGGACTTTGCGCTCCTCACGGAGCAGCAGGGCGAGATGCTGGACCAGATCGAGTACCAGGTCAAGGCCGCCGGCGAATACGTGGAGGAGGGCAACATCGATATAAAAAAAGCCATACAATATCAAAAGGAGATACGTAAGCGATACTGCTGCCTGATCGTGCTGATCCTGGTGATCGTGCTAGTGCTCATGGGCGTGCTCGGCGCGTTCGACTCGGACGACTCATCTTCGGGGGATAAGGAGGATTAGCACTGTGGCGTGATAGAGTCGCGTCGACAGCGTCGAGGCGCGCTCGATCGCACGGATCCGGGATCCGATCCGCGGGCAGTCGTGGTATCCTGGTAAAAACGGGTTTTCAAAAATATTTAAGCGTAGGTCTGGGGTCTGGTAGAGCTAGCCTACCTGGCCGCGGCCCGTGCTTACCTGCGATATTGTTCACCAGCAGGCTCGAAACGCGATCAAGGGCGTGACCTTGGCGACACAACCCCGGCCCGGTCCGGCGGATCTCTGTTCGCCAGCCTGACGATGGTGTTGCCAAACGCCATCGTTGACGCCGCTAAAGAGGGCGATGTCGCCGCCATAGCGGCATGGCTCGACACCGGCGGCGATGTGAATGAGGCAACGGGGCCGTCGGCGGCCCGGGTCTTAATTGGTCTCGGGAGAACGCTTTTACACGTCGTTGCCGGTGGTAGCTTGGGTGCTTGGATGGAAGAGCGCGGGCGCTGCGACATCGCGCGCCTCCTTTTAGCACGTGGCGCCATGGTCGACGCCATCCCAATCCAGATCCACCTGCCTGGTGCCTGGATGGCCGGAGAATGGTTTCGAGGGAAGCAATTATCTTCCGCCCAAAAATACGCCTCTCTTTGTGGCGTGTATATATGATCGAGGCGTTTTGTGCAAACTGCTCTGCGAGGCCGGCGCCGACCCAAATTACAAGAGGTTCTCTCACGATCATCCGGATCACGTACCCGATTTCCCGCTGTGGGTGGCTCTAAGAAGGCCGGCTACGATTAGCGTGCTTCTGAGCTTTGGCGCTGACCCTTCGCTGAAACACACGTCCAGTTGGGACGCTACAGGCAGACACTGTGCCAGTAGCGCTGGAAACGATTTGGTTACGCCCGAGGAGGAGGCAGTAAATTATCATGCTCAGGAATCTATCCGCATCCTCGCGGAAGCGCGGCTGTTGCGGCCGCGGCTCCGCGCCATGTTCGCTCTACGGGCACTCTGCAATCGCGGTCGCGCGGCGCCTACTCTTGCGACGCCTTTCTTATTTGTTCGGCTCGTCGGCGGCTCCGCGCAGACGCTGCTCCTCCCCGACCCGCTCGCACACCTCGTCTGCAAGTTCTGGCTGGGCAGCCCCCCGCGCCGAGTTAAGAAACCGGCCCTGGGCGCCCTCGACGCGCGGGCCACCGTGACTACTAAATAATCTTATTCTGCTTGAGCCGCAACAGGAGGTAGTCCAGGAAGCCCACCGTCGTCGACACGCCGCCCACGATGGCGCAGACCCTGACCAGCAAATGCGAGAGCGTCTTGTGATGCACCGTGACCTCGACCATGAACGCGCTAAAGTCGTAGACGAAGAACACGCCCGGCAGCATGGCCGTGGGCGCCGTCGCGCGCGCGTGGTGGTGGTGGTCCAGAACGGGCTCGTCCGTCGGGCTACGAATCTTCAGCGGCCGGAAGCGCTGCGTGTAACTATACCGCACAGTTCGTAACGCATCGGCCGCGGGATGACTTTTGTACAGGGTCGGCACGAGCTTGATAAAGTACTGGAAGAGCCCGGTGCCCGTCTCCGCATTTACATATCGACGGGCGCCTTCTAGAGGGGCGGCCATGCCCTCGTAGCGGTCCCCGAACCGCAATTCGTGGATCACGTGCGAGACGTTGAAGGCGTGCGCATGACTGGGATCAAATTGATGAATAAACCTCCCGTTCTGCACCGCCGACTCGCCCATGGCCACGTGCACGTTGCCGGCGACCTTGTTGACCTCGAGCCAGCCGGCTAACCGGCAACCTTCTCCTTTTTTTACGTCCCGTAGACTCCCAGGCCTATTGTCCACGCACTGGGGCGCTTCCAATTTGATGGAGTCCGAGGCCCAGCCCCGCTCTCCGTAGGCCCGCAGCAAATCGTCGCACTCGTGACAGCACGGCTGCTTCGCCGACTCCGCGCCGAAGCACGACGGGCACTTGTCCTTGACGGGCATGGGCGCCTTGTTCGCGGTAGCCTGGACCGCCAGCATTATACGCTGACCATTCTTATCCAAGCGCTGCTTGACGACGTGCTGCTCCATGTAGGGGTGGTAGTCCCCGGCCACGTCCATGGCGTCCAGGTGGACCTCGGCGCAGGTCAGCGCCGGGAAGGTCACGTTCAGGCGTATCCTCAACTGCTGGCCCATGCTCCGGTCGACCACGACGTGGTCCCGCTCCTCCTTCCTCATAAAAATGCGGAACTCACTCAGGAAGAGGATCAGCATGACCCAGTAGCTCGCCCGGACCAACCGGCTCGACTCCTTCGGCGGCGCCGTCGTGAACTCCGCGGCGACGCGGTTGTTCGAGTACAGGTCGATCTTCTTCAGCGTCGCGTTGACCTTGCGCTTCATGGGCGAGAGCTCGACGGGCCGGGCCGGCGCGTCCGCCCCGGCGCCGCGCCGGCGCATGCCGGTGTTGGACATCATCTTTGTGTGGATGCGTTCCGTGCACTCGGAGGTGCAGGCAGCCCTGCGTGTAGTATGCGCCGTGTCGACCGGCGTTGGCGCTGGCGGCTGTCGGCTGGTTTTGCTGGGAGACGGAACGGTTAGCCTGGCCAGGCAGAGTCAGCGGTTGTGGCAGCGCCTATGAGTCTGTGCCGGCTCCCTATATGCGTGTGATGACAGCTGCAAGACGCGCCGCTGTTTTTGCTTTTGCGCCGGAAAAATGTATGACCCGCACACAAGAAAACCCGCGAGACCGCGCGCTTAGCAACTTGTAAGACTGTGCTGCCGTCCACTCTACTAGTAGCTATCGCTGGCGGCACACGCTTTCGCAAAGGGCTAGAAAATATACGCACAAGCGCTGGCAGTCAAAGCAACGCAAGGAAACGCGCCACACGCCGCTGAGAACGGTCCATGGATAACACGCCGCGCGGACCGCCGGAAGGCGAACTCGGCTGGGCGCGCTGCCCTCTCTGCGAGGCGACAGTCGCGCTGAGTGTTATGGGCCAGCACATTGATAGCGGATGTAAAACGTTTGCGGGAGCCGGGAGACGGCGGAGTGCGCCCGCCGCGGCGCCGCGCAGATCGTCCCGCGGCCGCGCGCCGGCACCTGATGCTCCCACCGCGGCGGCGCCGTCGCCGCGCCGCTCGCCGCGCCGGTCGACCCGCGGGCGCGCACCACCACCGTCGCCCGCGCCAGCGCTGCCGCCGCCGCCGCCGCCGCCGCCGCCGCAAACGTTCCCGCCCCTCCAAATCGGCGCGAGCCAGGTCGGCACGATGGTCGGCGTGCACCCCTACGCCGACCTAGACGAGCTGTGGCACGGCCTCATCTACCAGGGCGCGGCCGGCGCGGCGCTGGAGCGCGCCGACGCCGCAACGTTAAACGCCACGCTGGAAACGAAGGACGAGGCTGTCGCGCGCATCCTGCGGAACGCCTCGGCGGAGACGCGCAAAACGGTCGCGGCGGCGCGGCTCGCCGGGCGGGGCCAGGCGACGTCGACGCGCGACATCAAGCGCGCCGAGATGCTCGTCGCGGCGGCGGCGAGTGCCGCGGTCGCGCGGGGCGAGTGCTCGCAGGCGGAGGCGGCCGAGCTGTCCAACCACGAGCGCAAGGACTTCTACACGCGCTTCGGCACGGCCCACGAGCGCGGCGCGCTGGACGCCTACGAGCGGGCCACCGGGCGCGTCGCGGTCGCGGACGAGCGGCGCCTGGAGTGGCGCTTCTTCCGCGACGGCGAGACCCGGGTCATCCTGGACGCGAAGAAGTACGCGTCGGTGGAGAGGCGTGTCGACGCCTTCGCGGCCTCGGACGCGCCCGAGCTCCGCCTGGACCTGGCGCCGGCCGAGCGGCGCGCGGCGCACCGCCAGGCCGAGACGCACCCGGGCATGGCGCACGCGTCCGAGGGCCGGGGCACGGACCGGCGGTTGGTCCTGAGCAAGCCGCGCACGGGCTGGTTCAATGGAGACGCGGGCCCGCTCGACGACGGTGAGCTGCGGGACGTGCCGCCCAATACTCAGGTGCGCCGGACGCGCTTCGGCGGCCTGCCCTGCGCATGCGTCTCAGATGTGTTAGAAACGCTCGCGGTCGTGCTGGAGCGCAGTGCCACGTGTACGTGCGACGCGTGCCCCGTGCGGCGGCTCCTTCATGATAAAGAGGACCCTATCTACGAGGAGGAGCACGCGAGCAAGGGGCGGAAGGAGGAGCGGGCCCTGCCCACGACCCGGAGCGCGGCCGACGAGCTGTTCCGCGTCGTCGGGTACGTGGACGCCGTGTCGCCGGGCAACGACATCGTCATAGAAGTGAAGAACCGTATGCACCAGGTGCGCGCGCCGGAGTTGTATGATAAGCTGCAGGTGGTGTGTTACTTACAAATGCTCGGCTGGTCGCGGGGCGATCTGGTGCAAAGAATAAAGGAGTCGCCGGACGCGCCGGTCCGCGTCGACCGCATTCTTCTGGCGGACCACGCCCAGGACTGGGCGTGCGTGGTCGTGCCGCGGGTAACAGCCGTCGCCGAGGCGGTGCTCGCCTTGCGGGCGGACGGTGCGAGGCGTAAAGAGTGGCTCGCTGCGTCCGCCTACGAGCGGAAGGCGACCGCCGCGGCGTTGTGCGAGTTCCTGCCCCAACCGCCGGCGCCCGTCGACGCTGACGCGGACTTCTGGGCGCGGCCCGAGGCCGCCACGCAGCAGGCGGAGGAGGACGCGTTCTGGTCCCAGGCGGCGGACGCGGCCGACGCGGCGGCGGACGCGGACCGGCGATCGCGGCGGCGGAGCGTCCCGGCGGAGCGTCCCGGCGGACTCGGTCGCGTCGCGCCTGCTGCGGCGGCGGCGGCGGCGGGCGGTCGTGGCGGACTCGGTGGCGACGCGGGCGGTGCGGAGGCGTCGATGTGGAGCGTAAGTGTGTGATTTTGTGATAGCTACTTGGAAGCTTACTTTGATAGCTGGCCTCGGGTTTTCTGCACGGGTTTCGCTCTCAACCTGAGTCAATGTTGGCTCAAGTTGGCTGGAGAGAACGCACAAGACAAGCATTCTAGTAACGTCCACGCCATCGACCCGACGCATCACTGTTCGAGTCACTTGGCCGGTGTGGACCCACAAGACAAGAAGCCACTGTGTAGTAGCGCATCACTGTGCGAGTCCTGCACATAGCATGGCGCCGCGACCACACGTGATGCTCTTGATAGCCTGCAGCGCCACAGCGCTGCGGCTCGGCGCCCAGCGCCCGCTTGGCCGCCGCGCGACCTTCGTGGGTCTTGGCGGCGCTCTGTTGGCGCCGCAAGTAGCGCACGCGCTCGACCCGGTCAAGGACCGGCCGAACGACTCGCTGCTCTTGGTCCTCCGCGTTAAGGAAGCGGCAGCACAAGAAACGCGCCTGATCAAGAGCGGTAAGTTCAAGGATGTCCAGAGAAATAGTATCAAGCTAGCGATCACACTTATGCTCGACAACTACCAGTTGCTCGAGAACGTGAACAAGTGCGCGATCCTCGCGGGAGGGCGCCGGAGCCAGGAATCGTTGCAAGTGGGGCAGGGCGCGGTGGAGGTGCTGCAGTCCGTGCTCGAGTACTTCGACTCTTCCTCAAAATCGCTGAAGGTCGAGTCCATCTCGAGTGAGAAGCAGGCGTTCGTCCTCAAGGCACTGGAGGTCGCCTCGCAAAAAATCGACCAGTTCCTCGTGTACATGCCCGAGGACCAGGTGATCACAGCGAAGGCCTTCATCGACTACGAGAACGACATGAACCTGATGGAGTACAAGGAGGCCAACCCCGGCCAGGGCACGTACCTGAACCCGAAGCCTACGTAATACTTGGCGAGTCTGATTCCCTGTGGTAGTTAGTTGGGGTACCTAGAGATACCACACGCCGGCGGGTGAAATCGGGGACGGGTTTTTTTTCAACAGGCAGCCCGCAGGCCGCAAAGCATTTGGGTTGGAGGCCCGTGAAGTACTCGACCTGCCGGCGTTCAAGCTCCACGCCCTCGAGCAAACGCATTCTGAAGGCTGCCACAGCTGTACCACATTCAGTAAACAAACTGCAAAGCAAGGAGGATGTCCTTCGAGTCGCAGCCCGCGACACGGGCCGGCGGCCCGCGCCCGGACGCCGACGACGACGCCGACGACCCGCCCGGGGACCTCTACCAACCGAGCCATTTCCAGGGTGCCGACACCGGCGCCCAGGACCTCGCGCAGCCCTCGCACTTCGGAAACACCCAGGACCTGGCGCAGCCCTCGCACTTTGGGACCGGCGAGTCCCTGACGCAGCTCACCGCGCGCATGAGCGTGCTGGAGAGCGTGTCGCGCCGGGCGACGCGGAGCTCCCTCGACAGCGTGGCGTCGATGCGCGCGGGCCCGGGCGCGACGCCGTCGACGGCCACGTCCATGAGGGCCGCGGCCATGCGCGCCGCGGCGAAGCGCCGGTCGAACCCGCCGACGCCCAAGCCGCCGGCGCCGCCCCCGGAGGCTGCGGCGGCGGCGCTGCCGGAGCCGCCGACGCCGGCGCCGCCGAGCGATGACGAGGACGTGGCCTGGGTCGACGCCCTGGGCTCGCTCGACCCCCGGGTTGACAACGTGATTCGGGACCAGTACCGCGGGGCGGAGGACGCCAAGACGCCGCGCGTCTTCGCGCGGGATCCCGTGTCCGTGGGCGTGATCCGGGGACAGTACAGAGAGCGGCGGCGGCGGGAGGAACGGCGGGAGGAGGTCCGCATCGAGCGGGTGCGGTTGGCGCGGAAGCCCCGGCCCGTGCAGCAGGAGAGCTCCTCGGAGTCGGAAGGCGACGCGGCCCCCGTGGTACAGGACCCGCCCAACGCCAAGAAACTCTACAATCTGTGCTTCGGCGATATTGTGGAGGGGACCGCGCGCAAGGAGGAGCTCGTCAAGTCCATCGAGGACGAGCTTAGGGGAGAGGGCACCGTTCTGTTGGTGGCGGACCCGGCAGCGAACGAGGACGACGAGGCGTCCTGCCGGGCCGTCCTGCGCACGCTGCACATGGCCCTCCACCCCAAACTGCGGGACCCGATCCCGCCGCTGCCCCTGAAGCGGGCGGACGGGTCCTTCGGCATGACGCTCCGGGCGCCGGCGCCGCACCGGTCGGTGGAGCCTTATTAATTGTGTGTTCGGTGTCTTAATAGCGTGCCCCTCCCCCCTGCCATGTTGGCCCTAGACACTGACCTCGGAGCCTGGCCCCAGGTGGGGGGGCGATTTGCCGGCCGCGCGGCGGGCGGGTCACTCTTATGCCGATCGCACCGTCCCCGACCGCAGAGTGGATCCAGGTAGTAATGCCGAGACTGCTCGCGGGTGGCAAGCGTCCGCGCGGATGGGCGCGTGCGCGTGCGGGTTCGGATTTTGTCCGGCTGGTCATCGAGGACTTGCTCAACAACCCATTTGTTCGCCTCCACCACCTTAGTTTCACGGTTTGACGTGGCCGAGGCGTGCTCCTTGTGCCTACGACAAACTCAGCCTGTGGGGCCGACGCTCCCGCAGCCCAAAACCAGCCAAAGAGAGCTTAGCAGCAGACAGCACTTGTTCGCGCCGCGTCGGGCCGAACGAGCCCGAACGGGATTCAGCCACGACAGCATGCCTCCCGTCCGACGCCCCCGCCGCCACCGCCGCCTGCTGGCCGCGACGCTCGCGTGCACCGCGAATGGGCTCACGATCCCCATGCTGGACAAGGCCGAGAGCGCCGCGCGGGCCACGCTCGCGCGCTGGTCGTTGGAGGACGCCAAACTCAGGAGGCAGGTCCAAAGAGAAATGAGAGTGGTGGACTGGAGCGAGGAGGGCACGCCAAGGGAACCGGAGGTGGAAGGCGTCATCGCCAAGCTCTCGAGTTGGGCGGGCCGCGTGCTGGACGAGGAGGAGTACCGCGCGGCGTGCATCGTGGAGTCCAAGGGCGCCGTGGTACGGCCGAAGAGCGCGCCGCTCGATGTAAGAGGGCCCCTCGGCGACTTGGAGGCCCAATTGTCGTCGCCGCTGGACCCGGAGGCGGTGCTCGCGGCCACGCTGGACACGCTCTCAGCCGTCACGGAGTCCATACGAAGTGAAGTGGACAAGATGATCTCGAGCGAGAACACGCGCACGAAGCAGTCCGAGGCGTTAGGCGCGCGCCTGCGGCCCCTCGACGCGCCGCCGTCCCTAATCGGGGATTTGGAGGGTTTTGTCGATGCCGTGTATCGCGAAGAACGAGCTAGGGTGGACTCCAGCACGATCCGGCCGCAGGACCTGCCCGGGCGGGTGCGGGGGCCGCTCGCTCGAGCGGAGCGCTGGCTGACAGCCTTCCTCGAGTCCGTCTCGAGGTATGAGAAAAAGCGCTCAGAGATCATCCAGCGCGTGGCCCCGCGACCGATGGAGGCGGCGCCCGACAGCGCCGCCGGCAGGACCGAGCGCTTCGTCAACGGCCTGGCGCGGGGGCCCCTCATGTTCCGCAGTCTGGTCTCGCGCGTCGCGGAGCTCCTGGACGCGACCGTGCTCCCGAACGAGTACGACGACGACCCCGGGGCCGAGGCCGCGTTCGACGCGGCGCTGAAGCGCGGGCCGCGGCCGCGGCGATGAGTCGTCTCCGGGTAAGGTCCTTTGTTTGTAGTTGGCTGTCCTGGCGGTGGTCCCAGTACCGGAGATCCGTCCGCATCCACGGTCCATCTTGAACAGGTTTTCGGGACCCAGACCGCCGCACCGACCCCCCCCTAAACAACTTGAAGCTAGATCCGCGTATCCCGAGACCCACCACCCCCCACGGTCCTGTGGTTCGCGCGAACCGCGCCCCCCGCCCACGTGTGTCCCGGCGCTGCACGTGTGTGTTATCGTAATGTAAGAATACTAAGACAACGTTACAACCACCCCGGCCCCCCCTCCTTGCAGTGGGGCGACCGCATCAGCGCCTTCGCCGCGGCGTGCGCCTTCGCCCGCGCCGGGTCGATCAGCTCGGGCGGCGTCGAGCCGAGCCAGTCGACGTCCGCGACGTCCCTCCGCACGTCGAGGCGCCGTCGCTCCTCGACGCAGGGCTTTGAGGCATTCGCCGCAGGCAGGACGCGGGCGACGCTTCCAAAGTTCGACACGTGGTCGCGCACGTCGGCGGCGTGCTGCTTGATGGGGAGGTGGGCGGCGTCCGCGCGCCCGCCCGGCGCGATCCCCAGAAACCTCTCCACGCGCCGCAGCGTGTTCTGGCGCGCATGCGACGCGCAGAGGTCGCGTTCGTACGTCAGGTGCAGCACGCCCGGCGGGCGCGTGGACTTCGCCAGCGCCCGCTCCACAGTGTCCACGAAGGCGCGCTCGTGCTTCGCCCACGTGTCGAAGAGCGTTGGGTTCACCGAGATTAAGTGGTCGTGTTTCTGGGACCCAGCGTACGCTGCCCAGACATCGGAGGCTTGCGCCAGGCATATGGACACGTACCGCGCGAACGCGTCGTCTCTACGGAGCAGTATCAGGTGATCCGCCCACTCTAAAAACGTGGCCAATTTTGCCCAATCTAAATGCTTGGAGAAGAGCTTGAAGCCGACGACCTTTCGATTCGTGTGCTTGGCCGCCAGCGCGGCGAGCAGGTCCTGCGGCCGCTCTCTCCTCCTGTGGAACGCGGCGTCGTCGACCGTGACGTTCCGCGCCAGGCCGTCCTTGCGACTGGTCCTCAAATCCTGCTCGTGGAAGGGTTCGCCGTGCATGAGCACGTCACCGTGCGTGCGTAGCATCTCCACCAGTAGCGTGCTGCCAGACCGCGGGGCGGACAGTAGGACCAGTCTTGCCCGCGTCGGGGGCGTCGGCGCGGTCGTCGTGGTCTGCGCAAACGCGATGATAGAACAGGTCGCGATCAGCACGCTACAGGAGACGAGCACGGCGCGCCGGCGCCGCGGCGCCATCATCATCGTTGCGGACTCTGGCGCGTCTCTGTGGGGGCAGCCGATGCCTAAGAGCTACGCGAGCGCTAACGAGGCTGCTGCCCGCTGCCGCGATAGGTCGTCCTTAGGCATGGTCTCCGCATGCAATGAGCTCTAATTATACTCAGTGTATATTGTTCCACGGGTTTTGTAAACGGGTTTTCTGCTCGGGTTTTCATTCTCGGAATCTTCTTATTCAGACAGCGAGGCAGCCCCTTCTATGAAAACAATGCCCACTTATACTGAAGCGCTACAAGTGAGAATACAGCGACCGGCACTGCACCGACCACGGGGGCGCGCTCCGGACCTTCCCGTCGACTTCCCCATTTACACCCTAGGTAACCTTAACTGTTTATAGATCCCCCGGCGGTGGCCGCCGCGGCGAGCGAAAGCGGTGCCTCAAGTGCCGGAACGCCTCCATCGCCTCGGATTGGATTCGCGAGAGCGCGCTCTTGGGTCGCCACCAGCGCGGCGCGCCGGCGGCCGCCGCCTGCTCCTCTCCCAGCCTCTCCCACTCCGGACTCCGCGTGAGCCGCACGGGCGGCTCGGCTTTGGGACCGGACGTGAGTCGCACCGGCGTCTCCGCCGGCGGCGTCGACGGCGGCCAGCGCATGGCCACGCCAAGCGAATAGCCCAGCAGGACGAGGACCGCGACGGCCTTGGAGGCGCGTTGCGGTCGCGAGGCCGCGGGCGCCGGCGGCGACGCCGCGGCTTGCTGCCGCGCACTCCGCTCGATCCGCACGACGAGTTCCTTCGCCGTGGGCGACGGCGGTGGCGGTGCTGACGCCGGCGCCGCCGGGGCCGCCGCGGGCCGCTTCGCCCTGACAAACGTCGGCGACCGGTCGGGCCGCGGCGACCGCGGGTCCGTCGGCGCCGGCGCGACGGCGTCGAGCACCGGCGCGGGCGGCGGCGGGGAAGCGGGCTCCGCGGGCGGCGGCGCGCGCGCGCTGTAGCCGCTCGACATGGTCACCACCCGATGGCCCTTCGGCGTGGCCGTCTTCGTCGAGGCCGCTTGGCTCTCTGCAGCCGGGAACGGAAGCGCCGCCTCGGCCGCCGGTTCTGCAGCAGGTGCTGGTGGGGGCGGTGGCGCGGGGCTCGGCGGCGGCGAGGGCGCCGCTTTGGTCGCCGGCGGCGGCGATATGGCCGCGCCCGGCGGGACCTTGTGGATGGAGGCCGCCCGGGCCGGGGACGCGTTCGGAACATCCGGCCGCCGTGTGCGCACCGGCGGCGACGGCGGCGGCGAGCGCGGCGCGCGGACCGGCGCCTCGACGGGCCAGGCCTCGGAGACGGGCCGCCGCCGCGCCAC
>Ga0114994_10001666_pt1 | contig 16050 bp, 14 predicted proteins | sample ArcticOcean_MG_C_9_FD_87043 | JGI IMG/M metagenome (GOLD analysis project Ga0114994, IMG submission 87043) | Marine microbial communities from western Arctic Ocean - ArcticOcean_MG_CB2_152 | ecosystem: Environmental > Aquatic > Marine > Oceanic | place: Arctic Ocean: Canada Basin | collected...
CGGCGGGGGTGGATCAGCTGACCCTTAGATAGCCGGCCAATCCGGTTTTTTGATGCTCGATGACGTGGCAGTGAAACGCCCCATCGCCGGGGTGGTCGGCGACCAGCGCAACGTCGACGGTCTCTCCCCTTATTAACAGTGTTGTATCGGTCCAATTGCGCTTGAGCCTGCGCTTGTTTGAGCGCAGCGGCAGAAAACTCAGCCCGTGCAGATGGATCGGGTGGACATGGGGCGATTCGTTGCGCAGTCGAAAGATATAGCTCTTTCCCAGCTCAAGCTGCGCCAGTGGTCCGACACCGGTGGCCGCATCACCCGCCCAAGGGGTGCGATTGATCGACCAAAACGTATAGCCCATTGACCCACAAACTCCGTTGTTTGCGATCATGCTGTCCGGTGACCAGCCGAACACAAATTCGTGGGTTTGCGCCACACTTAGGTCTGGATGGGCTACGGGGTTGGGCGGCAGTGCAGACAGCGCGTTCAGATTGCGGTTCAGGTTTGATCCGATTGCACGCAGGCTGGCCATGACCTTGGGCTGGCCGGGCAGTTTTGCCATAAGATCGATTTTTTGTCCTTCGGATTCAGGCATCCTCAGGGCGAAATCCAGCCGTTGTCCCGGTCCGACAAGCACAGGCTTTAGGGCGGTTGGCAGGGCGATCGGGTCGCGCACCGGATGGCCATCCCACGCAATGATCTGTGCGTTGGTCGTTGTGAGATAGAGTTTGTGAATGCGGGTGGTGTCTGTATTGACAACCCGCAAACGCAGCAGTGCGCCGGCGGGGTGGTCGTAGACCGGGTTTTCTTGCCAGTTTGCAGTCACGACGTTGCCAAAAGTGCCAGCCCGCGCCGCGCCGCGGCTGGTAAAAGACGGTAGAAAATTCCCCTCTTCATTGAGACGGAAATCTCTTAAGTTGATCACCTGGTCCGCGTCAAATCCTGGATCTATCGCTTCGTTGATCACAAGAACACCAGTCAACCCATGTGCCATCTGATCCATTGTCATACAGTGCGGGTGATACCAATAGGTGCCAGCATCGGGGGGGGGTAAAGGCATAAGAAAAGGTTTCGTCTGTGGCGATTGGCATCTGGGTGAGATAGGGAACGCCATCCATCGCGTTTGCAATGCGCAGCCCATGCCAATGCATCGAGGTGTAGTCGGGTAGTGTATTGCGGACGTTCAGCATCATTGGCTTTGCCTGATGGCCAACAAGCACTGGGGGAGGGGCCTGTGGTGACAGGCTGACCATGTCTGAGGTTGGTGGGTGATCACTGAATCTATAGTGAGCATTCTGTATGGTTAAGTCGTAGAGAGCCAGCGCTCTGCGCTGGCCAAGATTTGCGGCAAGGCCTGCTGCACCCAAGTTTGCGGCGTGGAGACCCGCACCGCCTGCAATTGCACTGGCGGTCAGAAGAAAATCACGTCGCTTCACCGTCTCATCCTATCTGTCATCAATCCGTATGTCTGGGTGATGGTCTGGCAAGAATGCTTGACGCTTATGCGTGTAAGTTTACGTCGAAATCGACCTCGGTGGAAGGGGCACCCGAACAGAAAATCGCCTTACTTGGTCAGATAGGTGACTGGTGATGGCCTAGTCCCGGCTGCGCAGCGTTTGCGCCGGTCTGTTTGCCAGTGATTTCAATGCAAAGCCCAGCCCTGCCAACAGATTTGCCAGCAAACCACCAAAGATAATGCCAAGAGCCGAGGGCCAGACCACAGAGAATTTCGCCTCCATCACAAAATGGTTCACGGCCCAGCCACCCAAAATGCCAACTGCGAGTGCAACCACCCCCGCAGCCGCGCCCAATAGTGCAGACCTGAGCGCAAAACTTAGCAGAATTTGACGTCGGGTGGCCCCGATGGTTTTCAAAACGGCGGCCTCATAACTGCGCGCCCGTTCACCAGCGGCGGCGGCGCCGATCAGCACCAAAAATCCAGTGAGGATTGTGGTGGCCGCCCCATAAGAGGTAGCGCTGGCAATGGCGCCGAGTAATTTGCTGACCTCGGCAATGGCATCGCGCACTCGGATCGCGGTGATGTTGGGAAAGTGGTTTGCGAGGTCGCGCAGAATGCCCGCCTCTGCGGCCTCTGCGGCATAGAGCGTTGAGATGAAACTATGAGGAGCGCTGGCAATTGCCGCTGGGTTTAACGTCATCACAAAGCCGAGACCCGCGTCGGAAAAATCCACTTCACGGAAGTTTTTGATTTCTGCGGTGATACTGCGTCCCAGAATGTTCAGGGTCAACTTGTCGCCCAGCTCAAGGCCGATTTCAGCGGCTTCCTCGGCAGCGAAACTCAAAAGTGGCGGTCCGCTATAATCGGCCTCCCACCATGTGCCGGCGGTTAGCGTGGTGCGTTCAGGCAGGGTGGCGGCATAGGTTAGGCCGCGATCTCCGCGAATAACCCAGTGGTCGCCGGCCACTTCGGTGGCGTTAACCCCGTTGATTTGGGTGATCACGCCACGAAGCATTGGGGCGGTGTCCATACGCGTCACCTTTGGATTTATTGAGACGCGCTCAACAAAGTCGGTGATTTGGTCCTTTTGGATATCCACAAAAAAATACGAAGGTGCGACCTTTGGCAGATCCCGGGAGATCGCTGCTCTTAGATTGCCGTCAATCTGTCCAACTGCGGCCAGAACGGACAGTCCCAGACCGAGAGACATCACCACAGAGGTGCTGCCATTGTTGGGATTGCTGAGTGCGGCAAGCGCCCAACGCCAGACTGGTTGGCGCACGGCCCGCGAAGCCAGCCGTGCGGTGCGTTGCATTACAAAGGCCGCAATAGCAAGCGCAAACAGAGCGCCAATTATGCCTGCTGCCATCCACAGCGTAAGTTTGACAGTGCCGTTAAACCAAACAGCAGAAGCCAGCAAAGCAGTGAGCACCCCTCCGATGGCCAAGAGATAGCGCAGAGCTGGCAGTGTCTTGCTCTGGCTGACTTGATCTCGAAATAACGTTGCTGCGCGAATATCCTCGACCCGCGCCAGAGGCCAAAGGGTAAAGATTAGAGCGGTTAAAAACCCATAGACGGCGGCTTCAAACAGCGGCTTTGCATAGATTGTAAAGCTGGCGGGTATTGGCAGTTGTGCATTGATCCAAGGTGCCAGAGCCAGTGGTATAGCGGTGCCCAGCAACAAGCCGAGTGCGATGCCGACACCTGACAGAGCCCCGATTTGCAAGAAATAAGTCTGGAAAATGACTGCTCTCGTGGCCCCCAAAGTGCGCAGCGTTGCGATCACACTGATTTTACTGTCCAGATAGGTTTTGACCGCAGCCGAGACGCCGACCCCGCCCACTGCCAGACCGGCAAGCCCAACCAACACCAGAAAGACGCCGAGACGATCAATGAAGCGGGCGATCCCGGGCGCTCCGTTGCGGGCATCCCGCCAGCGCATGCCGCTGTTGGAAAACCGGTCTTCCGCCGCTATCTTAAGTCGCTCAAGGTCTTTATCTGGTTCTAAAAGTAGGCGGTATTTGGTCGAAAATATGGTCCCCGGTGACAACAGGCCTGACGCTTTCAGCGCGTTTGTATGCACCAGCGTTCGTGGGCCCATACCATAGCCGTCGCTGGCGCGGTCCGGTTCCACGTTGAGCAGCGCTGAGAGCACAAAGTCTTGTTGACCAAGGCGGAACCGGTCACCAATCTTCAGATCCAGACGCTCGGCAAGGACCCTCTGCATCACACCACCTGGCGTCCCGTCCTGATCGCCGAGCGCGCGGTTCAGAGCAACCCCGTTCGATAATGTCACACTGCCGGTCAGCGGGTAGGCGTCATCAACGGATTTCACCTGTGTCAGCGCCTGTTCCGGGCCGTCGGGTCCCTTCACATGCGCCATGGACCTGAAATCTGTCACTTCGGATATAGCCAACGCGTTCCCGGCCAGCCAAGCCCGTTCTTCGGCGGTAGCAAACCGGTAGGTAAATTTGGCCTCTGCGTCGCCACCCAGTAGAGTGGCGCCCTGTTCGGTGAGGCCGGTCTCGATGGCTATTTTTATGGTGCTAACGGCTGTGATTGCGGCGACCCCGAGGGTCAGGCAGGCAAGCAGAATCCGAAACCCTGTGATGCCGCCACGCAGTTCCCTGCGGGCAAATTTGGCGGAAATTTTCCAGCTCACGTCGGTGTCTCGTTTGGCTGGGCCTCAAGGCGTCCGTCGCGCAAGTGAATGGTTCGATCACAGCGTTTGGCAAGGTCTGCCGCATGGGTGACCAAGATCAGAGTAGCCCCGTGTTTGGCGCTGAGATTGAACAATAGATCGACAATGGCGGCACCGGTGGCGCCGTCAAGGTTTCCAGTGGGTTCGTCAGCCAGCAAGATGGTGGGGCGTGTCACCAACGCCCGCGCAAGAGCAACGCGCTGCTGTTCGCCGCCAGACAGTTCAGACGGGTAATGCCCCATGCGGTGCGACAGCCCCACGATCTCCAGCTCATCGTGGGCGCGTTGGAATGCCTGTTTGTCGCCGGCCAACTCGAGTGGAGTTGCCACATTTTCCAGTGCCGTCATATTGGGAATCAGATGGAAGGATTGGAACACAATACCCATGTGCTTGCGCCGAAACCGGGCAAGTTGATCTTCGCTCATGGTGCTGAGGTCATGGCCCAGGGCGTTAATGCGGCCTGAGCTGGCTTGCTCTAATCCACCCATCAGCATTAAAAGTGACGATTTGCCCGAACCAGACGGGCCAACCAATGCTAGGGTCTCGCCAGGCAGCACATCTAGCGTTATATCGTGAATGATATCGATTTTTCCGGCATTCCCAGTCAAAGACAGGGACAACAGTTCGGCACTAACGACAGGTACGGTCATAAAACGGGGTCCAATGCTAAATATCTTTTCTCCATACGGTGTCTTGCGGGGGTTCAGCAAGAGCGTCGCTGCAGTTCTTTTGACGCCCGTACTGGCCATCGCAGAGCCAGTCACAATATTGGCGCTGGGTGACAGCCTGACCCAAGGCTACGGTTTGGTGGCACAGCAGGGATTTGTCCCGCAGATGCAACGCTGGCTTGAGGATCAAGGACAGGAGGTGGCGTTAATCAACGGGGGTGTTTCGGGCGACACCACGAGAGGTGGATTGGCGCGGATAGGTTGGTCATTGACGCCTGAGGTGGATGGGTTGATCATTGCATTGGGGGGTAACGATCTTTTGCGCGGTATTGATCCGGACCTGAGCCGCCGCAATCTTGCAGGAATTCTGGATGTGGCAGGCGCATCCGCGATACCGGTCTTACTGGTTGGTATTCATGTTCCCAATAATTATGGCGCTGAATATAAGCAGGTTTTTGAGTCTATCTACCCAGATTTGGCGGCGCAGTATGACACGCTTCTGGCTGATAATTTTTTAGCGGGATTATATGACAACCCTAATGATGGGCTCGCGTCGGTTGTGCGGTTCTTGCAGTCCGACGGGTTGCATCCAAACGCAGCGGGGGTCACGCGTATCGTAGACGCGCTGGGGCCGATGGTCGAGGAGTTGATTTCGCTCAGCAAACAAAAGCGGGCATCTAGCTGGACGCCCGCAGAAAAGCCATAACCGATTTGGCTTATGCGAGGACGATGTTGACAGCAGATTCGCGACCGTCGCGGCCTGGTTCGATGTCAAATGTTACCTTTTGATTGTCTGCCAAACTGGTCAAACCGGAACGCTCAACCGCTGAAATATGGATGAACACATCTTTTGTGCCGCTGTCGGGGGCAATAAAGCCATAACCCTTGGTTGTATTGAACCATTTGACGGTGCCATTTGCCATCGCCGTATCTCCTTTAATATACTGCCCGCGGAAGTGCGGCAGCTTGGCTCTGTCAGTCCAAGATCGAGTGACTGGCCAAAAGGAACAGTGGGTCGATAACGGTAACGTTGCATCGATAAAGTGCAACCTTGATTTACATAAATCAAGTATATTTCGACAATTGGAGTTCGTAAAACTTAATATTAATGGGAAAATTGACTGATAATACGGATAAATTATTCATTTGGTTAAATTTAACCGTATAATGTCGTCTGTGTAATCTTACATACTATAGTTCCAAATATATTTAATATCAGGCAGTTTTAAATCGTTTTGGCTTCCATCGGTACGTTGATCCTCTATGAAACCCTCACTTCGATAAAAACTTCGTGCTTGGGTGTTTTGAACATAACTCCAAGCTGTCAAGTGCGCTTTGCTTTGTTTGGCATCTTGCACAAGTACACTGCCGACCCCTTGGCGCTGTGCGCCGCTGTGGATGAACAGCGCAATGATATCGTGCCGATCACGGGCGAGAAAGCCAACCATGGCGCTATCAAGCCGCGCCACACGCACCCAACCCAAAGCAATCATACGGCTGGCAAAATGAATTTCCTCGGCGCGGCTGTGAACGCGGGGGTGCCAATCTGTCAAATCAACATGTTCTGACAGGATCGCACCAATTTTCCCAGCGTCCAACGAAGTCGCGTCAGTGACAGTTATCGCAGCCACAGTTGGCACGTTTGATCAAAGAGGGGCATAGGCTTTTCTTTGTTTTCTGAGGTCAGTGGGCTGAGGGCCGCTGGCCTCATTTGTTTGCGAAATATCCGACACGTTTGTTGGGTGAGGGGTTGATTAGTGTTTAGCGGTGGATGACGTATTTGTCATCTGTAATTCGTTTGGTGTGTTTGGCTGTCGCTGCGAGACACAACCGCTCTCAGTCTGGCCAAACTGTGTTTGAACTTTGCCGCCGCAGCGCCGAACATAATTTGGATTCTAAACGGCTGAGGGGCCTTGCGGTCTTTCCCTTTTGGCTATTTTGCCTTATGTGCCAAAATATGCCTAGATTTGCCCTTAAAATTGAATATCACGGTGCGCCGTTCTCGGGGTGGCAACGCCAGAATGATCGCCGCTCGGTGCAAGGTGCAGTTGAGGCCGCTTTGGCCAAAATTGCGATGGGCCCACATCAGATTGGAGCCGCCGGGCGCACCGATGCCGGGGTCCATGCCACAGGGCAGGTGGCGCATTGCGATCTGACGCGGGATTGGGCGCCGTTCCGCCTGTCAGAGGCGTTGAACTTTCACCTCAAACCGAACCCGATCGCGATTCTTGACGTCGCGCGGGTCGACGATGAATGGCACTCGCGGTTTTCGGCCACCCAGCGACAGTATCATTTTCGTTTGCTAATGCGCCGGGCACCGGCCACCCATGTCGCGGGACTGGTTTGGCAGGTTAAAACTGGGCTGGATCTTGCGGCGATGCGCGATGCCGTGAAGGTTTTGATCGGCACCCATGATTTCACCACCTTTCGGTCGACCATCTGTCAGTCCAAAAGCCCCGTCAAAACGTTGGACTCGATCGAGATCAGCGCCGTTGACGGTTCCTCGGGGCCAGAGGTTCACTTTGATGTGCGGGCCCGATCGTTTCTACACAATCAAGTGCGCAGTCTTGTGCGCACATTAGAACGCGTTGGGGCCGGAAGTTGGGGAACCGATGATGTACGCCGGGCGCTGGAAGCGCGTGATCGCGCGGCCTGCGGTCCAGTATGTCCGCCCTATGGGCTTTATTTGGCTGGCGTGAGTTATGAGGTGGATCCGTTTGCGCCGTCTGAGACCGCTTCAAAACGCCCTGCCTAAGCGCCCTAATCAACGGTGATATGGATCACCTCGGACACCACGGGCCGGTTGTGCGGGGTATGCGCATAATCACCCAACACAAGTTGTAGGCTGTGCTGACCGCTGGACAAGTCAATTGTAACTTCGGTTTGTCCACCCCCGAAATGAATATGTTGCTCATCACTTGGCAGCCCATATTCTAGTTCATCAGCGCCGTCTTCGCCCTGTCCTAGCGCAGGCCTGTCGACCAATAAATGATGGTGGCCTGTGTTTGCCTTTTCAGTTCCAGCGGGTGCAACGCCCATGCCTGATAGACCAAAGATTACAGAAATCGGTGCGGTAACTTGGTCACCATCCAACAGATTTACAAAATAAACGCGGGCATCTGCAGGTGATGCGGTCTCACCAGCCAAAGCGGGTGAGACAAGATAAATACTACTGACAAATATCAAAGCTTTCGTGATAAGTTTCATTTTGAAATGCCTTTTTGGTAGGGTTAAAAATTGGAAAATTGGTACCGAGAATTAAAGTTGGTATGGAAAGTATATGTAATAGATTTGAAAAATGAAGATTGGTTGGTGTCACTTTTTCGTGTGAGCCAATATAAAACAAGCTGACGGAGTGAACGTCCAAGCAGCACACCAAAAGAGCAGCCGGCTTATAAAAATCGAGCAGTCGCTCTACAAATATTTTTGCACTTTAAATCCTTATTTCCCACTGAAGGTGAGCCTTCGTTCTCTTATTATACGTTTTCTTTGGCGTACTGTGAGAGTGACTCGCCACAGTTTGGGCAAAAGTGTAGCTTGGTTTTGATTTTGTTTTTCTGCACAGTTTCTAAAATACCATTGGCGACGTTAACGCTGACACCAAGATCTTTTCGCAACTCTTCAATTGCGTCGGCTTCTTGGTCATCAATGTTGCCATCCTGAAGCGCCATGCGAAACTGTTCGGCCATGACTTCACGTTTGCGGTTTAATTGGGTTGCCAAGCCATTTGCCAAAATACCAGCGGGCAGCGCAGCCATGCCGATCCCGACGATCGTCACACACGCACCGAATATTTTGCCTGCAACGGTGACCGGTGTGACATCGCCATACCCCACAGTGGTCAGTGTCGCCATCGACCACCACATGGCTGCAGGAATTGAGCCGAATTTTACAGGTTGTATCTGATGTTCGGCCAGATAGGCGCCGCTGGCTGCCAAGATCAACAGGACCATCAGGATGAAGAATCCAGCAAAAAAGGCACTGGCTTCTTCTTTGAAAACGTCAAGTAGCATGGTCATTGCCGAAGAATATCGCGTCAACTTTAAAATACGCAGCAGTCGTAGAACCCTCAGAAAGCGCAGATCAATCGCAAACATATAGGTCAGATAAAACGGTAAGATGGCGAGGATATCGATTACCGCCATTGGCGAGCGCATGTGTTTGAGGCGAGGATTTTTATCTGCACCCTCAATAGGATCTTCGGGACAAACCCACAGGCGCATCAGATATTGGATTGTGAAAACTGCCACCGAGAAAATTTCGATATACTCAAAAAGTATTCCAAATCGGGAGTTCATCGACTCGACGCTCTCCAGCACCACTGACATGATATTGACCACGATCAAAACAACCAGACCGATGTCGATGATTGAACTTAGCTTGCTTCGCTTTTCTGTCGTTTCTAGAACCTCATAGACTTTACGACGCAGCGTCATCTGGTCTGACATGGAATGGCTCACTTGTACAATTTTCACTTGCTAAGCCACCTTGCATCTATCATGCCTGAGATCTGGATTTAGAATTTATATATACTAAATAGTGTACTGTATTCAAAAGTACCTGTATTTGGATTTTTGTTCTTTAACCTCTAAGTCTCGGATGGTATGAGATGAACATGATACAGATTTTTCTAACCTCAGCCAAGCGTCTCCGACCTGACGGTTAATAAGCTCTGAGCTGTCGTTTTTACGTGCTGTTGCGCGTTTTCCCCCTCTAAATTGTTGACTTGCCGCGGCCTATGCGCCACCACAGCGGCCTCTTACCAAGGATGTATGCCAATGATCCCGTCGATTTTACCCACCTATGCACGCGCGCCGATGAGTTTTGTAAAGGGAGAGGGCTGTTGGCTTATCGAAGCTGATGGGCGCCGCTTTCTTGATTTGGGCGCAGGCATTGCTGTGAACGCATTGGGTCATGCCCATCCCGCATTGGTGAAAACACTCAGTGAACAGGCACAAAACCTTTGGCACGTCTCCAACCTATATCAGATACCACAGCAGCAGGCGCTGGCTGACAAATTGGTGGCCGAAAGCTTTGCCGACACGGTGTTTTTTACCAATTCTGGAACTGAAAGCTGTGAGCTAGCGGTAAAAATGGCGCGTAAATACTGGTTCGAACAAGGCCAAAGCGATCGTGTTGAACTGATCACCTTCGAGGGTTCGTTCCACGGTCGCTCCTCTGCGGGAATCGCTGCGGCGGGATCAGAGAAGATGATCAAGGGCTTTGGCCCGGTTCTGCCTGGCTTTGTGCATTTGGACTGGTTTGATCTTGATCAGGTCAGCGCTGCAATTACTGATAAAACTGCAGGTGTTATGATTGAGCCGGTGCAGGGCGAGGGCGGTATCAGGCCGCTTGCCGACAGCGACCTCGTAGCGCTCAGAGCGCTGTGCGATGCGCGCGGGGTTTTGCTGATCCTAGATGAGGTGCAATGTGGTATCGGCCGCACCGGCCGCTTGTTTGCCCATCAATGGGCCGGCATTGAGCCCGATATCCTGCTGGCGGCCAAAGGCATCGGCGGTGGCTTTCCGCTGGGCGCGGTTCTGGCCTCTGAGAAGGCCGCGAGCGGTATGACTGCTGGAACCCACGGTTCCACCTATGGCGGCAACCCTTTGGGCTGTGCCGTGGGATGTACCGTGCTCGAGCATATTGCAGCGCCAGAATTTTTGGCCGAGGTCAACCGCAAGGCCGGCTTGTTTAGTCAAAAACTGGCGGGGCTGATCGCAGGTTATCCAGATGTGTTTGAAGACCTGCGTGGTGTCGGGTTGATGTTGGGTCTGAAATGTCGGGCTGCCAATGTTGATGTGGTCAAAGCCGGTTATGACATGCAGGTGATTACTGTGCCTGCGGCTGATAATGTCATCCGTCTGCTGCCGCCGCTTAACATCACGGATGCCGAGATTGACGAGGCGATATTACGACTGGCGCGTGCCGCTGAACACCTGTTGGCCAGCGCGCGCAAACAGTAGCGCGGCGCCAAGCATTTATAGCCACTAAAGACCTTTGATGTAAAATAAAAGAGCACCCCAGATGAGCCATTTTCTTGATATAAACATTACAGATCCTGCGGCCTTGCGGCAGATGATTGATCACGCACAACAGATGAAATCTGCGCGCCTTGGACAGCCCAAAGGCAGCCCGGATGCCGACCTTCCCTTGGCGGGCCACATGGTGGCGCTGATTTTTGAAAAACCCTCAACTCGGACCCGGGTGTCATTTGATGTCGGGGTGCGCCAGATGGGGGGCGAGACGATGCTGTTGTCCGGCTCTGACATGCAGCTTGGGCATGGTGAGACCATCGCCGATACCGCGCGGGTGCTGTCGCGCTATGTCGATCTTATTATGATCCGCACCTTTGAAGAGGCCACGTTGCTGGAGATGGCCGAGCATGCCACAGTGCCGGTGATCAACGGGCTGACCAACCGGTCGCACCCATGCCAGATTATGGCCGATATTATGACATTTGAGGAACATAATGGTCCGATCAAGGGCCGCAAGGTGGTCTGGTCAGGCGATGGAAATAATGTCTTTTCCAGCTTTGCACAGGCGGCGGGGCAATTTGGTTTTGATCTGACATTCACTGGCCCGCAGCCGCTTGACCCGGAAGCCATTTTTCTGGACGAGGCCCGCGCCAAAGGCGTGACAGTCGAGATCGAGCGCGATCCGGTCAAAGCGGTAACCGGGGCTGATCTGGTGGTGACAGACACATGGGTTAGCATGCATGACCCGCAATCGGCCCGCGAGCGTCGTCACAACCAGTTGCGTGGTTATCAGGTTAACACAGAGTTGATGCGCCATGCCAAACCCGATGCATTATTCATGCATTGCCTGCCGGCACACCGCGATGATGAGGCCACCTCAGAGGTGATGGACGGCCCGCATTCGGTAATTTTTGATGAGGCTGAAAACCGGCTGCACGCGCAAAAAGCCATCATGCGTTGGTGTCTGGGCCGCTAACAATTGCGCAGGGGTTGATTGTGGTGTCTTTTGTTGAAGACCCTCGCGGCCCACGATGTCTGTTTAGACTTTATGGCCCTGTTTTGGGACGCTTGACCCGCAGTGTTGGGTCGGCCTCGGTGGGGTCTTCGGGCCAGGGATGTCTGGGATAGCGTCCGCGCATGTCCTTGCGCACGTCAAGATAGGAACTGGCCCAAAACCCCGGCAGATCCATTGTGGTTTGCAAAGGCCGCCCGGCGGGGGATAGCAGCGTCACCCTTAGGGGTGTCTTGCCAACCATCGGATGGCTGGTCTGTCCGAACATCTCTTGTAGTCTCAGCGCGATTTCAGGATGTTCACCGCCATAGTCTATGGCGATATGGCGTCCCAAAGGGGTTTCGAAATGCGCGGGTACATCCCGATCAAGCGCCGACATCTGTGGCCATGTGAGCCGAGCCCGTAGCGCGGGTAACAGATCAAAGCGCTTCCAGTCATCGGCGGTTTTTACGCCCTGCAGATGCGGCAGCAGCCAGGTTTCCAGACTGCCCACCAGCGCGGCCTCAGTCATCTCGGGCAAGTCTTTGCTCCCAAGGGCGACGCGGGCGACAAACCGCTGGGCGGCAGGCGACAGCGACAGGCCGAGGTCTCGCACCCCGTCCAGCATGGCGCGCGCCAACGCGTCTTCAGGGACGTCCCTCCATATGCGGTCATCAACAATTGCGGCGCCAAGCATTTCCTGCTGGCGGGCGATCACCCGACGATCCCGCTTGGACCAGTCACAGCGGTTTGCCCAAGTGATCTGGTTGGCAAACAACCCGCGCATCTCGCGGTTGCTCAGGGCCGTGGCCTGCCGGATACGGGCTTCGCGTGGATTGCCGTCCAAATCGGTGGCAACGATCAGGCGCTGGCTGGCCAGCGGGTCATGGTCGTCAAGCACAGCACCTTTGCCGCCTGACAGGATAAACCGTGGCGCATCGCCGGGGCGGCGGCAGCCGATCCGGTCCGGATAGGCCAGAGCCGCCATTTCGGGCAGGCTCATTGAGGTTGCTTTGACGTCTTTGACGCTGCGCTCAAGGCGGTGGGCTTCGTGTCGGATACGCTCGACAGCGCCGCGGTTTGCAGCATCGGGGCGGGTGGCAGAATAATGGCGCAGGTCGCGCAGAGCCTCTATTCTGAGGCTCAGATCCACAGGTGCACTGCGCGCCAATGGATCGCGATCAGCCAGAAGTGCGGCCAGAAGGGCGCCTTGTGGGCCGGCCAGACCCAGCATATGCGCCAGTCTGGGATGCAGCGGCAGCGCCGCGATCTTCCGTCCATGCGGGGTCATTTGGCCCGAGCGGTCCAATGCTCCCAGCAACCGCAGTAGCGCCTGCGCCTCGGACAGGCTGGCGGCATTGGGTTGGGTCAAAAACGGCAAGGTGGCAGCCGTTGCGCCCCAAAGCGCCAACTCAAGCGCCAGCGGTGCCAGATCCGCGGCCTCGATCTCGGCGGGGGGATAGGCTTGCAGGCCGCCTTCCTCCCCGCGGGTCCAAAGCCGGTAGGCGGTGCCGTTGCTGACCCGTCCGGCACGTCCGGCGCGCTGGGTGGCTTCGGCGCGGGTGACCTTTTCTGTGACCAACCGCGACATGCCAGAGCCTGCGTCAAACCGAGCGCGCCGGGCGCGGCCGCCATCCACCACGACGCAGATGTCTTCGAGGGTCAGAGAGGTTTCCGCAATTGCGGTTGCAAGCACCACTTTGCGGAATTTTCGGTCGGGTTGAATGGCAGCGCGTTGATCGGCAAAAGGCATTGCGCCATACAGTGGCCGGATGCTGTAAGCTGTGCCCAATCGCGGTTTTAGCAACGTCTCAACGCGGCGGATTTCGCCCTCACCGGGCAGGAAGACCAATAATCCACCCTCAGTTTCCTCGGCGGCCCGAACCACAAGATCGGCCAGCGCGGCTTCATAGCGGATGGTTTTGGCAAGCGGTTTTTCGAGCCATTTAAACGCAACTGGAAAGCTGCGACCCTGCGAGGTGATGACTGGCACATCCCCCATAAGTGTGGCAACGGGGGCCGCGTCAAGCGTGGCCGACATCACCAGCAACATCAGATCCCCGCGCAGAGCGCCGGCGATTTCGAGACAGAGTGCCAATCCCAGATCAGCGTTGAGCGAGCGTTCGTGAAATTCGTCAAAAATTACCACGTCAATGCCGGACAATTCGGGGTCCGATTGTATCATCCGCGTCAGGATGCCTTCAGTGACCACCTCGATGCGGGTTTTGGGGCCGCTTTTGACCGCGCCGCGCATACGGTAGCCGACACGTTCCCCGGGGACCTCGCCCAGTGTTTCGGCCATGCGTTCGGCGGCGGCGCGCGCCGCCAGGCGGCGTGGCTCCAGCATCAGGATCCGCCCTGTGCACAGGTTTGCCTCCAGCAGCGCCAGAGGCACACGGGTGGTTTTGCCAGCCCCCGGTGGGGCCTGAAGAACAGCGCGTTTGCGGTGATGCAGCGCATCAATAAGCGCAGGCAGCGCCTCCTCGATTGGTAACAGAGCTTTCATAGATCCGTTATCGCCGAAGAAAGCTGGCGCGTCCACGCAGGGTTTCAATCTTCAGGGACTGTACTTGATAATCGCCATTGGGTACGGGCACATAGGTCAGTTTGAAGGGAAAGCTGACCCCTTTGCTCATTTCGGCCTCGGAAAATCCGCCGACCCGCTTGTATCGTCCACGACAGGTGATGCCTTTGCGGTCGGATTTCGGGTCAGCTAGGATGATGTCGACAGCACGCGCGCCATCGAACAGTTTCAAGCTCTGCTGGCAAAGTGTGTCTTTGGGGCGGTCGCGCAGCAATTCATAGGTTGCGGTCAGCAGGTCAAGACGGTTTCGTTGGCTTTTGGGTTTCAGCCAGTGAGGTTTGCGTTTTTTGCTCTGAGTGACCTTTGCAAGCCCATTTACATAGGTGATGGTTTTATCGGTTTGGCGTTTGCCAGTGTCCGACTTTTCGCTGTAGTGAACCGGCCGGTGGTGACCGTTATGAGATCGCCCTTGGACGGTTGCCTCGAACCTGTAACGCAATAACTTCGCTGCGAGCCCGGTGGTGCGCAGCAGGATGCGGGCGGCATAGCCACTGCCCTTGGTCTGGGTGACAAGGCTCAGGCGGCCCGCTTGGAGGCCTTGTATATAGACATCGAACTCGTCTGATGTGTTGTCTGCAAGGGTGCCGCTTGCCCAGCTGCACAGGGCCAGCAGAACTGCCATCCGGTTTAATCTCATAAAGTACCCTTTGCGTCACAGTTCGACTGCGATATGAAGATTGGTATTCAACACAAGCCGAGGCAGAGCAGCTTTTGTCATACCCCGATTGCTAATAAACGAAAGAATTCTGGAGCAATGATATGAATATCGAAAAACTGATGCAAGGTGTGTCTGCAGGCGATCGGCGTGCTTTGGCTCAGGCAATCACTTTGGTCGAGAGCAGTCGGGCGGACCATCGGGTAATGGCGACGGCGCTGCTCGACGGGTTGCGACCACTGCAGCGACAGGCGCTGCGCATCGGCCTGTCAGGCACACCCGGGGTTGGGAAATCCACGTTTATTGAAGCGTTTGGCTGCATGCTGACCGCTGCGGGCCTGCGGGTTGCCGTATTGGCGGTTGACCCCAGTTCAACCCGATCTGGGGGGTCAATTCTGGGGGATAAGACCCGCATGGATCTGTTGTCGCGCGATCCGAACGCATTTATCCGGCCCTCGCCCAGCCAGACCCATCTTGGTGGCGTGGCGCGACGGACCCGCGAGGCGGTTGGTCTGTGTGAGGGAGCAGGGTTTGATATTGTGTTGATTGAAACCGTTGGGGTTGGGCAATCGGAAACCGTGGTGGCGCAAATCTCGGATTTGTTTGTCTTGCTTCTGGCACCGGCCGGTGGGGACGAGCTGCAAGGTGTTAAGCGCGGAATTATGGAGATTGCCGATCTGGTGCTGATCAACAAGGCCGACGGTGATTTGGTTGCGCCGGCGACGCGGGCGTGCGCCGATTACGCCGGCGCTCTGCGTTTGATGCGCAAGCGCGAACAAGACCCCGATGGGTTTCCTAAAGCAATGCTCGTGTCGGCTTTGACCCAAGTTGGGCTTGCAGCGGCGTGGGACGAGATGACGGCACTGAGCGATTGGCGCCGCAAGGTAGGGCATTTTGCACATCACCGCGCGGTTCAGGCGCGCTATTGGTTTGAACAAGAGGTCCGTCAGGGATTGCTTGAGGGGTTGCAACGCAGCGAGGTGCGTTCTGAGATGGCGCAGGCGGGCTGTGCTGTGGAAC
>Ga0114994_10001673_pt1 | contig 16018 bp, 21 predicted proteins | sample ArcticOcean_MG_C_9_FD_87043 | JGI IMG/M metagenome (GOLD analysis project Ga0114994, IMG submission 87043) | Marine microbial communities from western Arctic Ocean - ArcticOcean_MG_CB2_152 | ecosystem: Environmental > Aquatic > Marine > Oceanic | place: Arctic Ocean: Canada Basin | collected...
GTGGTTGTGGCTGTGGCTGTGGCTGTGGCTGTGGCTGTGGCTGTGGCTGTGGCTGTGGCTGTGGCTGTGGCTGTGGCTATAACTGTGGCTGTGTAAGAGGATAATGAGAAAAAGTCTTTTCGATTTATTATTTCAAGTTGATATTGGATACCTGGACTCGCACATTTCTTCAGCCACAATGGCTACCTCTCGCCTCCTATCAATGCTCCCAAAAATAGAGCTTCACACCCACTTCGACGGTGCTTTGTGCAATAATCTCCTCTTTGACCACTTAACCAATCCATCTTCTCTTCCACGGCCTTCCATCCCAACCACAACGAATCTTCCGTGGAAGCCCGACTCCCCATTCCCAGTAGCGGCGACTCTGAACAATGCGAAAACCCTTAATTCCTTCAACAGCATTTGCACCTGCTCTAGTCACCGATCCCTAATCTCCATGCTCGAGTGTTTTGAGCTGTTCACCCCAATCATACGCGGGAACCTTGCCCTCCTCGAAGCGAACGCTCTCGAATTCGTGCGCAAACAACACGACAATAATGTCATTTACACCGAGGTGCGCTACTCCCCCCATTTCTTAGCAACGGAGAATTCCGATCCTCGGCCTGTTATAGACGCAATCACCAGAGGATTTGAAAAAGGAGTTGAGCAATTCCCTGACATCCACATTAAGCAAATTCTGTGTTGTCTTTGTTTCCGCCCGGAGTGGGCGAGCGCAGTTGTTGACATGTGCGAAGAGTACAGAAACAATTCCCCCTGCGAGGTGGTTGGAATTGACATTGCTGCCGGGGAAGAGCACGTGAGTTTCATTCCGTCTCCGCTCCGTATCCGTCTCCGTCTCCGCTCCGTTCGCCTTGTGACAGAAGGAAGAGTGAAGAGCGACTAACCCCCTTTTGCGCAGTTTGACGAGGAAAAGTTTCCTTATCTCTTTCACCCCCACAAAATGGCGATGAAGAAAGCTCGCCAATTAAGAATTCCAATTACCCTTCACGCAGGTGAAATTTCCACCGCCGACAACGTCCGGAAAGCTCTAGCGTACGGAGCCAAGCGGATTGGTCATGGTTATGGAGTTGCACAAACAGATGATGTGAGCGAGTTTAGTGATATTCATTTTGAAACATGCCCGACCTCCTCGTTCGAGACCGGGGGGTGGAGCAGCGACGGGTCGGGGGCGAACGGAGAAGCGATAGACTGGAAAAAGCACCCGATAGGTACAATGGTTAAGGGTGGGTTGAAGATCAGCGTTAACAGTGATGATCCGACCGTTTTTGGGACAAATATTGCAAAAGAGTACGAGATAGCGGCTGATGAAATTGGATTGAGTGTTGAACAAATAATCTCGAGCAACCTTGATGCAGTTGATGCAAGTTTTTGTACAGACGAGAAGTTGAAAGCTGAATTGAAGGGTAGAATCACACAATTTCAAATTTGATTTTTAACTATCCCCATTTTCACTTTCACTTTCACTTTCCCCTTCACCGTCCCCTCCGTCCAAACCCCCCTCCGTGAGCAAATCAGCACCATATATATCAACTAAACTAGCTTCAACCGCCTCAGCTCTCGTCATTTTCAAAATCGTTTGTGTAGTCACTGGCAGCATGGTCAGCACGAACTCGCTCATCCCAGCGCAACGATCGTAGAACAATTGTTTTATGCCAACCTTGACGGGCCGATACTGGATAACGAAACACATCGGGGCCATGAGCATCAAGGCCTGCCGGCACAGCTCATCCGCGGTCCCGAAGTAGCCGAAGAATAGAAACAGGAGGAAGTTTCGGGTGGTGTCTCCCCAGTCAACATTTAAATTTTTTTGAATGTTGGATTTGAGCTTCGATCTGGCCGAGTTGTTGGTGGTGTCGTCGAAGTTGAGGAGAGTAGACAGAGAGTTGAGTTCCTCCTCTGTGACTGGGGGTTCGGCGTCTATTCTTTGTAGGTACTTGGGGTCGAGAGAGCTTCGCATTTGGTTTTGGATGATGGTTGCGGATTGTTTTATGGAGGGGGAGATGTTGGTGTTGCTGTGCGAGTCTTCGTCGTCGTTTATTTGGGTGGCGTCAGAACCAACCTTCAACAAGCACGCTTGGTTGGTCGAATAAGCACTCATGAGCTCGGAGATTGTGAGCCTTGAAGTGAAGGTTTTGAAATCCAAGGCGAACTTTGCTTCCACGGGAGGGATCATGTCCAGAGTGAGATGAAGCGAGTCGAAGTCGTCCGCATCGCTATCGGTGTCATCGGAATCATCACTATCACTATCACTGTCACTATCGACCTGAGAGATCAAAGTCGATAGGACAGTTTCGTCCGGGAGGAGAGAATCAGAGGAGGGGTGATGTTGGATTCTAACAAAGTGAAGGGGAACAGGCTTGCCCTTCATGGTGCGTGACACCAGTGATCGCAGGTCGGAAATTGTTTTTGACCGGGTCATGGTAAGTTGCAGCTTTTGGTCAAGGGGGGAGTTTAAGTTTGTGGATAGCTTTATTTTAACTGGGCTTGAGTTTGTGTTTGTTTTTGTGGGTGTGGGTAAGGGGGTGGAGGAGGTCGCATCAGCATCAGAGTCAGAGTCAGCATCAGTGTCAGTGGCAGTGTCAGTGTCAGTGTCGGTTTCAGAGAAGGTGTCAGAGACAGAGTCAGAGTCAGCTTCAGAGTCAATGGCACCTCCTCTTTTAATGGATGAAATTGAAGATGATTGAAGTGGTCTCACAATCGACGAAGAGCGATGAAGTCGTGAGGAGGAGGAAACTGAAACTGTAGCGAGGGTCAGCAGCAAACCCGCAAACTTTGAAGTTCTCATGGTGAAATGATGAATTTGCTTCATAAAAAATAAAAATCATTTCCATTATTCAAAGTAACTCTGGAGGTCAGACTCCCCGGTCATGATTGGAGTTGGCGAGCGATGCGTTGTTGCCCTCTCGGAGCATAACTGTCATGAGGCAGTGGTTATTCTACACCGGAACGATGGATCGAGCGATGTAAAATGGTGTATTCGAGGTGATGTTGGCAACGTTCCAACAGAAACGCTGCAGGAAATAAATTTGTCCTCGACACGACCCACACGAAAACGACCTTCCACCACAAATTTCCTGAGTCAAGAAGAGGTGCCAGAATCACCCCAAAAGCCCAATCCAACAAAAAAGAAACCTCAACCTTCACTCAAACCAGAACGTGCCGACCTATCGCTCCCGCTCTCCCCCAGCCTCAACTCGGCAAAAATCAAATTCAGCCAGGATGAGCTCCCAACACTTCGCGACCAGGCTAGAAATGATCAACGTGGCTACATCAAAGCGTCTTTATCGCAGCTAACGGACGACGAAGATGTGATTGACTCTCAATTATCTTCGTCCTCCTTCATATCCAACATCTCCTCGCCTTGTCGAAAAATCAAGCGAATTGGACGATTGAAATTTCTTCCTCCTCATAAACGCAAATTTGCCCCAGAGACGCAAATGTCATCAACGTCGTTAACTGGAATGTTCTACAACGACCAGCCGTATCTGTGCACTTCCATTATAGAGCAGGAAATTTGTGTCCACAGAAAGAACCTAAGATTCAGCAACTCATCAATTCCTCTTCTGAATTGCATAAGAGAAAGTGGTGATCCGTCACGGAGTGAGCAGGCCAGCGGGATGCTCCTGCTCGCGCAGAAAGTGTTTCCAGCCACGCATTATTCGAACAGCACGCACATCCATCTCTTCGAGGACATTGAGTTGATTTTATGTGGCCCGGGATTTATTTACGCCGGGAAGGAGAATGTCAATAAAAAACGGCTATCTGCCTCTGCAGCAACCCTAAATTTTCTTTTCGACAATCTGAAGCGTGACATCGAGGAGGGCAATTTGACGGACCACGAGCATCGACCGATATCCGCTCTTCATGGTGAAGGCTGCTTCCCAACCATTTCGAGGATTGCGGTGAAGTTCTGGGCGCTATTCAACAGCGACAGTGGCCTGATTTCGGTTTTGGATTTGAGAATTCTGCGAACGTTGCAAAAGCTCCTTGGCTTGGTGGAACTTTTTTGTGACAATCCAAATTCGGAATACGTTGTCGAGGCTGAATTCACGCGGTGCAAACTCAACAATGACCTCCGGAAACTGTTTGTCGCCTATATTAGCAACAACCCAAGCTTCCAAAAGAGGTTGATACACATGCTCCCGGGTCAAGCGTTCTCGTGGGCAGAAGGGTTGGGGTTAGAAGAAGAAAATGAAGAGACGGAAAACCTTGGTGGTGGTGTGACCGAGGAAGCAGAAATTGAAATTGTTGACTTGGTATCAAGTTCGAGTTGTGAAGAAGAAGTTGTTGATTTGGTATCTAGTTCGAGTAGTGACAGCGATTAGTAGGATAGAAGATTTTTTTTAGAGAAAATTCAATTGACCAAACTATACTAATTTTTCACTTGATTCAGGCAAAATCTAACAGCATCTCGGTCGCCACCATCAATATATGCTTTTCCGAAACAAAACATGATTTCTTTGTCGAGCTGCCAACACAATCATCATCATCATCATCATTATCATCGGAATCGTCATCGCCCTCAAACTCGCACTCGGCCTCAACCGTTGCTCTCTTGATTGCCTCCTCTACAAACAACCGGAGCAATTCGCCAGAGGCGAGAAGGGCGTCACCAGAGAACTTCAATTTGGGGTTGTTGAGAGTGAGCAGCTTCTCGACAAGAGATGTTGGAAACGCGGTAATTATATTGCTGGAGTCTGAGTCCGGGTCCGAGTCCGAGTCCGAGTCCAGGTCCGGGCGTAAATTTTCAATTTCACCATCACTACTTTCGTTGTTGTAATGCTGTTGTTGTTGCTGCTGCTGTTGCTGTTGCTGTTGCTGTGATGTGCGAACCTCAATTACCTCAATGTCACTGTCTTCACTACTATTGCCTGTGTCGTGGCTCATCATTTGTCGATGGCGCTTCTTGAGATTCTCCTCCGACTCGAGCTTCTTCTCCAAATCGTTCGCATCGTAAGGAGAGAGAAGGAGAGTGTCTTCGAGTCCGTCGTTCATTGATGTTTTGGTTGCAAGGAGAAATTGCCCAGACACTATAGTGACAACGATGTGAGTCTTGAATGAAATATAATGCGAATGTTTACAGTTTTTTCTATAAGATCGGACTATCTATATTGTATTGAAGCTCCCGGTTGAGACCACTCCTACGGTGGAATAAAGTAAATTTTTCATTTTTCTTAAAAATCCTCTAGGCCCGTCCGTGGTAGAAGAAGCCATGACTCTGACTCAGATCGCAACATACATTTGATCGAGAGAAAGTACGAGGAGAGATGAGCATGGACGACTGCCTCATCATTGGCTCGCAGAGAAAGCTCAGACACACAGACTCTTGCCTATGTGGGCATGCAATCGCTTGGCTGAATCCAGAGGCTCTCATCACGCGTGACAAGGAAGGCGAAACACCCCTCGACAATGCCCGTAGGAGTGGAGCATGTGCTGAGATCATCGCTTGTTCTCCATCAGCTCGTTCGTTGGGTGGGAAGGGGATACGCCAATTGTACAAACCAGTGGGTTATTGGAGGGATGGGATGTTTGTGTGGATCCAATCACGATCGTGGGGCAAACTGTCACAAGATTATCAATGAGCACGATGACGAGTTGGTGCGTGAAGTGCTCAAATGACGGCAATTCTCAACTTCTTCTAGCTATTGCTAGCGCCACTTTCCCTCTCTTTTAAAAGCCTCCATGGCTTCACACCACTAAATTGCTGAACACTCCCCAAATAAGTGTGGAGAGAGAGAGAGAGAGAGAGAGAGAGAGAGATCGTAAACGTCCTCAAACCTCACCCCCGCCCACATCTCCTCCACCCCCATCAAACACAAACAGATTTGAAAAAATTTTGTTCCTAAATTCACGAAATTATAGCGTTCAGCTTAATATCAAACTTGAGGTCCGCGCCCGGGGGAATCTCTGGACCGCTGCCCTTCATCCCGTATCCGAGTTTGAAGGGAACGCCAAGCTTCCTCTTTCCGCCCACCTTCATTCCCACCAAACCCATGTCCCACCCCTTGATAACATCCCCTTCGCCAACACAGAACGTGAAGCTCTTAGCCTGGTCAAAACAACTATCGTCAGAGACCAGCTTGCCTTTATAACTAACTTCAACAACGTTGCCATTAGCGACAGCTACGCCCACTCCAAGCTCTACATCAACAATCTTCACAGTAAGCTCGGCGGGCACCTCAAGCTTCTCGTCCCCAGATACGAAGTACCGCTGCCCCACTTGCTCGAGAATATTTTTCGTGACAGCTTTTTTTAGGTGTTTCTTGAGCTCGAGCTGAAGGTCGAGGTCGAATTTGGCCTTGAGCACCTTCTTTATGGCCGGATTCGAGGCTCCTTTGTAATCCTTTATGTATCTTATTGCCTCTATTATTCGCTCAATCACAGTGAGCTTGGCCATCGAAGGATGGTTTGTCATTTTCCAGAAATTGTCCAGAAAAATATAAATAGCAGAGCATTAGCATTACTACAAAGACAGAGTCACTGTAGTTTGTCCAAATGACGACGATTCGTGAAGAATTATTGAGTCCTGAAATTCCAGGGGCAAAGCCAAAGGCAACTGACCTCGATTCAAAACTTGTTTCCTCAACGATCCCAGTGCCAGAGGCCAAGGCTGTGCCAACTCCTCCTCCTCCTCCTCCAGGGGCAAAACCAGAGGCAACAACTGACCTCGATTCAAAACTTGTTTCCCCAACGATCCCAGTGCCAGAGGCCAAGGCTGTGCCAACTCCTCCTCCTCCTCCTCCTCCTCCTCCTCCTCCACGACCGATGCCACCAGCTCATCCGATTCCTGGACAAGAGAATCTCTCCTCGACTTTCCGATCGTTCTTCCGAAATGTCGGCGAGGCAGTGAACAAAGCCGCGAAGGACGGCAAAGAAGCGTTCAATGACGTCGTCCAGCGTTGTCCCTCTTGTGCAGCCAAAGGTGACAACACGATTGTCACTTTCGGCGATAAAAAGAACATCCTTTGCCCTGTGTGCAAAACCAACCTTGTCTGCCCATCAGCTGGAAAGAAGATCTCAATTCATTTCAACAATTTGGGGGATGCCATCGTTGACGACTCAAACGAAATCCTCAACAAAAATAACGACGAGGTGACGGTGGCGATTCCAGTTGGCCTTCCCGAGGGAGCGACGACCTTCCCCTATGTCCACAAAGGCCAAAATGTCACAATATCCTTCCCTTCTTCAATGAAGGCTGGCGACCTGATCAAGGCAAACATCCCCAAGGCAAAGCGAACTTCTGTTCGAAAGCCTACCTATGCCGAGGCCCCAGTTTATAATTAACATATCAAAAATCTCCTTGTTATCTGCCCTAAAAACGACACCTATTTTTTCTTCATCAAAACCCTTCTGATCATTCCTTCTCAAAACAAAAATCAAGCACCCCGTTGCCGAGAACTCGCTCCGGGTCGACCAGCATTCTCCTCTCCCTCCACTTGTCCACCGGGTACCGCCTCTCAATTCTCGATTTGAGGTCTGCCTTCGCTGCCACTCCCCCAGGAACCAGTATTTTCGCCCAGTGCGGAACGCCAAGTTCTGGCAGTACTGAATACACAAGGTCTGTGTACTCGTTGGCGAAGGTTGTCGATATTTGGTTCCTGGTGAGGTTCGCCCCACCATTACCGTTACCATCACCATCTTCATCTTCATCGTCCTCCGTTTCCAAGGGAAGTTACATGATAACTCCGACCCACGAGAAAACCTTCTTGTCTGCGTCCTTGAATTTGATGTCACTTCCATCGCCGGCCTTGAAGCTTGCCGGGCTGAAGACGCTGTTGCTGCCGGCGCTCCACCTTTGCTCTATGGGACCAGGGGCAGGGAACTTGCCCGTTTCGATCTTTTCGAGCAAGTCGAGCATGACCGTCACGTCGTCCTGGTCTTGCACAGGGAAGCAGACCTCTAGCACTTCCTGGCTGCCCCCGCAGTCGAACTGCAGGACCTGCTCGTTCCACCCGACCCTTGTCTTCCCGCCTTCCGTCGTGCCACTCCAAAACATCCCCTCTGCCCTGTTCACCGCTTTCACCACCTCCACGTCCAACGGTCCTTCCCCTCCCATCAGCGCCAGCTGCCTTAGATCCGCGAAGCTGCACCGAGCGAAGAAGTTGCCAAACGAATTGAGTGGAATAATGTTAGTTTAGTAGTGGCAAGGCTCGCTCGCTTCGCTTCGCTTCGCTCGCTCACCTCAGTCCCTCAAGGTCGTCATCGACGTTGTTCTGTTCTGGCTTCTTCCCCTTCCCCCTGACCGTCCGGACTAAATCAACAAGCGGCTGCTTGGCCACGTTCTCCTTCAGCCGCTCCTCCATCGCACTTAGCCCCCCTCCTCCACCAACCTTTTCGTCCGTTTCCTCACCAGTGACCACGATGACCTTGTCCTCGTACGGAATCCACATGAACCTGCGCAGAGCGAAATTAAGCGAGATTGTGCGCATTTCAGGTTAGATTAGATCGGTTAGTGGAAGTTTTTCGTGCATAGCAGCTCGCTCACCTGCAGTGCTTGAACCTGTGAACGATCCCTCCGCGCAACAGCCCCACTGCCTCCTTCCTCGACACCGTCCGAGTCACTTCTTTGATCTTGTACCGCTCCACAGCCCTGAACGTAACGTCGGTCAGCACCCCCAGCCCACCCATCCCAACAAGTGTAACGTCAAACGGGTTGCTGTTGCTGAGAGGCGTCGCCGAGTCGACATCACGAGGATATACAACGCCGATCCCTTCGACAAAAGTGTCGACAGGCCCGATCCCCCCCCCGCTACCGTGCGCGGATACAGACACGAAACCGCCCACAGTCTGCTGGTCGATCGAAGCTAGGTTTGGTAGGGTCAGGTTGTGGGGCTGCGCCGCGCCGAGTGAGTGAAGGTTTAGTTTTATAAATGGCTAATTCACGTTTACAAGGCTCGCTCGCTCACCTTGAGGGTTTCCAATAGCGTCTGTATCGTGACCGAGGGAGGACAACTGACGAGCACCTTCTCGATTTGCTTTGTAATCTTCAGCACGTTGCCATTCAGGTCGTCCCTTATCGGAATCGTAATCGTTGTTGGGTCTCTTGCTTGAAGCTCAAACTTCATGTCTTGGAGGGAGATAACCCGGTCGAACGGATTGCTCGTTGCATTGACAGAATCAGAAGAGTTGGATCCGCCGTACGTGGGAATTGAATATTCGGATGACTTCACATTATCCACGAACGCGATTCCGTTGGGGGAAAGCATGTTGCCCACAACTCGACACCGGGGAGGCTTATAGGAGGGGGAAGGGATCGAGGCACGAACTGCCTTGGAGTTTGAGGTACACTGCTTTAGGATTTTACTGAGCTGGGGAGTAGTTTTGGGGAACATAACATGAGACTCAGAGGGAAGTGTGATATGCTTTGTTCCAGACCAGTTGGATAACGTGTGCTGATGTTTGGAGTTGTTTTCGTCACAATGGGCAATGACAGACAGAATCGAAAAATGGCGGGATATCATAGCATTGACTGTTTGAAGATTAAAGTCTTGCTAAATTTCAAAATTTTGAGAATTTTATGATTTGAGATTGTGAGAATTTCCACAAACGATTAGCCACCGATGTTCTCCGCATTCACAAAACGGAGATCTTTGCACCAAGAAGAGGATGAAGCTTTTGAGATAATTTCCCCCTCGAAGGTTGCCAACAAGAACAAATTTCATGACCTTCATGGTCACGATCGTCTCAACACTGTAGTCCTCGAACTTCAACGATCGTGTGCTTGGACACAACAAATGACACCTATTCAGCTCACTGAATTTTTGCTCGGGGAGTGCAAAGAGCTTCTCCACGAGTTGGCCAAGCCTCAAAGTAAGCCCCAAAATAAATCTTCCATCCAGGCAATAAAGTCGGAAGTTGGCGACTGTCTATTCGATGCGCTCATGTTGAACGCTTGCTGCGCTGTCAAGTTCAAATATGACTTGTCCGAGTGTTTTGAGATTGCCAGTGAAAAGGTTACTCGGCGGACTCCCTACATTGAGCTTTGGGGGCCATCTGATGGACCAAAGGCAGCCTCAACCTCGCGTGAGTGCGAAGCAATTTGGCAGAACGAGAAGCAGAAGGAGAATGAACGTCAACAGCAACAGCATCAGCAACAACAGCAACAAAATACACCCTCCTCCCCCTCTCCCTCTCCCTCTCCCTCTCCCTCTCCCTCTCCCTCTCCCTCCCCCTCCAACTCCCCCAACTTCATCGACATGGTGAATAGTATTCTATCCGAAACAGCCCTCAATTTCCAGTGGTTATCCGATTTCTACGAGAATGAGACGGAGAAATTCTTCCTAGTGCTCAACACGGCTCTAGTATCGTGTGCAGTCACGTCATGTTTCTTCCTAGGCCAGGCCTACCGTACAAAACGGCCCCTCATAGATCAAGGGAGAGAATAGCAAAATATTGTGGGACCCAGTATTACATACAATTATCAATATCAATATCAGTAGATCTTCTTCATTTCTCCTTTCTCCTTTTAGCCGCAGCTTGCTCAGCTCGAACCCTGAGCTCTTTGCCCTCGTCGCCGCTTTCATCGACCATACTCGCAAACACCCCCTCCGCCCTCTTCAAGAGCATGGCCGGCTCGTCCATCTCAACCACCATTCCATCCCCCATCACCAAAACCTTGTCGTACTCTATAATCGTGTTGAGCCGGTGCGCCACGCAGATGACAGTTGACTTTTCAAAAACACTGCCAATCGCGTGTTGCAGCTTCAAATCCGTCGCAGCATCGACGTTCGCTGTTGGTTCATCCAACACCAAGATCTTATTCTTCCTCAAAATTGCTCTCGCCAAGCACAGCAGCTGGCGCTGACCAACACTGAAATTGAGCCCACCCTCGCTCAGCAAAAAGTTCAGCCCCCCGTCCAAAACGCTGATTGCCTCCGTCATCTGAACGCACTCGAGGCTTTGATATATCTCGTCGTCACTATACGCACTGAACGGGTCTAGATTGTCCCTGAGGCTGCTGTTGAACAGCGTGGGCTCTTGGGGAATCACCCCGATCGATGCTGCGCCGAGGCGAAGTGAGTGAGAGGTTAGTGAGTGGGGTTAGTTTAGTCCATTTCGCGAGATCCTTCGCGAGTATGCTCGTCTTCCAAAAGGCTCGCTCGCTTCGATTCGATTCGCTCACTCACCTCTCAGCTTGTGCAGCCCAAGCGTAGTTGTTTCAACGCCATCAATTTCCATACCCCCGTCAATCTTATCCAAAATGCGGAAGAACACTTGAAGCAGCGTCGATTTTCCGCTCCCGGTCCTTCCAACGACACCTATTTTCTCCCCCCCTTCGAAAACCAAGTTCACGTTTACTAAGCTCGGGTCCAAGTTCTCCCTGTAGCAAGCAGTAACGTTCTTCAGCTCCAGCTTGCCGTTACTCGGCCAATTAAGCATCTCTTCCGCCTCGTCTATGGGTTTTCTCAAATCGTCCTCCAGCTCCAGCTCCGTGTACTGGACGATTCTCTCGACGCTGTATATTGTATTGCATTAGTAACACATTATTCATCACGCAACAAACGAGCACCCTTCTAAAGTAGCGCTCACTCACCTGACGAAAAATGTCTCCACCTCGGCAGATTGCCGTACGGCCCACTGGAACAACCCCGCGAGTTGCAGTAAATACGAAAGTGCCTGCGCCGGCACCGAGCGAAGCGAAGCGCATGCATGATAGGGTTAGTTTTGTAATGGATGGTGTTGCTGGCTCGCTTCGCTCGCCGCTCGCTCACCAACCCCAACGTGCTCGGGTCTATGTCCACTCCGTCGACGTGCTGGTGAAACACCACCGCTGCGAAAATAGCAAAGAACAGCAGCACGAACGAGATGAAATCCAGCCTGATTCCCAGCCACCTTGCGCTAGCAATAAAGCTGAACATCGCGCTTGCGTTCTCATCCTGCAAAACATGGAACTTGTCGAGAAAAATCATTCTCGCTCCTTGTTGGGAGCGGATCGTCGGAAGTCCACTCAGCGCTTCTCGCAACATCACAAAAACTGGGGATTTGCTCACGGATTCTATCCGCTTAATCTCGCGTGAGGATTTCAGGTAAACTGCCCGCAGACTGCGGAAGTAATAGAACAAAAAAGGGAGGCAGATGAGTGTGCTGGGCAACACCGTCGCAGCAGTCAAAACCGCGGCGCTGCACATCATTCCCACCATCATGAAGTCGTACAACGTGGCGGCCAGGTTGTCGTCGCTAATTCCGACATCGGCTGAGAACCTGCAAAAATTTGTTTCGTTTCGTTTCGTTAGTAGGGAAATAAATAATTGCTGGAAATGGCTGGCTCACCTGTTCAAAATTCGACCCATGGGGTTGGTATCGAAGAAGCTAATCCTTGCTCTTAACACATTCTTAGTCATGAGATCATGCAAGTTCTGGCTCGCCTTGACCAAGTAGTAAAACGCGTAAAATGTGCGCATGAAGCTCAAACAAACTGAGAGGAGCGCAAAGGTCCAAACCTGGGCAATGTTCTCCCTCTTTTGCTGCTCCTCCCAACTCATCTGTGCCCACTTTCCTATCAGGTAGATGCTGAAAGAATCGAGAATGAATTATGTAAGTTTAGTAGTGGCTCGTATATATTTCTCGTCTTCATCAAAGCTCGCTCGCTTTGCTCGCTCACCTGATGATCATGAACACCTGCCCCGCCAGCATCAACACAAATATTGTCGCCGCACGCCACCACGGCCCCATGGCGAGCGCGTACGCCTTCAACGTCGACCATTTTACCACCCCGCTCTCGCTCGATTCGCTGTGGTCCTTCTTGTCGACCGCCAAGTTTAAGATTGTTATGTCCATGTCAATAGCTGTTGCTTCATTGGCATCATCAGCAGCAATTTCAACTTCGACGCTTTCCAAATCTTGGATTAATTCGTCCCCGTGGCTACCGCTTCTCGTCCTCGTCCTCGTCCTTGTCCTCGTTCTTGTTCTTGCTCTTGTCCTCGTTCTAGACTCCTCCTCCTCCTCGCCGGCACTCGCGGCAATCTTGCCGCCGCTGACTTTGGCACACTCGTCGAAACCACCCTGGCACACCACCTCGCCTCCAATGATCAAGTTGCAAGTGGAGATGTTCACGTCGCTGCAGAAGCTGTGCTGGTGCGTAACAAGCAGCACGGTTGCTTGGAACTCGTTTTTGGCAAGCCCAACTATTGCGTCGAAGAATATTTTCCGTCCCACCTTGACGTCGACCGCGGACAAAATGTCATCCAGCAGCAAGATTTTAGGCTTCGAAAATAGCACGCGAGCGAGACCAATCCGTGCTCGCTGTCCGCCTGATAAGTTAACGCCTCTGTCTCCAATTATAGTGTCATCGCCATTTTTCAAATTCGCAATGTCAACGTCCAGCCCGACTGCCCCCATCACTCGCAAATAAAACTGTTCAACCTCTGAATTTTTGTGCTGCGCCGAGAAAAAGGGTTTAGTTAGTTTTTTTGTGTGTGGCGAGCCTTGTGGAAGGCGCTCACTCACCTCCACCCCCATGGTAATGTTGTCCTTCAAGCTGCCGCTCATTATGAAAGGCTGCTGGCTCGCGTAGCCAATGGTGCCGTTGACGGAAATGGTACCTGACGAGGGGATGAGCTCCTTCAAAATGGCGTATAGGAATGCACTCTTCCCCGACCCCACCGGGCCGATAATGGCGTGAATTTTGTTCTTGGCGAACTTCACACCCAGATTGTTGAGGGCCAGAGCTCCATCGTTCTTCTTGCTCCACCTGGCCGAGTAGTTGGTGAATTCAACTGCAAATTCGGATTTGGAGTCCCCCTCGGCTTTGCCCTCGCCCTCGCCCTCGCCCTCGATATCTGCATCGTCGTACTCCAAAAACGCTTGAATTCGGTTCACGCTCACGGCGACTTCGGAGGCGCCCATGATTCCCAAACTGAAGAACTTGGTGAGAACAAATTGCAAAATGTTCATCAAGGTTAATGCGGTGAAGACGATCGTTGGCGAGAGCTCCTCCTCAAAATATAAAACGTGAGTGGTGAAAATCACCATAATGATGAAGACATTCACAACGAAGAAGATGCCCTCGTTGGCGCTTTTAAGCCGGTTGGCTCTTTGAATCTGCTCAACCTCCAGAGCTCTAATTTCTTGGATCTTCTCGTGGAACTTTTCCTCCCAACCGGACATTTTCATGACTCGGCAGCCCGCCACAGCTTGGCCAATAAGGCTCACGCGCTTGTCCGTGATGGTGGCGACCTTGCTACGAACGGTTGCGAACTTCTTGCTCAGCCAGTACTGAAATGGAACGAAAAAAATCAAAACGCACCAGCCGGCCAAGAAGGATTTGCCAACATACTTCACCCCGACGAACAAAACGACAACGGCTTCAAGGGGGCCATAAAAAAGGTACGGGAGGAATATGCTCGCAAGCATGTAGCGTTCCACGTCGTTGGTGGCTAAATTGATGACCTTTCCGCCGGATGAAGCCTCGTTGGTGGCGCCGAAGGAGAGCTTCAGCACCTTGCGGAAGATAAGCCCGATGCTCCCTTGCTTCAGCTGGGAACCTTTACGCCAAGTGAGGAAGTAGTACACGTGATGGAGGAGAAGAGCCACAAACGCACACGAAACGAGAGTGATGCCTATGATGAAACCCTCCTCCTGTGGGAGAGGGGTGCCATTTGCGACTGCGGCGGAGTAGTCAGTGAAGTGAGAAACTAACTTGCCGAGAAGGACGCACTGAGCAACCCGAAGCACTTCCTCCCCGACAAGCAGAGGCTGAAGAATGTAAGAAAATTTCCAATAGTCCCAGAGAAAGACCTTGGCCAGCGATGGTTTGTAGCTTGGATCGCTAACTTTTTTCGCAAGCTGGGCTTTCCATCCAGCTTCAAATTGATTGGTCAGATATCGTGAGGAGTCAACCTGTGACAGCTTGGGAAGATCAACAGGTTCCAGGGTTTTGGCCAGACCAGTCTTTAGAGTGGCATATGGCCAATTATAAGTCAACCGAGACCACAGAGTTGCATTATCGATGAGTGAAGCTGGTCTTTGGCATGCTGACACTTCATTTTTTTTTGTCATGAAAAATCAATGCAAGAAGTTTTAAAATCTCTGGGGTTCTGGCAACTCGAATGGTGGGGGGTACAGGAGATTTTAATTCGTCTATGCTATAATATAGGACATAGCATTATAAGTTTTTTTTTTTTCTTGCAATTTCTTGCAAGATTTTCAACAGCACCAAGTCCTTCACTTCTTTGTCCAATAGAAGTCACACACATGGTGGAGCATAAGACTCATTATATACGATCGCATTAGCCTTCCTTTCCACCCCACAACATTCTTTTCGAACTTAACTTTTTCAAGAAAAAAACAACTGCTGTTGAAATCCAACCCCCCCCCCAGCTCCCCAGCTCCCCAACTCGCCATGGCCTCCACACGCCCCCATGATATTACCTGGACCAACGACATCCTCCAGCGCATTGTGGACGAGGCTGAAGAAAAAGGAAAGCAGCTCAACACACAACTTGAAACAGCTCGCGAACTAAATCTTCGGCGAGATTTCGACAAGTTCGTTGCATCTGGCCAAACCCTCCCAAAGTGGCAACCGACGGACCACGACCTCTCTCCTGGAAAGCGGTTCTCCACAACCAGCTCTGAATACACAACCCAGGAGACGTTCAAAAATATGCCATCTCCCAACATTCTTCGGAAGAATTGCGCTGACCGCAAAGCGGCCAATTGGAACGCACAAATCGACTTCGGTAGCGAACCAATCGAATACATGACTGACGCCAGACGGTCGGGCGCCGCGGCTGACAACGTTGAGGGCTTTCGCGCTTCGATGAACGAGACGGCGAAATCGAGAATCAAGGCGAAGGAATTGAAGAAAAATCTTTCACGAACACAGTGGCAACTTGGCCCGGACCCCGATTCCCTTGCGAATGCAACAGCCAGCTCCATTTTGCCAGATCCCACAGGTCCAGAGTTCAGTAGCTACAGAGGGGTATTGGACAGGGAGGTGGAGGTGAGCGAGCGAACGAGCGAGCGGAAATGGCTACAACCACACACCACACAAAACAACACCACCAAACCCACCAACACA
>Ga0114994_10001676_pt1 | contig 16015 bp, 7 predicted proteins | sample ArcticOcean_MG_C_9_FD_87043 | JGI IMG/M metagenome (GOLD analysis project Ga0114994, IMG submission 87043) | Marine microbial communities from western Arctic Ocean - ArcticOcean_MG_CB2_152 | ecosystem: Environmental > Aquatic > Marine > Oceanic | place: Arctic Ocean: Canada Basin | collected...
CGATTAACGTCCCGCGGTAACACGGATGCAGCGTCGACAACCGCTTCGCGCCTCTATCACACGTCGACTCGAGACTCAGCCACGGCAGGGCGCCGTACGCATAAATACCGCAGGCCAGCTCCGACGCCACGCGGTCGAGGTCCTCCGGCCGCGGCCGGCCGCACTCCGCGAAGTTGAGTTTGACCGTCGTCGGTCGCGCGTCGCCCGATGTAAATAAACCAGGCAAGGACACCGCGCCCGCCGACACGCCCTTGACCTCCTGCTGTATCTTCCGTACGGCGGCCTCGGGCGGCATGAGGCTCGGCGCGCGCGCGTAGGCCCCGGCGCCGTCCACGGGGAGCGACGCGGGCCCGGGCGGCGGCGGGCGCCGCCGCGTCGCGTGCAGGCCGGCGCCGGCCGCGTGGTCCAGCGCGGTGCCCGCGGGGTCCGTCATCTCGCGGCGCACCCGAGCCCGGAAGGCCTCGTCGGTCTCGGTCTCGCGCGCGTCATTTCGTTGTTGCCGGGCCTGGCGCGCCTTCAGCTTCTCCGCGAAGGACAGCTCTTGGGGCATGTCGCGGGGCTGTCTTGCGCGTCGGTGTCTTTCCTAACCGGTCGATGATGGCAGCCTGCTGATGCCCGGAACTAGCCTCCGCACGGGTACGGCAGTCGTCCGTAGCGCATACCGCGAACGACGAATCCTAGGCCGCGCGACCAGCGCGGCGGTGGCCTGAAAAACCCGTCATCCCAGGTCCAAAATTTACGCGTCGACATTGCTCGCTCGATTGCATCAAATATTGATGCTCAGCTCAGCTCAGCTCAGCTCAAATCTTGCGAACTCCGCTTGACACGCAGCAACGTGCGAGAGAGGGAGAACCTCTTCGGCACGAGCTGTGCCGCTAATATAAGCTGAGGCAAAAAAACAGGAATTGGACCAGAGCGCCGCACATACGGTCGCTACTCGCCGGCTCGCGCCTGCTACCAGCATGACTCGAATGAGGCGAACCGCCCTGATACTAGCATCGCTCTTATGCGGAGCGCGGACGGATTCGGGATGTGAGGACGACGCCGATTGCGCGGCGGGCCTCGAGTATTGCAGCGTTGATACGCTTTACTGTCCAAGGGCGTACGTGGAAGGCGGACTCGCGGTGCAGCCGACGTGGTTCACACCCGCGGTGCCGCCGAACGGAACCGGGAGCGGCACGGTGAACGCCACGTCATATGACTGCCGCTGGGTCGCCGAGGACACGGAGGCGCGGTGCCGTGAGGACGGCTCATTCCCTTACATCGGCTGTGCCAACGACGAGACCGCCGACACGACGGACTGCGAGTACGTGGTGCGCTACCTCTCGGTGAAAGCCTTCGCGAGCTGCTGCAAGGCGTGCCAGTTCGGCACCTGTCTCGAGATAGTGCCAACGATGAAGCCCACGTCGGGCCCCAAGGCTCAAACAAGTTCTGATATGCAGGCGCAGCGCTGGATCGAAAGGGTCTGGAGCGTAGAGTGGCCCGGCTACATCCCGGCCATCAAGCTCGTGGGGAGTATTCTCAACGCGAAGGACCTGGGCGTCGACAAAGCGAGGAGTTACCAGCCGAAGCACCACCGCCACGAGAAACCGATCGTGGCCGCCGCGCACACGATCCAGAAACTGTTCAAGAGCAAGAAAGCCACGAGCCAGACGTCCGCCGAGCTGTCGCCCTACGTGTCCGAGCGCTTCCGCAGCGAGGAGTCGCCGCCACGGAACGCCTACGTCGCCGCCGTGGCATATCCGTTCAAAGCCGCGGCGGGTATGATATTTTTGCCCGCGCGGCCGGCGAGCCCGCAGTCCGACGGGGACCTCTCGCCGGTGACGGTCGGCCCATCGGACAGCTCCCGCCGCGCCCATCTGACGTCCACTTCGACCACGTCGGTACATATGGCGCCTACGCCGCGGATGCTCGACGACCAGTCGCTCCCGCGGCCGCCCGCCAAACGAGGATTCGAGAAAGTGTGGTCAAAATAGTGTTCTTCTCATCATCCGCCTCTCTATATGGCTGTCTACAGCATCGCCCCGGAATAAGAGTATTGTATCTTAGACAACTTCAAGCTCGTTGAGGAGCACCGCGTTCGAGTCCAGCAACTCGGACATCTCCCCACGACTCCGCGGCTCGTCCGGCGACACGACGAGCGTCCGCGCGGCCTGTCGGGACGTCCGCAGCGAGGCCTTGGCTGTATCCGTCAGCGACGGGTGGAGCACGTCGGCCCCGCGCAGCTCCCGCGCCAGCGCGTCGCAGCGCTTCGTGAGCTCGTGGACGACGAGCGACTCGTCCCGCAACCGCGCCGCGAGGTCCCGCCGGTCGCTCTCGCGCTGGTCCCGGAGCGAGCCGAGTTCAAGGGTCATCGCCGCCAACGCCTGCCGGTGCCGTCGGCGCGCCTCCTGCGCGTCGCGCCGGAAGCTGTCCAGACGTGCCTCTAGGACCCGGATCTCGGCCGCCGCGAGGGTCGCGTCGCGCGGCGTCGCGTGCAACGCCGTGGCGAGCGCCCGGTTCTGCGTCGCCAGGGCCTGGAGCGCGGCCCGCTGCGTGTCCGCGGGCGCGTCGATTCTGTCGCCGCCGGCCAGGCGCGGCGGCGCCTCGTCCTCCTTCGACGACACGGTGGTGTCGTCGAACGCGTTCCCGCCCGCGGGGCTAGGCGGTCGCGGCTCCTCGGCCAAGGCGACGCTCCGCAGCATCTCGTCGGAGGACGACCGCTCGCGCGAGGACGCCGAGCCGGCGTCGACGGCGGCCGGCCCACGGGAGGTCGTGCCCGCGGCACCACCTTCGGCATCGGAGGTCTCCGCGCTCTCGTTGTCTTCGCCCCCGCGCCATTGCTGGAGCCGCGCCGGGCCCGTCGAGTGATTCCCCTTGCCCTCGCGCGCCACGCGCAGCGCCACCGGCGCCGTCCCGGCGCGGCCCGCGGCGGGCCGGGCCTTGCGGGGCCGCGCCGGGGGCGCCGTCGGCGATCGGTCGGCCGTGCGTCCGCGAGCGCGCGCCGCGGCGGCCCCCAGGCGAGCGGTGGCACCGAACCCGAGCTTCGGCCCGGACGCCTCCTCTTCGGCAGCGGCCGGCACGGGCAAGGTCCTGCGATCGCGTGCCTGTGCCGCGGCGGGCGCGGCCGTCTCCTCTTCCTCTTCGACGGCGGCGGGCGAGGGCGAGGCCTTGGCGGCGCTGAGGCGCGCCCAGCGGCCGAACGCCAAAAAAGTCGCCCGCGCGTCCTCGGCCGCAAGAGCTTGGACGAGCGACCGGAGCGCGCGTCGGCCGAGGCGTTTTTTAATCTGCGCGCACTCCTCCGCGAGCGCCGCTTGCTTGCGTGTGGGCGCCTCGGTGCGCGCCTCATACAGCGCCGCCTGGAGTTCTTCGGCCCTGGCTTCGGCGTCGACAGCCCGCCTCGCCGACGCCGGCGCCTCGCTGCGCGCCTCATCAAGCGCCGCCTGGAGTTCCTTGGCCTTGGCCTCGGCGGCGTCGACGGCCCGCCTCGCCGACGCCGGCGCCTCGCTGCGCGCCTCATCAAGCGCCGCCTGGAGTTCCTTGGCCTTGGCCTCGGCGGCGTCGACGGCCCGCTTCGCCGAAGCCGCGCGCCGCGCCGCGAGATCGTCCGCGCGCTTGCGCTCGTCGCGGACGCGCGCCTCGTCCGGCGGCGACGACGCGACGAACGCCGTCTCGCTCGGTCGCGACGGCGTGCCGGCAAGCGCGGCTGCCATAATGCGGTGCCGCTCGCCGGCCGGCGTCGCCGCAGGGGTGTCCGTCATTTCTCGGGGCGGCGCCGAGGCGGGCGACGGCCGCGGCGCCGCGGCGGACCGCGGGGCGCCGCCACCGGGCGCGAGGCGCCGGCCGCGGATTTTTGCGGCGAGCGCGCCAGCCCGCACGCCGACGCGCGCGGCGGCCGCGATGTCGGGGCCGGTCGATGCCGACGTCGGGTGCGCGGGCGTCCCGGCGAGCGCGGCCGCCATGATGCGGCGACGCTCGGCGGCCGGCGTCGCAGCGACGGCGTCCGCGCCGTCGCGAGGTGGCGCCGCCGCGGACGAGGGCCGCGGCGCCGAGCGCGGTGGCGCCGCGCGCGACAGCGCCGCAGGCGCGGGCGTTTGCAGCGGCACCGCGGGTGCGGCCGGTTGCGACGGCGCGGAGGGCGCGACGCCGCGCCCGGCCGGCATCGCCTGGTCGTTCGCGAGCAGCGTGCCGGCGGGCACTTGCGAGGCCGGCGCAATGCTCCCGTCGGCAAGCGCGACGACTGGTTCCGGGGGGAGCGCCGCGTCGGTCGTGCGCGCGGCGGGCACCGACGACGCGCGTTTCCGCGCGGCCAGGCCGGCCACGCGCGCGGCGGTGGCGAACCGCGAGGACGTGTACGCGCCGGCGGACGCCGCGCGGTGCGTCGTCGCCGGGCCCGCACCGCGGCCGCGCGGCGGCGCGGCGTCGGCCTCGGCGTCGCGGATCGCTTCGAGGAAGAGCGCGAGGCCCTCCGCCGACAGCGGCGGCACGCCGCACGCCGCCGCCGCGCCCCCGAGGTCGCCGCCTTGTCCGCCGTCGGCCGCCACGCGGAACCGGGCCAGGGCGATCCGTCGCGCGTGTCGCGTGCCCGGGTCATTTGTTCCGTCGCAGGCGTCGAGGTCGTCCAGCGCCCGCAACACGCCCGGGGCCGTGGCCCGGGCGTGCGCGACCTCCCGCGGGTCGTCGAGCTTTGCTGCGGGCCCCATGGCGGCGGCGCCGGCCGCGACGGCGGCCCAGCGCTTTTCGAGCACGTTCTTGGCGGTCTTGGGCGAAACCTGGAACGCCGCGGCGATGTCCTTCGCGAGCTGCTGTAGCGCCGCGTCCTTCGCGTCGCCGCCCGCGACGCTTATAGCTTGCTCCGCGCGCGCCACCGCCGCGTCGACGCGCCCGTGGAGCGTCCGCCGCCCCTGGCGCTCCGCGAGGGCCCGGTGCTCGTGGTACGCCGCGCGGTCCTCGGCGGCCCGCACCTCCGTCGCGAAGAGGGCCCGCTCGTCGGGGTTCGCGCGGTTCGCGTTCGCGAGGGCCCGCTGCTTGCGTTGGGACGCCCGGAGTTCTTCTTTAAGGCGCTTGGCGTCGTCCCCGAGTTCTTCCGCGCGCCCGCGGACGCCGACGAGGCGCTTCCGCGCCGCGCCCAGCTTTTTTGAGGACGTTGTTCGCTGCTGCGCGTGGGCCGCCGTCCGCTTGCTTAGAACCTCCTTCGCCTGAGCCGTGGTCGACACTGATAACCGCACGGTCTCCTGGAGCTCCCGCGTGCGCCGCTCGGCGTGGTCCACCTTCGTCCGTTCCCGCCGCAGCTGGGCGTGCAATTCGATCCGTTCGACGGCAAAGGCCGCCTCGACCTTTTCTATCTTCCCCTCGGCCTCGCCGTAGACGCGCCGGCAGAGCCTGACAAAGTTTTCGCGCCGCTTCTTCTCGCGCTGGTTTTGTAAAACCAGTTCGGTCTCGTGCGCGTGGGCCTTGAGCACCGCCCGTACCAGAGCTTCTTCCAATCGTTCGCGCGTCGCCGAGAAGGCGTGCTCCTTAACCACCCACGCGCACAGCGCGGCGAGCGCGCGCGTGTGGTCGAATGCCTGGAGCACGCCGGTGCTCGCCGCGACCCCCTGGACGCGCAGCTGGCGGAACCGCGTCCGCAGGCGGGCCCGGGCCACGGCGCTCAATCGGGCGAGGGCCGCGGTCCGGTGGAGCTTTTGCGCCGCGGGGTCCACGTTGAGCATGCGGGGGCTGTGGGCGTCGGGCTCGTCCGGCGTCGCGCGGCGCGCCGCGGCGGCCGGCTTGGCAAACCGGCCGGCCGTCGGCTGCCCACCGGGGCGGCGCTTCCTGACGCCGCGGGGCGGACCCATTGCTGTGCTGCGCTGGCTGCCGCTGGCTGCGCCTTGGGCCTGCCGCTGGCTGCACTGCGGCGTACGGTGCGGCCTTCGCCTCGTCTTCAGTACAGTTGTGTTTTTGTGCTTCGCGTCTCAACGGACGGCCCGCTCACGGTGAACTCCACTCATGCGGGCAGCTATTGTACGGCTCGTCCGATCCCTCGGGGGCGTATATGGCTCGCTGCGGCTCCGGTGAGAATGCACGCCTTGCGGGCCCGCAGAGCGTAAAGTGCAAGAGAAGAGCGCGCAGCGCACCAGTGCAAGCAGTGCAAGAGGGAGAGCGCGCGCAGCGCACCAGTGCAAGCATGAATCCACTCGACGAACTTGGATTTAGCAGTCCGCCGGCCTCAGCATCACCACTTCCCAACTTGTGCAGCTCTGGGAGTCCGCGGGCAGCTCTCCGGCAGCAATCCGGGACAGCAGAAGAAGACGTGCTCGTCGCGCAGAGCAATCTTGCGTCAAGGCTTGGACGGCTTGAAGAGGCCATGCGAATACGGCGAGAGGGAGCCGCTCGCGCTCACCCGAGCCCTCCAAGGAAGGCCGAGGCCGCAACGCCGACCAAGGCCAGAAACGATGACGAGTTGCGAAGCGAGCTGCGGGCGCTGCGGAACCTGGTGGACCTGTTGCCGCACACGCCGCAGAAGAAGTTCCCAGCGCGCCTCAAACGGGCACTCTCGGTGTCCACCGCGCTACGGGCAATGGGCCACGAAGGAGAGAGTCTACGCGAGCTCCTCGGCGAGCAAGATTTGGCGTCGAAGACGTTTCTCAAGAATTTGACGCGCTTCCACCGGCTCAAAAGGAGGCTGGATCATATCGCAGCTACCATTCTGTCGGCGTCGTTTCGGGAGAACCCGAGATTCGACTCCCAGAAGCCTCCGAAACCGCCCCGGCAGCCATCAGAGAGCCTCGACGCCCTGTTGGCCTGCGGCGCGGCCGCGCTTCCGGTGCTCGAGGCGATGGTAGGAGACACCGTGCGCGCGGCGGACCTGGGACCCCAAGCTCAGCCGAACATGTTCATCGAGATCGCGCAGGGCGGCGATGAGCTCTACACCGCGGGGACGCTCGGTCCGCTCAAGACGCGGGAGCGATGCGCCGAGAAGGCGAAGGACGATTATGATGATGATTTCTGCCGGATCGTAGACGTCGCGCGGGCGTCGATCGTGGTGGACACGGAAGACCAATTGGAGGCCGTTTTTAAGCATTTACTAGCGGACCCGGCACGCGTCGTCCGCCTCAAGAATCGCTTTGCGAACCCGTCGTTTAACGGCTACCGCGACGCGCTCTTCACCGTCCGTCTCGATGTGCCCGGCGGCGGCTCGCACCTGGCCGAAATCCAGGTCCACCTCTCGCCGATCCTGGCGCTGAAGGCGGAGGCACACGTATACTATAATTTCTTCCACACGCACTTCCATGGCAACATGGAGTCGTGCAACGTCTGCATGAAGCTGCTCGACGGCGTCGTCGGGCAGAAAGAGTTTGGCGTGGCGATACTTGAGAAGGTGGCAAAGAGCCGCGACGTCACCAAGCTCGCGATGCTGGGGCGCCTCTTCGAGGTGCATTGTCAGCAGTACGCAATCGCCAAGCTCTTCCTGATGCGCTGCGCGCAAGTCGAAGGGGAACGAGGCGGCGCTGGCTACGCCTACGCGCTCCGGAACGTGGGCAAGATCTGCATGAGAAATGGGGACTACGACGCCGTGGAATGGTGGTTAAGAAAATCGATCGAGGTCTCGCGCAACTCGCTCGCACAGCCGGCCGCGACCCTCGGTCCCGACATCGCGGCCGGCCTGTCGAATTTAGGCGACATGCTCACGCAAAAGGGCGATCACGCGGGTGCTGAGCGCGCGCTCCTGGAATCGATCAAGCAATACGACATGTCGATCAGGGCGGCGGATGAATGCCACGAGCGCATTGCGTCGACGTGGAGCTACCAAAAGGAATTGGCGCCCGCGGACGGTGCGGTGGACCATCGACAGATCGGCCGAGCGTTCGCGAAGCTCCGACTGGCAAACGTTTGCAAAGAGGAGGGGAAATATGCGGAGGCACTGCAGCACGCGAACGAAGCGTTAAACGTGATCGAACAGGGCCACAAAGGCTCCAACACTGCCTACGCTCTCACGATCTGCGGAACATTGCGGCTGCGGGTCGGGGATTACGCCGAGGGCGCTGAGGACTTTGAACGGGCGCTGCAGATCCGCCAGAAGACGTCTGGCAGCGATAACCCCCTCACGGCCATCGCCCTGCGTAAGCGCGGTAAAGCACGGCGATACTTGGGCGGCAAGATCGGCGCTTCTAAAAACGACTTTGAGGCGGCTATACGCGTCTTCATCAAAGCTTATGGCGAAGATAATAGGGAAACCATCAAAACGATGTCGGAACTGGCAGAATTACTCCTGAACCTTCCTGGCGAGCTGGACGCTGCTGAAGATTATTCGCGGCGCGCGCATGTATCGGCGACGAAGCTCTTCGAGGACACAGATCCAGATCACGTTGTGTTACAAGAGACGCAGGCGACGCTCGGACGCGTCCTTTCGGCGCGAGGCCGGCACGACGAAGCATTTGCGTTGCTCGGGCGATTCGAGAATGCCGCAGGCGACCGAGAAAGCCATCGTGCCTCGCTCCTCCTTGCCAAGGCGCGTTCGGCGCCGCGCGCCGAAGGATTTCGCGGCCTTGTCGAGGAGGCGCTCCGGATCCGCAGGGGAAAATTTCGGCCCGAGGACGAGCTCGCGGAGGCCCGGTTGCTTCTGCAGTAAGTCTTGTAATGTCCGGGTTATTTTTTTACGGTGCTAGGACAAGTGGAAATTCGACGAAACCCGCAAGCGATAAAACGGGTTTTGGACCTACGGCTTTGGCTGCTCACAAGCGAGCAGCGCAGCTAAAAGGACATGTCGCCCACGCAACAGAGGAAGACGGTCGCCCCGAAGACGGCCGAGGAGTGGAAGGACGCCATCGAGAACGCCAAGTGGGAGAAGGGCATGCTGGCCCGGGGCTTCATGGAGAACGTGCTGGGCGACCGGCGCACCAAGGCGGACGAGGCGCCCATTCCTTTACCGGACTTCCTCAAAAAGCCGGCGCCGGACGCGCCGCCCGCGCCGCCGGCCGTCGATGAGAACGGCAAGACGGTCGGCGACATCGCCGTCGAGAAGGCCGCCGCCTTGTACGACGCCGGCCACAAGCCGCTCTTGATGGTGGGCCGCAGGGACCCCTGGTTGGTGCCAGAAGGGCCGCCCCCCGCCTTAGAGGACGTAAGTGCCTCCACCGGGGCCTACGAGTTCTCTTCGTGTAGAGACTGCCGGGTGGGGTGCTTCGAGGGGAGCTGGGCGGCCGTGTGTCGGGGCGGCCTGTACGAGGCGATCCCCAAGGCGTGTACCCACCGCGTGGTCGTGGACCCGCGCGGCGAGCGGCTCATGTTGATGGTGGTGGACGGGACGCGCTCGGAGGGCGCGCCCGGGCGCGCGGAGAAATGTATGAAGACGCTCGCCGCGCGCCTGAAGCTGCTGAAGGACGCGTCGGTGAAGAATGTGGAGGCCGCGTTCAAGGGCCTGAACAAGGAGAAATGTATGCCCGCGGCCGTCATTATTGAGTCGTCGGGCCGCGTCGTCGTCGCGCACTGCGGCAAGACGCGGTGCGGGCTGGCCGTCGACGGCAGCTTCACGTTCGTGACGCCCCCGCGGGAGGAGGGCGAGCTCAGCTCCGGGGGCGACCACGACATTATTGTGGACGTGCTCGGCGGGCCGCTCGGCGAGCGTATGCGCGTGGCGCTCTTCTCGCGTGTGTTGGCGGAGCACCTGCCGCTGGACGACGTGCTGCCGGCGGAGACGGCCGCGGTGCAGACGCCCGACGCTTTGGAAACGCGCGCGCACGAGGCGTGCCGCCTCTGCGAGCACCGCTCCTGGGCGGCGGATCGCGAGGATTGCGGCATGCTCGACTGCATGTCCGTGCTTTTGGTGGACGTGCGGCGGGTCCGCGCGAGCGACGTGCCGGGCGCGGGGAGCGACGCGGAGACGGACTCGGGCTTGTAGATTGTTGTGTAATTTTAGACTTAAACAGAGATAAGCTCGACGGCCCGGCTGAAGTATATTTCCCGGTCCTCGGCGCCGTCCGAAGGAGTCTCCTCATGCGCCTGCAGGAATTCGGCGACGTTCGCGACGACGGCGTCCGTGCCGCTCGCGTCCTGCGCGTGGAACTCGATCTCGCCCCGCTCCGGAAGGCCCTCCGCTGTGCCCCACGTATCGGTCTTCACGCCATACGTAAAGTACAGGTCGCCGAGCTCCGTGTCGTGGCCAGAAGGCTCGACATAGAACGTGCCCTGCACGACGACGCCTTTCCTGATGGCGCGGCTCTTGGGCATATCCGCGCAGGCGCGCCAGGTGCCGGTCCACGCGTCAAATATTTCGGCCGTCGCGGTCGCCGTCGCGGCCGCGGGAGCCGCCCCAGGGACTCGGACGTTGATGCCACCGGCGATGATTAAATATCGGTCGTCGATGACGCCATGAGCGGCCGTCTCGTGGTCCCGCGGCACCGCGAGCGCGTCCGCCGCGTAGGTCCAAGCGGCCCTTCGGCGGCCAAGGTAACCCCCGCGGGACAAATCCTTGACATCTAGGACTTCCATTGATCTATGCCGAGGGCTCTGAAGCTCGCCATTTTGCGAGTAGCCCCCGACCACCAGGACGAAGCGCGAGCCGTCGCGGTGCGTAAGCACCGCTACGATGGGTTCGCGGCGCGAATCTCGCAGGCTCGGCAGCGCCTTGGGCGCCGCGCGATCCTCGCGGAGGAGCTCCGCCGAACGCAGCAGGCCGGTCCGACCGTCGCCCCCGACGGCGATGACAGCGCCAGGACTGCGCACGCAACCTCGTCCGGCAGCATGGACCACACGGTTTGCGGCGGCGTCTGCGCGCTGCGGTTGCGACGTGTTTTCACCTTGTCTCAACTGCGCGGCACTCAATGACTGCGATGGTGGCGGTGTGACAGACTCCTGCACGCGTCAACGCGCTACGGATAGTACAGCTGTAGTACACTAAAATCTGAGTAAAACCCGTGCAATGCACGGGTTTTCTCATGACCGGCCGGGTAAGAATTGCTTTAGGCTAGGGGTTAATATTCAAATCAGGTGCGCTCTGCGCTACATGACACTGGGCAATCTAGACAGCCGATTGCGCGCGGGCTGCCTCGCGCCATGGCCGCCGAGTGGCAGCCCCGCCGGGGCAACGCCTACTGCCCCGGGGACGACTACCCCCTGAAAGTGGACCTGGCGCTGCCGCGCACCGCCAAGGTCTGGGACGTCGGCGGCGCCTCCGCCGCCAAGACCTGCACGCGCGCCTTGCCGGTGCGCGTGTCGGCGCGCATCACGCAGATCCTCAACGTGGGCCGGCCCATGAACACGTTTCGATGTGCGTTCGACCTGACATTGGAGTGGGAGGATCGAACCTTCGCGCCCGTCCTCGAGAACGCGGTGCCGTTCGCGCGAGTGGACTGGGCGCGCCACTGGCGGCCGCGCTGGTCCCTGGCCAACCTCGCGTCCGAGATGCACCTCGAGCCCTTGTCCGCGTCGTGCTTCGCGCTGCGCCACGATCCGAACACCCTCCAACCGCGCGTGCGGCTGACGCAGCGTGTAAGTGGGACCTTCTTCGAACCCTTTTCGCTGCGGCGCTTCCCCTTCGACGTGCAGAGTTTGACAGTAGCGGTCGCCTGCGATGAGTCTCAAAGTAAAGTGGTATTCGTGGATGCCATGGAGAGTACGTTGGACACGGGGCCCTTTTCTCCCCGTTTAGCGGAGTGGCTTTTGTTACGGCGGGACACGGGGTCGCTGGACCAGCGGACGCCCTTCACCAAAGTTTTAACTCAACAGGACGGGTCGCGCCCGTTCCCCTTCTCCGTGTTTGTCGCGAGGATGCCCGTGAAGCGGAAGACGGGCTATTATTTATCAAACATCGTGCCGATCTACTTCATTATTGTGGCCTTCGGCTGGCTCGCCTTTGGAAACGCGCTGGACGTGGGCAACTCCCTAAACTTCCTGGCGTCCCTGCTGTTGACCATGGTCTCGTTCAAGTTCACGTACCGCGACAGCCTCCCCAAGGTCCACTATTTGACGCTGATGGACTGGTACGTCTACGCCGCGGTGGTCATGCTCGGCCTGCAGGGCATCGCGCACGTCTGGGCCACGCACAGCACCCACAGCCGAAAGCGCGAGCGCGAGCTCGCCACGCTCGTCGTCCTCATGAGTCTGTGGTTCACGCTACACGGGCTGATCGTGCTCTACGCGTACTACTTCTTCAACTTCCTGACGGGGCTGGGCCCTGCGGAGCTCCGCGCCTACATCGACCAGTTCCGCAAGTCGGACCGCAAGCTGGAGGCCCACTCCTTCCAGAACTACCACCGCTCCACGGCCGCGCACCTGAAGCGGGAGCGGTCGCTCCTCAAGACGGTCGACGAGATCGGCTCGCTTTTCGCGAGCAGCGACGACGGACCACCCCCGCCGCCGGTCTCGGACCCGGCGGAGTGTTGAGTCCCCGCGCGCGCGCGCCATTCAAATTCACCCCTCCAATATTTAACTTCCTTGTTTCCAACGCGCCACCTAGCCAGCGGCCGAGGAGAAGCGCAACCACCCCTCTTACAAGACCGGTCCGCGATACGTAGCATACGCGTGCCTAGCGTGCGAGTTGCTCTGCTTTGCGCGGCACATGCGCCGCGCAGCCCAATACGGAAGCGCAGCACCGCCCAGCGACTGAAGGGAGGCACCCCCGCCGCGCGCCCCCAGCGTGAACCGGCTGCCCCACCATGGACGAAGAGACCGGTAATAATGCCGCGTGGCCGAGCGCCCGCGACCTGGACGCCCTCACGACGGACCGGGAAGTCACGGGTCTACAGGCCTTGTTGAGAGCGAACAACCAGCCGAATTTACAAACGTGGCTGCAGGTGGACCCGTCACAAGGCCTCTGTACGGACGTCGAAGCGCGGCGAAAAGTCTATGGCCGGAACGCCTTCGAGCCCAAGCCGCCCACGGGCTTTCTCGAGTTCTGGTGGGACGCCATGCACGACGGGGCGATCATCGTCTTGAGCATAATGGCCGTGGTGACGCTGTTAGTGTGGGTCTTTGTCGAAACCCCGAAGTGCATGCCCAACGGCTATCTAGAACCGGTAGCGCTCGTGTTCTCCATCTCTGTGATCACCTCGACCACGGCGGGCATCGACTTCAGCAAGGAACGGATGTTCGCGGCACTATCAGATCAACTGGACGCCTCGAATAAGAAATTCGTTTTGAGGAACGGTCTTACCATGGAGCTCCCCGATTCAGAAATAGTAGTGGGCGACATCGTGAGCTTCAACGCGCACAACGCCGCCTCGATCCCGGCGGACGGTGTCTTAGTCAGTGGAAGCGGCGTGAAGATGGACGAGGCGGCGCTAAACGGAGAACCGGAGCCCGCCGAGAAAACGCTGGAAAGCCCCTTCATCCTGAGCGGCACCGTTTGTACGAGTGGCTCCGGGAAGCTGTTGGTCTTGGCGGTGGGCACGTCCTCCGTAAGTGGGAAAATCAAGGCCGCGGTCTACGGCGAAAGCGAGGAAGAAGGAGGCTCACCTCTATTTGATAAGTTGGACGCCATGTCCTTAAAGATAGGAAAAGCAGGCATGTTCGTGGCTACTCTCGTGTTCGGTGTCATGTTCGTGATGGGTATATTGTGGAAGGGCGGGCCCGCGAAGGACGTCGTGCACTACATCGTCCAAGCTATCACTATTCTGGCGGTGGCTGTTCCTGAGGGTTTACCGCTGGCGGTGACGCTGTCATTGGCGTTCAGTTCGTCCAAAATGTCGCAGGACAACAATTTGGTCAAAACTTTAAAGGCTTGCGAGACCATGGGTTCGGCGACCACTATTTGTAGTGATAAGACCGGGACGTTAACGGCCAATCGGATGACTGTGCGCGGGGCGGTGATCTGCGGCGTCGTGAAGCCCGCGTTAGATCCGCGCATCGACACCGGGGAGTCGAGGAAGAGCGTCGGGAGGCGTTTACTCGATGACAAAGCGATCCCCAAGGAATCGCTGGAAGAGCTCGGACGCCTGATCTCCATTTGTACCATGGACGAGAGTGCGATAGTGCAGGAAGACGGCGTTTCCCTCTTCAAGGGCAACCCCACCGAGTGCGCCTTATTAGAACTCTGTCGGACGTTAGACATCGACTGGCGCGCCCTCCGGGACACGGCCCCCGGCCGCTCGGACGCTTCGAGAAGCCAAGGGCACCCCTTCATGTTCTCGAGCGCCCGGAAGATGATGGCCTGGGCCGTGCCGCACGGGCGGGGGTCCCGGGTGTACGTGATGGGCGCCTCGGAGATCGTGCTGGGACGGTGCGCGTGGGAGGTCACGGCCGGCAGGGTGTCCAAGTTGAAGGACGCGCGGCGGGACGGCTTCTACGTGGACGACGTGGTCAAGGCCTTCGCGGCGGACGCCATGAGGACCATCGCATTGGCGTACCGGGACTTCGATAAACGACCCTCGGACTGGTCGGCTACATGTAGTGTGACGAACGCCGACGGGTCTCATGCGTTCCTCGCGGAGACGGAGCTCACGTTACTGGCCGTTGTGGGCATTGAAGACCCTTTAAGAGATGAGGTGCCGCCGGCTATCCAGAAATGTTACGGGGCCGGCATTGATGTAAGAATGTGCACCGGTGACAATTTGGCCACGGCGGTGGCGATCGCCTCGCGGTGCGGCATCCTGCGGAAGGAGCACTATAAGCGCAATAAGATGTCGCCGCACGTCCACGATTTACTCAAAGACCGGGCCATGACGGGCAAGGAGTTTCGGCAACGGGTCGACGACGCTGACGGCGTGTTCGTGCAGGCGTCCTTCGACGCGATCTGGCCGCGGCTACGGGTCATGGCTAGATGTGATCCCGATGACAAGCATACGTTAGCCCACGGTTTGAACAAGAGTTTGTTGTTCCAAGATAAGGAAGCCTGCGCTCTACTGAAAGAAGAAGGCATTACTATTTTTCCCGATAGACAAGTGGTGGCGATGACCGGGGACGGCACGAACGACGCGCCTGCACTTAAAAGAGCCGACGTGGGCTTCGCCATGGGCATTTCGGGGACCCAAATCGCCAAGGACGCGGCCGACATTATTTTGCTCGATGACAACTTCGCGAGTATCGTGACGGCGGCCATGTGGGGGCGGAACGTCTACGATTCCGTGTGCAAGTTCCTGCAGTTCCAGCTCACGGTGAACATCGCCGCCATTTCCGTGGCGGTTGTGGGCGCGTTCCGCTACCAAGAATCACCAATAGCAGCAGTCCAGATGCTCTGGATCAATTTGATTATGGACTCATTAGCGTCATTAGCGTTAGCCACAGAGCCGCCGGACGCTGCACTCTTAGACCGCCCACCGGTCAACCGCTCCACCAGCATCATCTCGGAGCAGATGTGGTACAACATGGTAGGGCATAGCTTCTACCAAGTGATAGTGATGATGTTCCTGTACTTCGACCTGGGTCCCCGTTTACTGGACACGGCACCGAACGGCGCGCCGCACCACGGGTCGTGTGGCGGTGTGGAGGTCTACTCGAAGCACCACTCGGCGTTGTTCAACTGCTTCGTCATGATGACCCTCTTCAACGAAATCAACTGCCGCAAGTTGCGAGGTGAAGGGAACGTGTTCCAGGGCATTCTGCAGAATCCCTACTTTGGGTGTATCTGGGTCTTGACTTTAATTATACAAATTTTAGGGGTGCAGTTCGGCGGGGCGGCCATCGCCGTGCACAAGGACGGTATTACCTCAAAACAGTGGCTCGTGTGTGTAATCTTCGGCCTGGGCACTTTGGTGTGGCAGCAGGTCATCAACCTCGTGCATCATTATACCAAAAGTAGTGAAGAACACATCGAGAAGGGCTACCGGGACGCGGGCGTCCTCAAGATCGGGTCGGGCCGCGTGGCGTTTCCTCAAACGGTGCGCTCGGCGTCGTCTAGATCCCATGAGTCGTCGCAGCGGGACCTGCGCCTGCGGCGGCGCTCGGCCTCGGGCCGGTCCTTGTCGTCACGCGCGCTGTCCTTCGCGTCGGAGAAGGTGTAGGTCCCCCCTTTCCAAGCCTAAGTTTGCTTCATCTGCCGTTGTGCTGCTGGGACTCGTGCCCGTCTTTTTATTACGGTGCTAGGACGAGTGGGCGGAGCCCGGGTGGGGGACTCCGCGCG
>Ga0114994_10001677_pt1 | contig 16013 bp, 18 predicted proteins | sample ArcticOcean_MG_C_9_FD_87043 | JGI IMG/M metagenome (GOLD analysis project Ga0114994, IMG submission 87043) | Marine microbial communities from western Arctic Ocean - ArcticOcean_MG_CB2_152 | ecosystem: Environmental > Aquatic > Marine > Oceanic | place: Arctic Ocean: Canada Basin | collected...
AACTCTCACATATAGTAAGAGAGTATATAGAAAATAGTTTATTTGTTAGAGCTCTTGAAATGACAACTGAAGAAATTAAATTTTTTAATAAAAGTTTTCCTTATAAGGAAACAGAATTTATGAGTCTTATTAAAATACTTTCAAATTCTGATATGGCAAAATATGCTAAATATAATGCTACTAATAAAGAATTCAATTTTGATTTAAAAAAATCAATAGATTTGGTTAATCAAACAACACCTTATTGGAATATAGAATTTTTTTAATTAGAGTAATGTAGAATTTTATCTAAATTGTAAATTAAAGAGATAAATAAGAGGAAATAATGACAACAACATCTGATATAAAAAATGGTGCAGTAATTTTTTATAAAAATAAAAGAATGAAAGTTATAGAATTTTTACATGTGAAACCTGGTAAAGGTCCAGCGTTTGTTCGAACTAAATTAAAAGATATTTCTTCTGGAAAAATAATTGATGAAACATTTAATTCAGGTATGAAACTTCAGTTTTTAAAAATAGAAGCAAAAGAAATGCAATTTTTATATGATGATGGAGATAGTCATATCTTTATGGATAATATTAGTTATGAACAAATTAACGTAATGAATTCATTGGTTGGTAAAAGTAAAAACTTTCTTAAAGGTGGAATGAATGTAGATCTTCTTTTTGATGAGAATGAAGTTTTAGATATTAGATTACCAGCTCATGTAGCTTTAGAAGTAAATAATACAGAACCAGGACTTAAAGGTAACACTGCTACAGGAGCATCAAAGCCAGCAACCTTAGAAACAAACTATACATTAAATGTTCCCTTATTTATAGATGAAGGTGATATCCTAAAAATTGATACTCGTACAGGAGAATATATTGAACGAGTCAAATCTTAATCGTACTTTAATTAGTTATACATAAACAATAAAGAGTTAATATGTGGCAAGATAAGTTAAAAGAAGTAATTTATATTTTAGAAAATAGTAACATGAATGAAATAGATGTTACATTTTGGGGTCGTCGATATCGAGTGGTTAAGTCAGCTGGAGTCAATATCAATTCTCAATCACAGCCAGATGCAAAATTAACTACAGTTAAGAAGGATGAACCTTTAGAAAATAAAGCAGAAAATATTAAAAAAACTAATGGTGAAGAGTTTTTATCACCAATGCCAGGAACTTTTTATGCTTCACCTTCACCTGATGCAGCACCATTTTTAAAAGAAGGTGACAAGGTATCAAAAGGTGACTCATTATGTATTATTGAAGCCATGAAAATCATGAATGAAATAGAAGCTGAGAAGAGTGGAACTATTTTAAAACTATTAATTGATGATGGTAGTGCTGTTGAATATAATCAACCAATATTCTTAATAGATCCTTCTTAATCTGATACTCCTATGTTTAAAAAAATTCTGATTGCTAATCGGGGTGAAATTGCTCTGCGGATTATTAGAGCTTGTCATGAATTAGGTATTAAGTCAGTTGCTGTTTATTCAACTGCTGACGAATATTCATTGCATGTAAAATTTGCTGATGAAGCAGTATGTATTGGTCCTCCTCAAAGTTCTGAATCTTATCTTAATATTCCGAGAATAATTGCTGCGGGAGAAATAACAAATTCTGATGCTATACACCCAGGATATGGTTTTTTAGCAGAAAACTCAGAATTCTCTAAAATCTGTGAAGAAAACGGGTTTGCTTTTATTGGTCCCAATTCAAAAATAATTAATTCTATGGGGGATAAAGCTCAAGCTAAAAAGACTATGAGTTCATCAGGTGTTCCTGTCATACCAGGTAACGAAGGCATTCTTAAAAGTGCATCTGAAGCAAAAGATTTAGCAAAAGAAATGGGCTATCCAGTGATGTTAAAAGCATCTGCTGGTGGTGGTGGAAAAGGAATGCGTTTAGTTCATGAAGAAAAAAATATAGAAAAATTATACACTACTGCAAGTAATGAAGCTATAGCTTCTTTTAATAATGGTGATATGTATATAGAGAAGTTTGTAGAAAATCCTCGCCATATTGAAATTCAAATATTAGCTGATTCTCATGGTAATGTAGTTAGCCTTGGAGAACGAGAATGTTCTATTCAAAGACGCCATCAAAAACTAATTGAAGAAGCTCCCTCACCTGCTGTTGATAACGATTTAAGAAAAGAAATGGGAGAAGCAGCTATAAAAGGCGCTAAAGCTGTTAATTATATTGGAGTTGGTACAATTGAATTTTTATTAGATAAAAACAAAAATTTTTATTTTATGGAAATGAATACCAGAATCCAAGTTGAGCACCCAATAACTGAAATGGTTACTGGTGCTGATTTAATTAAAGAGCAGATTCGTATGCATGCTGGTAAAAAATTCCCTGAATATCTATATGATTTTAAATTAAGAGGTCATTCTATCGAATGTAGAATTAATGCTGAAAATCCAGATATGAATTTTGCTCCTTCTCCTCTATTAATAACAAGTTACCATATGCCTGGAGGAAAAGGTGTTAGAGTTGATTCTCACGCATATGCTGGATATAAAATTCCTTCTCAATATGACTCGCTTATTGGAAAAATGATTGTTCATTCACCTAACCGTGAAGATGCAATCAATCGTATGGAACGAGCACTAGAGGAAATAATTATTGAAGGACCAAAAACAACTATTCCATTTCATCAAGAGATTATGAAAGATAAAAAATTTAGATCAGGTAACTTTGATACAAGTTTTCTTGAGTCATTTGAGTATAATAAAAAGGATCAAAAATAATGAGTTCACCAAATGAATTGAAATATACAGAAGACCACGAATGGGTAAAAGTAGATGGTGATATAGCTACAATTGGTATAACAGACCATGCTCAAAGTGAACTAGGAGATATTATTTTTATTGAATTTCCTGAAATAAATGATCAAATTAAGATAACAGAGCCATTTGGAACTATAGAAGCTGTAAAAACAGTAGCAGATTTATTTGCACCATTGAGTGGTAAAATAGTTGAAATAAATAAAGTGCTTGAAGATTCTCCTGAGTTAGTTAACTCAGATGCTTATGGACAGGGTTGGATAGTAAAAGTAACAATAGATGAGCTTAATCAAGTAAATGAGTTACTATCATTAGAAAATTATAAAAAACTGTTAGGATAAGTGTGAATATTCCTCGAATTATTACAGAAAGCGCTGATCTTAAAATAGCTATGTTAACATCATGTCTTACTGATATTGAAGATGCAGTCAAAATTATGATTAATGCTTATTTAAATAATAAAAAAATACTTTGGTGTGGAAATGGTGGGTCTGCTGCTGATGCACAACATATGGCAGCTGAGCTAATGGGGGGACTTCGTGATCATAGCCGTCCAGCAATTCCTTCTATTGCATTAACTACAGATTCATCTTTTATAACTGCTTGGGCGAACGATACTAGCTATGAATCTATTTTCTCAAGACAAATTGAAGGGATAGGTAGATCAGGTGATGTTTTAATTGCGATTTCAACAAGTGGTAATTCAATTAATGTGATTAATGCAATCAATATTGCTAAAAAAATGGATATCTCTGTAATAGTTTTAACAGGAGAGAGTGGTGGACAAATGAATGAATCTGATGTAGATGCTATAATAAAAATACCAAGTAATGATACTCAACGTATTCAGGAAGGTCATTTACTAGTTGAACATATTTTATGTGAATCTGTTGAAGCAGAAACTCTAAGTAAATAATGGAACAATTCATTAGAGAATATATGACAATGCTCAAAATAGAGCGAAATCTGGCTCGAAATTCGCTAGAATCTTATCAACGAGATTTAAACCAGTATCATTCTTTTCTCAAAGATGATCTTAAAATTAATTCTATAAGAAATGTTACTTTAGGACATATTCGTACTTATGTTCGTCACTTAAGTGATAAGTCTATGGCAGCTAACTCTGTTAAACGAGCTATCTCAACAATTCGGACTTATCACAATTTTTTATTATTTGAAGGTAGAATGAAAGATAATCCAGCGCAATTACTTGATACGCCAAAAATTCCTCAGAAATTACCAAATATTCTTACAATTGAAGAAATAGATATTATTTTGAATATTATACCTAATGATAAACCAATGGCTCTTCGGGATTTAGCAATATTTGAAATGATGTATTCATGTGGTTTAAGAGTCACTGAATTATGTGATATTAAAACTACAGATATTTTATGGGATTCTGAGATAATTCGGGTAAACGGGAAAGGAAATAAACAACGGTTTGTTCCAATTGGTCCAATAGCTAGAGATAATTTAAAAATCTACCTTAATCTTAAAAGACCCTCTCTGGCTGATAAAAATAATAATGTTATAGAATTATTTCTAAGTCAAAATGGTCGAAAGCTCACAAGAATGATGATTTGGGTTCTTTTGAAAAAATGGACTGAAGCATCAAATTTACAAAAACAGGTAAGCCCTCATACTTTACGCCACTCTTTTGCTACACATTTACTTGAAGGAGGCGCGGATTTAAGATCTGTTCAAGAAATGTTAGGTCATGCCGATATTAGCACAACGCAAGTTTATACACATCTTGACAAAGAACACTTGAAAGAAGTTCATAGAACTTTTCATCCGAGGTTTGATTAATGTTATTTAGATTACCACCTGAAGTACTTGTATTATTAATTCCTGTTTTATTATTTGCTCTGGTTTTTCATGAGTTTGCTCATGGATGGGTAGCTAATAAATTAGGTGACCCTACTGCTAAATATGCAGGGAGGCTTACACTGAACCCAATGGCTCATCTAGATATGTTTGGTTCTTTGATGATTCTATTCGTTGGATTTGGTTGGGCTAAACCTGTTCCAGTTGACTCTAGATATTTAGCAAATCCTCGGAAAGATATGATGAAGATTGCATTTGCTGGACCTGCTGCAAATTTATTATTAGCTTTTATTGCGGGACTTTTAATTAGAATAACTGGTTATCTTGGGTCTTTTACTACAATGTTGATAATGTTTACTCAAATTAATATTATGCTAGCTGTTTTTAATATGATACCAATTTCACCATTAGATGGTTCTCAGATTTTTTCGGGAATGATGATACGTAAAAATCCAGATTTAGTTATGAAACTTCAAACTTATGGTCCTCAAATTCTAATGGGTTTAATTCTCTTTGGTATGTTTAGTTCATTTTCACCTATATGGATGATAATTAGTCCTTTTGTAAACTTTTTTATGTTTCTATTTGCGGGTATGTAATGAATCCATTTTTTAAAAAAATAATTCCATCTCGTCGAAGTAAAAGATCCTTAATTAGCACTATTGCTACTTTAATTGTTGTATTATTTTTAATTAATTATTTAATAGATCTTTCAAAGGTTGCTCAATGAGACTCATCGAGTGCGTGCCAAACTTTAGTGAAGGTCGAGATTTAAATAAAATTAAATTAATCACTAACGCAATTGAGTCAGTTGATGGAATTACTTTATTGGATGTTGATCCTGGGTCTGATACTAACCGAACAGTAGTTACATTCGTTGGCTCTCCAGAAGTTATTATCGAAGGTGCCTTCCAAGGAATTAAAATCGCATCAGAGCAAATTGATATGTCTAAACATAATGGTACTCATCCTAGAATGGGTGCAACAGATGTTTGTCCTTTAATCCCCATTTCTAATGTAACTCAAGAAGAATGTATTCAAATTTCTAAAAAATTATCAAAGCGAGTAGGCGAAGAGTTGAATATTCCTGTATATATGTATGAAAAATCTGCACAGACTCCTGAAAGAAAAAGTTTATCTTTTATTAGAGACGGTGAATATGAAGGACTTTCAAAAAAAATAAAAAAATTAAAATGGAAGCCTGATTTTGGGCCTAGCAAGTTCAATCTTAAATCTGGTGCTTCAGTAATTGGTGCTAGAGATTTCCTAATTGCATATAATATTAATTTAAATACTAGAGATGACCGTATTGCAACAGATATTGCTTTTGAATTGAGAGAAAGCGGTAGAAGCAAGCGAATACCAAACCCTAAATCTCCAAATTTACTTGATGGTGAAATAGTTAGAACTAAAGATGGAAAGCCAGTAAAAGTTCCAGGTCTTTTCAAAGACCTTAAAGGTGTTGGTTGGTACCTCCCAGAGCTTAAGCGAGCTCAGATATCTTTAAACTTTAATAATTTTAATAAAACAACATTGCATGAAGTATTTGATAAAGCATGTGAATTAGCCCAAAATAGAGGTGTCAGAGTAACCGGCAGTGAATTAGTCGGCTTAGTTCCAATGGAAGCAATGCTTAAGGCTGGTCGCTATTATCTTAAAAAACAAAGATATACAACTGGTATTCCTTTAAGTGATGTAATTGAAGTAGCTATTCAATCTTTAGGTTTAAATGATATTGCGCCTTTTAATTCTGAAGTAAAAATTATTGAGAATGCTGTAAGAGGAACTTCTAATAAATTAATATCACTACAAACTGATGATTTTATAAATGAATTGTCAACTAATAGCCCTGCACCTGGTGGAGGTTCAGTATCAGCTTTATCAGGATCATTAGGAGCTGCTTTAATCTCTATGGTTGGAGCATTAAATCACGAGAAAAAAGAGAATATTAATATTAAGTCAGAATTTGAAAAGATTGGAATTGAATCACAAGAAATTAAAGATAGACTTACTTTTCTTGTTGATGAAGATACTAATGCTTTTAATAAGTTAATTGAGGCGAATCGTTTACCCTCAAATAATATGATTGAAGAAAAAGAGAAATTAATTGCTGTTAAGCAAGCAAATGAGTACGCAATTGAAATTCCATTAGAAGTGATATCTCATTGTTTAAGAATTATTGAATTATCTGAAAAATTAATTGAGAATGGAAGTTCTAGCTTGGTAAGTGATGCAGGAGTATCAGCTGAAGTAGCATTGGCGGGTGTAAGAGGCGCTTCAATGAATGTATTAATTAACCTTTTAAATATTAATGATGATAATTATCGTATAGAAAAAAGAAAACTAGTAAAAAAATTGATTATTGATTCTGAAAATAAGTGGAAAATTGTCTTTGATAAAGCAATGAATAAAATTAGCTCATGATAAAACAATTATCTGAAGATCTAAAAAATAAAATTTCCGCTGGAGAAGTAGTTGAAAGGCCTGCTTCAGTTGTAAAAGAGCTGGTTGAAAATAGTATTGATTCAGGCGCTGATGAAATTAAAGTGATTGTTGAAAAAGGAGGAAAACAATTAATTCAAGTCACTGACAATGGGTCTGGGATTAATAGTGATGAGCTACCAATAGCTTTTGAACGATTTAGTACGAGCAAAATAAACACTTTTGAGGATTTATTTAAAATTAATTCGCTTGGTTTTCGGGGAGAAGCACTTGCAAGTATTGCATCCGTCTCTGAAGTAAAAATTATTTCAAAGGTTGAGGATAGTGACGGATTTGAAATGCTAATAAAAAATGCAATTATAGGTAGTATAGAGCCAGCTGCAGCGTTAAAAGGTACAAGCATTACTATCCAAAATCTATTTTATAATACTCCTGCACGCAGAAAATTTCTTAAAAGTCCAAGAGTTGAATTTAGAAAAATTGTTGAAATGATTAGAAGATACGCATTATCAAATGCTTCTTTATCTTTTAGTCTAATTTCTGATCAAAGAGATATAATAAATTTAAAGAGTGAAAGTCTTGAAGATCGAATTGTCCATGTAATGGACCCAGCTTATAGAGATCAATTATTGCAATTAAATTATATAAAGGGGGATTATTCAATTGCTGGATATATTGGAAACTTAAATCTTGTTAGAACTAGACCTGGGGAACAATATATCTTTCTTAATGGTAGATTTATTAAAAATCGATTACTGAACTCTGCAGTTTATAATGCATATAAATCTATCCTCAATAGAGGTGAATACCCTTTCTTTGCATTAAATATAGTTTTACCTCATAATGAAGTAGATATTAATGTTCATCCAATGAAAATAGAGGTTCGTTTCAAAGATGAATGGCGAATTTATCATGTTATCAAATCTGCTGTTGAAGAAGCTATTCGTCCAATTTTAGACACAATCCCAGATTTTGAAAAACCTACTTTGGAAACAAAATTTGATTTCCCAACAACTTTTATACCAAAAGAAGGAGAAATAAATCCTAGTCAAGAGACCTTTGATTTAAACAGTTTATCTAATTCAGATATTAAATTTAATCCAGCCATTGATCGTGCTAAATCATATGCTTCTCAACTTGCATCTCGACCTGAACCAAATTCTGGCAAAGTGGATTTAGAAAATATTTGGCAAGTGCATTCAAAATATATTGTATCACCGATTACTAGTGGATTAGTCATAATTGATCAACATGTAGCTCACGAGAGAGTTCTTTTTGAAGAAGCAATGGCAGCTTTTGATAATAACCCAATGGCTGCACAAACATTGCTTTTTCCAGAAATAATGGATTTTTCACCGGATGAATTTATAAGTCTATTAGATGTATTACCTTACTTAGAAAAAATGGGGTTCCGAATTAAAGAATTTGGTAATAATACTATAATGATAGAGGCTATTCCTTCAGAAATGTCATGGGGTAATGAAAAAAATATTATCAAAGAAATACTTGACAATTTTTTAGTGAGTCAAAAGGAACATTCATCTTTTCAAGAAGCATTGGCAGCAAGTTTTTCTTGTAAGGCCGCTGTCAAGGCTGGAGATGTTTTAAACACCCAAGAAATGAAAGAATTGGTAAATCGATTATTTGGAACAAAACATCCTTACTATTGCCCACATGGGCGTCCTATTATTATACAGCTATCGATGGATGAGTTAGATAGAAGGTTCGAAAGAATTTAATTTTAATTTTATTAATGTATTAATTGTTTGAATAAAATCTTAACAATTATTGGACCTACTGCTAGTGGCAAAACAGTGTTTTCTGTTAAACTAGCTAAAAAACTCAATGCTGAAATTATAGGTTTAGATTCTAGACAAATTTATCAAGGACTAGCAATAGGTACAGCTCAACCTTCAATATTAGAGCAGGAGGGGATACCGCATCACTTAATCAATGTTATGTCTCCATCGACAACAGTATCTGCTGGTTCATATTCAGCTCTTGTTAGGAAGGCAGTCTTAGAAATTCAATTACGCTCTAAAACGCCATTAATATGTGGTGGAGCTGGATTGTATTATCGTGCATTGAAAAATGGTATCTTTGCTGGAAGCAAAACTGATAATAAAATAAGAAAAAAGCTAGAAGATGAATATAATGAAATTGGTTCTAAACGAATGTTGTCAAAATTAAAAAAGTATGATCCTGAATATGCCAAATCCATACATCCTAATAATAAAAAACGTTTAGTTAGAGCTTTAGAAATATTAGAATCTACTGGTATAGCGCCATCCATAAATTTTAGAGTTCAGAAAGAATTAAGTATCCCAAAATTAAATCTGTATACTATTTATTTAGAATGGGATCGTTCAGTACTCAAAGATCGTATAGCTAAAAGAACTAAAGTCATGTTAAAAAATGGTTGGGTAAAAGAAGTGGAAAAAATAATTAAAAATTATCCAAGAAAGCATTTACACCCATTAGACTCAATCGGATATCGTGAAATAATTTCATATTTAAAGGGTGAACTAACATTAGATTTATTAGAGGAAAAAATAATAATAAAAACACGTCAATTTGCAAAACGGCAGATTCAATGGTTTAAAAATGAAAAGATTGATCTATCAATCAATATGGATAATTTTGATATAATTAATATAAATGACATAGTAAGTAAAATAAAAAAAGATATATATTAATTAATTTTAATATTATTTTTTCAGAGCTTGTTCTTAAGTTAGAAAATCATGTATTTTTGAAAGTCTTTTAATCCGTTCCTGTGAGATGGTAAGGGCAGTAAATCAACCTCCTATTTTGATTTCAATGGAACGGAATCTATCTGTCAGGAGGTTTTTTATTATAAGGATATGCCTATGGCATCACCAAAAATAAATAATATAATGAATTCTGAATCAATTGATCGTTCTATTGTTCGTTTAGCTCATGAGATTTTAGAGCGGAATGATGGAGTAGATAAACTGATGCTCATTGGTGTTCTTACTCGAGGTGAGTATCTTGCTAAAAGACTTCAGTCTTTAATTGAAAAAATTTCTGGTACAAAAACACCTATAGGTTTTTTAGATATAACTTTTCATCGAGATGATTTCCGTGATCGATTAGTTGTACCTCAAGTAAAAGGAACCGATATCAATGAACCAATTGATGATAAAATTATTATCTTAGTAGATGATGTTCTTTTTACTGGAAGAACTATAAGGGCAGCTATGGATGAATTAAATGCTTTTGGTCGCCCACAAAAAATACAATTAGCTGTTCTAGTAGACCGAGGTCACCGTGAAATTCCAATAAAAGCAGACTTTGTTGGAAAAAACATACCAACTCACGAAGGGGAGCATGTAAAAGTTCTTTTAAAAGAAATTGATAAAAATGATAATGTGTTGTTAACTCAATCAAGGAATTAAAATTAATTATGAAACATAGGCATTTATTAGGTTTAAAAGATTATCCTGCTGATGATATTAAATCTATAATAGATACAGCTTTCAGTTTTAAAGAGGTACTTGAACGACCAATCAAAAAAGTTCCTTCCTTAAATGGTAAAACTATAGTAAACCTCTTTTTTGAAAATTCAACAAGAACTAGAATAAGTTTTGAGTTAGCTCAAAAACGACTTAGTGCTGATACAGTAAATTTTTCTGCTTCTACTTCAAGTCTGAAAAAAGGAGAAACTTTTAAAGATACAGCTCAGAATTTAGAAGCTATGAAAATAGATGCAGTTGTTATGCGGCATCCAACTCCTGGAGCACCTCTTCACTTAACCAAACATATTGATTCTATAGTAATAAATGCAGGAGATGGTACTCATGAACATCCTACTCAAGCAATACTTGACATGACAAGCCTTTATGAAAAGTTTGGTTATCTAAAAGGACTTAAAATTGCGATAATTGGTGACATCTCTCATAGTAGAGTTGCACTAAGTAATATATATGGACTTAAAACAATGGGTGCTGAAGTAACTTTATGTGGTCCGTCAACACTCATACCACCATTTATTGAAGATCTTGGTGTAAAAGTAAATTATAATATTGATGAAGTTATTGATTGGGCTGACGCATTGAATATATTGAGAATACAACGTGAAAGAATGCATGGGGGTTTTTTACCATCAATTAGAGAATATAGAAATCTTTTTGGTATAACAACAGAAAGGTTATCTCAACATAAGAAAGAATTAGTTATTATGCATCCAGGTCCAATAAATAGAGGAGTTGAGATAGATAGTGCTGTAGCAGATAGTGATCAGGCTATTATTTTGAATCAAGTATTGAATGGAGTAGCTTCAAGAATGGCAATTTTATATCTTCTTCTAGGCGGTAAGCTTGGTGAGGGAAATGATTAATATGAATTTAACGAAATTAAAGAAACAAGTTCATTTAAGTGGCGGTCAAATTTTAGATCCTCTAGCTAAAACTATTACAAAAAAAGATATCTTAATCGAGAATGGTAAGATTAAAGCTTTTGGGAATGTTAAAACTAGTAAGTCAGTTCAAAAAATTGACTGTAAAGGTTTAATTATTACTCATGGTTTTTGTGATCTTCATGTTCATTTTAGAGAGCCAGGTAGAGAAGATAAAGAAACTTTAGAATCAGGTTCTATGGCAGCTTTAGCTGGCGGTTTTACAAGAGTATGTGTTATGCCAAACACAAATCCACCAATTGATTCACCTGAAGTTATCCGCTATATTGTTGATCGTTCAGAAGAATGCCCAATTTATATTCATCCTATTGGTGCGATTACAAAAGGTCAAAAAGGAAATGAGCTGACAGAGATGGGTGCAATGTTAGCTGAAGGAGCTGTTGCTTTTAGTGATGACGGTTTACCAGTTACAGATAGTGCAATGATGCGTAACGCTTTAGCCTATGGAACAATGTTTGATATTCCTATAATTAATCATGCAGAAGATCTTTGTTTAAAACAAGATGGGGTTATGCACGAAGGAATTGTTTCAACAAATCTTGGATTACCTTCAAGCCCAGATTTAACAGAATCAAATATGGTTCATCGTGATTTATCATTAACTTTATTAACTGGTGGTAGGCTTCATGTCCCTCATGTTAGTTCATCTAAATCATTAGATCATATTCGTTTATCAAAAAAATCTAATGATAAAGTAACGGCAGAGGTCACGCCTCATCATTTATTTTTTACAGATAATGATCTCCAAGGTTTTGATACAAATTTGAAGGTGGCACCTCCAATTCGTACAATATCTGATCAAAAAGCTTTAGTTGAAGCAGTAAAAGATGGAACTCTTGATTGTATAGCCACTGATCACGCGCCACATACTATAGAAGAGAAAGAAAGCACATTTGATTTAGCTCCATTTGGAATGATTGGGCTAGAATCATGTTTCGGTGCTGTAAATAAAGTACTGGTCAAAGAAAATAATTTAAACTTATTGAACTTAGTTCAACTGTTAACAACTAAACCAAGAGACATTATGGGCTTTAATAATAATTTATTTGATATAGGTGTTCATGCGGAATTAACAGTTTTAGATCCAAAAGAAGAATGGATATTCTCAAGAGAGGATATTCAATCAAAATCAAAGAATTCACCATTTGTTGGACAAAATATGTATGGTAGAATAAAATTCACGATTAATAAAGGACATATCTCCAAATTATAACAAAATCTTATATTGTGATTTGTAGTTGACTATGATGAAAGTATTAATCTAATTTTGTTGGCTAATTTAGAGTCGAGAATTATGAAAACAAGATCATTAAAAGCAGCTGAAATACAAAAAGAGTGGTACATAGCCGATGCTGAAGGTAAAACTTTAGGTCGCTTTGCAAGTGAAATTGCTAAGATATTACGTGGTAAGCATAAACCAACATTTACGCCAAATTTAGATATGGGTGATTTTGTAATTGTAGTAAATGCAGATAAAGTAAAGTTATCTGGTAGTAAAGAAACTAATAAAACTTACTTTAAACACTCTGGCTATATTGGTTCAACCACTTTCACAAAGTTAGATCAAATGCGTAGGACTCATCCTGAAAGAATTGTTGAAAAAGCTGTTTGGGGCATGTTACCAAAAAATCGTTTGGGACGAGCCATAATTAAACATCTTAAAGTATATATTGGTGAGGATCATCCTCATTCTGCTCAACAACCAAAAATATTGGAAATTTAATGGCAAATGCAATTTATAATGCAGTTGGTCGACGAAAAGAATCAGTCGCAAGAGTTGTAATTTCACCTGGAAAAGGAGAAATAATTATAAATGGTAAACCTTTTAAAGACTATATCTGTCGTGAAAGCCTAGCCATTGTTGTTACACAAGCTTTAGATTTAACTGACCAAAGAGAATCTTATAATGTGTCTGTAAATGTAAAAGGTGGCGGGTTAAGTGGACAAGCAGGTGCTATAAGATTAGGTATTGCACGCGCTCTTAATGAGGTGAGTGCTGATTTCAGATCACCTTTAAAAGCTGCAGGCTTTTTAACTCGTGACTCAAGAGAAGTTGAACGTAAGAAATATGGTCAACCTGGTGCACGTAAAAAATTCCAATTTTCAAAGCGATAAAAATATGGCAAATATAAAATTTGATGACTTATTAGGTAGTGGTGCACATTTTGGCCATGTTACAAGGAAGTGGAATCCTAATTATAAACCTTATATCCTTATGGAGAAGAATGGGGTTCATATAATTAACTTGGATGAAACAATTCGCAATTTAAATAAAGCGCTTGAATTCATTTCATCTAAAGCAAAAAATAAAGGTGAATTCTTATTTGTTGGTACTAAGAAGCAAGCTCGAGATATTGTTCAACAAGAAGCTGATCGTTGTTCTATGTTCTATGTTGTTGAACGTTGGTTGGGTGGTACATTAACAAATTTTACTACTATTAAAAAAAGTATTAAACGTTTAAATCTTTTAGAAAAAGAAGGTTCTCGTATTTACGAAAATCAAACTAAAAAAGAAATTCAAATGCTCAATCGGGAGCGTATTAAACTTTCTGATCAACATCGCGGTATTAAAGATATGCGACGTTTACCTGATGCGATTATAATAGTTGATGCAAACCTAGAAACTACAGCTGTTAAAGAAGCTAGTGTACTAGGTATACCAATTATTGCATTAGTAGATTCAAACACTGATCCAAATCCAATTCAATATCCAATTCCTGCAAATGATGATTCTATAAGAACTATTCAATTAATTATGAAAGTTATTGCAGATCAAATCATGGAATCTTCAGGAAAAATACCTAAAACTCCAGTTGTAGTAGAAGACTCTAAAGTAGAAGACTCTAAAGTAGAAGACTCTAAAGTAGAAGACTCTAAATAGCAGATACTGGATGACTATTAATGCCAAAATAGTAAAAGAGCTTAGAGATAAAACTGGTGCTGGTATGATGGATTGTAAAAAAGCTCTACTAGAAACTGATGGAAACTTAGAAAAAGCAGTTGACCATTTAAGAAAAACAGGTATTGCGAAAGCTGAAAAAAAAGGTGAAAGAACTGCTAAAGAAGGTATAATCTTCTCTTATATTCATCAAGGTGGACGTTTAGGTGTTCTTATTGAACTGAACTGTGAAACAGATTTTGTTGCAAAAACTGATGGTTTTTCTGAACTAGCACATAATTTTGCTATGCAAATAGCTGCTACAAATCCTTTATCTATCAAACGAGAGGATATTGATGAGTCATTACTCAAAAGAGAAAAAGCAATATTTTTAGATCAAGCCAAAGCGTCAGGGAAACCTGAGAATATTTTAGAAAAAATAGTTGATGGTAGAGTTGAAAAATTTTATGCTGAAGCTTGTTTGCTTGAACAACAATTCATTAAAGATTCTGATAGAAAAGTTATTGATCTTTTAACTGAAGCAGTATCAACATTAGGTGAAAATATAATTATTAATCGTTTTATTCGCTACGCTATCGGCGAATCTTGACTTAACACCCAATCACAGTAAAATAATGTCAAAACCAGTTTACAAGCGTATCCTACTTAAATTAAGTGGCGAAGTGCTTGCTGGAGATCAAGGTTTTGGTATCGACCCTATAAAAGCTAAGCAATTAGCAAATGAAATTAAATCTATTCATGAAATGGGTGTAAGTATAGCTTTAATTATTGGTGCTGGTAATATATTTCGTGGTATGGAGGCAGCAAGCAAAGGTATGGAACGTGTTACGGGTGACTATCTCGACATGCTTTCAACTATTATAAATGCAATTAGTGTACAAGATGCTTTAGAAAAAGTAGGTGTTGAAACAAGAACTTTATCAGCAATTACTGTAACTAAAATAGCTGAACCTTATATCAGACGTCGTGCCTTACGTCATTTAGATAAAAACCGGTTAGTTATTGTTGCTGGTGGAACAGGCAATCCTTATTTTACTACTGACACTGCAGCCGCTCTTAGAGCAACAGAATTGCAAGCTGAAGTACTTTTAAAAGGTACGAAAGTGAGTGGAGTTTATGATAAAGATCCTGTTCTAAATAAAGATGCAATTCCTTTTAAGGAAATAACATATTCTGATGTTTTAACCAAGAATCTACGAGTTATGGATTTGACAGCTATTACACTATGCAAAGAGAACTCAATGCCAATTCGTGTATTTAATATTAACAATGAGGGTGATTTGAAAAAAGTTATTGTAGGTAATAAAATTGGTACTTTAATTAGAGACTAATTATGCTTAAAGATATTTATAATAATGCTATTCAAAAGATGGATCAAGCATTGGAACATTCTAGAACTGAATTATCTAAAGTACGAACTGGCCGTGCAAATCCAGATTTACTAAATTCGATTATGGTTGAATATTACGGTTCTTTGATGCCTTTAAATCAAATTTCTACTGTTACTATTCCAGAGCCTCGACTAATTACTCTTCAACCTTTTGAAAAAACATTAATTCCTGTTATTGAAAAAGCTATAATGGACTCCAAACTTGGTCTTACAGCAAATAATAACGG
>Ga0114994_10001678_pt1 | contig 16013 bp, 10 predicted proteins | sample ArcticOcean_MG_C_9_FD_87043 | JGI IMG/M metagenome (GOLD analysis project Ga0114994, IMG submission 87043) | Marine microbial communities from western Arctic Ocean - ArcticOcean_MG_CB2_152 | ecosystem: Environmental > Aquatic > Marine > Oceanic | place: Arctic Ocean: Canada Basin | collected...
ACGGCCAATCAGATTTTGACCCTGGTTCTAGTGGAATAATCTTGCGCTAGTAGGGTATATGCGGAATAACTTTCTAGAAAGTTATTCCGATACGCTCGCCGACCAGTAACGCGCGTCGCCGGGGCGCGGGGCACGTCGGTAATAGTAGCAGGCTCGCGTCTGAGTAGAGCCGCTACTCACGCGCGCGCGGTAATAGTGTGGGCACCCGTCTGGAGTGGTCGCGCGCATTCGGGTTCGGGTTAATTACGACGCGCGCCCCCCTAGGCGCTCCCGCTCCCTCGGGACGCATTATCCGTGCGGGTTAACACTTCGAAACGGGTGAGACAGCGCAGCCGGGCAGCGTCCAGGCTACACCGCGTGCTGCTGGCAGCGACACACATCTCGCTACCCCCACGCCTTGTCGAAGCGCCTTGTGCGCACCTCCGTACTGACACCAACAACCAAAACAAAGCCTGCCGGGGCAGCCCAAGATGGGCCTCACCAAGGACGAGGCGGCCAAGATTTTGGACTGCGATGTCAAGGACGACCCCGGCACTATTAAAAAGAAGTACCACAAGCTCGCGCTGAAGCTCCACCCGGACAAGAACAAGGAGGACCCCGACGCGACGGCCAAGTTCCAGCGCATCGCCGAGGCCCACAAATGCCTGACGGACCCGAACTACGTGGCCGACGAGACGGGCATGACCGAGGAGGAGCTCAAGAAGGAGATGGAGGCCATGTACAACGTCATGTACGCCCAGTTCAAGATAATGTGCAAGATGAGCGGCATCCCGGCGCCGCCCCCCGCCCTGATGCGGGCCATGATGGCCGGTTCCGTGAACGAGGCCATGGTCGGTGACGACGTGGACCCCAACGTCAAGGAGCAGTTCCAGAACGTCATGGACGGCATGGGGGGCGCGGATGCGGGAGGGCTGGACGCCATGATGTCCTCGGCCTTCGCCGAGCTGGACAGCGACGACGAGGTGGATGAAGAGGGCATGTTCGCATCAATGCTGGGCGGCGCGGGCGGCGGCGGGTCCGAGGAGGACCTCATGGCCGCCATGATGAGTGGTGGCGGCGGCATGGAGGAGATGATGGCCGCGATGATGGGCGGCGGCCTGGGCGACGACTCCGACGACGGCGGCGAGGGCGAGGGCGCGGACCAGATGGCCGGCATGATGGCGGCGATGATGGGCGGCGGCGGCGGCGACGTGGCTGCGATGATGGCGGCCATGGGCGGCGAGGACGTGGACGACGACGCCCTCGCGGCGATGATGGGCCTCGGGTCCGCGGCGCGGCCGCCAAGTAAGTCCAAGAAGACGCGGCGCGGCGGCAAGAAGAAGAAGCGGCCCGTGGCCCGAGCAAAAGCCCCCGAAGAAGTGGATTCGCGGCCGCCGCGGTTAGGAGATATGGTCGAGTGCGACTGGGGCGAGGGGACCGTGCGGTTCCTCGGTTCGGTACACTACGCGAAGGGCGACGACTGGGTCGGCGTGGAGCTAGATGCGGCCGACGGCAAGAACGACGGGACAATCAAGGGGACGCAGTACTTTACCTGCGCGCCGAAGCACGGGTGCATGGTGCGCGTGTCGGACGTGGATCTTCTATAATTTCACATTAACTACTTAGACCAGCGCGTGCCGGTCTTGCGCCCTGAATTGAAGCTCTTGCCGCGCTCCCGGCCGCCGCACGCGTTCCGCCGGCCGTTCCGCACCGGGATGAGGCCGAACTCGGGGTTCAGGTAGATCGCGGGCTCTAAGCCCTGGATCTTCAACAAGCGAGCCGTGCACTGCTCCAAGTCCCCACCAGCTTTTATGCCCGCCTTCTTGCAGGCGTTGCGGATGAAGTCCAGGCCGTATTCCTGGATGACGTACCGATCTTCGAGCCGATCCAACTCCGCGAGGAGGCCGCCATCATCTAACGTGCCGGGGTCTACTTTCTCCTTTTCAACCCACTTCTTCTTACTTTCCTTCACGTTCGCGTTCAGGATGCGGCCGTAGTACTCGAAGCCGTCTAGGGCATTGGCCAGGTCGGACGCCTGCGTCGCGTCGAGCACTTTGACGAACGCGAAGCCCTTGTCCTTATTGGTGTTCTCCTCTTGTTTGGGCACGGTGACCCGGAGCAGGTCGGGGTTCACGGGCGAGCCGTCCGTCTTGCGCATGGTGTACACGAGCTCCTCCACGTACTCGTCCGTCATGCCATAGGGCATGTTCCCGATAAAAATGTCGCAGGCGCTACTGGGAAAGACGTCGTCCGACAGCGGGGCCTCCTTGGTCTTCCTCTCGCCCGTCTTGGTGAATTCCGCGTGGAGCGCGCTGTATGGTCTGTGGGTGGTCGTGACGAAGGCGTGTCCTGCCGCGAGCGCCAGCGCGAGGACGCAGCGCTGCATCATCGTGGCTGTGCTGCGCTTGCTGCTATGTTTCGCGCGACGCAGGCTATGCGTGGCGTGCGAAACTGGCTGGGCTGGAAGCTCTGATGCACGCCGACCTACTCGGTCCAACGGAGGTGATCGACGCGGCTCGGTGTGAGGTGTGCTGAGATTGCTGCGTGGACACCAGGCAAAACCCGAACTCGAACTTGAACGCGGCTTTTTTTGGGCCGGTCTATCGCCAATGCTCTCTGATATGTCTCTTCGGACACCTGCAGAGACATAGCGTCGTGTTCGTGGATGTGTGCGGGTTTGGAACCCGCTTTTTTGTGCGGCTCGAACTGTTTGCATGTGTTGCTGCTTACAGTAGATGCTGATCGTGGATAGCGCATTTGTTACTGTTTTCTCAAGGCCTAGCGCGGCGGTACCAGCTTCGCGAGGCGCAGCGCCCACGTATTCGACGAGCAACCCCTTGCAACCTTTTTAGGGTGATACAAAATGGAACAGACGCTCCAAAAGGTGCAGCAGGAGCTCAAGAGCGAGGAGTGGGAGATCCGCGTGGACGGCCTCAAGAGTTTGCGGGCCTTGGGCGAGGCAACCACGGGCACGCCCGCCGAGCGGGTGCAGCTCGCGAAGCTCCTCAAAGAAAAAGGCGTCGCGAAGCTCGTGACGGACCAGCTGCGGGACCTGCGGAGTATCGTGGCGTCGGTGGCCTGCCGGTGCGCCACGACCCTCGCGACGGGGCTGGGCAGCGACGGCCGGGGCCTGGCCGACGAGCACTGGACCGCCACCCTGCTGAGCGTGGCCTCGGGCGGCGCGCCGCGCGGCGTCCAGGAGGCCGCCACGGAGGCCCTCTCCGCGATCGTCGACGCCGCGGCGCCGAACGGCAACGCCCCGCTGTTCGCGAGGCTGTGCGCGACCGCGTGCGACGCCCGGGCGCCGGCCGCGAAGAAGCACGCCATGGACCTGGCCGCGCGCGCGTTGGGGCGGTGGCGGCCCGAGGCCTCCTGGGCCCAGGCCGGGCCCGTCGTGGAGAAGCGTGCGCGCGACGCCGACGGCAACGCGCGCGCGGCGGCGCGGGGCCTGTGGCTGGCGTTGCGGCACGCGGGCTTCGCCAAGGAGGCCCAGCACTGCTTCGACTCCCTCGACGCCAGCGCGCGGAAGACCTTCGAGAAGGCGGCGTCGAACGCGCCGCAACCAGGACCGCCCCTCTCGCACCTGCCGCCGCCGCCGCCCAAGCCCGCGAAGAAGAAGGTCGTGGCGCCCCCGAAGAAGCGAGTTGTACTGCCGCCCGCGCCGCCGTCGCCCGAGCGGCCGCGGACGCAACCGACGCCCGCGCTCATCGACGCCCTCGCCCAGCAGTGCGCGTCGCCGCACTGGGACGTGCGGCGGGACGCCGTGGCCGCGCTGCGTGAGGCCCAGCGCGATACGAGCGGCGGAGACCACTCCATCGCGTGGAAGGCTCTGGTGGTCGCGGTCGGCGACGCGCACCACAAGGTGGCTTTGGCGGCGCTGGAGGCGTGCGGCGCCGGCCTGGAGGCCGGTCGGGAGGCCGTGGAAGGGCTGTTGGCCACGATTCCCGATTGGGGCGCCCACTTCGGCGTCACGTCGGCGTTGGGCGCGTTAGTCACCCGGTGCTGCTCGAGACTGGCGGACGGCCGGGCGCCGCTGCGGCGGGCCGCGGGCACGTGCCTGGACGGGGCGCGGCGAGCGTTCGCGCCCGGCGCGCTACTCCACGCGGCGGCGCCGGCCGTGAGGTCGCTGACGCCGTTGCGCGCGCGGGCGGCGTTGCACGAATTCCTGGCGGCGGTGGCGCGCGTCGACGGCGAGTCCAACGGCCCGTCGTATCTCTCGAACGACACGCAGCTCGGGAACTTGGTGGGTAGGGTGGCGGCCACCCTGGCCGCGACGCGCGCCGCCGCGTCGCAGCGGGAGACGGCGGCGAACGACGGCGCGGCGCCGTGCCACGCCGCCGCCACGCGTTTGTTAGTAGCGCTCTTCCGCGCGGACCGGCCGCGGGTCTCTTCGAGAGTCGCGAAACTAGCGCTCGCCGAGAAGCAGGCCTGCGAGCACGCCCTGAGCGACGCCGCGCCGGACTTCAAGTCCGCCGTGGCGCGCTCGCGGCGCGAGGCCGTGGCCGAATCCATACCGTCCGCATTCGTTGCGCCGGAGACGGAGCAGGCCGCGCGCGCGACGCTCGGCGCGGCGGTCGCGGCGCTCGCGCGGGAGGTGCGCGGCGGGGCGGACGCGGCCCAGGACGCGTCGGCGGCCCGGGCGGACATCGCTCGGCTCGCGCGGAAGGATTTGCTGGCGGGCTGCTGGGCGGGGAAGTGCGACGCCGTGGCGCACCTGCTCGTCGAGCGGGCCTGCGGCGGAGTGTCCACGTCCACGGAGCGCTACCTCACCGTGGACGACTCGGACGATTCGAACGACGGCCGCCTGCATACGGCTCGGGGCGTCGCCCAGGCGCCCACCACGTCGCTCGGAGACCTCGCCGCACGGCACGAGTCGCTAGCCGCGTTGCGGACACTCGCGCGCCGGCGCCCGAAGGCCTTCCGCGGGTCCGTGGACAGCTGCGTGCCGCGATTACTGCAGCTCGCGCGGTCGACGGCGGCGCCGCTGGAACTGGCGTGGGCCGCCGAGCGCGTCGTGGCCGCGGTCGCGGACCGGGGCGACGCCGCGCGGTGCCTGGAATTGCTCTTGCCGGACGTCTTCGACGCGACGCCGCCCAAAACGCCCGACGGGAGCTTTCTCCAGGCGCTCGACGCCGCCGCGAGTCGCGCGCCGCTGTGCCGGCTCGCGGGCCTGTGCTGCGCGCGGGCGCCGGCGCAGAGCGTCCGGAACGCCCTGCCGACGTTGTTGCCGGCCCTCTCGGCGGCGTGCAGCGCGCCGGGCGCCGACGTCCGGAAGGCGGCCGTCGACGGACTCGTCGACGTGTACCGCGCACTGGGCGACGGCGTCGTGCCCAAATTCAAGCAGTTCTTGAGGGACGACCAGGTGCGGCTCGTGGGGACGTACGTGCACCGCGCGGGGTTGAGCGCGGGGGCTTAGTTTTTGAGGGGGTAAAAGTTTATACCGACCCGCTATTAGTCCGGGCTTTAGCACCTAGTATCCCGACATGCCGGACAGCCGCCGAGACGCGGGAAGTGCCCGCAAGCTCAAAGACCCGCACGTTGTTTTGTTACGGTGCTAGGACTAGTGGGCGGGGCCCGGGGGGGGACACCCGCACGTATACCCGATTACCCGAACCCGAACCCGAACCAAGAATATCGAGCTCGGGGCCGAACATGATTTGGGGTTGTTGTGCGGTGCCTGCATGCTGCGCCCGTTGCTGCCCGCTGCCCCTCTGAACATTTCTTCCTCGCACGCACTGGGACTAGAACACGTGCCCCGTGCCGAGTGCGAGCTACAAACGCGGTTTGGTCTTCGCTCTCCTTTTGAGGTTCAGAAGCATGGGCAAAAAGACACGTAAACAAAAGGGACGCTTGCCGCCGGCAGCCAATTTGATCGCGACAGCGGCGTATCAGCGGGCAACGGCCTCCGTATCGGGAAAAATGGCCGAGCCCGAGTCGCTGCCCGACGTGCGCGAGGCGCTGCGGCAGAAGCTGGCGGAGCGAGATAAGGCAAGGGCTGCCCTGGTAGAAGTGGAACATCTGCAGCAAAATAATTGGATTATCGCGGCCGCGGCGGCCGCGGCCATCGCTGTTCCGCTTCACGAAGAATATGGAGACAATGAGCCATTCACCAGTATCACAACTCTGCGGGAGATGATAATACTCAACAAAGACGATAGACACGATTTTAATGAGTATATTCTGACCAAAGCCTATAAAGTCGACCCAGTACAGTTTGTGAAACGCATGAAACGCTGGCCCCGCCTGCGAAAATATTGGCCACGCCTTCGCCGGCGCATCTGCTCCTACTGCGGTGAGGAAACCTTCGACCTTTCAAAACCGCGCCTTCTAGTATGCGGCGGGTGCGGCCAGGGTCGCACGGTCGCGCGTTATTGTTCCGAGGACTGTCAGCGCGCGCACTGGCCCGAGCACCGGAAAAAGTGCCCGTCCATCCATCTTATGCCGGCTTGCGTTCGCCCACACTATAGAAAGATGCCGAACGCCAAAGCCGCGCGCGAGGTGGCCGACCCGGCAAACAACGATCTCAAGCGGCTCAGGGGCGAGCTCGAGGCGACGGAAGAGGCGCTCGACGCCGCGAAGGCCGCCTTAAAAAAAGGCATTGGTGAACGAAGCAGTCGCCACTCTGGACGAGGTCGAGAGTGGACTAGCGGAGGGCCGGGTGCCGCGGGCCGCGTTGCAGAGCGCGCACGCCGTGTCCGTGGCGCAGGTCGAGGCGGCCGAGACCTTCTACAAGTTACTCAAGGAACGTTAGGTAAGAACATTTTAATGTACCCAGGGGGGGGCACACGCAGGAACGCCTGGCCAGCGGCTCTTACCTAGCAATTTTGTGAACAGGAGGTGTCGACAAGTGTAGTTATAGGGGCGCCCGCGCGCGCGTCGAGCACAGGGGGGGCGTGCCATGGGGGCTAGAGGTCTCCGTCCAGGGTCCCGAAGGTGGCCATGGCGTCGGACATGGGCGGGTCCGCGCTCACGACGTGGCAGCCCTGGTAGCAGGGCGAGCAGATGAAGAACTTGCCCCCCTTCCACATGTCGTGGGCGTTGGCGAGGGAGTCCACGGCCCGGCGCATGGCGTTCGCGACCTCGTTCTCCTGGCGCTCCTCGCGCGTCTGCGTGAAGATGTCGCCGCCCGTCGCGCCGCTGCAGATGGCGAGGATCGTCGGCCCCGCGCCGCTGAGGAAGGCCCCGTGGGCCCCGGCGTTGATGGCCGCCTGGCACATGGGCTTCAGATGCGGGTAGATCGTGGCCCGCGCCGGTTGATGTAAGACGTCCTCCGTGGCGAATCTTAGTAAAGACAGATCGCCTCTGTGAAGACAATCGATCAGCAACGCCGTGCGCTGGATGTTGAACACGGCCTGCTCCCGCGGCACGTCCTTTGGTAATAGAGCGCGCATCTCGTTCGTTTTATCTGCCGACGCGAAGCTGAACCGCGTCGCCTCCGTCGGCACGTAGGCCACCAAGCGCAGCCCCTCCGGGATGGGCACCCGACGACTGAGAGCGAGCTGGCCGTTCATGCGCGGCCTGCCGCCCATGTCCACCGGGCTGATCTGCACGCTCAGCTGGATGCCGCCGTAGATCGAGGGAGCCACGTTGTCCGGGTGGCCCTCCATCTCCGTCGCTAATTGTAATAATTCTTCGGGGAGCCACTGGGGGTGGCCCGGGTCGTAGCCCGCCCGGAGCTCCAAGCCCGCTAGAGCTAGACCGGCCACGAGACCCCCGACGATCGCCGCGGAGGAAGAACCGAAGCCAGAACAAACAGGAATGCGGTTCCGGCAGTGCACCCGCACGCGGGGCATGGGCTCGCCCGCGTACTCGAAGGCTCTTTTTAACGCCTTGATGACCATGTGGTCCGACTCGCCAGACTCCGAGACCTCCTCCGGAATAGCGCCAGCGCCTTCCCCCTCCGTCGTGATCTTGAACGCTCTAGCTCTCTCAACACTGATCTCGTTCCAAATGTCCAAGCCCAGGCCCAACGCGTCGAAGCCCGGGCCCATGTTCGCTGACGTCGCCGGCACCCGCACCACGACCTTGTTCCTTGGGTTCTTCTGGGCGTTGACCGAACGGACGCGCTTCATCTTCATGGGCGACGCGGGGGCCGACGTGCCGCCGTACATCGTGCTTACGCGCCCCGGTTGTTTAACTGAAGTACTGCTTGCAGCTCGGTGCTCGCTGACGCGGCCCGGCTGCGTAACTGAAGTGCTCCTTGCAGCTCGGTGCCGCCGTTGCTTCAGCGTCCAGCGCTGTCTTTCCCTGGGGTGGTGGTAGTTGCGTAAAAACAGCACGCACTAAAATCAAGCTCGTCGCTTTGCCTTGTGCCGGAAACCCGTGCAACTTTGATATTTGAAATCTTACAAGGAGGCTTTCCCCCGCTCAACGGGGGCTCACCGGGGGCCAGATCATGGAATTATAACCGCCCCGTGGTGATGAAAGCGTCCTCGTCCGCGGCCGGACCGAGTGCGCCGGCCTAGTCCCCGCCGGGCGTCCGAAGCGGCACCCCATGACGACGAACACGCCCAAGCGCAAGGCCCCAATGAAGAAGATATACGCCTAAGCTTAGACTCGAACCCACCTAGTCCGACTCGCTTTGTTCCTCCTCCACGACGACGTCGTCCTCCGAGTCGTCGTCCTCAAAGGTATTGGGCGGCACGGCGTAGATGCGCACCAAAGGTTTGAGCCCGTCCCGAGCAATGACGTACTTGCCGTCGGGGTGCGCGTTCAGGAGCTCCACCAGCATTTTCACGATGCCCCACATGTTGTTCACGTTCAGCGTGATCTGCGACGCGAACTCCTTGGGCTTGTAGAACTGGGTCGCTAAAACCACGTGGTCGTAGGGGTTGGTCCGCGCTACTCTTGAAACATACCCGAGCTTCATCTGCTCCGCGCCCGCTAATATAGATTGGGCCGTCCACCGCGTGAGCTTGCAGGCGTTGTTCTTCAGCTCCGTCGCCAAGACCGCACCCCTTTGCGCGTCGATCTTCTGGCGCCACTCGACGCCGCCGCTCGACTTGGAGTCCCACTCATTTAAGGCAAACGCCGTCATGTGCTGCATGTCCCCTCTCTTGTCCACGATGGCGTGGACCTCCGTGCGCATGACGATGGCGTGCTCGCCGAGCTGGAACTTGCGGTAGCGGTAGGCCAGGGACGCGGGCTTGGCTTCTTCGCTGTCGGCGTCCGCGAACGGGTTCGGCAGGGCCATCTTTTCGGAATCTTGAGCACTGAGGATCTGCTGGCTGAAGTTCTGGTTGATCATGGTGGCCTCTATGGAGAGCTTGTCCGGGGTATTAATGTCGGACACGGGCTCGTCCGTCCCCTTGTTCCGCCGCCGGTCGAACCGCTTTTCCTCCTCGAGCTGTTCTAACGATTTAGGAGGCTCGTGGCTCGTCTCCGACACCGTCAGATAATCAAAAGTAGCGGTATCTCGCTTATCAAAGACTAAGACCCCGTCCAGCTTCTGAACCACCACGTCCCACGGGTAGACGGATCTCGGGGCCGCCATGAGCAGCGAAAAAATAGCGTCCGTGCCGTAGACCGTGCCCGCCTGCTCCTCCGCCAGCTTCTCGATGGCCGGGTCGTCCGTCGTGGACACGTAGTAGAACTCGCGGTTCTCCGCGCGCTGCAACGGTTTCTGGGTCCTCGTGGAGATACGATCATAAGAATCGTCGTACAACGACAGCTCGCCGGCCCACAGCAGATCAGATTCCTCGGGCGCCGCCGTCGACAACTTGTTGAGCTGGCCCAAATCGAACTCCTCGACGCAGACCCACGAGCCCCGGACATTAACTGAACTTCCGCGGTCCACCTTCTGCACGAAGGGCCGGCGCCCGGCCCAGCCGCGCCCGCGGCCCCACTTCTTGCCGCCCGTGCCCGTGCCCTTGCCCTTGCCCTTGCCCTGGCCCTGGCCCTTGCCCTTGGCGTACGACACGCCCCCGAACCCGCGGCCCCGGCCACCGAACCCGCGCCCGCGCCCGCGCATCTGCCAGGGCTTCTTGAAGCCCTGGTCGAAGCGGCTGCCGGCGTTCTTCTTCGCCGTGTCGACGAGCCGGAAGGACGCGTCCTCCTCGGCGTCGTGCTTGAACTGGAAGGTCTCGTTCTTGAAGTCGCCGTCCCGGTCCCGGGCGTCGCGCTCTCTCCGGTACTTCTGCTTCTGCTGGTAGTAGGCCGACGCCGTGAAGTCCGCGGCCCTCCCTAAACGGTCGCCCTTGCCGAATGGCGCGTACGGCACGTCCAGGAACTGCTTCGGCAGGTCGTCGGCCGTGGGGCCCCAGCCGCCGGGGTTGAAGTGCACGTCGGGCGTCGCGAAGGTCGTCTGCTCGGCCATGGTTGCTCGGCGACGGCGCCTGTGCGCTGGTCTCTCGGTGGCGCTCCTTTACAGCGCGCGGTCAAAAGTGGTCCTTGCTGGTCCTGTGACTTGCACGGGACGAGCAATGGCTCTCTATAAGTGGTGTATAGGAAGCCTCGCTTTATTGTTGCCTCGAGAAGGTGCGGGTTCTTGAATTCAAATTCGCCTACCGCCCTCCTCGCACGGTTGTTTGTTCCCCCGCATGCATGGCGCGCTGGACCGACTCCGGTCTCGCTCCAGTGGCACAGGCAAAACAAGGCAAAGCTGTAGCGCCAAATCGCCTGTGCACTAAACAGCTGCGGTCCATCATTACTCGCTGCAGTATAGGGTAGAGCAGCTCTCTGTCGCCAAGTTTCACTCGTGTGAACGCGGCAGCAACGGGCCTCTCGGTGTAGAGCTAAGCAAAAGCCCTCAGCAGCCAAAGCCATTTTAGTTGCGGAAACGGCCACGTGCACCTCGACATCAGACGCGCCCACCACACTCACCATGAGCACCAGCCGGAGCCGGAGCCGATCGCGGGGCCGCGAGCGCCGCGCGCGGTCCAAGTCCCCGAGCAAGAGCAAGGACAAGCGGCGGAGCTGCAGCCGCGACCGCACCGCAAAGCACGTCGTCGACGCGCGGCGGGACGACATCGAGGCCGACGAGGGCGTCTCTTTGCTTTGTCGGAACCTGGGTTATAATACGGACAAGCACGCCGTGCGCAAGGCCTTTGAGGAGTTCGGCAAAGTTTTAGATGTCTACATGCCCATCGACTACATGACGAAGCAGCCGCGCGGGTTCGCGTTCGTCGAGATGGGCGACAGAAGAGCGGCCCAGGGGGCCATGGAGGGCCTAGACAACAAAAACGTGGACGGCCGCGCCGTGAAGGTCCTCTTCGCCCAGCAAAAACGGAAGCGCCCGGAGCAGATGCAGACCCTGGACCCGCGCACGGCCCGCGGCGCGCACTTCGACCCGCGCCGCGTCGAGCAGCGCGGCCGCGACCAGCGGAACGGCGGCCACTTCGACCAGCGCGGCCCCGGCGGCCCGGGCCGCGGCCGCGACCAGGGCCGCGACCGCCGGCGCTCGCGGTCGCGGTCGCGCCGCCGCCGCTCACGGCGGTCGCCGTCGCGGTCGCGGTCGCGCCGCCGCGACTAGGGTCCCTCCTAACCTTCTACTTATAGTCATAGACTCGCGGTCGCCGCCGCAGTCTACTTGTCGCGACTATATTTACCAGTAGAGCACCTTTATATTAAATTTTGACCTTCTGCTTATGGTCACAGCGACGTGAAGGCGAAGTACCCGATGACGGCCGCGAACAACACGCCCTTGGCCACGAGCAGCTGCTGGTTAAGGGCCTTCTCGGCGGCCTTTTCGTCGTCTGTCATGTCCTCTGCGTGAACGGAGCCGTCCTCTCTCTCTCCGACGCGTCGCATCGATGGCGTGGAGCTTGGCGCCATCGAATTGAAGGCGCCTTGTGTCGACCCTGGGGCACACCGGTCTTCTTGCGTGCGGCTGCCAGTGCCGTCGACACGCGCGACAGGGCGACGGGCGCCGCGGCCGTGGTGATTTGAGAATTTTGAGTTGTTGCTGGGTTGAGCGCTCGGTGAGGCGGTGCAAAGGCCGCCACTGCACCAGCGGCGATGGATAGGATGAAAGTGCGCATTGCTCCCGAACACTATGTGCTCTGAGGCTGAAATGGGTTGTGCTGTACAGACCCTTGTGGGCGCACACGGATGCTTCTTCTTCGGCAGGAGCTGTGTGGCTGCGATCTGGCGCTATTCGATGGACGTGCAGCGTCCTAGTTCCCGGTGGATGGCGCGTACAGCGCTACACGCCGCTTAAGCGTGCTTTGCAAAACCCGAATAGGCTGCCTCACATGATGCCTCAACTCAACTACGACATATCTCATTGATAACACGCGGGAGAGTATATCGTAATGAATTAATTAAGAATGCCTACCCACTACCCAGGCACTTCCCCAAAGTCCTCGGGCTTCGCCTCGGACGCGAGGCCCGACGCCTGTAGCCGCGCCGCGACGGCCTCGATCTTGTCGAGGCACCGCAGGACGTTGCCCCCGTTGATCGCGATGATCTCGTCGTCGGTGTAGCCGCGCTTCAACAACTCCGCTGTGAGCACGGGGTAGCAGGACACGTCCTCCAGGCCGCGCGCCGGCGCTTTTATGCCGTCGTAGTCGGCGCCGAGGCCCAGGTGCCGGACGTGCCCGCAGACTTTTTTGGCGTAGTCGATGTGGTCCGCCACCTCGACCACGGACGCGCCGACGACGCCGCCACTCACGAAGAAATCACCAGCCACAAAGGGCGCATTGACGTTGATCATCACGACGCCATCCTTCTCGTCGAGGGACCGCAGCACGTCGTCGGGCACGTTGCGCGGGTGGTTGCACACCGCCCGCGTGTTCGAGTGGGAAAAGATGACCGGCGCCTCGGACACGTCAATAGCTCGCTTCATCGTATCTACATGCACGTGCGACAGGTCCACGGCCATGCCCAGCCTATTCATCTCGCGCACGACCTCGACGCCGAAGGCGCTCAGCCCGCCGGCCGTCGCGTGCTCGTTGAATTTGCTGTTTTCATCCAACGCTGCGTCGGCCCAGCCAGGCCCCCCGTTGTGCGTCAACGTCATGTAGCGGCAGCCGAGGCGGTAGTACATTCTGAGGGTGGCGAGCGAGCCGTTGATCTGGTGGCCGCCCTCGAGGCCCGCCATCGACGCGAGCCTGCCTGCCTTGACGATGCGGCGCACGTCGGCTGCGCACCACGCAAACTCGAGTTCGTCGGGGTACTTCTCGCACAGGCGGTGCACGACGTCTATCTGCTCCAGCGTCTTTTGCACGGCCTCGCCGCCCCTTATGGTCGTTGGGACATACACCGACCAGAACTGAGCTGTCAAACCGCCCTTCTTGCATCTCGGGAAATCTGTATGCAAATATTGATGGCGCAGGTGCGGGATCTTGATGTGCCCCTGCGGCTCGCGGAAGTCCAGTTTCGCCAACCGGTGGTCGTAGGCGTCGTGCAGCGCCCACGGCAAATCGTTGTGGCCGTCCATGGTCACATTGGGCGGATCGTGGAGCGCTCTTGCGCGCTTGAGCAGCGCCTCGTCGTAGGTGCTCATCGTCCCTGGCCGCGCGCTTCTAAAATGCGCGCGTGCTCTGCCTTCCGACACTCGCGGTACGCGGAGAAGAGCTTGTCGCAGCGGTGCCGCTCCTCGGGATGGGTCGTGGCGCAGAGCAGCGCTGCCTCTTGCGCCTTTTTGCAGTCCGTGTTCCACTGGCCTTGCACCTTGGCGCCTTGACCTGGGACGTGGATGTTCATACGCGCTGCGGCGTCGCTTGCTGCAGGTGCTGCCAATGCAGTGCTCGGTTCCACCAGTGCACGAGCGAGCAACTTACTACGCAGGCGTCGAAACGCGGTACTGAGCTGTAGAGCTGTCAGAGTTGCCCGGTGCCCAACTGTATGAGCGAGCAAGCTCCGTGTAAATCGAGCCCCGAAACCCGTCCCGGCAAGCATAAAAACAAGCATAAAAACGGGTTTCGCTGCAGGCGCCGACGCGCACTTCCGGGTCGAAAGATGCCTAGTGCCTTGGGCTATGATGTTTCCTTGGTGGCCATTTGCTAAGTTTCGTGCCTTATTAATGCGCGGGAGGGGAGGATATATACTAGGTCCCGGGCCGGCGAGGCGGCCGCTTCGCCTTGATAATGCGCCGGCCCGCCTTGCCGCGCTTCGGCGCCGAAGACGTCCCGAGGGAGAAGCCGCCGCCCGCGGGCGCCGGCGGCGCCTGCGCGCCGAAAGCGAAGCCAGGCGTCGCGGGTGGTGCGCCGCCGCCGAACGCCGGTTGCTGCGCGGGCGCGCCGAACGCCGGTTGCTGTTGTTGCGCGGGCGCGCCAAAGGCCGGCTGTCCAAAGCCCGGCGTCGCACCGAAGGCCGGCGCCGCGGGCGCTCCTCCGAAGGGCGACTGTCCAAACGCCGGAGCTGCCGGGGAGGCCCCGAACGCCGGCTGCGGCGACGCGCCGAACGCGCCTCCGCCGCCGCCGCCGAAGGGCGTCTGCGCCGCGGCTCCGCCGCCGAAGGGCGTCGCCGCCGCCGGCTGCCCGCCAAAGGCGAAGCCGGGAGCAGCCGGTGCCGCCGCAGGCGCGCCGCCGCCAAAGGCAAACGACGTCGCCGGAGCGGGTGCGCCACCACCAAAGGCCGGCGCCGCCGCAGGCGGCTGTCCGCCGAAGGCAAAGCCGGGAGCAGCCGGTGCCGCCGCGGGCGCGCCGCCGCCGAAGGCAAACGGCGAGCTTGCCGGAGCCGCCGCCGCGAAGGACGGCATGGGCGCCGCCGCGCCGAACTGCTTGTGCCCGCCGGTGCCCGCCGGCGACTCCGACATGGAGTTTTGCCCGGGCGGCGGCGGCGCGCCGAACGCGGGCGCAGCCGCGGGCGGTGCGGCTCCAAACGTGAAGGCGCCGCCAGCAGCCGGCGCGGGCGCCGTTGCGGGAGGTGTCACAGATCCGAAACTAAAGGGCGTACCGGCAGCAGCTGGCGCGGCGGGCGCGGCGGGCGCTGGCGCCGCGCCTCCGAACGTGAACGCCGGCGTCACACCCGCAGCCGCGGGTGCCGCCGCCGCCGGCGGCGCGCTTCCGAAGCTAAATGGTGTCGCCGCAGCCGGCACGGCCGCAGGTGCCGCAGCGGGAGGCGCCGCAGCCCCAAAAGTAAAGGCCGCGCCTCCAGCGGCGGGCGCGGGAGCGGCCGGTACAGGCGCGGCCGGTGCGGCGGCCGGCGTCGCTCCGAATGTGAAAGCGGCCTTGGCCGGTGCAGGCGTGGCCGCGGCTGCCGGCGTCGGAGCGGCACCGCCGAAAGTGAACGCAGGCATGGCTGCGGGTGCCGGCGTGGGGGCGGCAGCCGACGGCGCCGGTGCAGCACCGCCGCCGAACGTAAACGCGGGCGTCGCGGCCGCCGCGGGCGCGGGCGCCGCCGCCGGCGTGGAGCCGAAGCTAAAACCCGCCGCTGCGGGCGCCGCCGCGGCCGCCGGAGCCGCTGCCGGCGTAGAGCCGAAGCTGAAACCCGCCGCCGCGGGCGCCGCCGCCTTCTCGGCGGACGGCGGCGGCCCGCCGAAGACGAACGGCGTCTTGGGCGCCACCGGCTTGTCGGCCAGGCCGAAGGCCGGCGTCGACGTCGCGAAGGACACGGACTTCTTTGAACTAGACTTGTCCGGCGCCGGCGTCGCCCCGAAGGAGATCGGGACCGGCGTCGGCGCGGCCTGCGGCGCGGCCGGCGAGCCGAACGCGAACGGCGAGGCCGCCGCCGGCGAAGGCTTCGCGGGCGTCGGCGCGCCGCCGGGCTTGAGCGTCTCGCACGACACGCAACTCGTGGCCTCCTTGGCGTTGAAGACGTAGCAGGCGTCGCACTTCCACTGGCCGGGCGGCTTCTTGAACATGTCGCCGAAGCCCGTCGCCGGCAGCGCCGTGGTGCTTTCCGCGGCCTTGTCGAAGGACGTGGGCAGCTTGCCCGCGTCGGCCTGGAAGGACGGCGTGGCCGGCGCCTTGTCGGGGGGCATAAACGCGAAGGGCTTCTTGGCCGACGCGGGCGCCGCCTCGGGGCTAGCGGCAGCCCGCCGCTTCGGTTTTCTAGAAGGTGGGGGCGAGAAGACGAACTCGGGCGCCACGGTCTTGGCGGACGGCGCGCGGCCGAAGACGGAGGGCGGCGCCTTCGGCACGACGGGCGCG
>Ga0114994_10001679_pt1 | contig 15997 bp, 10 predicted proteins | sample ArcticOcean_MG_C_9_FD_87043 | JGI IMG/M metagenome (GOLD analysis project Ga0114994, IMG submission 87043) | Marine microbial communities from western Arctic Ocean - ArcticOcean_MG_CB2_152 | ecosystem: Environmental > Aquatic > Marine > Oceanic | place: Arctic Ocean: Canada Basin | collected...
GAAGCGGTTCGTCACGGGATTCCAGGGGCCCACGAGACACCCGAGGTGCGTACACTCCGCATGCAGCGCGTACGGCTCCAAAGCACCGTCCTCGTTCGTTAAAAGGAGCGTGGGCTCGCCGCCCAAACCCGCGACCATGTCGGCGGCACCGGCCGTGTGACTCGCCTCCCAGGCGGTGCGGACGATGGGCGCGCCCTTCCTCGACATGGCGACCTCCGGGGCCGGCGGCGGCGGCGCCGCGTTTGCGGCCGCTGGCAGCGCGGCGGCGGCGGCGGCGGCCGCCGCGAAGCCGCGTCGCGACGCGGGGAGCGCGGCGGCCGCGTCGCGGCGCTGCGACGCGATCGATTTTGCGGGTTCGCAGCTGCCCCGCCGCGGCGCGAGCGCTGCGGTCGAGGCACAGCAGGCGAACGCGACGACGCGCCGCCACCTCTGTTTGGTGCATGGCATTATAGTGCTCGGCAGCCGTAGCGCTGCTTGCTGTGACTGGCTCAGCTGTGCCACGCGTTGAGTATGACTATGCTAGCTTTCGACTCTCGTAGTAGGCGTTCTATATGGTAAACCACCTCGTCGTTCATGCTTGCGTGCGGGTTTCTGAACTCGGGTCCCCGGGCCAGAAAGACCGAGTGTTTGGGACTTCCAGCCGTCCGTAAGGCGCCTAGGCCCCTGGGACTCTGCGCGATTTGAACTTTCAATTATTTCAATTCGGGTTTCTCAACAAAACCGCGGCGAGCGCGCTCGAACGGTCGCCTGTGGCCGTTGCACAGGCTTTGCTGCGTTTCGGCAAACGCCTGGTACATCCGGCGCTGCTGAAAACACACGCGCGGCGCCATACGCACGCGCCCCGTGCGCTAGGGCGAGCGGAGAAAAAAACCGCGGCGCCGGGTATAACCCTGCGCCGCCTCGCGCCATGACGGCCGACAAGCCGGCCAGCTTCGCGCGGGCCCATGTCAAAGTACGATGCGGCCGCCCCGTGGAGGGCTGCCACCTGCGGCCGAGCGGCCTCCTCAAAAGCCAGGCCGGGCACGAGGACGGCATCAGCCTGCGCTGGCGCTGGTTACGAAGCCGGGACCCCGTCGCGAACTGCGCCGCGCCCGGGTGCCCCATCGCCCACGACTACGACCCCGTGTCGGCGGGCCGCCGGTCCAAAAAAGCCTTGCAGTGCGCCATCTGCGCGAGAGAAGCGAAAGGGGACAAGAACGCGCCGGAGCCGGCCACCTTCTGCTCCCCGGCCTGTTTCGTGGCCGCCTGGCCCGCGCACAAGAGGTCGCACAAGCCGCCGCGCGAACGCGCGGCCTCGAACGTGTCCTCGGAGCTGTGCGCGCCGTCCGCGGGCACTTCGAAAGATTTAGTAGAATCCCAAACGTTTTTAGATAACGACAAGTGGGAGTGCGTCGGCGAAGAGACGGAGTACACGCCGAGCCGGGAGGATATCGGGCGGCGCTTGCGCGTGGAATGTCTGGCCATGCGCATGGTCAACGGCGAGGAGACCTTAAGAGCGAGAGGTGCGGTGTCCACGGAGCCGGTTCTAAGGTCGCCGTCGGCGCCCTTGTCCCGACAGTGGCTCGGCGAGTCGACCGAAGGGCAAGAGGCCATCCGCGTGTGCAGCTACAACGTCTTGGCGGAGATCTACGCCACGGCCCACGCGTATCCGTACTGCCCGCGCTGGGCGTTAGATGGTGGGTATAGGTGTTCATTGGTAGTCCAAGAGTTGGTGGACGCGGACGCGGACGTCATCTGCCTCCAGGAGGCGCAGCGGGACGCCTTCGAGAACTTCCTGGAGCCCAGCATGAAGCGGGCGGGGTATGAAGCGCTCTTTACGCAGAAATCCAGAGAAGCCATGGGCGCCGCGGGCAAGGTCGACGGCTGCGCGACGTTCTGGAAGGCGCAAAAGTTTCGGGTCGCCGAGCAGCGCGAGCTGCGCTTCAACGACCTGGCCTACGCCGAGGCGCGCGCGAACCGCATGTCCGAGCGGGACGAGCACGCTTATTTAACACGGTTGGTCAAGGACAACGTCGCACAACTTTTAGTGTTGGAGGACTACCCGGCGCCGGGGCGGCGGTCCCGTAGGTTGGTGGTGGCGAACACGCATTTGTACAGTCACCGGGACTTCCCCGACGCTAAATTATGGCAGTCGCTGATGCTGATTCGGCAACTGGACGCGTTCTGTAATAGACAAAGAGAAACTTTACCATGCATCATGGCCGGCGACCTGAATTCGGGGCCGGACTCGTCGGTCTACGAGTTCCTCGCGACGCAAGGCGTGTCGCGGGGCCATCCCGATTTGGCCCCTAGAAACATCACCGTCCTCCCGGACGCGCGGCAGATCGCCCACCGGCTGCCGCTGGCTTCTTCGTACGCGTCCGTCCTGGGGGTCGAGCCGGACTTCACGAACCTGACGCAGCAGTTCCGGGGCACGCTGGACTACATCTGGTACGACTCGTCGGCTTTACGGTGCGCTGCTGTGGCGCCGGTGCCTCCGTTAGAGCAGCTGACGCGGGCCGGGCCGGCCCTGCCGTCGCCGCAGTACCCGAGCGACCACGTCGCGCTGATCGCCGACTTCGTCTTCCTCCCCTAGATTTTCGCGCGATGACCATGTAACCCTTATTACTCGGAGGCGCGTTTTTCCCGAGGCTTCTGCGTGCTGGTCCCAGCGCACGCCATCCCGGGCGTCGGTGCCCCCGGGCTGTGCCGCGTGCACGCACTCGTGACTACGCCGCGGCGAGCTAGAGCAATTGCTAGAGTCGCCGCCTTTCGGCCCCGGGCTAGGGACAGCCAGGCCCCTGAGCCAGGCCCGCTCCCAGGGGACTGACTAAAAGAGAAGGACATATAAACTAAAACCCCAAAATTACACAGGCCCCGGGCAGCAAGACGCGGAAACGAGACACACCAACATAGCTAGAGGAACTCGGCGATGGCGCGGCCGACGAAATTGGTTTGAGTCCGGCGCAGGGCAATCAGACGTGCCATCTTTTTCTCGGTATCCTCCCACACCTTGAACGTGTGTTCGCCCGACCCGGACACGATGTCGCCGTTCCGGAGGGCGGCGACGCACCGGACCTGCGAAAGTTGTGGCGTCGAGGACGAGCAATCGACGCGCGGTTCAAATGGACGCTGGCGCCGCACTGAGTCAATGTGCCCGCTCAGCGTCCGGAGGCACTCACCCTTCGAAACGTCCCACACCTTGAGCGTGTTGTCGTACGACCCGGACACGACGCGGCCGTTCGACAGGATGACGACGCAAAAGACCTGCGCCCCTCGCGGCGTCGACGCGATCGACGCGCGGCTCGCTTGGACGCTGGCGCCGCGCATGGTTCGTGTGCCCACGCAGCGTCGCCGTGCAGCGATAGCGCGATTGGGCAGCCATGGGCTGTGCTCAGACACCGTTGCTCATCGCTTTGTTCGCGAGCTCCAGAACCCGCCAGAACATTTGAGGGGGAACACTGGCGCGACTGTATTCATCAGCCCCACGTTTCCTGCGGGTCTCGGCACGCGCTGGAATTTAAAATTATAAGGAATTCTGAATCTGGATGCTGACTCGAATTTCTGAGCTCTCGCGACCTCAGCGACTCGGATAGCCTCCACTTCCAGTAACGTCCCGATGCGAGCCTGTAGCGGTGCGACGCCGCGGCCCGGGCGGGGCTACACACCCGAACTCAGTCCGATCGTTCGGAACGACCGCTGCGCGATACGCCGAACGGAGCCGCACCATCGAAGTCCTTTACATCAGGCGACTACCATCGACACGTGCGGATTAAACGCAAAACAGTATTATGTCCAAGCCGGGCGAGCGAAGCACACGAGAGTACTAGGGCGCGTCGGGGCCCAGCAGCGACCCGCCCGGGGGCGCCTCCAACAAAAACGCCGCCGAGGCGATGTCCGACTCGGCCACGGACACTGAAATGGCAGTGATCGGGGCCGGCGCGCCCACGGTCTTCAATTGCGTGATAAATTCTACACAAATGGCCTGCGCGACTACTTCCACGGTCGTGTTCTTGCCCGCGAAGACGGGCAACGTGTCCAAGTCCACGTGTTCGAACCCCTCGAGCACGCTCCGCAGCGCCCGCTGCGCCGCCAGAATGTCGCACAATACGCCGTCGCTGTTGAGCTCCGGGCCGGTCAGCTTCACGTCGACTACAGCCGTGCAGCCCGTGCGAAATGGCTCTTCATTCCCAAAGCGCAACGAATGCGAGTACATGCACCGGTCTCTCACTCCTACGGTGAAGGGCATGCTTGCTCCTCTCTGTTATGCTTGCTGTTGGTGCTACCGCCGCTTTTCACGCGCGCTGCACACGTTAGTATGAGGCGAGCGGTACTGCGTGCGACTACCTTGTCGGTGCGCGGTTAGTTTGCAGCTGCGGCGCTGCTTACCCTTGCTTTTTAGCCTGCTGCCATGCGACATGTCGGAGCAGGGAGGCTGAATGCCGCCGCGCGGCGAGGTCTCGGCGGACGCGTCGGAGGCCTGGCGCGGCCGGCCCCGGCTGGGCCGACGGGTGGTGCCGCTGTGCCCAGGCTGCAAGTGGCGTTTTTCGTCGCCAGCCCTCAAGGACCCGTGCCAGCAGTGGTAGAGAGAGGAATGAGACGGATGCCAGCGCTTGGCACACGCGAGTGCAGCTGCTCAGACGGTGCTTATTTTGTCGATCAGCTTTATACCGACGTCTGTAGACGCACCACGCCAGCCGCCCGCTCCTGCGCGTGGCCGCAACGCTGTCGCGAAGCCTCCGCCTCGTCCTGCAGCCACGGGCCCGGTCGTAAGCGCCGAGCAGCGCCAAAAACGGCGGATCCCGTATCCCGGCTTGAGGTCGCCGGTGACAGCGCACCCATGGCCCAGGCGACGCCCCCGCGGTCCCCTCTCCGGGAGCGGCGGTGCAACTCGGCCGGCACCCTCGACGAGGCGCGGGCCCCGCTGCCGCGGCGCGCCTCGCGCCTGCGCGCCGAGTCCGACCTGACCTGGAGTCCGAAGAAGAGGTCCTTGATTGTCGTGCAGACGTCCTGGCTGCCGACGCCGAACCAGACGTGCCTGCCCCGGCTCCGCGAAATCAGCAGGGAGACGAGCGACGGACGGACGCGCGTGCGCGTCGTCGTCGATAGGAGACGGCGGACAACTGTGAGTGTGGACGTCACCGCGTTACTGAGCTTCTGCGTCTGTGCGTCGTTGCTCGTCACGACCACGGCGTTGCGGTTCACCGCGCACCCGCCGCCGGGCCCGACTCGTTTAGGCGCCGCCGTGATCGGGGACGCCCGGCCCTTCTACCGCGACGTCCAGGAGCCCACCTACCCCGCGCCGCTCCGGGCGACGCTCACCCTCGATCGGGCCACAAAATATTTGGGCGAGGACGCCCGGAAGAAAGTTGCGGCGTGTGTGGATTTTGCTGCCCGAGCACATCGCGGGCAGCGCCGGAAGAGCGGCGAGCCGTTCGTGACCCATCCCATTGCCGTCGCGACCATCCTGGCGGACATGGAGATGGACGCCGCTACCATCTGCGCCGGGGTGCTCCACGACACCGTGGAGGACACAAGTACCACGGTAGACGACATCTTCCACAGGTTCGGGGGGGACGTCGCGACGCTCGTGAACGGCGTGACCGACTCGCCAACAGCCTCGGACGCCATGAAGCGGGCCGCCGTTCTAGAGGCGGCCGGCGCCGAGTACCGCGTGGGCGTCCTCAAAATCGCCGACCGGCTGCACAACATGCGCACGCTGGGCGCGATGCCGCGCCCGAAGCGCATAAAGAAGTCCCGGGAAACTTTAGAAGTGTACGCGCCCCTCGCGGACAAGCTGGGCTTCGACCACATCGCGGACGAGCTGGTCCGGCTGGGCGCTTCGGAGGTTGCTCCTGCGGGTCTCGGTGGCCTCGCGCGGCGTATTTCGCCCATCGCGGCGCTGGTCGCTCTGGTGATCGCCCCTGCGGCCCTGGACGGGTTGCTGGATCATCTAGACCTGGGCGACTCGCTCGAGCGCAAGCCCGCCTACTCGGATATTGAGTGACCCTTTCCCGAAAGGAGACGAGCAGTGGCTTATGTACAGTACGGGCAACAGTAAACATCGTTAATACCAAATACAACAGACGCGTCACAGGTCCTCGCCAAGGGGCACGCCCCCGGGCGGCGTCCACACCATCAGTCCGGCGTCGACCCACTCGACGGCGTCGCCGCGGCGCCGCAGCTCCTCGCACGCCGCGCGGAAGACGTCGCCCTCGGACCTGCGGACGTCCTTCCAGGCCTGCGTCCACCGCTGCGTGAACTCGTACACGGGCGATCCCGCCCGGAACGACCTCCGGAGGTCCCGCGGCAAATAGGCCCGCAAAGCAAGCGGTGCGAAGTCTTTTCGTCGGCTCACGTCCGCCGCGAATATCAAAGCTTCGCGCTCGACGCCGCCGTCCGTCCGTCGCAAAACGTGCGCGACGCCCGCGTCGCCATTTTTCGAGCAGGAGCCCTCGATCAAGGGCGCGCCGGGCCGCAGCTGCGCCGCGAGCGCATCCATGCCCCGCACCGCCTCGAGCGGCGTGTACCCGCTCCGGAACACATTCATCGCTCGGACGCCGACGCAGACCTCATCCCACTTGAGCGGGAGCGCAAAACTGCCGTCCGTCTGCCGCACCGCGACGCCGGCGGCGGCGCAGTCCACCCGCGCCGTTGCGCAGCGGGTCGCGTCGGCCTCGCACGCGACGACGAGCGGCGCGTCGGCGTCCTGTTGCAGCGCCGCGGCGAGCTCGAGCGTCGTCGTCGCTCGGTCGCCGATGCCGATGTCCGCGAAGACGCGCGTCGTCGACTCGGCCACCTCGGCGAAGATCACGTACTCCTTGAGCAGCAGGTAGCGGTCGACCCAGGCCAAGCGGCCCGGCGCCGTGCGGCCGCTGTAGGCTGCCGCTTGCAGAACGATCAGCGCTGCGCAGCAGCGCCGCATTTGGCCTGCAGGCTGCTACAGCTGCAGAACGATCAGCGCTGCGCAGCAGCGCCGCATTTGGGCTGCAGGCTGCTACAGCTGTAATGTAATTGCCAAGATGCCTAGTGTCCTGCTTCCTTTGCGTTAGAGAGGCAACACTGCGGCCATTTCTTTGGCCGTGGCGTACGCCGCGGGTTTTACTCACGGGTTTTAAACCAGATTCTCCTAGCAAATCGGCTTGCCCTTGCGTGACGAGGCACGCAGGGACGCTGTCAGCGCGCACTTGTTAGCCAGACACCACGACAGCGTCGGTATCGCGCACTACGCGGCGCAGCTGAGGAAAATAAAGCACCACAAGCTGTGCGAGAATGGTCAAGTTCGGCGTGCGATTCGAGGAGGGCAGCGCGAGCCGCCACTGGCAGTCCTCTCACGTCGCCTACGGCGCGCTCAAGCAGGTCTTGAAGCGGGCCTCGGAGGCGCCCGCCGGCCACGTCATCGGCCGGTCGAACTACGGCCCCCTCGGGCGCGGCTTGCTGGACCTCGAACTGCAGCGGCGGCCGGGCGACGCCTTTTTAGAACGAGGGCTCGAGGCGGACGACCGCAAGAGTTTGGAGTCGTTACGAAGCCGCCTCCTCGCCCAAACCACGGAAGACGAGGACCTGAGCGACGAGGAGGCCAACGCCTCCGACGAAGATTTGGAAGTAGCTTCCCTCACCGCGTCGTTGACGCCAACCGGCCTGTCCAAGAAGCTCTGGATCCGGGCGCTGCAGCGGGAGACCAAGGCCCGGGCGTTCTTCCTTCACGGCTTCGACTGCGCGCTGGCCGCCGAGGTCGCCACGGCCGAGCGGCGCTATGATCGAGAGGCCGCGTCCTTGGAGAGGCGCTGGACGGCCATCGCTCCAAGTTGTAGTTGCGAGGACGGGGCCGCCCCGGAGCCGCTGAAGCTCCAGCTCGCGGCCCTGGATTCGGAGGCGCGAGCGTTAGTCGACTTTGTCGTGTGGAACCTGTGCGCCGTGGAAAAAATAGCCAAGAAGCGGGACAAGCTCTTCCCCGAGGAGCCGCCGATCCGATTACGCGTGGTGGGCATTTTAAGGGCGAGGGACGCGTGGACGGCACCCCGGGCGCGCGCGCTGACGGGCGAGTTAAGGGACGCGTGTGCGGCTCTCACCGGCGCAAAGGAGCTCGGGACCGCAGCCGCCGTGTCCGAATTACGACGGCTGGGCACGGCGCGGGGCGGCGAGGCGCCCCCGGACGACGTCGTCCGGCGGCAGACCTTCGAGGACCTGGGACGGTCGGCCTCCTTCGACGAGACGCGCGCGCCGTCGCCGCCCGAACCGGCCGAGATCAAGCGGCGGCACGACCGCGCCCGAACGCAACCCGTGGCGAGCGTGGGCTGCGCCTGTTTCGGGAAGCCGCGCGTCAAGGGCGTCGGCCTGGCGCCGCCCAAGGACGGCGGCGAGCGCCTCGTTTTTTTAGATGTCGACGGCGTGCTCCACGCCGTCGCGGCGCGCGACGACCAGACGTTACACGTTCAATGCTGCGACGCGCTGGAGACTATTGTCAGAGCCACGGACGCGCGGTTGATCCTGACGGGCGCGTGGCGGTTATACCCAGCTTTAGTGGAACGCGTCGAAGCTCTCCTGAAGAAGCGGGGTCTCAAGCCTCTATTGGGCGGCGCCCCGGCCATCCCAGGCCACAACCGGGAGCGGGAGGTCCGGGCCTGGTTCAAGGCCCACCGCCCCAAGAAGGATCCTAGGAGAAGGTGGATCGCGCTGGACAGTGGACGGCTCGACGGCTTAAGGGGCCACCTCGTTAGAACGGACGGCGAGAAGGGCCTGACACCTTTAGACGCGACCATCGCCACGGGGCTGCTGCGGGGCGACGCCGGCGCCTTCCTCCTGGGCTGCCGGCCGGACAAGCCCTGCGCCTTCTGCAACCCGCGGTTAGGGTTATCAACAACTGCCTCAAAAATGGCCTCCATCTTGAACCGGGCGCCGCCCTCGGACGCCACGACCTCCCAGGCGACGGAGGTCCGCGTGTCCTCGCCCGGGTCTTTACGAAGGTTCCTGTCGGACGCCAAGTCCGTCGCGAGCGACGCGTCCCGGACGACCATCGCCTCGTCGTCGTGGCTCTGTCCTTCGGCGTCGGCCCAGACGCTGACGCTAGTGGCCTTTGACGACGACGAGAAAATCGACGAAGTCGTAAAGGCGGCGGACCTGGCGGCCCTATGCGTCGATCCGCAACGCAGAGCCGCCGCTGGATTAACTTCATTAGGTCGAGGCGCCTACGCGGACGTGGTCTGCTTCAACGCGGCCGCGCCCGTCGAGTGCGAAGGTTTGGAGGACAAGGTCCCTGCGCGGCGCTTGGCGGTCAAGGTCGGCGCCTGGCCGTCCGAGAAGCAGTTTAATCGAGAATGCGACTGCCAGCAGGCGGCCAGTCTAGCGACCACGGCGCCCGCTGTTAGAGCGAGAGCTTGGGCCGGCGGCGCCGCGGGCGTGGGCGCCATCGTGATGGATAGGCTCACGTGTCCCTCCTTCCACGTGTGGCTCATGTGGGTCTCTCGGGATTTTTCAAGAAGACCAGGGTTCAAGACTAAAGAAAGATGGCTCGTGGATCCGCGCGTCCATAGATTGCCTTTAGTCAAAGCGTGGGCGGCGGAAGCACGGCGCGTCCGCAAAGCATTGAACGACGCGGGCATCCGGCACGGCGACGTCCACGACGCTAATGTCGTGTTCGACGTAGCGAATTGCGCGGACAAGGTGTTTCGGGGCGGCATCGCCCAAGGGAAGCGCCTCAAGCGGTTATTGATGCGGGAGATCGGCAAGGGGCCCGCTCTTTCTTCCGCTCGGTTAGTCGTCGTGGACTTCGGGCGCGCCAAGAAAACGACGAACGGGCTTTATCGGTTTCTTCTTAAAGCGTGCGGCGACGACCACCGGATTGTCGACCCCGAGGATTGTGAAAGAGCCTCGGACGTCACGGACATGGACGCTTGTGTTTCTGATCTGGAGTCGGAGGCGTACATCGGGCGCGTGCCCGGCGCGCTGCGGGGCGGCCTGTCGTCCGTCAAGGCGTCCATGGACGCGATCAAGGGCGCGGTCTCGTCGCCCCGGCCTCCGCCCAAGCGCCTGTTTAAGTAATGCGGTTTTTGCTGTACATTTCCCTTTCTTTTGCCGACCGTCCGCCGGCGCGCGGCAGGGTCGGGCAGGCCTAACTCGATTTCGTTCAACCCCGCACGCTAAGCCTAAGGCGGAGGCGATCAGATTGATGTTTGTGCTTCTGCGCTATAACTCGTCTGCTCCAATCTAATTTATATCAATACGCTGCGTACCGAGCAACAACAGCTGCTCAATTAGGATGGCTTTCCGCGCTGCACTCGTCGCAGCAACAGCATGCGCGCTACAGCTCCCATCCCGGGCGCCGTCGACGCGCCGGTCCGTCACGCGCATGGCCTGGAACGACGCATCCACGTGCAAGGTCTGTTTTGTAAGACACGGCCAGTCCGACTGGAACGCGAAGAACTTGTTCACGGGCTGGGCCGACGTGCCGCTCACGATCTTAGGTAAGAACGAGGCCGCGGCCGGCGCAACGTGGATCTGGAAGGAGGGCTTGGAGTTCGACGTGGCCTACACCAGCGAGCTCCAGCGGGCCCAGCAGACGTTACGCTTAGTCATGGAGATCACGGGCCAGGACGACCTGACGGTGCACAAGAGCTGGCGCCTCAACGAGCGCATGTACGGCGCTCTCCAGGGCCTCAACAAGAAGGAGACCGTGCAAAAGTACGGCGACGAGCAGGTCCTGCAGTGGCGCCGGTCCTTCACTACGCCGCCGCCGCCTTGTGAATTGGACTCGGAGTACTACCCGGGCAACGACAACAAGTACATCCACGTGCCCGAGGCCGACATTCCCCGGTCCGAGTGCTTGAAGGACACCATCGACCGGACCTTACCCTACTGGGAGACGGCCATCGTGCCCGCTCTCAAAAGGGGCAAGACCGTCCTCATCGCCGCGCACGGTAATAGTATCAGAGGCATGGTCAAAGCTTTAGATGGTATTGCGGACGACGACATCGTCGGATTAGAGATCCCCACGGGCGTACCGTTACTCTACGAGCTCGACGCGGACCTGAAGCCGTTGAAGGACCCGAGAAGTTTCGGCATGCTCAGCGGCGCCTTCCTGGGCGACCCCGAGGAGATCGCCGCTGCCCAGAAGAAGGTCGCGGATCAGACCAAGGTCGAGGCCACGAACGAGAGCGACGCCGAGGGCGAGGCGCGCTTGCTGGAGGAGGCCAAGGGCGTCTAGGTCGTAACACACTAGGTCTTAGGGCAGGCACTTGTCATTCTGGCTCTTGGGCGCCTTGCCCCGGCGCGGGCCGCTCGAGCGGCCCTTGGGCCCGCCCTTCTTCTTGGCCGCGCCCTTCCCCTTGGCCGCGGCCTCGGCGGCGGCCGCGCGCGCCGCGTCCGACGGCGGTTTGGCCTTGCCGCCCTTCTTGCTCCGCGCCGCGAGGGCCGCGCGCGCCGCCGCCATCTTGGCCGCGGCGTCGACGGGCGCGGCGGCCGCGGCCCCGTCCCCGGCCGCCGGCGCGGCGTTCTCGTCCCCCGTGTCGGCGGCCAGCTTGCGTCCGCGGCGGCGGCGCTGCTTCTTCCCCTTGTCGTCGGCCTTCTCGGCGGTGCCTCGGGCTCGGGTGCGGTAGCCTGCTTGCCCTCGGGCGTGCCCGGCTGCTCCTGGACAGCGTCCGCTTTGTTAAAGGAAAGCTCCTGCATGGCGCTCTCCACGACAGCAGCCATATTTCGTGGTTGTATGAGCAGTAACGTTGCAACGGTGAGACGGTGTACAGCTGTAGCAGTGAGCGTAACGAGAGCCAATTCAATTTTGAGTTTGCTGAACTGCATGCGGGTTCCAGTCACGAGCCACAATCGATGTCGAATTCATAGTCACAGTATAATTCTTACTCCTCGTCTCGACACGAACACGCCGTCGCGCGAGGTGTGCGCGCATTCGAGCCGGCACTCGCGCGTGCCGGCGGGCGCCGACCCACGCGACGCGGAACCGACCGCGGCACCACGCTCAGTAGCCGCCGCAGCTCGGGTCCGCGACCTGCCGGCCCTTGGACGCCTTCTTCTTCTGCGCCGGCCGCGCCTTGGCGTTGGCGAGGGCCGCCTGCGCCGCCGCGGACACGGGCTTGCCCTTCTTCTTCGCCGCCATGCGCGCCTTGAGGATGGATGCGACATCGACGGGTGCGCTTGCGGCGGCGACGTTCCCGTCCTCGGCCGCTGGCGCGGTGTTCTCGTCCGTCCGTTTCGCGGCCGGCTTGCGGCGCCGCCGCTGCTTCTTGCCCTTGTCCGCGGCCTTCTCGGCGGTGCCCTCGGGCTCGGGCGCGGCCTGTTTGCCGTCGGGCGTCCCGGGCTGCGGTTGCTGCTGCGCGACACCAGCGTCCGCTTTGTCCAGTGCGAGGTCCTGCATCGCGTTCGCGACGACAGCAGCCATCTGTGTTGCGGTTTCGCTCGTGTGGTAACGCTGGCAGCTATTTGTAACGCTACACAGCAGGTGGACGTGCGACCGCTGTGGACCGCTAACAGACACCACTTTTTTGAATCAGCGCAGAGCGCGAAACCCGCGACAACCAGGATGCTGGAATATTATGTATACGACGGGTGGTGTAGAGCTTGTTACACGGGAGAGAGGAGGATGACCCCTAAGCCCGCCCCCGCCGGGGCCGCGTAGACGCCCGAGGAGCAACGTTCTCAGCGAGCGCGCCGCCGTCCTCGTCGTCCTCCTCCGAGTCCGACTGGACCTTCTTCTTGCGAGCCGCGGCGCGCTTCTTGGCCGGGGCCTTCTTCTTCTTCTTGGCCGACGGCGGCGGCGCGGTCGGGCTGGCTCCGTCTAAATCCAAGCGGCGCTCGTGGCCCGCCAGCAACTTGGCCTCCCAGTCGTCCAGACACTCCTTGAGCGCCTCGGCACCCTTGGGCAGCTTCCGCGCCTTCTGCGCGATGGCCGTAAACGCGGCGTACACGCCCGCGTCTGGCAGCGCGTCCTTGTACAGTCCGATCGACTCGCTGAGCTTCCGGCACACCTTCTCCGTGAGCAGGAGCTTGCCCAGGCAGTAGGCCAGGTCCCGCCGCGACGCGGTCTGGGCGTCGACCTCGCCCGTGTGCTTCCGCGCCTTGGCGACGGCGTCGTCGTCGTCCGCCTTCGTGGCGTCCAGCCGCTGGCACAATTTCTCGGCCAATGCTTCCGCGTGCTTCTCCTTGTCGACGAACGCCAGCAAGAAGCCCATGATGCTCTGGAAATCCACTGAAGACAGCGTCTCGTCCCGCTCTTCGGGGATGGACACGCGCTTCCGCTGCACCGGGGACGGAGCCACGCTGAATCGAAGCTTCTTCGCCGCGTCGGCTTGGACCGGGGACGGGGCCACACTAAACCGTAACGTCTTCTTCGGTGAAGAGGGCTCCTCTTCCACAATGGCGTCGACGACGACGGGCGTCACCGGGCCGCGCCGCGCCGCACTTAGGCGCGACACGACGTCCGGTAACAAGTTGTAGATCGGCGAGCTGTGCGCCGTGGACTTCTTGTGTAATTCTTCAAAGAAGGCCCGCGCGCGCCTTCGAATCGTGTCGTCCGCGTCCACCACTAGTAACGCGACCTCGGCCACGCCGCCGCCTCTCGCTTTGATCATATCGTTCAAAGCCAGGTGCGCCAAGGTCGCCAAGACGGCGGCGCGCACCGTGGCGTCCGCGTCTCTCAACGCGCCATAAACATGATCCGTCCACGGCTCGACCGAATTCGGCTGCCGCGACGCCAAGTCCCCGAGCGCCACGGCCACGTTCTGGCGCGCCAGGGCGTCCGGCGCCTTGGCGAGGGTCGTAATCAATAGGGGCAGGTACTCCTCGCAGACGCCGCGCGAGACGCACGACACCTTCGCTAGGAAGAGCACGGCGGCTCTGTGGAGCACGCCGGGCACGGCGCTTCTACGGGCCAAAGCTCTAGACGCGATCTTGGCCGCCACCGGCGCCAGCGCCGCCACGAAGCCCTCCGCCTTTGTACCTACAATACGCTCCTCCACCAATCTTAATAAACGCGCGTCCCGTTCCGCCTCGGCGCCCTCGTTGTTGTCGCCCGCCGCTGCGGCCAGGTCGTCGTCGTCGCCCTCCACAATGGTCTTCTTCTCGACCACGGTAGACGCCTTCTTCAGGGTGACACCCAACTCTTCGACCGCGACCAAACCTAATAAAGCGGCACCGCCGGCGGCGTGCAGGGTCTTCGCGAGGCACCCGGCCTTGGCCTCGGGCTCGTCCGAGAGCAGCTGGGCCTTGTCCGCTAAACTCTGCAACGCCTCCGACACGCAGGCTTCCGGGTCGGCTTCCAGCGTGAAGGTGGCCGCGAGCACAGCGTCGCAGGCGCCGTACCAGTGGCCACACGTCGACGCGTGGTCGAAGAGGGCCGCCCGCAACAGAGCGCAGGTCGGCGCCAGTTCCGCCTTCCGCACCGGAGCCGCCGTCCGCGACGAGTCCCGCACCAACCTTCCTAGGGCCTCCGCCAGCGCGCAGTCCACGCGGAACGTGGCGGGGACCGCGGTGTCCGTCTCAAGTGCCGCGGCGTCCGCGGCGGCGACCTCCCGCAGGACGTGCGTGCAGGCGTCGGCCAGGGCCGGGGCGTCCACGACCTTCCCGCCGACGGCCGCGCAGCACGTCGCCATGAAGCGACACGCCGCCGTCCGCGTGGCCGCGTCGGCTGAACTCGACGCGGCGACGTCCCAGAGGGCCCGCACGAGCTTGGGCGTGGCGACGCGGGCCATGTCGTTGTCCTTTTTCTTGGCCGTCGCGGACGTCTCGGCCGCGGCGATCAGGGCCTCCAGGCACTGCAGGTCGACGGCGCCGCAGCCCTTGATGAGGGCGCAGGCCCGCTTGGCCGCCTGGAGGGCGGCTTGGTCCCGCTGCGAAGCGCTGCCCGTCTCGGCCGCCGCGACGTCCAGGGACGCGGCCACAACTTTGGCCGCCTCCGCTTTCACGGCGTCGTGGTTCGAGCACGCTAGGCGGAGGACCGCCCGCAAACCGTTCTTGCCGCTCGGCAGCTCGAAGGCCCGGCACGCGCCAAAGACGCGCGCGGCCCCGACGGCGTCGGACGCCGTCGCGGACCGCGCGAGCCGGTCCACGATGCCCGCAGAGGCCTCCACCGTGCGCACTAAACGCAAGACCCCGACGTGGTAGTCCAACTCGACGCGGCGCTTGTCCCGTTCATCTTGCAACGCGTCCTCCTTGGCCTCATCGACCTCCTCCAACACTACAGAATCGTCCTCCTCCCGCGCTAAGACCGCCTCGGCCCGGGCCCGGTCCCTTAACACAATGGAGGCGTGGTCTGCGACGTTGGCCGCTTGTAGCGCGTCCGCTCGCAACTCGTGCGGCGCCGGGTCCAAGATCGGCGCGAAGGGGTTGTGGGCTAGCACAGCGACCACCAGGTCCAGCGCGTTTTTGCGGACTTGGCCCGTCTTGTCCTTGAGGCGGCCGCAGGCGGCCGCGGCCAGGTCCGCGTACCGGTCCCGCGGCACGGCGCGCTGCTCGACCAGCTTGATGCAGGCGCGCATCGTCGCGGCGCGCGTCCAGTGGGACGCGTCCCGGCAGCGCTCCACCACCAGATCCAACAGCGCGTCCCGGGCGTCGTCCGCCAAAAGAAACTTCTCCTTCTGCTCGCGGCGGTCCTGCGCGTCCGCGCAGACGACCGCGCTCAGCGCCGACACGACCGCGCTCCTTAGTCCATAATGCGTGCTCGAGAGCTGCGCCTTCAGGGCGGCGACGTGCGGCGCCGCGGCCGTCGGGGCCCGGCTCCCGAGGTGGTCGACGAACGCCGCCACAAGCTTGGCCGAGGCGTCGCCGCTCTCGCCCGAGACGCGGTTCAGCTCCCGTAACAGGTCGCCCGCGACCCGACCGCCACCACCGGCCGCGCAGAGGTCCGCGGCGTCCTTGGCGCCGGCCTCGTCACGGAGCACCAGATCCTCGACGAGCGCCGCGGCCGCCGCCACGCCGAACTCGGCCGGCGCCGTCCCGATCGCCTCTACAATGCATGCGTGGGCCGCCGCCCGCTCCGCCGCGTGCGCGGCGCCCCGCGAGGTCGGTAGCGCCC
>Ga0114994_10001680_pt1 | contig 15996 bp, 9 predicted proteins | sample ArcticOcean_MG_C_9_FD_87043 | JGI IMG/M metagenome (GOLD analysis project Ga0114994, IMG submission 87043) | Marine microbial communities from western Arctic Ocean - ArcticOcean_MG_CB2_152 | ecosystem: Environmental > Aquatic > Marine > Oceanic | place: Arctic Ocean: Canada Basin | collected...
CGCTGCACATCGCCGCGCAGACCGGCGCGGACCCCATCGCCCTAATGTTGCTCGAGGCCGGCGCCGCCGTCGACCCGAAGGACGGCGCGGGGAGGACGCCGCTTGACTACGCGGCCGCGGCCGGCTACGCGAGCCTGGCGGAAATTCTGCAGAAACACGGCTAAGCTCGCGAGTCCTCTGGGCAGCTGGAAAACCCGTAACTAAAGTCCGTCCTTATCAAGTATCTAGGGCGGCGGACTTATCTTCATTCATTCATTCAGAAAGCCGGGTTTAACAACATAGGTTATTTAGCGTCGAGCGCCGGTGCGGCGACGGGCGAGCGCGTGAGTACCGCGCGCGCCGGCCGTGTTGCTCGACGGGGCATTCGTAATAAAGCGACGGACTCTAGAGATTCCACCGGAACGGATCCGGCCCGTACTCCTTCTCAAAGACCTTGGGGGGGAGATCTGGCCCGTTTTGTAGAGCGGGTTCTCGAGGTAGTTGCGGGCGTACTCCTCGAGGCCCAACTTATTCATTCACTCCTACCCGCTCGCGCAGCAGTTCTCGACCTTGGGCAGCAAGCAGCCCGCGGAACCCGGCGTACTCACCGTTTGCTGGGGAATGCCTTACGCGGTACGACGCGCGCCGGCGTTGTTTTTCCCGCTGGGCAGCGCATAGGTGAAAGAGGGGCTTGCCGAACGCAGCATCCTCGCCACCGCCGGCGGCGCTAACGCGCGGCGCGCGGCGCGCGGCGCAGCGCGGCGAAGCGGCGCGGCGCGCCCATCGTCCTCGACTTCACGGGACTCGGTCTCGCCGAGAAGCACCCGGACATCAAAATTTGGACCTATTCGCGTAAGTAAATATTGCCTTGGCCACTGCCAGAATGCGGCCGCGTGTCATTGTCAAGTGCCTCGGCCCGCGCCCGCGCCCGCGATCGGGTCTGAATCTGGGTCCGAGTCCGGGTCCTCGGACGCGCCGGGCGCGTCGGGCGCGTCGAGGCCTAAGCATCGTCACGAGTGTCTGTTGTTCGATAACACTTTTTAGTAGTACCCCGGGTGCCCCCAGAACCCGACGACTACGCGGACGAGTTCTGCCGGGAGGCGCGGGAACTTCGGGATCAACATGGCCTCGAGCGACTCGCGGCACTGCTTCTCGAAGGCCTCGAGGCTATCCGCGGCCTGAATTCTGTGCAAGTACGTGCGGAGAGACTCTGGATATCCACTAGAAGTTTGCCAGTTATACGGGAACTTGGCGCCGGCGCGAATGAAGTCGTAGTAGACCTTGGAGAGCCTCCATTTTATCGCATAATACAGGGCAGAACCATCACCGAAACCGTCCGCATTAACATCAGCCCCTGCCTTGATGAGCATGATGATGCAATTCTCTCGCTCTCCACAAACTGCGCGGTGCAGCGCCGTCGAACCGCAGATGAGATCATTTTCGTCGTGTTCTGCACTCACGTCGGCGCCGTGGTCAATGAGCATCTTCACTATAGCATCGTTCCCCTCGAAAGCGGCGACCTGGAGCAGCGACTCTCCATACTCATCATGCGCATCCGGTGATACCCCATACTCGAGCAGAAGTAAAGCACAGGCGCGCGCTGCTTCTGCTGTTTCCGGTTCCCACACCCTCAGCACAATATGAAGCGGCGGCGTGCTTTCACCGACGTCGGGTTCGTTTGCGCTCGCACCAGCTTGCAGGGCGTCTGCCACGCCGTTCGCGTCCAACTCTGCTACATGCCAATGGAGACGTTCCGCCCGGCTCTCGTTTAACGTTTGAAACGAGAAACGGGGCGTACCGTCGAACAGTAATTCAACGCCGGAAGCCATCGCCCCGGATTCGCCCGCCGCTGCCTACAATTGCTCTCCCTGGCGCCGTGTTGACGCGAATCTGCGTCAGGACGCAGCGGATCGACAGCGGGACGACTGCGGGGGCTGCGCGAGCACAGCGCCGCGTGACCCGGAGAGCGTGCGGGTATCAAAATAATTTCCTTTGTTTGCTAAGTTCCAACTCTGCGTGTGGTGTCATACATGTCCTATACGGGCGGCGCTTGCGCCAGGCCTGCTAGGAGCACAACTGAGTCTTCAGGGTGCGGGTTCTTACTCCAACAACTTGGAGCTGGGGGGGCGACGCCGACAAAAAGTCGACCGCCGGGACGACGCCGCTGCACATCGCCGCGCAGACCGGCGCGGACCCCATCGCCCTAATGTTGCTCGAGGCCGGCGCCGCCGTCGACCCGAAGGACGGCGCGGGGAGGACGCCGCTGGACTACGCGGCCGCGGCCGGCTACGCGAGCCTGGCGGAAATTCTGCAGAAACACGGCTAAGCTCGCGAGTCCTCTGGGCGGGCGGGTCCCCGATAGAGTCCGTGCGCTCGGACGGATGTCGAGCTGATGCCAGAGAAGGCGCCGGCATCCAAATTAATTGAGATTTTCAATTGATAGCCCGAACGTCCAAATTAAGCGCGTTGGGTCCCAGGGGCATCCTAAGAACACAGCGACACTAGCTTGCCATTTTGGTCGCGAAGTTGCATGTTTTGGCCTCCAAGTTTTGACTTTCACCAACGTGCGGGTATTCAGCAAGTTGAAAATCAAAATCGCTTCCATACTGGCAATTTTGCCCCCGAAGCCCCCTTTGGTACCCATGGCTTCGGTAGGATGCGCAAACGCGACATCTCGGGTCCTTTTCGGCCACTGGTGGGTCCTGGCGCGGCACGAAACGCCACTGGCGCGACGTTCGCGGGGGGCTCCTTCCGGCCCCTCGATCTTTCAGGGCCCTATGTTCCGTCAGAATGTTAGGCACCCCCACGGCGTCATTCGCAGTAAGTTTGGACGTTCGGGCTATTAAGCGGGAGGCGCTACGGCACCGGAATTACTTGAGTTCCGCCCCCTTTGCCAGAGGTCACGAGGGACCAAGACGCAGTAATAAGTGTCCAGGGAGCTTATGTATTTCGACGCTCCGGTTGGGTATCCTGACTGAGCAGGGAGAAGGCTCTCAGGAGCTTTTTTTTATTATTATTATTATTATTATGTATGGTAAGCTCACTCTCATAGGGGGGGAGCTTATGCTAAGAGCTGGGGACTAGAGCCCCCCCGTCGCAAGCCCGGGGCGTCCGGAGCTCTTATTCAGCCCAAAGCACCCTTCTCGTGGTCACGGTGTAGATGTCATATACTTGGTTTCCACTATAGGTGGGGTAGTATGGGGCCAGGAAGACGTCACGGGCGCCGGCGCCAGCGGAGGCGGCGGGGGCATCGCCATGATCGACTCGCGGAGCTGGTAGGCCGGGAGGAAGACGAGCGCTTTGTTCTGGCTCAGGTACGTGAGCAGGTCCTCGAGCTTGTGGCGTAGCCGGGGGAGCTCGCCCTCGGCGAGCAACGTCTGGGCGAGGAGCGTCGGCAGCTTGATGATGAGGCGGAGGAGGTGCTCGGCGCCGTAGATGCGGCTCGGCGCGCCGCGGCCGCGCGCGCGGAGGTCGTACTGCTGGCGCTCCTCGCGGTAGAGGAGCAGGCGCGGCAGCGCCTCGTCGAAGAAGCGGACGAGGCCGTCGCTGAAGTCGCGCCAAGCCGGGATGTCGGCATGGGGCTTCGTCGCGGCGTAGGTCTGGAGCAGGTCCGCGACGCAGGGCGTCCGGAGCAGGGGCACCCAGTGTTGCGGTTTCCGGGTGATCTGCTCCCAGTCGTGCGTGACGACGAGCCGGAGGTCGCGCGACAGCGTCGGCAGCTCGAGGAGGTCGGCGTTGCCGTCGGCGTTGCCGTCATCCTCCTCCTCCTCGGACTCGGACTCGATCGCGGCCTTCTTGGGCGCGGCGCGGCGCCGCTTGGGCCGGGGCACGACCTCCATGACTGTGGATCAGCAGCTGCAAGTTTTAAGTCGTGCTGGCCAAGCGCGTTTGAATTGAGATATCGAATAACTATAGTCAATTCGGGTTTTGGGAGGCGCGCGCCTACGGAAGCGTAGGGGGGGGGGCTACTTGAATTGAGATATCTATAAAAAAAGTGCGTGCGGGTGTGACTTAGCCGCGGGTGCGGGTTTTCCTAGCGCCCCCTCGAAGCCGTTCCCCAGGGCGACACCCCCTCAAACTGGCTCATCGCCGAACTGACTCATCACCGATCCACACCGCCGGACCCCTCTATGGAAGGGCCGGCCGCGGGCGACACCCATGTCCCTTGGGGCTTGGCTTTTGCCATGGGGGGCGGAACGACGCATGGGACTAGCCCACCGCCGAGAGGCCAATCTTGGGGCCCCGACAGCATCGTCCTCGGGCTTGGCCCTGGGGTAAAGACTTGGGTAAAGTGTTAAGAATACTGTAGTCAATTCGGGTTTTACCGGGCCGATTTTTGAGAGGCAGACCACAGACTAGTAAGACGCTATCGGGGAGTAAGCGAATAGACGCCGCCCGAAGGCTGGGGGCAGACTAGTAAATTGACTAGATAAATTTATAAATTGACTAGTACAACTTAGAGGGCACGACGTCGCTTGCTCCGAGAGCAACCGGCGCCGACCGAGGGCGCAAGCACACGCCCGGATAATACCCATCTAATACACGACACTTACACGAGAAGAAGCGGCCGCCGCCTCACTGGTGCTCCGCGGCCCGCGCCTCGGCCCGCGCCTTGGCCTCGGCTCGTTTATTCTTGTCCACGAACTCGTAGCCCGCGACCGCCTCCTTGTGTTTGTCTACCTTCTCAGTCCCGCAGGTGTTGCACTTCCGCAACTTCTTCAAAAGAACAGGATCATCGTTGATCATCTTCACACACGATTCTGCGCTGGCGCCGCACATGCCGTCGCCGCACCGCTGGTACGGTGCGCGCTTCATGCCGCCGCACGAGAGGCGCTTGAGCGTCTTCGAGAGCTTGTCCCGCTTCCGCGGGTCGGGCGCGAGCGTGCACTTCAGGCAGCGCGGCGGCTCCGCGTTTACACCGAAGAATTTTGCGGTTGCTCCACAGGAGCACATCTTCTGCTTAAACTTCGGCGGCGGCTTGTAGAGCTTCCGCGCGCTCGTGGGCAGATCTTTGAAGTGCTGCGGGCAGAGGCGCTCCAGGCCGGGGCCGTCTTCGAGTCGGGGGCATGTTCCGACTCTCCCACACGATTCTGAAAAGCACCGCTCCTTTGGGATGCGCCACCAGATCTTCCGCGCGGCGTCGTCAAGCGCACCGTGGCACTTCGGGCACGCCCCCCCGTCTGTGCCATCGCAGCGGACGTAAGAGCGACTTCCCGAGGAGCACGTGTCGCAGCTCACCCACTCCGGCCGCGCGTACTTCGCCCGCGCCGGCGGGTCCAGCTCCTTGAAGTGCTTCGGGCACAGGCTCACGGCGGCCCCGGCGCCGCCCGCGCCCGCGACGCTGAAGTGGGCCGCCTTGTCCGGGCACCCGTCCCCGCCGTAGCAGCGAATCCACTCCGGCCGCGCGTACTCCGCCCGCGCCGTCTCGTCCAGCTCCTTGAAATGCTTCGGGCACAGGCTCACGGCTGCCCCTGCGCCGCCCGCGCCCGCGACGCTGAAGTGGGCCGCCTTGTCCGGGCACCCGTCCCCGCCGTAGCAGCGCTCCGACGCGTGCCGGAAGTACTCCTTCCGCACGACGCCGTCCACGGACACATGATCCGTACAATAGCCGAACGCGCCGTCGCACGTCGCGTTTGCCCCTCTCATAAATTTTAATTGTTTCCCGCAGCCTTCGTGGCCGCAGGCGTTGACGAGGAGGACGTCGTCGTCCAGTTTGTGCTCGCCGCACCGCTCCGGCACCGACGAGCCCGCCGCCGCGTAATGCGCGGACGAGATGTGCGTCTCGGCCGTGCCCCGGTGCTTGATGTTGTCCGCGCGGACCGGCCGCGCCCGCTTCGGCGGCGCCCGCGCCACGCTGGCCTTCGCGAGCTCCTGGCACTTCTCGCAGTCGTGCTCCCACCAATTAACTATAAATGGGGCAGCGCCGCCGCCTCCGCCCGAATTCGGGTGCTCGCAGGCGTCGTCGCGGCAGCTGTCGGGGCTGCACGTCGCCGCATTTCTAAAGCCGCCGACGACGACGCGGGCGGCCGGCGCGAACACCGGGGCTTTTGCGCGGGGCGGCGCCGGCGCCGGCGCCGCCCGCTTCAGCAGCGCCTTGACGTCCTTGGAGAGCTGGCCCTGCGGCTTGCCCGTGCGGCCGAGCGTGGCGACGGCGTTATCCCGGTCCTGCTTCACGCCGAGGACGGCGTGGGCCCGTTTGTACGGGATGTACAGCTTGGAGCCGTCGGCCAAAACACGGAGCTCGATGAACACGATGTCGTTGCCGGACCCCGCCCTGGACAGCCAGTAGGCCTCCTTTGCTTTAATGGACACGACGGTGCCGCAGCAGTAGCCGAACTCGTCGACCGGGTTCAACTTGCCGTGCGTGCAGTTGGGCATGGGCCTGTCCGCCCTACTATAAGGGCAAAGCCCAAGGAACAAGTCGGTGTCCTCAGAGCCTAAAATCAAGCGCCCATCGTGGTCGAAGCTGTCGAAGTGTGGCCAGAGTGAATGGGGCCGTGGCCCGCTCCCCAACCACCGCTTCTCGAAGCGGCTCACGCTCAGGGAATCGACGCCGCGGGTCGAGGCCGAAGTGGTCTTCGAACCGAGCTCCTCCGCGAAGTCGTCGAAGGCCTTCCGCACCGTTTCGAGCGCCCCGGGCGCCTTCTTCTGCAATATGTCGACCTCGACGGTCAGGGGCGTCTGCTCGCGACCTATGTTCAAGTGCGTGCGCCGTTCCGAGTCGTTCTTTTTGACAGCATCGACAGCCTCATGTAGGCACGTTGCGACCCCTTCCAAAACGTCGTCGTCAAACAAGCGTCCCTGACAAAAGTCATCCGGCTTCGCCCCGAACATGAACCGCTTACCGTTCACGTCTCCGGCGACGATTTCATGAACGTTGTTTTTAATGATGCTATTGATAGAGCTGTCCTGGCGCGTGCGCGTCTTTAAGTTAACCAAAATTGGGGTGCCCTTCGATTGCAACGCGAGAGCCTCCTGCTCCGACAGGACGAAGAGCACGCCTTCCTTTTCGTCGTCCCTCCTTTTCCCTCCCAGACCCACTTGTTCAATGCGCCGAAGACCGGTAAAAGATGCGCGCCGCGCGTTTGTCGTCGTGCCGGCCTCGGCGGCGGCTCTGGCTCAGGTTGAGCACCGCGTATTACCTGCGGCGGGCACGGCCATGAGCACGGCGCGGCGGACACCTCTCACTCTCCGCCCTGCCAGGTTTAGATCCTGTAAAGAGAGCACGTAGCGACGGGCGTGTTGCGCGGGCCAATTGGTTGCTCACGGGGGTAAATGATGTTCTCGTACGCGGATCCCGCACCTTGGAACTTTGTTCGCACTCCAGCGGTGGCGTGCGCGTTAGCTCCGGACTGTGTTCGGCCACATGTACCAACTGTACGGGTATTCTCGCCAGGAGCATGACGCTAAACGCAGCCATTACGACGCCTAGCATGGTAGCTTCGCCGGCTTGGCAGCGCCAGCGCTTAATGCTTGTGCTGCGACGCAAAACCCGAACTCCGGTAACAATAAAAGAGGGTTTTCGCTTGCCATCGCGTCGTCTGAGGAGCCAAAAAATACTTTTTTTACCTCCTGCCTGGAAAAGCTGCGAACCGCCACGACGGCTGCTCAAGACCACGCAGCGGTCACCCTAACGCCGCTTCGCGCGCCGACACGCCTCACGAGCACTCAATTGCCCGTGCCTGCGTGCTACTGGTGCTGCCTGCGTGCTACTGGCCGTCGTCCGCCGAGCGTCGACGATAACGCTATTAAGGGTAGCAGCAGCCCCGGCGCCGCTGCGGGGTTCACACACGGGACGTGCAAGTTAAAAGCGGCAGTCGGTCAGAGCGCCGCGCGCCGCGACATATGCGCGTCAGGAGATATCGTTGGCGCTTGCGTACGAATCGACGGCGCATTTCGAGACTGCCTGCGTCTCCCGCGCGCGCCTACACTGCCCTGCTAAGGATCGCAGTGTAAGCGAACCAGTCGCGGACGGCTAGAGGACATTTTGCGGGAGCAGCACCTGCCCAACCGCAAACACAAGCAGGCAGCCCAGACCGCACAAAAATGGAGCCCACCAACAACGACACGAGCCTGCGGCCGTCGTCGGTGCCGGGCTGGATGTCCGAACTCAAGGGCCAGCCCAAGGTGCCCGTGCTGCCGCCGCCGCCGCCGGAAGGGTACGTCGACGAAACGTGCCTGTTCATCGACGAGGGGTCCGTGGTCGTCGAGAATGCCGATCAACGACCGCGGACGGCGGTGTATGCTTAAGGTTTGTGTTGTTTCTATCTTTGCCCTGCCGCACGTTCGAGTGCGAGTCGATTTATCGTGATGCCGATCGCGACCGACGTGCGGGTTTCACGATTTTGGCTTCTTGGCCGTGGCCCGCGCCCCCAGCCGCAATCCCCCCGCCGCCGCCCGCGCCCCTCCCGCCCCCGCCGCCCACGCTGCCCCCACCACCCCTGCCTCCTATCACCCTCCGCGGCGACAGCCCGTTCGACTTGGACCGATTCCTAACGGACACGCGCGCGACCGCGGCCCGCCGTGACGCCCCCAACGAGTTCAACCTCAACGACCAGGGTTTAGGGTGAGCACAATGTGCCCTGAGCCACGAGCATCCCGCGTCGAAATCAACTACTTCTATCAAGCATTTGTCTCTTCACGGACGGCACGGAGCAATGAACTTCAGCAATGTTGGAATCTCATCTCAAGGTGCGGGTTAATTGATTTTTGTTACAGCGCCAAACTCTACGCCATTCCCCCGGCGCCAGCCGTGCATCGCCCTAACCAAACAAAGCGGGTCGCGTGTCGTAGCTAAAGGGCGAAACACGTGGCGGAGGAACCGTTGTTTGGAAGCTGCCTGACGGGCACATTCGGCTGAACAGAGTAATACTAAAGTTAGATCAATAGTTCAAACATCGAGCTCCGGTGCCTGCGCCCGGCAGCGCAAGTTTGACGGGTTTGGGCCGTCACCCAACTATGATAACACCCGCCTGCGAAACTAGTGACTATGCCACTAGGGGGTGACCCTGCGGGACCCCCCGTTTCGTACGGGTTTTGCAGGCGGGTGCTATGATAACGGCCGTTCAGGCCGCTTTAGCCTAAAAACCGCAAATGAGCCGGCGACTCGCGTTGCTGCTCGCGCGCCAGGGGTTCCCGCCCGTCCGGGCGGCGTTCGGGTGCGTGCTTTCGTCCATTTGCCCTAAACCCGTCAAGTTAGGTACGGCTCCGGCGTCGTCCCCCAGCGGACCGCGCACGCGCCTGGGCTCGTTGACGCCATCCTCTGCGTCGACGACGCGCGGGCCTGGCACGCGGCGAACGCGACCGCGAACCCAGCCCACTACTCGTGGCTGCGGGCGCTCGGGCCCCGGGCAGTCGCGGCGGCGCAGGCGGCGCGCCCCGGCGTCTACTACAACGTGACGCCGGAGCTGAAGTACGGCGTCGTGGAGGTGGCGGAGCTGCGCCGCGACCTCGAGGCGTGGACGACGTTGTACGTCGCGGGCCGCCTCCACAAGCCCGTCGTCTGGGCCCGCACCGACGCGGCCCTCGCCGGGGCCGTCGCCCGCAACTTGCGCGCGGCGCTGGGCGCCGCGCTGCTGGCGCTCCCGCCCGGCCGGAGCTTCGACGAGCGCGCGCTCTTCGCCGCCGTCGCGGGCCTCTCGTACGCCGGCGACGTGCGGTTCCTACTGCGCGCCGAGGACCCGCGCAAGGTCGCCAACCTCGTCGCGGGCTCGCTGGGCCGCTTCCGGACGCTCTACGCGCCGCACGTGCGCGCCGCGGTCGCCGCTGGCGCGCTCGCGCGGGCGGACGGCGGGTGGACCGTGCGCGACGCGGCGTGGTGCGTCCAGGCGGTGCCCGCGCCGCTGCGCGGCGCAGCGCGCGCCGGGCAGCTCCCGGCCGCGCTGCGGCGCGTCGTCCGGGCCTCGTCCGCGGCCCAGACGCTCAAGGGCGCGCTGACGGCGGGGCCCGCGCGCGCGCTGGCCTACGCGGTGCGCAAACTCCGCAGGGGGTCCGCGTGACGGACCGCACGCGTGTTATTTGTTTGTTAGCTCACCCCGGATGGAACGCCCAGAGCGCGCCGAGCAGCGCGGCGTTCGTCGCCAGGGGTGCGGCGGCGCTGCAGTCGCCGGGGCCCCGGAAGCGCGTCCACTGCTTGTTGTACTCGTGGCGCGGGCACATGAAGTCGCCGAGCCGGCAGGCCCAGACGCCGCACCGGTCCAGGACGGCGCACATGAGCCGGCCCGAGTTGCGCTGGCAGAGCTCGCCCTCCGTGCGGTAGGGGCCGAAGCGCTCGGCGCCGACGACGCCGCCCCCGTCCCAGGTCCACGGGTAGCCGACGCCCGCGTGCGCGACGCGCTCGGCCACGTCGTGCGCGTGCCCCGGCGGCGCGGGGCTCAGGTCGCGGCAGGAGCACTGGGACCGGGCCATGGCCTCGAGGTGCAGCCCGTCCGAGTCCTTGCACTCGTCCGAGCACATGGGCCCGAAGACGGCGTAGTTGTCCACGTCGCCGTGCCGGCCCGCGCGGTCCGTCTGCAGCGCCCGGAGCGCCCGCTCGCACATCTGGGCCGCGCGCTCCATGACCTGGCCGTTGCCCAGGTAGGCCCTGCAGGAGGTCGCCGGCGGGCAGTCGGGGAACTGCAGCGTCGCGGAGATGCCCCAGAAGCCCTCCTGCTGCTTGACGGCCACCTCGGAACCCGGCCGCACCATCAAGTTCGTCTGGAAGCGGTCGTCGTACCAGCGCCAGTACGCCGTCATGTTGCACTTGGAACTGAGCGTGTGGGCGCCGATGGCCGGGAGGGCCGCAAGACCCGCGAGGCCGCGCATGGCTGCGTCCTCCGGCTCGGCTCCGCGGCGAGGCTGAAACCGCGCTCCCTCGGCCCGGGCGCTCCGCGGCACCTGGGCGTAAAGAGAGCCGCTGAGCCAGGACCCTAATATGCTTTAAGTGTAGCATGTATCCGCGCCTCTTTTGCCTTTCAGATTATAGATACCAGTAAGGGGGCTCTGTGCCGACTCGACCCTTCATTACAATGGTCCTAGTTATATTTGCCGCGGCTAAACCTACAAGTTCCCGGGCCGGATATATTCATATTGACAGCCTGAGATGACCGTCACGGTGCCAGCCTGAGCGCTCAGGCTGCTAGCCTGAGTCACGGTGCCCCGGGGCCCGGACCGGAGAGGGGCCCCGGGCCGGGGGGGAGCCAGGTCACGAGTGAGTCTTAGTCGATCCAATAATGCGGGATTTTCGCATGAAGCTTCCGAGAGGGGTCGGTAGGGCTGTACGGGGGACGGTGATGGTGCGAGGGAGAGCTCTATAACTAGCTCTATATACGCCAAAAACCCGTTTAGTAGATTTAGTCGTCCGGCCCATGTGATATGCGCCCAAAAGGCGACTGCACGCTCTACAGTGGCGGCTAGCGACGTAGAGGCAGCTCTGGGCGCCGCTCGCGCCGCAGAAACCGGGCTAGGGAGGACCTGGGTCATATCGTGCGGGGTTTTTTGTCCTAGTATGGCAGTCATCGGTCTGCCGAAGCGTCAAATCCCAACGACCCCACCCCAACTTTTGATAGGGGACGGGAATCGACCTGTGTAACTTTCGTTTGTACAATTACCGCATTATACATTACGTTTGTATTCGCTACGGAGCAATCCTGGTCTATTGTTGTAATTATTATTACTACGTGCGGGTTTGGAACGTGCGGGCTTAGAATGTGCGGGTTTTAGCCTGTTTGACCCGTACTGCTAGCAGTACGGGTCACGGCCCGGGCCCGGCGGTGCAACTTGAAAATTCCGGGGGTGCTTCCTACTCGGCCCCGAGGAGCGGCGCGAGCGCCTCCTTCGTGAGGCGCCAGACCTCGTCGACCTCGCCCTCGCCCCGGACGCTGAGCAGCGCGCCGCGCCGCTCGTACAGGTCCACGATGGGCCGCGTCGCCTCCTCGTAGACGCGTATGCGCCGCGCCGCGGTCTCCGCATCGTCGTCGGCGCGGTCGCCGCTCGCGCCGCGCGCCGCGATGCGCCGCAGGAGCACGGCCTCGGGCACGTCGTAGAAGAGCACGCCGCGCAGGTCCAAATTCCGCGTCGCGGCGTCCGCCTCCCAGCCCTCCACGTTGTCAGCGTTCCGCGGGAAGCCGTCGACGACCACGACGGGCGCGCCGCCCCGCGCCGCCGCGTCGATCGCCCGCCGCAGGAGCCGCAGCGTCACGGCGACGGGCACGATCGCGCCCCGGTCGAGGCACTCCGCGATGACCCGGCTCTCCTCCGAGTCACCAGCGGCGCGCGCGGCGCGTAGCAGCTCGCCGGCCGAGACGTGCGCCCAGCCGAACTCGGCCTCCAGCCGCGCGCACTGCGTGCCCTTGCCCGCGCCGGGCCCGCCGAGGCAGAAGAGCACGCGCGCGGCGGCGTCCGGCGCGGCGTCCGGCGCGGCGTCCGGCGCCGCCGCCGCGCGCGCGACCGCGCGACGCGCCCCGCCCGGCCGCAGCGCCGCCGCGTTCGCCGCGAGCAGCAGCAGCCGTGTGCGATGCATCGGGGTGTCCTTGCCTAAGCACTGCTGAGCGTCTCGCGCAGACAGCGCCGTCTCGCCTGGTTTCTTGGGAGCGCTCTCTGGATAACCAAGTGGGGAGCGGCCGACGGGTAAAGACCCGCAACCTCTCAGCAAAACTCGTTTTCCTCGGAGAGCCTTTTTCGAAGTTAAACGGGGTAGCATCCCGATTGACGTAGGAAGGGGAGCTGGTACCCCTGACGAAGAATAAAGGGGGGTACGCCATGTCGAGCGATTCAGGCCTGCAGGCGCCAGCTTCAGTAACAGCAAAAAAGTTTGCAAGTGCGTGTTGACTCGTCGGGTCCTGCGTCCGCGGTCGTCGCGCTCGCGTGTCAGCGCGGCAGATGGCGGCCATGGCGGGCCTCGCGAAGCGCAAGGCCAAGGACACGAATGCCGTGGACCGGCGCATCCTCATCCTGGACCCCGAAAAGTGCAAGCCCAACTCCGCGGCCTACGCCTTCCTCAAGCAGTACGCCGGCAAGTGCGGCAAGACGTGCATCGAGGTGGAGGGCAAGCTCGTCCGCATCAGCGAGGACCTGTGCGCCGCGTGCCTGACGCGCGCGAAGCACTGCCCCGGGGGTGCCGTGTCCATCGTGAAGCTCCCCACCAACCTCAGCACGGACATCACGCACCGCTACGGCGAGAACGCCTTCGCGCTGCACGGCCTGCCCTCGCCGCGGCCGGGCGCCGTGCTCGGGCTGCTGGGCACGAACGGCATCGGCAAGTCCACGGCGGTCAACATCCTGAGCGGCCGCGTGAAGCCGAACCTGGGGGTGCTCACGGGCGCGCCGCCGGCCTGGGCCGACATCATCCAGTACTACCGCGGGTCCGACCTGCAAAACTACTTCACGGCCCTCTGCGAGGACCGGCTGCGGGTCGTGGTCAAGCCGCAGCTGGAGCCGAACTTGGCGCGGAGGTTCCACGGGCGGACAGTCCAGGCTTGCCTGGCGGAGGGCGACGAGCTGCATCGCATGGACGACGTCATCGAGCAGTTGGACCTCGGGGCAGTGCGGGAGCGGGAGGTCCAGGCCCTCAGCGGGGGGGAGCTGCAGCGCTTCGCCATCGCCCGGTGCCTGGGCGTCAGGGCCGACGTCTACCTCTTCGACGAGCCCTCGAGCTTCCTGGACGTCAAGCAGCGCGTGACGGCGGCGCGGGCCATCCGGAGTCTGGTGGACGGCGTGGAGGCGGCGGCGCGGGCCCCGAGCGTACGGGAGGCCGACGAGGCCCGACGACGGGCCGGCGCGACGTACGTGGTGGTCGTGGAGCACGACTTGACGGTACTAGATAACGTGAGCGACGCGGTCTGCTGCCTGTACGGCGGCCCCGGCGCCTACGGCGTCGTCACGAAGCGCCAGGCGGCGGCCGCGGGCATCAACCAGTTCCTGGCGGGCTACATCGCGAGCGAGAACATGCGTTTTCGCTCTGAGGCCCTGAGCTTCCAGGTGAGCGTGGAGAAGGAGGGCGAGGAGCAGCGGGGCACGGAGGCGACGCACGCGCCGAAGACGCACCGGTACCCGGCCATGTCACGGACGCTGCGGGGGGAGAGCTCTTCATTTACATTGGACGTGGAGGCCGGCGTGTTCCGGGACGGGGAGGTCGTGGGCCTCATGGGCGAGAACGGATGCGGCAAGTCCACGTTCATGAGCCTGCTGGCGGGCGTGGAGAACGCGGGCAACGAGGACGCGTCCCTTGCGGCGCTGGGCGTCGCCTACAAGCGCCAGCACGTGGGCCCGCGCTTCCGCAAGTACCGGGGCAGCGTCCAGGACTTTTTGGAGGCCCACGTGCAGCACGGCCTCGCGGACCGGCTGTTCCGGCTTTTGGTGATGAAGCCCCTGGGCCTCGAGCGGCTGGAGGACCTGCCCGTGCGGTCGCTGAGCGGGGGCGAGGTGCAGCGCCTGGCCATCGTCATCTGCCTGGGCACGCCGGCGGGCGTGTATTTGGTGGACGAGCCGAGCGCGGGCCTGGACGTGGAGCAGCGCATCGTGTGCGCCAAGGTCATGAAACGCTGGGTCGTCTCGCACCTGGGGAAGACGGCCTTCGTGATCGAGCACGACTTCGTCATGGCCACGGCGCTGTACGACCGCGTCGTCGTGTACCGGGGCGCGCCGGGCGTGCGCTGCACCGCCGGCGCGCCCCTGAACCCGGCCGAGGGCTTCAACGCCTTCCTGCGCAAGCTGGACGTCACCTTCCGCCGGGACGCCGAGAACTACCGACCCCGCATCAACAAGCGCGGCTCGGTCCTCGACCGCGCGCAGAAGAAGGCGGGCGACTACTACAACCTCGACGACACGTGTGCGGGGGGCGCGTAGGGGCGTTGGCTCGGGCCCGCGCGCGTAATGCGCCCTTTACGCCCTAGCCGGAGCCGGTGAGTCATGGGGCGCCCCGGGCCCCGGGTGGTGCGGCGGCGCATCGACGAGCTCACGGCAACTTCCTGACCGACATGCATGCGGCGTCGTAATTTCGTGAGTCTACGACCAGGGGCGTTGGCACGTTGCCGTGGAGGAGAGAATTTTGGTGCCCCTTGGAGGTGCCGCTCGGTCTGTAGTAGCAAGGTCCTCGGGCTCCTCGCGTCGATCAAGTACGACCTCGGTCCCGGAGAGCCCACGGTGGCCCGGGACCGGGCCTCCACCGTTACCAGCGTCGAAGTTATTCCTGTTATTGTCTCTTCCACACTCCCACTCATGTTCATACGGCGACGGGCTGCTAGCGGCGACGCTTGACGCGGCTTCTGACTTTTTTGACAGTACGTGTGGATTCAAGTTCTATTTTATTTTCGGTGTCGGAAATAACTCGCAGCCGCCGCCTCGTCTACGGCGCCGTGCCTTGGCCTCTGTCAAAATGCGGTCACGTGTCATTGTCAAGAGGCGAGAAACGTGGCGGCAGACGAAGCCTCTGACTGACTTTTTGGAGAGCACACTAACTTAAGTTGAAGCCTATGGGCAACTTGAATTTGAGTTTTACCTAAAGGTCCGGTCCCTAGCCCCTGGCCTCTGAGGGCGGCGTCCGGTCGTCTTGCTCCTCGATAGCGTTGTAATTTGTTTGTTTGTTTGTTTGTTGTTTATCGTTGGCCGTCGCGACTGCGGAGGGAGGACCATACGGAGAACCCCCTATGCTACCAAATGTTCATTAAAGCCGCGGCTTTCGCATAGGGCGATTTTACTGCAATGGCGTGTGCTTCGCCAAAAACGCGACTTTCGCGCCTCAAAAACGACTTCAGCAGCCCATCACGTAATTGTACACATATGTACCATCGTACATCAGTGGCGCGCCGCCGGAGATCTCGTTTAAACGCGATAAAGTGATCTAGGAGCGCGATACGCCGTTTGAGCCTCCCTGAGCTTCAAAACAGCCCCCGAACACCCGCGCAAGCCCGCCGTGGTAGCTGGGAAAGCATACAGAAAAAGCTGCTGCACTTTTGGCGCAATATTCGCCCGACACGCGTTTACGGCGAGAACGCCGACCACGCATAGACTGACATCTTATGGGCCGCTGCTACGGTTAAG
>Ga0114994_10001681_pt1 | contig 15990 bp, 12 predicted proteins | sample ArcticOcean_MG_C_9_FD_87043 | JGI IMG/M metagenome (GOLD analysis project Ga0114994, IMG submission 87043) | Marine microbial communities from western Arctic Ocean - ArcticOcean_MG_CB2_152 | ecosystem: Environmental > Aquatic > Marine > Oceanic | place: Arctic Ocean: Canada Basin | collected...
ACCAACACCGAACATCTACGAAAATTTGGTAGCGGATTGGTAGCAATACTTCCGATTCATACGGAATCGAGAGGAGTTGAGAGAAGTTGCGAGGAATTTCAGACTGACACCCTGCGAAGGTTAAATGATTGATATTCTTAGAAAACGTTGCAAACACACAATTTCCGAAAATACCTGTTATATTACTGAAACAGCTTATTGAGCTGAACAGTTTTTCAGAGTAGTCAAATCATTCAAACTTCACAGGACTTTGGGGCTCAGTATTAATGTGTAACTTAAAAATATCCGGGCGAGCATAATGACCGGCAACATCAAGTTTCCTGTGTGCAATCCCTGCTTTTTTGACGTCAATTTCAGCATAAAGTATGCCCTGTTCCTTACGCATAGGACCTGCGACTATTTCCCCTCCCGGCGCTACGTCTACTGAATCACCAACATTCACCCATTCATCAGGATCTGGATATAAGTTGTCTTTATCAGGGAAATTAGCTGGAATATCACTCGCTTTAATTGCGCTACCGCTACCTATCACCCAACAAGCGCCCTCTTTCGCAATATGTTTCATGGTGGCAACCCATGTATCACCTGAATCCCATGTTGGAGCAATATAAATTTCAACACCCTGAGCATAGAGCGCATACCTTGCTAGTGGCATATAATTTTACCAACAAATAAGATTCCCTATTTTTCCAAAAGGAGTATCAACAACTTTTAGACCTGAAACATCCCCAAATCCCCAGACCATACGTTCAGGATTAGTAGGCATTAATTTTCGATGACGATTTAACAACTCTCCATCTTGGCTATTAACAATGTTTGTGTTATAAATCGTGGTCTGGCTATGTTCAAAATCACGCTCATTGATATTACAAACAACAGTTACTTGATGTTTTTTTGCACTGTCATAAAGCGGACCCGAATCTTCAGAGTTGAGATTTACTGAATTTTCTAAGAGAAGTTGATGTATTTCCGTACTCAGTTCATGATCATTTCCAGGTCGAAGACGCAAAATCCAATCAGGATACCCAGGAATAAATGTTTCAGGAAAAACAATCAGCTCCACAAATTTTCATAATTTCAACAGTCTGCTCTCAAGGTTTAACACCAAGAATACTTGTGCATAAGCGACTCCAGAAAGAGGGTTTGCAGTGTACCAGAACAGTTATCAATTCTGCTGTTTGCAAATATGGTTGTGCCTTAAAATAATGAATTTTTGTCTTATTTCACACAGCAAAGTTAGCTGCTAGACAAAGATAAAAAACAACTTCACTCAACTGTTGAGTCGCGCCCAGAGTATCACCGGATACACCACCCAGTTTCTGTTTATAATAATTTATCAAAACCCACCAGACAATCGCAACTATTGGCAATGCAACCCAGACTTGATTACCGATAAAAAGCAACGGCAACAATCCAAAAGTAGCATTCACAATTAGATCAATTCCGGAAAACTCAGTCATTGACCCAGATTTACTTTTTGCTGCATCCTGAACATAGGCTAAAAAACTGAGCTGCGAAATTGAAATGAAGCGACTCAAAGCGTTTCCTGCAAGCCAAACCCAAGGCAAAATCTCAGCCTCAATTTGTAAAAGCGCAAAAAATTTCAACAACAGCAAAAACACTAAACCAAGTGCGCCGTATGTCCCAATCCGTGAATCCTTCATGATCTGCAACCGCTCTTCTGGTGTCCATCCTCCGCCAAGTCCGTCGCAAGTGTCTGCAAATCCGTCTTCGTGTAAAGCTCCTGTAAGCAAAACCGCTGCAATCATTCCCAGCAAAACCGTGATCGGCAAAGTCCCATCTGTTGCTGTGCCAGAAGAATTCGAGAACAGCATTTGCGCCAGTAGCAAAACTCCAACACTCACTCCTCCCACAAGCCAGCCCACGAGAGAAAAATAACGTGAGCAATGGGAAATCTTTGCTGAATACCAGTTTGAAGGCAGCGGAATTCTACTGTAAAAAATGAAGGCTCCAGCGATGCGCTGCGTTTCCAGGCTTAGTTTATTCTCCATCAGCACGTTCACTCACTCCGGCGGATTCAAAGGATGCCATTTCGTTAAGAAACGCGACTGCAGACTGCAAAAGGGGAAAGGCGACTGCTGAACCAGTTCCTTCACCAAGACGCATTCCTAACGAGAGCAATGGTTCTGCATGTAAAAATTTTAACAGCACCGCATGTCCTAGTTCATCTGACTGATGGCTAAAACGGCATACTCCTGAATTTCCGGAACTATTCTGGAAGCAGCAAGAAAAGCTGAAGTCGCGATAAAACCGTCAATCAGCAAGAGTCGTCCTAAGGCAGCCGAATCCAGCATTGCGCCAACCATCATCACAATTTCAAAACCTCCAAAAGTTGACAGTACTTCTTCGGGTTGTTCAATTTTCACATGCATATCCAGGGCTTTCTGCAGAATTCCCCTTTTGCGTGCAAGTCCGGATTCATCAAGTCCGGTTCCTTTTCCAACACATTCATCAAGAGGCAAACCTGTATAACGCTGCATCAGTGCTGCGGCAGAGGAGGTGTTGCCGATTCCCATTTCGCCAAAACCAATCACGTTACATTTTTCATCTGGAAGCATTCTGCTCAATTCAGCGCCCTTTTTCAAAGCTTGCTCACATTCTGTTTTACTCATTGCAGGTTGTAGAGCAAAGTTCTTTGTACCACGTCCAATTTTTACCACAGTCAAGTCAGGATGTTCTGGGAAATCGCCTCTTACACCTGCATCCACAACATGCAGACTAATACTGTGTTGCCTGCAAAAAACATTGATAGCCGCACCGCCGTGAAGAAAATTTAGTACCATTTGTTCAGTTACTTCCTGAGGATATGGACTCACACCTTCTTCCGTAATTCCGTGGTCTCCTGCAAAAACTAAAATGCTCGGATTCCGAAGTTCTGGAGAAAGTGTGTTTTGAATTCGCCCCACCTGTAAAGCCAGTTTCTCCAACGTGCCCAAAGAACCGGGTGGTTTTGTCTTTGTGTCAATTTTCTGCTGTAGTTCGTCAACCAACTTGGAAGAAACAGGGAAAATTGAAAAAAAAGTCATAATGCTTTTAAATGATGATATGTTTCGAGTATAACTTAGTAATTTTTATTGAGGTAAAAGTTCCAGCACATTCTCAGGAGGGCGTCCAATCACTGCGCCTTTTTCAGAAATAACGATCGGTCTTTCAATCAAAATCGGATTCTCTGTCAGAATTGTCAGCCACTCTTCATGACTCAAATCATCGGTGGCAGAAATCCCCAACTCTTTTGCTTTTTCATCCTTGAAACGTATTAAATCTATCGGCTGAATATTCAATTTTTTAATAATCACCTCCAACTCATCCTTAGAAGGTGGATTCTTCAAATACTCTCTAATTGTCAGTTCAACACCTTTACTGTTCATAATTTCCAGAGTTGCCCTGCATTTGCTGCACTTGGGATTGTGGTAGATGGTGAATGTCATGTTAATTCATCTTGTCGAAACGTTGTAATACTAAATGCTTCAAAACCTGAGCATGCCTCTTGTTTTTCCTTAAAGACGACAGCCATGAATATCGCGAAAATATAATCTCAGGATAACCTGCTTTTTCCTCTTTTATAACACTTTTAATAGTACTATTTAGAGTGCTATTACCGCCGCTAAAAAAAACTTTAAATTTTTTATTAATTTACTCTACCTCCCCCTGAATTTCCAAAATCGCTGATTCGAGCGCTTCTAAAGTTTCCGGATCCGCATTTTCCCACATTTCTCTTTCATTAGCTTCGAGCAGTCTTTGAGAGGCATCTTTCAAGGCAAGTGGATTGTGTTCCCGAAAGAATTTCTGCTGTTCCGGATCAAGCAGGAGTTTATTTGCGATTTCTTCGTATTGATAATCTGCGACAATATCGCAGGTGGCATCGTAGCCGAAAAGATAATCGACTGTGGCCGCCATTTCAAACGCGCCTTTGTAACCATGTTCACGCATGGCTTCAATCCATTTTGGATTAAGAACACGGCTCCGGAAAACACGATTGAATTCCTCCTTGAGTGTCCGAATTTTGACTTTTTCCGGATTGCTTGAATCACCATGATAAGTCGCGGGAGCGGAACCTTTTATTTCTGTAATCGCCGCCTGAAGTCCGCCTTGAAACTGGAAATAGTCGTCCGAATCCAGAATATCGTGTTCGCGGTTATCCTGATTTTGATGGACAATTTCCACAGAACTAAGTCTTTGCCGGAGCAAGTTTATTTCCTCTGAACTTGTGCCATCGGAATCGTAAGCATGTCCGCCCCATTTCAAAAATACTTCGGTTAAATCAGCTCGACTTTCCCAGTTTCCCGCGTCAATCAACGGCAAAAGTCCTGAGCCGTAAGCACCAGGTCCCGAGCTAAACACTCGCAATTCCGCCAGCCGTTTGGCGTTTTCCGCAGAGGCTCCTAAAGCCAGTAAACGTTGTTGATCCTCTAGCCATGCGGCCCGTACGGGATTCATCTCTTGCGGCTCGTCGAGTGCTGCCAGACGTTTTGGCACAGTGGAAAGCAGGCGCATTACGTCACCGAACGAGTCCCGGAACATTCCGGAAACACGTAAAACAACATCCACACGTGGCCTTCCCAACACAGAAAGCGGCATAATTTCAAAGTCAACCACCCGTCCGGAAACAGGTTCCCAAACTGGTTCACAGCCCCAGAGTGCTAAAGCCTGAGCGATGTCATCACCACCGGTGCGCATGTTAGAAGTACCCCAAATCACTAGCGCGGTAGTTTTCGGAAATTTGCCGTGATCCGTATGGTAGCGTTCAATCAAACCTTCGGCAAGTGCCTGTCCGCAACGCCATGCGGTTTGCGTCGGAATCACCCGTGGATCAATTGAATAAAAATTTCGTCCGGTCGGTAAAACATCAATCCGTCCCCTCGTCGGGGCACCTGACGGTCCCGGACTCACAAACCGCCCTTCCAGCCCCAAAGCCAAACTCCGTGTCTCTTCCACGCAACGCTTAAACCTCGGTAACAATGTCTCGTGAAGCCAGCGACTAATTTCGGAGATCCCTTCGTTTCCGCTCATGGAAATTTTTGGGGGCTCACTCAGCGATCTTATTTTGATTCCTGTCAGGGAATGATCTGCAATTTTTTTCGTAGTTGTTGGTGCATGAGCTTTGTCCTTGGCGATTTCAGCTAGATCTAATTCATCTTTGATCCACTGCCGAGCACGTTCTTCAATTTCATCACGTTCCCGAATGGAAAGAGTATCGAGGTCAAAATCGGGTTCTTTCTCTAAAAGTGCCTGCAACAATCCCTGACGACCCACAGAAGGCATCCGCAGCAAGCTGAGCAAAAAATCAATTTTTTTCTCGCCTTCAGGAAGTTGTCCGAAAATATGCAGACCGGAGCGAATTTGACTTTCTTTCAGTTCGCAGAGGTGGCTGCTGAGGGCATTTAAGGGATCATCATCATCAGGAAGTTCCGCACTCCAATCTACCTGTTCCAGTAAATGTTCAATTTCATGTTCCAGTTCATGGGCACGTTCCGGAAAAAGGGTTTCGCAATGAGCATGTTCTTCAAGCAAACGCTCCGCGCGATCAAGTTCATCATAAAGACCGGCACGTGTCAAAGGCGGAGTGAGGTGATCAACAATTACGGCGGACGAACGACGCTTTGCCTGAGCTCCTTCGCCCGGATCATTGACGATGAAGGGGTATAAATTAGGTAAAGTTTTTAAGGCAATCTGCGGAAAATCGTCTGCTCCCAAAGCTACACTTCGTCCAGGCAGCCATTCCAAATTTCCGTGCTTGCCAAAATGAATAACCGCATGTGCGTCAAAGTCCTCACGAATCCACTGATAAAAAGCCAGGTATTCGGGCGGAGGTGACAAAGCCGGATCGTGATAAATCGCCTGAGTCTGCAATCCAAATCCACGTTGGGGCTGAATGCCGATGAATATGTTTCCAAAACGTTTGCCGGCCACCGGAATATAATCCGCAACTTCATGTGTCCATTGTTTAGCCAAGGTTGTTTGACTTTTCTCCAACGGATGGTCAGGCGCCTGAAGTGCACCTATCATTTCAAATAAGCGTTCCCTAGAAATGCCTTGATCAGGAGTTTTTCCATAACTCATTTCACTGTCGTTGGTGATTCCAGCCTGTAAAATTCGGATTAGTTCATCACCTGTTTCCGGAAATTTCGTTCCAGAATTTTCAACTGCAACACCTGACTTCGTGCCAGAAACACTGGTAGACTCGATTTCCGTTACGGGGAAAGATGAGATGCGGTATCCCCTTTTTTCCAAATCAGCAATAAAAGCAATTATACTGGCCGGCGTATCAAGTCCAACTCCATTTCCGAGTCGGCTGTCTTTGTTTGGATAATTTGCCAAAATAATTGCAACTCGCTTTTCAGCATTGACAGTACGCCGCAGACGCACCCAATTTGCAGTGAGTTCCGCTAAATGCGTCACCTGCTGCGGATCAGGAGCTAAACGTTTTAAACGAAACTGCATATCTGGATCATACTTCTCTTCGGATTTGAAACCGACTACTGTACTGAAAATCCGTCCGTCTGTTTCCGGAAGAGCCACTGACATTGCGGCGTTTGTAGGCGAAAGACCACGTGGATTTTTCAGCCATGCTTCACGATCCTCAGTGGAAGTCGGCACCTGAATCACCGGACAGTTCAACCTTTCCAAAAACGAAATACGGGAATCGCTTCCTCGGCCATTTCCGGTGCCTCCGGAAGTTCCGGTACCGATAGCAAAACTTTGCATGGTCAAAATCGCGTCCGGCGGTTCAATTTCCGCTTTCCGCAGTAACTCCGCCTGAGCTTCAGGTTCCCTCAGTGAATAGGCGTAAAAAGCTGAAACTTCTAAACCGTGTTTGTTTAAGGCATCGCTCAAAGCCTCAACAACGGCCATATCGCCTGTTTGCTGCAAAGCACGATAAAAAGTAATCCAAACCCTGCCACATTCTTTATCCTGCCGTGAAGTATTTAGTTTTGTGTCTTTAGAGTTCTTAGCAGCTGAATTATTTTCTTCTGCGGATAGTTTTGCAAGCCAGCCAAAGGTAGGTAACTTCAGTGCTTCCGGAAAACCTTCGGTCTTATTTTCCAGCAACAATTCCACCGCCTTTGCTGCACGTCCCATGTTGTCAATTCCTCCTTCACGAAAATAGGCGAAAATTTTACGCACAACTGGTTCTGCATAATCATTGAATTTCATCAATTCCGGATCCCACTCATCCGTTCCGGGTAAAACTATAATCCTGGTTTTTGCACCATGACTCTTGATATGAAGTATTTCGTCCAGCATATGCGGAAAATAACCGTAACCACCGTGCAGACGGAAAATCGCCAGTTTGGCTTTACACAAAACATGATCTGCATAATCCTCTGCTGCATCCGGATGCTGGAGCGGAGTCGCCTGCATCAAACTTAGAGTATGCTTTGTTTCTTTCCGGAATCGTTTACCCCAAACTTGTGCCAGTCCGGAAAGTTCGGTATCTGCCGTACTGATGAATAAAATATCTGCTGGAGTCTGCTCTGTAGCGGAAGGGCCGCTTCCAAGTTTTCGCTCCAGATCAAGTTCGCCCGGTTTAGTAGCAATTCTGTGCATTTAATCACCCACCCGCTTGCTTCGGCGTTCCATCAAAACCACATCCCGCCATAGTCCCGCGTTGACTCCGATAGTCATTAAAGCAATTTTTTCTCGGCTACCGTTTTGTTGAAATCCATGTTTTTTGTGCAGGCTAATACTGGAAATGTTTTCGGGAAATATTTGAGCTTGAAGCGTCCAGAAAACTGCTTCTTCCGAGGAAGAAATGAGACGTTCGAGCAAGGAAGAACCGATACCTTTTTTTTGTGAAATTGCTGAAATGTAGATACTGACTTCCGCGACGCCTGCATAAACATTTCGCTGCGATACTTTGGAAAGCGAGGCCCAGCCGAACATGACGTCCTCTGCTTCCGCAACCCAGCGGCATTCATGAATGTGTGTGGAATCCCATTTTTCCCAATCCGGAACCTGCGTTTCAAAAGTCGCATGTCCGCTGGCAATGCCTTGCGCATAAATTTTCAAAACGTCCTCTGCGTCTGATGATTGCATGGGCCGCAAAATATCTGTCATGTCTTCCTTATTTTTTACTCAATTTCTAAATTCACTGGACAGCGGATAAACACTCGCCGGAGATTTCCGGCTCGACTGAAATAATTCGCTTATCCTAAATTATTTACAATTTTCTGCTAATTTTATTTTATCAAACTATTGAGAATGTTACTAATTCCAATTCCAGTCCGGACTGCTTTTCCCCGGTTGCCAAAGCGTTTCTGTTTCACCAAGAGTTTCTGTTACCCAGCGTCCGGCGACAAAAAGAAAATCGGAAAGACGGTTAATGTACTTGATGATTTCCGGATTTACTAAATCTATTTGCTTAAGTTTGAGAATATCACGCTCCGCCCTTCTGCAAACTGTACGTGCCTGATGCAAAAAAGCATTGAGCGAAGTACCTCCGGGCAGGATAAAACTTTTCAATGGTTGAAGTTCTTCATTCATCGCATCAATTATGTCTTCCAGCCATTCCGCGTCTTCCGACTGTAAAGTTATTTGCCCTTCGTACTCATCGCCTGGAAGTGTCGCCAGTTCTGAACCTGTGTCAAAAAGTTTTTGCTGAATTGCTTCCAAAATCATTTCCAGTTTCCTCCTTCTTTTAGAGTCTTCCTTCTGCGTAAGAAAACTCAACACAATCCCTATGACACTGTTCAGTTCATCCACAGTTCCGTAGGCTTCAATACGAGGATGATCTTTTGGAAGCCGCTTTCCTCCAACGAGTCCGGTCTGTCCGGAGTCACCAGTACGAGTATAAACTTTTGTTATTTTTACCATGTATTTTCTGTAGTTAAGTTGTTTTTATTTCATTTGCCGAGCAAGAAACTGGTATGCAGTTTCAGCAGATTTTTCCAAATTTAGTTTGAGACTGGCCTGGTCTTCAGCAGATCTATTTTGTCCGATTTTCTTTTTTCCTTCCCAGCGTTCTACCTTCAGTTCAAAGCCAATAATCGCATTGAGCATCCTGCGAATTTTTTCAACAGACCAGTCGGCACTCCATGGCGACTTAGCTCCAGCCTCATGTTCTATGGTCAACTGATCCACCAGTTTCATCAATTCATCTTCATTTTCAATTTTACGCAGAGTTCCAAATGCGTGAACTGCAGTATAGTTCCAGGTAGGCACATTATATTTTTCTGCATACCAGCGTGGGGAAATGTAGCCGTTTTCTCCTAAAAATACCGCAACTACGCTTTCTCCATTTTCAAGTGCTTTCGCATGAGGGTTTGCTTTTGACAAATGAATGTTGATTGAGTCATTTCCCTCTTCATTAGTCATGAGCTGCAAAGGCAAATGAGTCACGTCTGGAACCTGACTACCGTTCGACAACAGCATCCCAAATGGATGTGCTTTTACAAAAGTCCGAATTTCGGCAGTTTCTTTTATCTTGAAGTGTGCAGGAATATACATTTCCACCTTTTATATTAATTATTCGTTAGTTTCGAATTCAAGTATGATACTGATATTATCGGCTACGGCATGTCATTTCGACCAAAGTGAGTGAGCTAATAAAATGCTGATTTATTATAAAGATGCCTTAAATACTTTTGGCATTACATGCTGAAATGCTTGACGGCCAAGGTTATTATTTTAGAAATTAACCTGTACAAACTAATCCATCCATTTTAAAAATTCTCTTAAAGACACAACCTCACCAACGACAATTATGGCAGGCGGTTCAAGTCGGCTTTTTTCAACATCCACAGCGCAAGTTCCGAGTGTAGTTTCTAAAACACACTGTTCTGGCAAGCTGGCCTTTGAGATCACTGCAACCGGTTCTTCATGTGAGCGGCCGTTTCGCATCAAGCGTTCTGCAATCTTTGCAAGATATTTGATAGCCATATACATTACGATCACCGGAGATCCTTGCGCAATAGCGTCCCAGTTGTGCCTTTCAGGAACATCTCCGGCTATACCATGTCCTGTCAGGAAAGTGACCGCCGAATTAAAATCACGATGAGTCACCGGAATTCCTGCATAAGCCAACCCGCCTATTCCTGCCGAAATTCCGGGAATAATACGGAAAGGAATTTCTGCCTTAACCAAACACAGCGCTTCTTCACCGCCTCTGCCGAAAACAAACGGATCACCACCCTTGAGTCTTAAAACGCGCTTACCCTGCAAGGCTAATTCTACCAGTCGCAGCGAAATATCTTTTTGTTTTGCCGAAGGGTTACCTCCGCGTTTTCCTGCATATTCGAGCTCACAATCCTCAGAAACCAACTCAAGTATTACTTGACCAACGAGTGCGTCATAGACCAACACATCGGCCTGCCGAAGTGCATTTAAAGCATGAAGAGTCAGTAATCCAGCGTCACCGGGACCTGCTCCGGCCAGCCAAACCCACCCAGGTTCAAACTTTGGTAATTCAAAAGGAAGTGACTGCATAACTTTTTTTGCTCTGAAAAAATTTGAAAATGCGTTAAAGTCATCATTATATATCTTTTTCTCTTGTGACAGAATAACAGGATAAAAAAGATTTTCACAGCAAAGTTTAGAATGCATTATGATTGACAAACCCTCCGGACCGCTCAGACGTGGTTGGACCACAGGGGCTTGCGCTACAGCCGCAACAAAAGCCGCTTTTACCGCGCTGATAACAGGGAAATTTTCATCATCTGTCAGCATAGTTTTACCCAAAGGGGAGCAACCGGAATTTGTCCTGCATCAGACAGAAAACGGGATTGATTTTTCAACCGCAAGTATAATCAAAGACGCAGGCGACGATCCGGACGTAACTCATGGAGCAGAAATTAGCGTCACTGTCAGCCCTGGAATTTCCGGTGAAGGAGTAGTTTTCAAAGCAGGTTCCGGAGTTGGAACAGTTACTAAAGCAGGGCTTGCGCTGGAAATCGGAGAGCCCGCCATCAATCCTGTTCCACGACAAATGATGCGAGCAGTAGTCTCAGAAATCGCGGAAAAATTCAAGCATTCCGAAGATGTGACTGTCACAATTTCCGTTTCCGGAGGAGAAGAATTAGCGAAAAAAACTTGGAATCCACGCCTCGGAATTTTAGGCGGAATCTCAATTTTAGGCACAACCGGGATTGTCATCCCTTATTCATGTTCTGCCTGGATTCATTCGATTCACCGCGGCATTGACGTTGCGCGTGCCAACGGTTTACCACAAGTAGCTGGATGCACCGGTTCCACTAGCGAAAAATTTGTTCAAAACCACTACCGGCTTCCTGACGAAGCAATGCTTGATATGGGGGATTTTGTTGGCGGGCTGCTTAAATATTTTCGGAAAAACCCTTTACCGAAACTTACTATCGGAGGTGGATTCGGAAAACTCACCAAGTTGGCGCAAGGGCATCTCGATTTACATTCTGGACGAAGCCAGGTAGATTTTAAACAGTTGGCAGAGCAACTAAAAAAACTCGGTGCAAATCACGAACTGTGTGAGCAGGCCAATTCCGCCAACACTGCCAATGAAGTCCTTAAACTGGCGCAAATAGCAGGACTGCCACTGGCGGACGCTATCGCGCACCAAGCAGGACTAGTTGCCAGAAAAGCTTTACGTAGTACAGAAACCCAACTAAAAATACTGGTAATTAATCGTCTGGGAGAACTCGTAGGGCAGGCCGAAAATGAAGCCTAAAAAAAGCTACTGATGACACTGATTTGTTCTGTCAATTTTCATCCGTGAGCATCTGTGATCATCCGCGTTAATCTACGGCAATTTTTTTCCATGATCTTCGGTGTTTGTCCGCGGCAATAATAATTCATTAACATGCCTGAAAAACTTTTAATTCTGGGTGGAACACGTGAAGCCTACGAACTTGCAGAATCTCTGGTGGAGCAGTATCCTCTCCGACAATTAACTGTCATCAGCTCACTGGCGGGAGTCACTGTGAATCCAAAACTTCCGGCCGGTGAAGTCCGGATCGGCGGATTTGCGGACACATACGATACAGGTGAAAAATCCCACAGTAACAGCAAATTGGGATTGCATAAATATCTCCTGCAGGAAAAAATTTCACTGCTGGTCAACGCTACCCATCCCTATGCTACCAAGATCAGCGAAAACGCACATGCGGCCGCAACTGAACTTGGTTTGCCGTATTTACGTTTGACTCGTCCACCTTGGGTAAAACATGCCCGAGATCAATGGATCGAGGTTCCAGATTTGGCAGCCGCAGCTGAATATTTGAGATCCGAAATTCTAAATACGTACTCTAGACTATCAGAGCAAATCGTTTTCCTAACTACGGGGAATCGGGGCTTAGAGCTTTTTCAACAATGTAGCAAATGTCATTTTGTGGTACGCACCGTGGATCTTCCGGAAAGTATTGAGTCAGCATCAGGAACTTCCGTTTTGGAGCAGTCAAAATTTTTTCAGGCTAGAGGGCCTTTCACGTTAGAATATGAACTTGCCCTGTTCCGGAAGTATGGCGTGACACTGTTGGTTAGCAAGAACAGCGGCGGTAATTCTACTTACGCAAAAATTGAAGCAGCCCGTAAATTGAAAATTCCGGTGCTGATGCTCGACAGACCTGAAGTGAATTCCGCTGATATTTGCCGGAAAGTAACTCAAGTACTAAACTGGGTAGTTAAAAACAAATCGGCGTGAGTGCGGATTCTTTCCTTAACTAAATCCGTACCCGTAATACACGGCAAAGTGCTGGAAGCAAAAACAGGTCTGCAAGAAGAGCTGAAAAAATCGCGATCACCGCGAGGATGCTGAACCGTGAAACTCCAACGTGGCTCACAGGGATAAAGAAGAGAAATATCGACATCAGGATCAAGGTTGTGAAAATGATCGCCTGCCCTACTTCTTGGAGAGTGGCATGGATCGACTCGGAAATGCTTGCTCCTTTGAGCAGTGACAATCGGTAGTGTGTGATAAAATGGATCGTATCGTCCACTGCAATTCCGATGATGATAGGTGCGGTCATCAGCGTGGTAATATCAAGATTAAAGTCCAGCCAGCCCATCAACCCAAACACTGTCAGCATCGGAAAAGTGTTCGGCAGAATTGCCACCAATCCTAGTTTCACTGAGCCGAAAATGCCAAACATGATCAGCGAGATAATAAGGAATGCCAGTCCGAAACTTTGGATTTGTGACCAGCTGATTGCGTCAAACACTCTGGCCCAAGCTCCTACTCCACCGGTTAATGTTACCTTCAATTCGGGATAACGCTCTTTCAGTGGTGAGAGAATTTTTTCAATCCCTGGTTGAACAACTTTGAGCAGTTCAACCGATTTTTTTGAACCGATTGTTTTCAGTGTGATACTCATTCGCGCATTTGCATAATCCAGCGAAACCAAGCGTTCCAGGCTTTCGTAATCTCCTCCTTCGATTAGTACCAGCAACTGCGACACAAGTTCAGGATTGTCAGGCACACTATAGTATTCTTCGCGATTTTCCTTCAGTTTGCGGTGAGTCTGTTTTAGTTGATTGTTCAGTGTCCAGTTATGAGTAATCAGTTCCGGATAGCTTCTCTCAATCCAATGCTTAACCGCTTCCAGTGCAAGAAGCACCTCCGGATCTCGAAAGACACCCGCTGATTCAGTCTCGAGCAGAATTTCCATATTTCCTGTGCCGAGGAACTGCTCGTCCATCAAACTTATCGTCTTGCTTACCGGAGAATCAGCTGGATAATATTCAGAAAATACCGTGTCAATTTCAATCCGAGTTATTCCAAGAATCAGCAGTAGTCCTGCTGCTGTAAAAAATACAATTATGCTCTTTGGATAATCCGTACTCATTCTTTCGATCCCGTTAAGCAAACGTTTAACAGCACTCAGTATCAGCGTGACTTCAGGTTTTACATTGCTGCTCGGAGGACGCGGAGGAAACCAGTTCAACAGCACGGGTAGCAGAAAGATGGTCAGCATAAAAGCAAACATCACTCCGATTCCACCCAAAAGACCCATAGTTTGTATTACACGCAGCTTGATGAAAAAAAGGGAAAAAACGCCGATGGCTGTGGTTATGCTTGTCAACAGGCAGGCCAGCGCAGTTTTACTGAAGACAGAACGTAGTACTTCTCTGTGATGCAGTCCCTGCTGATGAAAAAACAGGTATCCTGACAATACGTGAACTACGTCTGCAATGGCAGCCACGCTGACAAGTCCGAATGCTATGTAGAGAGAAAGGTCAATGGGCCAACCCGTCCAGCCTGCAAGGCCGAGGACTCCCACAATACTCGAAACAAAAATTAGGATCGGCCAGATCACCGCGCGTAATGAACCCAACAACAGAAAAGTCAGCAGTAGACTGAAGAGGAGCGACATGACGAGCGCCCGCAGATATTCCACGGCCCAGACGTCATTTTGATAGAATGCGCCCCAACCGGGATGCATGAACACAAGATCCTTGCTAAACCTTTCTTCACTCAACAGGTTCCAGACTTGCTTTTCAAAATCTGCATAATCCACAAGACCGTGATCTACAAATTGCGGCTCCTGGTCGTCATGTGCATCAAGCTCGTTTTCCTCAAAACCTTCCAGTGCGTCGAGTTCACCCTCTAAGAGCGGAACAGCATCGAGGTTCGTTCTCAACACGAGCATTCCATACTCCATGTTGTCCGAAACCAGAACACGCTGGTACTCTGGTTCATTGAGAACCTGTTCACGCAGCAACTGACTCTGTTCAGTACTTTGTGGCAATTCATCACCGATGAAGTCGCGAAACCGAATGCTGTCTCCAACTACTTCAGTAAAGCTGGTATTGATCAGGGATTCAACTTCAGCCAGCAACCGCAGTGAATTTTCCGGATCGTTTGCACCTCGTGCAGATTCTCCATCAAGGACTTCATGAATATTCTGCAAAGCACCAAGGGTTCTCGCTGAAAACAGATCGCCGTCAACAGGTCGGTAAACCATGCCCAGAGTCACCGTGCCGCCGAAGAGGTCTTTGATCCGGTCCAGCGAAATTTGAACCGGATCGTCTTTGCCGAACATATCATCATTCGCCCAGGTGAAGGCGAATCGTGGAATTCCTGCCGCCAAAAAAGACATCAGAAGCACGTACAGCAGCAATACCCACCAGCGCCAGGGACGCAGCCTTTCCGGAAGAACTTCAAAGAAAAGATTTAAACGTTGTATCATGTGTCTTATTTTTCAGGGTTTGATGCTGGCATGACAACAGGTGTGCCGACGGAAATTTTGCACAAAAGTTTGAGTTTATCGAATTGAAAAGTTAAAACAACTCAAAGTGAACAGTTGGAATTTCCATTATTTTTTTATTGATTTTTTCTTTGGCCGAAGTACATGCACATGCTGCGGATCATAGAGAGCGCTGTCACGGAAATTATGTTCATCAAAAACACGGCCAACCATAATCAAGGCGGTACGGCTGATTTTCGATTTTCGCATTTTTTCACGTATGTTAGCCAGGGTTCCGTGAATGAACTGTTGATCCGGCCAAGTCACCCTATAAGCCACCACGACTGGACAATCCTCACCATAATGCGGAATCAGTTCATCCTGCACAAACTTGAGGTTTCGCACCGATAAATGAATGGCCAAAGTTGCGCCAATCGCCCCCAGTTTTGAGAGTTCTTCACCTTCCGGCATGGCGGAAGCGTGCATGGTGGTACGGGTGGCTATGACCGTCTGGCTGATTTCCGGCAATGTCAATTCCTGTTTTAATTCCGCCGCCGCCGCCGCGTATGCTGAAACTCCGGGAGTAACGTCATAAGGAATTTTAAGCTCATCCAGCCGCCGCATTTGTTCGGCGGTCGCTCCGTAAATTGAAGGGTCTCCTGAATGCACACGCGCCACATCGTTTCCGGCATCATGCGCAGTTTTGATTTCTGCGATAATTTCATCCAAATTCAGCGGAGCTGTGTCCCGCACCAACGCTCCCTGGGGTGCAAAAGCCACCACTTCCTGCGGAACCAAAGAACCTGCATAAAGACAAACCTGACATTTTGCGATTAAGTCACGTCCGCGAATTGTGATCAAATCTGGTGCGCCAGGC
>Ga0114994_10001682_pt1 | contig 15985 bp, 23 predicted proteins | sample ArcticOcean_MG_C_9_FD_87043 | JGI IMG/M metagenome (GOLD analysis project Ga0114994, IMG submission 87043) | Marine microbial communities from western Arctic Ocean - ArcticOcean_MG_CB2_152 | ecosystem: Environmental > Aquatic > Marine > Oceanic | place: Arctic Ocean: Canada Basin | collected...
ACTTGAAAACTTCCCACACATTAACGAAGCACTCAGCAAGCCTGAGTTCGAAGGGCTAGTGTTTGATGGTGAAGTGATGTCAGAAGACTTTCAGTCATTGATGAGACAAGTACACAGAAAGGAAGGCGCTCAAACTGAAGATGCTTACTTGGCAGTATTTGACATGCTCACATTAGATGAGTTTAATGCTAAAGGCACTAAGATGAGTGCATTAGATAGACGTGAGCGTTTGGTTGCATTACAAGGTGACTTCAACAGCACAATCCAGTTAGTAGAAGCAATGCTATTTGATTTAGACACTGACTTTGGTAAAGAAGAGTTTAAGACTGCAAACAAAGTAGCATTAGAGTTAGGCTACGAAGGCTTAATGATCAAGCCAGCACACTTAGGATACGACTGTAAACGAAGCCATGCTTGGTTAAAGATCAAACCTTTCATTGAAGTAACACTCACAGTGGTAGGCGTTGAAGAGGGTACAGGCAAAAATGCTGGTATGCTTGGTGCGTTTATTGTTGAAGGTAACGATGATGGTAAAAACTTCCATCTTAATGTTGGTAGTGGCTTAACTGATGACATGCGTAAAGATGTATGGGCAGTTAAGGATGCAGTCATTGGACAGTTAGTAGAGATTAGAGCTGATGCGGCAACGCAAAGCCAAGACGCTGATGATGTTTGGAGCCTAAGGTTCCCACGTTTTAAAACATTCAGAGGCTTTGCAGTAGGAGAGAAACTATAATGTTAGTAAAAACACCAAATTGGTACCCAGAATTTTTAGTTGAAGAAAAAAAATACTATGGCGGTATTCAAAAAGTATATAATTTTCCAAATGGCTATGGCGCAAGTGTTATTCAGCACAAAGGCAGTTATGGCTTTGAAAAAGGACAATGGGAATTAGCTGTTTTATTTATGGAAGAGCTTTGTTACTCATCACCAATTACAGATGATGTAATAGGATATCTTAATGAACCTCAAGTTGATAATTTGTTAGAACAAATTAAACAAATAGACTAAATATTATTTATGAGTCAATATACTGATAAAATAAATCAAATAGCAAAGGACTTTGCTGAAATTGAGGAGTTTGAGAAACTTAGTGCATTAGAAGGCCGAGACGGAATGTTGATCATGCATTATAATCATGGCGGCAAGAAGATTGAATATAATAGAGACAGCGAGTATGAAGGAACAACAGGTATCGAAGGTGAGGTAAAAATTATTCCTCCAGTTAGTGATAGATATAAAGACTTGTTCGATAAGTATAATAAAGAAAACAAGACAGTAGCAGAATGGCTTGCAGAAAGATGGAAGAAGTTTAAAGGAATTTAGATAACGGTTGACAAAATACAAAAAATATATATAATAAATTATAGTGAAAAAAGAAACAAAAAAACAAGAAGTAATTCAACAAGTTGATGTACAGGAAATATGTAAGAAACATAATATAGGAAGATATGATCTTATATTGTATTCAACAGTTGTTGCCAGAGAATTAGAATTAACACCGCATGAATCATTAAAAAAGATTTTAGCAAGTGACAATTTAGAAGAATTAATGTCCCAGGCCAGAACTGCACAGTTCTCCAAGGACTTAAAAGGTTTGTGAGGAACACGAATGGTATTTCGTAAATTGGGTTTGGAATTTAAGCAAAAAAGTGTAGCCACGTACTGCTCCATGTCAAAGTCCCTAAGTGTACCGTTCCTCATAATCTGTTTGAATGCTCCGTTCGTCTAATGGTTAGGACACTGGGTTTTCATCTCAGCAATAGGAGTTCGATCCTCCTACGGAGTACCAACAGTATAGTCTGATTTTTGCGTATAGACGCACGTTTTGTACAGACTTTAAACAACAATAAACAAATGGCAAGGTCAACAGCTCTTGGACCTTTCAAAACTAAATAGAGCATTGTGTAGAGTGAGGGTAGTGGGCATAATGATATGCCCAATTACTTTTTAGGAGAATATGTGATAATTGTTGATATTAAAGGACAGATTACTGAAAAGAAACGCATAATAGAATATTGCGAAAATGCATTAGCATACTTTTTAACTGATCTTAGTAAGCAAATAGAAATAAATTTAACTGTGTCAAAAGAGTTAGATGGACAATCATTTGGTTACTGTTCTGGAGATGAAACAAGTGTCGAAATAGAACTTGCTAAAGTATCAGATGGTTATAAACTGTCACTCAACGAGATGATGCTCAACTTAGCACATGAATTAATTCATGCAAAACAATTTATTAAAGGAGATTTAGCATCCTCCGGAAAAATTTGGAGGCATGCAGATTATTCAAACGTGCCGTATTCTATAAGACCTTGGGAGAAACAAGCATACATGTTTGAAGATATAATTTATAACTTATTTTGGAAAAATGGCAAAATCAACAACAAGAAAAAACAACAAATCATTAATTAATGGTAACGGCAGAAAGTGTACATCAACTGGTAGTGGCGGTAGAGGACGTAAAGTAAAAATTGCTATGTCTACTATGAACAAAGGTAAAAAACGTGCAATGGCTGTTAATAGAGGACAAGGCAAGTAAATAAATACTACTATGGATACACTCTCATTAGTAACACCTAAGCACCCGGCGTTAAGTACACCGGCTAATATTGACCCTTTTACAACCGATATTGATTGGGTTGAAAGAGAAGATGCAATGTTACAACTTATGGTTGATAAATTTGGTATAGGATTAGCATCACCGCAAATTGGCGAATCACATAATATGTTTGTTATGCAACATAGTGTATTTGGTGAGATAGGTGTATATAATCCAGAAATACTTAGTTACAGTGAAGAAAAAATATCTATGGAAGAAGGATGTTTAACATTCCCATTGTTATTTTTAAATATAACTCGTCCTGCTACAGTTGATGTTAGATATTATAAAAATGATGGTATAATTATTGAAGATACCTTTCATGGAATGGATGCAAGATGTTTCCAGCATGAGTATGAACATTTACAAGGTGCTATATATTTAGACCATGCAAGTGAACTAAAATTACGCAGAGCTTTTGATAAACGAGAAAAACTCTTTAAAAAATTAGAGAGATCATTTAAGTAATGTTTACTTACCCTTTTTGGGTTAATGACTTTGACAGGGTTAAAGATCACAAACTAACTCATCCTCTTGTAGCAAAGATTTTTGAACAACCTGTAGCATTTTGGTATGGTGCTAAACGCGGCAAAAAAGCATTAAAAAATTTAGACAAAAGTCTACAACGTTTCCTCAACAGAGCCTCACCTAACTTACCATATTTTGTTATATACAATTTACCTAATAGAGATGTAGGGCAATACAGTAAAGGCGGTGCCTTGAGTGCAATGGATTACATATCTTTTCTAAATAGTTTTTCAGACGGTATCAAAGGCTACCAGCCAATTATTATATTTGAGCCAGATGCACTCCCCCATACAACATCAATGGATTCTAATGATGCAGAGTTTAGACTAAACTTAATGCGTGAATCACTAAAAATGCTTACAGAAAATACAGATGCATACATTTATGTAGATGTAGGCCACAGCAATTGGTTAGAGCCTAAACAAGCAGGCGAGCTACTTAATTCTGTTAGTAATGAAGCAGTTAGAGGCTTTGCTGTTAATGTAAGCAACTACAGAAGCACACAGGAGTGCTTAGAGTGGAGTGCTAAGGTATGTGAATATAGACCTAATGATTACTTTGTTATTGATACAAGCAGAAATGGTAATGGACCACATGGCAACGAATGGTGTAATCCACCCGGAAGAGCATTAGGAACTGCACCTACAACAGATACAGGTGTCGAGGAATGTGACGCATTCTTGTGGGTTAAAATACCAGGCGAGTCAGACGGAACAGGCAATGGCGGACCCAGAGCAGGAAAGTTTTGGGGAGCAATGGGCGAAGAGTTAGTAACTAATACTAACTAACGCCTGAAGGATCTTCGTTATTAGCAACGTCAGGACTTACAGCAATATCATCTGAATTATTGTTAAGTTCTGCATCTAAATAGTCTTTAGCACCTTGAATATAATCCTTTGCTTTAACTATTTTTGCTTGCCACCAATGTGGGAAGTCAGCATCTTCAGGAAGTTGTTTTAACATTTTATGAAGGTCTACAGCACTTTTACCTATGTGATATAAGTCTGCTGAAAGCATTCCTTTTTCATCATCTTTGTGCCCTACTTCAGTTTCAGTTTCGTTAACTATGCCTGCTAATTGTTGTAGTCTTTGTATCTCATTCATATTAGTATTTATCAACTATCGTCTCTAAAATATTAACAAGTTTTTTAAATTCGTTTTGTTCAAAGAATACTTCCTGGTTATGTCGTAGTCTGTTTAAACTCTCTTCAGAATTAATAATCTCTTCCAATTGTAACAACGATAGACTCATTATTTCGTCAATTAATTTAAAGTAAGATTCAAAGCAACCAATATAGCCTGTATTATCCATAGGTGTATTAAATAAACTTTCAAAACTTCTATAACCTAATTGCTGTATGTATGCACTTTGTCTTGGAATACCTGGTGAAAGGTAAGGCAAGCCATGATAGAAATTTTTATATGTTTTTTCAGTTAAAAATACACGATCAAATATTTCAACTTTGTTTAACTTTATTCCATTCATATCAACAAATGCATGAGTCTCATGTGTTAAGTTAATACCTGTTGTTGATACTTCAGCATTAAAATTCCATTCGCCTACAAAATCAATATCATCAGGATAGTAAGGACTTGATACTTCAGTAAGCCATTGTTGATCGGATATGCCAGGATTAATCAAGTTAAATCTTTTTGCCCACGATAAATCCATTTCGTTAAATGGAGATGCTCCTAAGTTATGAAAACTATATATGCTTCCTTCAATATAATTCTTTTTAACCATAAATGCATGGAATACTTTTCTAATAAATCTTGCATTCTTTGTTAAGGAAGTAAAGTATCTATCTATTTTTCTTGGTTTAATTTCAGGACGTTCTAAGAATTCAAATTCTAAATCATAGTTTGCTAAATGATTATAGTATGCTGTTTCAAATGTATTGATACTGAATGTTGTAAATGGTATTTTATAGTCGTTTACAAATAATGACGTTGCAGTTTGTCCTGCAAGTATATTAATATCATCATGCTCCACACCGTTATTTACAAGATAGTCTACACAATGGTAGTAAGGTTCCATTACAAATTCTTCTAATGATGTGTCAACAACAATTTTATTACCTTTGCATTTTTTATAATTACTAATAACATCATCTAATATGTTATCGTCTATATTATCACGCACATCTACGTGAACAAATATAATGCATTGTCTTGATGCGTCTGTTGTTATCGAATATGCGGGATTTCGATTAGATGAATATATCAGGGAATATAGTGGGGTTTTTGTGTAAGCATATTCGCATGAGGAATAAAACTTATTAAAAATGTTAATCATAATTGTGTGTCACACCTTAAGTGTTATTTTATGTTAACTATTTATTAAAAAGATTAGATGCCAGCAAGTTTTTTAAGTTGTAAAATAGCATTATCTAAAATTGCTTCATCAACTTCTTCTTTGTCTTCGTCTTTGTCTTCGTCGACTTCTTTGTCTTCGTCTTTGTCAGCGTCAGCTTTCTTGCCGTTCTTCTTATCTTGGTATGCTTGTAGCCCTGCAGGTAATTTACCTTCTTCTACTTCTTCTTGTTCTACGCCTTCTGAACAACCACATGATGCACATGCTTTTAATACATGTTTTTCTTTACCACATTTTGGACATGCACCTTCTTCAAGAGATTCTTCTGAAGATAAATCAATGCCTTCAAAGTCAAATGCTTTTACAGGTGGCTCGCCTTTATATTCTGGTGAATCATCGCCAGCAACAAGTGTCATATTTTTAATTGCTTGACCAGTAAGAGTAATAACAAATTGTCGATCATCGCTGTCCAGGCCTTGGATTCCTGTTTCTCTCATACCGTCAATTATTGATGTAAGTTTTGTACCAACTGCCGCACTATTTTCATCTTTAGGATCAAGTCTTTCGTTGATTTCCATTAGTAAGGCTTCAGGTGATTTTAATAATGCTTTTAAGAATTCTTCTTTCTTAACTTCAGGATCGTTTACGTCAACGCCTTCAGGAAATCTATTAGCAATACTCATTTTAGATGAACTCTTTCCAGCATCTAAAAAGATAACAGTTTTTGGATCTTCTGTAGTTTCAAATTCAACCGCAGGTGCTTCAGCCATTGGCTCCATTCCTGCTAATTGTCTCATTTTATTAATGTCTTCACTCATGGTCGATCCCTTTATTTTATTATACAGTAGATTAAATAATTGATCACTGTAAATACTAAATTGTTTGTTTACTATTTCTTTAGCAGACTCTTCATCTGGAGAATTTGCTATAGCATTTCTAAATGCACTTGCACTTGCTATTTCGTTCTCGGAACTAATATTAGGTGCAATATAAATATAACCTCTCTTGCTCATAGGCATTGGATTATTGTTATAACTATTTATCATTTGATAGTAATATGGCTCACCATTTTTTTTCATATCGATGCCTGTTTTAGGGTCGAGATTCTTTGGTGAAAAGCGTTCTTCGTAGTCTTTTTCGCCTACAGCAAATATAACACTTACTTCATCTTGGTCAAATTGTGTATAAGATGCATTAACATACGGTACTTTTGCTGGTAATACCTTGCTTGGATCTATACCATGTGCCTGTGCTATTATTTGTTTTTCATTAAAGTTAAACGGTGACTTCCCTGGCTCTACTTTATCTGATGTTCCAATGTATATTTCTGCATTTGGAAATGTTGTTTGTAGTTGTTTATATACTTCTGCGTGGTGCGAAAGCATCGGCTGGAATCTACCTGGATATATAACTATTGTTTTCATAACACTATTTATCACTAAGTAACCCAAATACTAATCTCACCTATTTCTACTTCTTGTGGCTGATCCATGCACCATTTAATTGTTTCTGCTATTTTGGTTGCTGATAGCATTGGTGCAGTCTTTCCCTTAGTCATTTCAGTATCTACATAGCCAGGATTAATAGTTATTACTCTACATTTTTTCTTTGAGTAAAACAATGCACTTTCAACCACATCGTGCAACGCTCTTTTTTCTCGAGTATAGTCTGGACTATTTGTTCCGCCTACTGGGTAATACTTTGTTCTACTACCTACATTAATAATAGTTTTAGTAGAATCGTTTTGCCATGCGTTAAACATTTCTTGAAACATTTTAATTTGTGAATGGTAGTTGAATGCATTGTTTATAAACACGTCACAATCCTTTGATGCTCTTACAATAGAAGTAATACTTTTATCAATATCAAATCCATTACTTCTACTAAAGCCTATGCATTCGTGATCAAATAGATCAACACATGCCTTCCCAATACCTTTAGTGTGCCCCGTTATTGCTATTTTCATATCTTACTCCTACTATGTGATACCTATCTGTGTTACCGTAGTTTACTGCGGTATGATATCCTGTGGTGTTTACTTCGTATGCGTATCCTGTTTCGAGGTGATAGTGTTTTACTAAGTTTGATATACTGTGTTGCGGATAATCATCGTAAAAACAAAGATAGCAATCTTTATTGGTAACTACAGGAATGTGTACTCTTAAGTTTGATTGATTAGAAAGTCCGTCTACGTGAACACTATAAGTTTGCTTGCCTTTAATTTTTAGCAAACGCCATCTATAAAATTTAGAAAATTGTTTAATGTATTTTTCTATTAATGTATTCTTGATGCCTGTATTAATTTCTGCAAAGTATCGTTCAGGGTGAGGTAAGTCTACTATTTTACCAGTACTAACGTTCCAATCATTGTTACCGTCAATGCTTGTTAAACTAATTTGATCTTGTTCTTGCAAGTCAAACTCAGAAATTAATTGATAAACTTCTTTTTCTAATTGATTGTGATCAATTTCTGAATCGACTATGTGTACAAATGGTTCATCCATGCGTATACTTATGTAATATCAACGTTATATAATTGCTTATATGGCTGTTCATTTCCTAATATAATGTTTTCAGAATATTGTGTTACTCCAGGAAATTCAAACTGGCAGTCAATTAGTTGCTCCATATACTTTGTATATCTTTCTTCATAAAAGTTGTATTGTTTACGAGTAAGAGAAATATTTATTGCTTCATCTCGCATAACACCGCCAAACCAATTACTTGTATGCTCTGCACAAAGTAAACTTTTAATCTGTGCTTCTTTATTTTTACGATATAGATATATTATTTTATCTGCTGATAATAACAACTCACGCAATTGCTGTTCCTTGTTAACCCAGTCAGGTGACTCTAACCAATAGCATAACTTTAAGTTAAACACGCCGCTGTCTTTGTTTATATAACCGTTAACAAGGTTATTTAACAGCCGTAATGATTTTTTCTTGTGTAAAATATCAGTTAGTTGCTCTTTGTAGTTTATAATATCATGCTGGATTGCAAGTTGATTAGTATACCAATTGCTCATAGTACGGGGTGAAGTAATAACAATAACTTTCATTACTATATTTACTGAAGTAGAACTAAAACTTTAAAATTTTTAGGCTTTGTTTTTAGGGTAACTTGGATTAGTTCTTTTCATCTGGTTACGTCTTCGTCTTAGTAAGTCTTTGCCTAATTTGGTATTAACTGCGGCTTCTTCGCCATCAAGTGATTTAAACTTTTTATTTGATTTATCAAACTGAAAATCTTTACCTCTGGTATCAGTAACTGCATCTGATGTTCCTTGGTTTTTGTACACACGCTCTTTAAGTTTAATATCGTAAATAGTCATTGCAACCTTGTGTAGCATGTCAGCAACATCTGGATCTTGACTTTCAAGTTCTGCGTATAGTTCAACGGCTGACATCTCTGACCAACGATTTTCGTCACCTAATGCTTTGGCAAGCATTTTAGCAACATGAGCCTCGTTTGAATCGTTATCAAATTCTACTGGAGCACTTTCTTCTGTTGCCTCATCTTTACTATTAAATAATTCAGGTGCTTTTGGATCTTGGTCCATTGATCCTTCTTTGCCACCATAAAATGCTATTGTGCCATCTGGTAATTCTTCACCATCTTGCATTGTTGCTTCTCCGTCGTCAAATTTCAAACAACCAACAGTATCATTATAGTCCATATTGTGTTTATCACATAACATTTTACATTCTTCATCTGATGCCATTTGAGCCATCATATCTGATTCTAATTCACCATCGTAATCTTCAGTGCCTAATTGTTCTCCGTTTGGTCCAACATAAGTAACGTAATTTGCATAAACACCATCTTTATCCATACCTACTTCACGGACTTCAAGTCCAGCTCTTTTTCTTAAATCGTTTAATTCTTCTGTTTGTGGATCTGCATTTTCTAAAATCATATCAATAATTCCGCTTATAACTGTTTCTTTTTCATCATTAGTAAAATATTCATCTGGTAATGAATTAATTACTTGTTGTGCTCTTGGATCGCCTTGTATTGGTTCTCTATTATCAAACTGTCCCATCTGAGGGTCGTAATACATTGTGAATTCGCCACCCTCGTATGTAAACTTACCATACATTGAATATTCTCTATTTGCTTCAGCCCATGTATAAATATTGCCTTTAGCTGTTTCTACTTTTTCGCCTTCATCATACAAACCTTCTGTTGCTTCTTCTTTAGGATGAACACCTTTGTAATCACAATGCTCACAACCTTTGCCTTTACATTGCTTACAAGTAATAGCATCGCCTCTATGTATATCGGCCGCATCATAGTCCGGACCTTCTTTAACTGATTCCATTGATTCTACCTCTGGTTTGTAGTTGCTTAAAAAGTCTGCTACATAACTGCCTGCTTCTCTTTTATTTAATTCTGGGTACATCTGTTTAAGTATGCTACCTAATGCAAATGCATTGTATCTTCCACTCTGTACATATTCCTTATGTAACATTGGAAGTAATTTCATAATTTGTTCTTTGCTTGGTGCTGGTTGTTTAGGTTCTTTAGGCTCATTACGTTTTAATTCATCTGCCCAAGTATTGTCTCTGATTTCTCCTTCATCACAATCATAGTTATACATGCCACTACACTCGTCATTCTCTTCACCATCTTCGTTTTCGTAGTCACCATCCATGTAACCATTGCCACCACATTCAGGACATACACCATCTTTGATTGTGTCGTGTAAGTGTTCTGGGTAGCCATCTAATGCCGCTTCTAAATCATCTTCCCAAGTTGGACCTAAGTCTACGTCATCTTGTTGACTGGCTTTTAGTTTTTTCTTAACTAAATCTCCTAACTTGTCTCCAGCCATGCCACCAGCAACTCCGCCTGCTAATGAGCCACCTGGTCCACCAACTGATCCAGCAACACTACCTGCTAATGAACCTGCTACATTCCCTACTAAACCTTCGGCTGTATCTTTCCAATCATCATTGGATTTCATTTTCTTTTTATAATCTTTTAATGATTTAGATGCTGATTTCTTAACTCTTTTTTTCTCATCATCTTTTTTAGCAATTCTGTCTGCTAAGTCTTTTTCTGTGCTTTTACTGTAAGGAACAGACACTTCATTTACTTCTTTTGCTAAAGCCTTATACTTTTCTTTGTGAGGCTGATCTTTACCTCTGTGGTATTCAGGAAGTTTATCATAGTCATGCCCGTCTGCTTTTGCTAATTCTTTTGCTTTGGTTAACTGATAGTAACTGTCGAGGCCACCTTTAACATGTTCAACTGTTACGTTGCTGTTATTTGATTCATTGAATAAGTTTGATAGTTTCATACAACTATTTATCATCCTAACGGTTTTAAACTTCTTTATTTACCCAGACAATCTCGACATTACGCCTAACAAGTTCGTTACGAGCTTTTTGTTTGACTTTATTTTTTTGACCGTCGTTAATGTATTTGATTAACTCTTCTTTTGATATTTGCTTGATATATGAATGAGATGTCACTTTACCTTTGCCTTTAACAAAAGTAGTTTGACTTGGTTTGAATTTTACTGGCATGTGTGTCTCCGAATTTAATTAAAACACTACTTATCAGATTTTAATAAAATTAGTTCGTTAACATACTGTTGTAAGGGAAACGTTTAAAGCCATCTACATATTTATAAATGGCTTAAACAAAGATTGGGTGTTACTGATTAGTCTTCTTTTTGTAATAAAGTCCAGATACCGTAACCTAAACCTACCCATGCGGCAATTTTAACTAAACCACCAAATAAAATAACTGAACCACAGACAGCAATTAATACTCCGCCGTCTAATGATGTTCTTTCTTTAAATCTTGCTTTTATAAAATCTAACATAAAATTCTCCTATTTCTTTTTAAGTTTTGCAACTTCTTTTTCAAGTTTAACAATTCTCTCTCCGAGTAATGGATATTGTGCTAACCATTTCTCTTCTCTGGAAAGAATTTCTAAGTCGTATCTGTGTGCTACCCATCCCATTAATCTATCAACGTGTTTTTGAAACCAAACACCTACTTTAGTATTCTTAAACCATGCATAGAAACTACTGCCTATTACACTTGATAAAATTGCTTTGAGTGAAAGTATGAAAAGCCAATGCATTGTATAACTCCTTTATTTAATATCTGCTGGAGTAACTGAAGGTCTGTGTTTTTGGTTTACTTTACGCATTGCTTTTTCTTGACCGTATTCACGTTGCAATGCAGGCATGTTTTTTTCTAACTGTCCTAATGTTAATGTAGGATATTTAGCAATTGCCCATTTAAATAGATTTGGTATTTCGAAGCCACCTTTTGATGGGTCGTATTCCTCACCTACAAGTTTGCCTTGCATTGGATGTGGACTCTCATGACCCATATTAGGTTTAATTAGTTTAGGTTTAGCATCAGTGGCTTTAACTTGCTTTGATCGTCCAGTCCCTAAAACTTCAACGATAATCATTATACAATAACGCCGTTATACCACAGTCTTACTTTGGCTGTTCCGGCTACTGCACCACCTTGTGTAACTATTGCATTAAGTACTGTGGCTGATGTATATTTGTGATTGCTATCATCAGCATATTGTGATGTATCTGGAGTAAAACCAGTAAACAATCTATCAACATCGCCACTGTCTCCGACTTGGATATTAGTAGTATCGTTATAACTTGTCCAATTTGTGCTTTTTTCAACAACTGTTCTCTGGATTGTAACGTTGCCTGATGTTGTGCCAAGTGATGCTGTACCACTGTTATATGAAACTGTTACTTCTTTGTAACTTATTTTTGTTCCACTAATCTCATCTAACTGTGATTTTGTAACACCGTGCGTTGCACTTGTTCCGTCTGCTATAGCAACATTTTCTAATGAGCCACCAGTGTCTTTCATACTAATAACTGAACTGGAAGTAGCATCAATTACTGCTCCTTGCCTACCAAGTTCGACAGTAGTACTTGCACCTGCTATACCATAGTTTTTTACTGAATCTACCATTTTAGTTCCCTTTTATTAAGCAATGTTACCTAAGTCGCTATTGCTGTTTTGTGCTGAGTTAATTGAACCGTAATCTGTAACAGATACGCTATCACTTGCTAACACAATACTAACTGTAGCAACACCGGCACTTGCGGCACCGTTTGTTACATCAACTGTTAATACGCCTTCTGCTGAGTACTCATATTGGTACTGTGAATGATACTGTCCGCCTATAGAAACGTCCATATCACCTGCTCTAATAAATCTACTACCATTTGCAGTATCACCTACTTCGATATAATCCGCTGTACTGGAACCACTTGCCCATGCTGTTGGGACGTCAACTGTTACTGAAAGTATTCTACTACCTGCGGCAATTGTTGCTACATTTGATGAACCTGAGTTATATGCTAAGTCAACAGTAACGTGCTGTACTAAGTCGTCTGCTGTAGCATCTAACTGTGCTTTTGTAACCGCTTGGGTTGATGCAGTTGCATCTGCGATTGCGATTTTTTGTAACACATCACCAGATGTGTAAAAACCGATTGCAGATGAGTTACCACTAATGTATGAACCTTGTTTACCGAGTTCTAAACTTGTGCTAACACCTGCTAAGTTATATTTTTTAACTGTTGCCATGTAAATCTCCAGAGACTTTAATAATTTTATACACATGTATTTATCAAAAGTGGTTGACTTAGTAATAATAAGTGTTATAATTATATATTACTAAGGAGCATTTATGTGGAACTACAGGGTAATACAACACACTGATAATACTGCTAATAGTATTTATTATCAAATACACGAAGTTTACTACAATAGTGACGAAAATCCAACGTCAATGACAGTTAACGGTGTGTCACCATTTGGCGAATCTACAGAAGAGTTATCTCATAGTATGATTCATATGATGGGTGCATTGACAAAACCTGTATTAGATGTTAAAATATTCGATACAATTGAACGAACTGAAGACACTAAACTTGCAGTAGAGCAAATATCGAAAATAGGACACAAAGATGTTTAACAATAACGTTAAAAGAATAGGATTTTGTTGTAAATACTTAGACGAGGATCAAACACAGAAACCTAAAGTATTAAAAGAAATACAACAAAACTACACAGAAAGACAGACCACAGTAGCATGGTGTAATAGACAAGACAAAGCCGTTGCCGAAGAACGCTTACTTGATATTGTAAAACACAACATGCAAAGTGCATACAACCTTGTGGACTATGCAGGCAAGTTGCCGGAAGGCAGGAGAATGGTTAGGTTAGGTAGTAATCAGATACCGATGGCTACACAACCCGACTGGCGTTATGTATTCGAAGATAAAACAGTTCTTAGAGAGCTTGAACGTGGATTCAGAAGAGTTGGTGATCATGCTCGTGAGCGTGACGTTAAGCTCAGTTTTCATCCTGGTCAGTTTTGTGTCCTTGCTTCTGATCGTCCTGACGTAGTAGAACGCAGTATAGATGAATTCGAGTATCATGCAAACATGGCACGTTGGATGGGCTATGGCGAAGAGTTCCAGGACTTTAAAATTAATGTGCATATCTCAGGTAGAAAAGGATACCAAGGCATTATAGATATATTGCCTAAGTTATCACAAGTTGCAAGAAATTGTATTACAATTGAGAACGATGAGATGTGTCACGGGCTCGATGCATCATTAGAGTTAGAAAAACATGTAGCCCTGGTGTTAGATATACATCACCATTGGATTAGAAATGAAGAATACATACAAGCCAATGATGACCGTGTTAAAAGGGTTATTGATAGTTGGCGCGGTGTTAGGCCTACTCTACATTATAGTTACAGCAGAGATCATGCGTTACAAATGTCTACAACAGACAGCGAGTTGTCTCGTCATACAGACTTACATGACATATCCACGTTATTAGAAACAGGTGCTAAGAAACAAAAACTTAGAGCACATTCTGACTACTATCCTAACAGCAAAGTTAACGACTGGGCACTGAGCTTCTGGGAAGACTTTGACATACAATGCGAGGCTAAGGCTAAAAACTTAGCAAGTGAAGTACTTTACAACAGAGGTATGGAATTATATGGATAAGATTTGTTTTATAGGAGATAGTTTCCTTGCTGATGTAAATGAACCATGGACTTGGCCAATGATGTTAGCAAAAGATATAGGACACACGCCTATTAACTTTGCTATTGTTGGCGCAAGTAATTTTAATATTTGGCACCAATTAGATTATGCAACAGATAATTATAACTTTGATAAAATAGTTGTATGCTTAACAGCACCTAACAGAATAGAATCAGTTAGCACACCAGCACCAGAGCATTTGGATTACACTAACTTTAAGTCAGGTGAAATAACTTCCTGGGCACTACATGAAAGAATAATGCAAAACGAATTGTCTATTGAAACTGCTGATTTATTATTTGATCATCAAGTTGCTGTGTCTAAAGATAAAATTATTGCCAAGTCAATCATACATGAGTTATCGTGGAACGATGCATGTGTATTTAATAACTTGTTCGAAGAGTTTAGCACAAACTGTGTCATAAACGGCGGCCCAAGAGAGTTTAGTGATGTTGTAACTGGCGAGTTAAATGAACCAGTATCAGGTCATCTATATAGATCCGCACATACTTATTTTTACAACAAATATAAAGACCAGATCTTATCAAAGATAATGTCATAGCGGAGTAAATAGCAGTATGAAAGTTCTTATAATAGGCGGCTGTGGATATACTGGCTCAGCAATTGGCAAATACCTTGCTCCAAAACATGAAATAACAAACGTAGACTTAGAGTGGTTTGGCAACTATTCTGAACACACTAATATTAATATTGATTATAATAATTTAACGCCTGCATTTTTAGACAAGTACAATGTTGTTATACTAACAGCAGGCCACAGTAGTGTTAAGATGTGCGACACAGACTTGCAAAGCAGTTTTAATAACAATGTAAGAAACTTTGTTAACCTAACAAGCAAACTAACAACACAAAAATTTATATATGCCAGTAGTGCAAGTGTGTACGGCAACACATCTGAGACAGAGATAGCAGAGGACAATGTAAACTTTAGTCCTATAAACTATTACGACATGACCAAGTTACACATAGACCACATTGCACAACTAAGTAACCTGGACTATTATGGATTAAGATTTGGCACAGTAAACGGACCAGCACCCAGCATCAGAACAGACGTAATGATTAATGCTATGGTAAACACAGCCATGCAGAAAGGTGAGATACACGTTTTTAATAAAGACACTCGCAGAAGTATTTTAGGTATAAACGATTTATGCAGAGCTATAGATACTATTATAGATGATAACAAAAAAGCAAACCGAGGTGTGTACAATACTGCAAGTTTTACTAACACAGCAGGAGACATAGCAACAGCAGTAGGCAAACATGCAAACGTTCCTGTTATAGACAAAGATCCCCCAAGTGTTATATTCAACGAGAAACTACAAAGCAAAACATACGACTTTGGAATTAGTACTGCTAAGTTTGAGAACACATTTAATTTTAGATTTACAGATACATTAGACAGTATCACACAGGAAATGGTAACACAATATGCTGAATGCA
>Ga0114994_10001684_pt1 | contig 15981 bp, 11 predicted proteins | sample ArcticOcean_MG_C_9_FD_87043 | JGI IMG/M metagenome (GOLD analysis project Ga0114994, IMG submission 87043) | Marine microbial communities from western Arctic Ocean - ArcticOcean_MG_CB2_152 | ecosystem: Environmental > Aquatic > Marine > Oceanic | place: Arctic Ocean: Canada Basin | collected...
ACTTTTATGAATATTTAAATAAATCTTGTGTTATTGGAATATATATATGAAATAGAATAGTGTTACCATCAAAACGCTTCACTGCGTTCATCGTTTGGATGATGACACTATTCTATTCAATATAATCTATTAAGTCACGCTTATATAATAATTGGGGACGAGCATAGCGTTGCTATGTCGCAAAGCAGCAAAGTTGATAGTTGACAGGGTCAAGATTTCACACAATCTGAATGCAACTATAACGGAATCTGGTAAACACTGTGTCCAATGAAATAGATGTATATAATCCAAAATTCTCGAGGCCTCGTGCTGGCATTCACAGAAGCGGAGCGGCTCCTCGAGAAGCGAAGCGGCATCGACGCGCCATCGCCGTTCCATCGGGTATTTAATTTCTAATACTAGCCACCGTGGCATGTATGTTCAATTTACGTCATGCGGGCACGAGCCGCGCCGGCGCCGGCTCGGCGACGGCTGCCCGGCCGCCCTCGTCGGGCTCGATCTTCCGCACGAACCAGCACGCCTCGTTGCCGTCGATGGCGCGGCTCTTGTCGAAGCGCGTATCGAAGTCGATGGTTGGCGGCGGGGGGTCAGACTGCCGCGTGCAGTGGAAGAGGAAAGCGCGCGTCTTCGAGCCGGCACTGCACCGGACCCGACACCGCCACTGCGGCAGGTGGACTCCATCGTACTCGCTTATAGCGAGCGACGACGAGATCTCATACCTGTTGTGGCCGAGGAGTCCCGGACACGACTCGCGCAGCGCCGTTTCTAGTTTCTCGAGCACGACCTGGCGCTTGACCTGGAAGTGCCTCGCGTCGCTTCTCGCGGCCTCTTCGATGGCTAGTCGTCGCGCTCGCGAGAACAGCTCAAAAGTCCTCGCTACGTCGTTTTGTCGTAACGCGTCCAATTGTGCGACGACGACGTCGACCGGTGGCGTCGCGCGCGACGGGAATTGGACTGCTTTCGTTGTGGTCGTGACGGACAGCGCGATGGCTGTCCCGCTGAACATCATTAGTGGCCAGAGCATGGTTTTGTAGAGCATCATTTTTGTGCTTGGCCCCAGCACGCGATGTGTTTGCAACTGTTTGCAGCTGTAAAAGCTGTTTACAGCGGGCCACGCAGACCAGATCTGTCAGACGAGAGCCAGTGCGGCCGCCGAGGGCAGAGAGCCAAAAAGCAAATTCCACCTGCCAAGCACAGATGCCGAAGGACAAGGAGCGGACGTCTCCTGCGTTCAGGACTCCTCGCGAATACGCCTGTTGGGGTTCGGGATTAAGTGACGACATGAGATTTTAGACGGGTTTTAGAGGGTCGCGCACGATCGACCGGCAGAGCCCACGCGCGCACGCACATTCGTGAATAAGGCACGCACAGTACGCTTCCGACGCGACGCACACGCCGCGTCTGCCGCATCAGCCGCGGCACCCGCCGTATAGACCGATCCACCTACTCAGCCGCTGCCATGGCCGACGTCGAGGACCTGCGCAGCGCCTCCGGGGACGAGGAGTCCGAGGACGAGGAGGAGTACGCCTACGAGAGCGAAGCCAGCACGGACCCCGTGGCGGACGCGGGCGACCAGCTGGACCTCGACGTGGCGCGGTGCCGCGCGCGCTTCGGCGGGAGCGCGGAGCGGTCGACAACCCAGGGGTCCCGGGCGCTGATCGTGACCCTAATAATCGATCCCACGAGGTCGCAGGCCTCGTCCGAGACGCGGCAGGCCTGGGGGCTGACTTCACCGCTCAGCGCCAAGCTCGTGTTCTCCGGCGGCGCGGCCCAGTACGCGACGGGCTACTGCGACCAGGGCATCGCCGTCACGGCGCCGGAGGGTTGCATCGTCGGAAGACAAGTGGAGCGCTTCTTGGAGGCCTTCTGGCGCTCGCCCGTCCACACGGTCACGAGGCAGCGGGACCCGGATGGTTTGCTCTGCGCCACGTTGACCTACGCGCACGAGCGACTAGGCTCCCTCGCGGACGTGTGCGCCATTTGTGATGCTCCTTTAGCGTTCGGCGAGGCGTCCATATTGCCGTCCGTCTGCGGCCGGCCCCTCTGCGCCTACCAGCTGGAGACCTTCGGCAAGATGCTCGTCGGTGCCACGTGTATAGCGGCGCGGGCGGACGTCTTAGATTTGTTGGTGGCCACGACGCGCCTCGCGGCCCGGTCTTCAAGGGCTCAGGACATCCTGCTCCCGCCCTGCGTCCTCGACGGCGCGGCCGTGGACCCGGCCGCGGCCGCGCGGATCCTGAACAACTTCCCCTCCTTCGAGCGGGTGCACGAGATCGCGCGGAAGGAGGGCCAGGGCGCCGCCGGCTTCGCGGCGGTGGAGGGCGCGTTGCTGAAGGTCGACCCGCGGGCCCCGGCGTGCCTGCGGTGGATCATGACGTCGAACAAGGCGCACCTCGTGGCCCTGCCGCCGGGCATGCGCCTCTTAGAAAGGATGGCGCCCGCGGAACACTGCCTGCAGTTCATCATGCTGAGCCAGCCGCCGGCGCAGCAGGCGCGCTTCGCCGCGCTGAAAGCAAGGCACGGCTCCAAGTTCGCCTGGCACGGCTCGCCCGCGGAGAACTGGCACGCTATTTTGCGGAGCGGCCTGCGCTCGGCCTCGGGCACGCGGCTCCAGCTGCACGGCGCGGCCCACGGCGCGGGCGTCTACGTGTCCACTTCTTTGTCGTACTCGATCCGTTACGCCATGTCGGCGGCGCGAAAACCGCGCGCGCCGCCGACGTTAATGGGGCCGCACGCAAAAATTTCGGCGCGGCCGACCGGGGCGCCGGAGGCGCCGACGCCGCCCACGGACCCGGCGTTCTTCGGGAGCCCCGACCTGCGGATCATCGCGCTGTGCGAGGTGGCCGAGGTGCCGGGCATCACCAAGAGCGCCAACATCTGGGTCGTGCCCGACGAGGACGCCGTGGCCACGCGCTTCCTCTTCGTGTATCGGGGCGAGAGTCCGATCGGCCGGACCGCCTTAGGGCTTGGGGAGAACACGCTGGCGCCCGAATTTGATAGGAAGGTGCGGACGCGCGTCGAGGCGCTGAAGAGCACGCGGCGGCCCGTGACGCCCGCGCCGCGGGCCGCGCCGGCGGAGCCGCCTCCACCGGAGCCGCTCCCGCCGCCCGCGAAGGCGCGGCGCACCGAGGGCCCGGGCGCGCCCCCAAAATGGCTCGGCAAGGCGGGCGTGCCGCGCATCATGAGCGAGTTCCAGTCGCTGCGCAAGTGGTCCGCGGCGCCGCGCGTGTACGACGTGGAGCTCGTCGGCGACCGCGCGGACACGTGGCGGTTTAGTGTGTCTGGGTTTGACAACGATTGTCCGGCGGGCCGCGATTTGAATAGCGACCTTGCGCAGCTCCAGGGCCACATCCGAATGGAGGTGGCGTTCCCGCCAGGATATCCGAACGAGCCCTTCTTCCTGCGGTGTGTTTCCCCGAGATTCTGCTGGTACACGGGTCACGTGACCGCGGGCGGCGCGATCTGCATCGAAGCTTTGACTACCTCAGGCTCGCCTGGCTCCTGGAACCCGAACCTGTGCGTCGAGAGCATCCTCCACACGGTGTTTGCGAACTTCCTGGACACGACGTCGGAGCTCATCCGCACGGCCACGGGGCCGGGCGGGCGGTCGGGCCCGCTGCGCGTCGATCTACAACGACGCTACAGCCACGACCCGCTCCAGGAGTACACCACTCACGAAGCGCGGTCGGCCTTCGACCGCATGCTCCGGCATCACTCCGTTAACGGCTGGTGATCCCTGTCCCCCCTCCCTGTACTGGTTAATGCGTGTCTCAAGTCTGCCGTATATTCTAAACTCTACAGCCTGATGCTAGCTGTGATAGGGAGCGAAAAAACAGCAAAAGAGCAATCTGTAAAACCCGTCAAAAGGTAATCGGTCGCACCTGCTGGACTTGGCCATCGCGCTGGGGTGCTACTTGTGTTGTGGTGACGCGCCACGGGCGGCGACGGCATCCTTGCGAACTTCACCTCGACGAGTGCTCTCAGTATAGTGAGTTGAATGCTCCCTTGTCTCTGGCACGAGAGTCTGGCGGGGTCTGCACTGTTTACGCATACCTACCGAAGAGACGCAGACCAGCAGGTGGCTTGCCGCTAGGCCATCTAGACCAGAACTGCTCGCACGTGACCATGCCGATGAAACCCCTGTACGCGGGGTTCATCATGGCCGCCGCGATCGTGGGCGCGATTCTCATATGTTACGGGTGCCGGCGGTGCTACCGTCCGCGTCTCTGCGTCAAAAGTCAAGCTGCTTCGACGTGAGCCTCCACGCCATCGATGCGGTCCGTATCATAGCGGCATAATCACACAGGTACCCGCGACTACGACGACGGCAAAGCGCGACGATATATTCCCGGCATCACGGACGAGGAAAATGCGCTGGTCAACGAGGAATACTACCACGACCGAACGAGCGGCCAGGAAGGCAAGGAGTTCTAGGGCTGGTGGTAAAAAAACAAATTGCAAAATCGATTCAGCTAGAGGTCTAAGCCCCGCTCCCCTAGGCACCCCAAACCAGAGGGCGACATCCGGAAGCCACAAAAGGAGCTAGTGCAGAATCGTTAAACTTAGTCCACGCGCTTCAGCAGCGCCTTCGCGAGCACCGCCGCGCAGAGCGACGGCAGGACCAGTGAAGGCGCCCGGAGCAGCTCCGCGACGAGCAGCGCCCCCGTGAGCGGCGTGCCAAAGAAGGCGCCCAGGCAGGCCGCCGCCGCGTAGCGCCCCACCGTCGGCGACACTGCCGCTCCACCCAGCGCGCCCAGGATCAGCGTCGGCGCGAACAAGCCGCCGACCAACGGCGAGCTCACGCAGGCGCCCGTCGCCGCCACCTTGGCCGCCGCGAGCGCGAGCACACGGTTCCGGGAGAGCAAGCCGGCCAGCGCCGCTTTGAACGGCGCCGAGTGCCAGAACAAAATCATGGGCGAGCCCACGGCCAGCGTGATGACACCCGTGATCAGCGCCGCGCGCCCCGCGTCCAGCGAGTCGCCCCACGAGGGCGCCCGCTTGAAGAGGCTCGCGCTCGCCCGCAGCGCTTTCGCCAAAACCGCCGCGATCGCCGAGGCGACGACCACATCCCGAGCGACCGCCTGGAGGGGTCCCGGGTCCAACATTCTCCAGTTCGCGGCCGCCGCGGCCAGGCCCTGAGAACCGCGACGCGTCGTCGTCGGCGCGCCGCCCAGCAACATTTTACTGACGGAGGACGCCACGGACGCGGCGATGACCGCGGCCGAGGCGGTTATAGTGTCGACGCTTTTGGCGCCGGGCTCGAGTGCAAAGGCCACCGCCGCCGTCGGACAATCGAACCCGGCGGCGACGCCCGCGGCGACGCCCGCCGCGGCCAGCGCGCTCGGTTTACCGCCCTGGGCCGCGGCCCACTGGCCCGTCGCGGCGCCCAGCTCCACGCAGGGGCCCTCCGGCCCGAGCGAAGCGCCGCTGCCCAAACTTAGCGCCGCCGCGGCGCTGCGCCTGGCCTGGTCCCGCTTCCTCAAAGGTGCTCGTTGGAGCGTGCCCTCCTTCAACTGGGCCACAGTCTTCCCGCCCTGGAGGATGCGGCCCACGAGTAAGGCGCCAACGAGCGGCGCTGCGACGAAGCGCGGGTCCCGCGCCCACACCTCGAACGCCATGCCCCGAAAAAACAAGTCGCCGTGGAGCGCGTCGACGCCCCGGCGGAAGCCCGCGATGACCGTGCCGCCCACGACGCCGACCTGTACGGAGCGGACCAGCGTCTCGGCGACGCCGGTGCCGGCCGCGTCGTTTGTGATTGGTTCGGCCAGCAGGTAGCGCACGCGCGGCGCGAGCAGCTTGGTGCGTGGAGGGGCGACGAGGGCGTATGCCGTGGTGAGGTGCCATAACACGGCGGCGGTGCGCATGAGCCGCATGCTCCTCCTTGCTATCAATAGTAACTGCGGTGGTGGTGGGCTGCGGAGGCGAACTATGTGGAGTCTTTAGAGCACTCGTATGGCCTTCGAAGAGTTCGGTGGTTCCTGGGCGCACCGATTGCCCCGACTGCAAGCTTGGCGTTTTGGGGCGGGTTTTATGCACGGGTTTTTCGCTCTCGTAACCGGGATATTTTTGGCAACGGCAGCAAAAGTACAAACGAGTCGCCGACACGATGAGCGTCGAGCTGAGCCAGTGCGTCGCGGACACGCCCGCCCAGGAGAAACTGCGCGACCTGCTGCTCAAGGAGGACCAGCACCACCTCTTCAAGGACTGGAAAGCCGCGGACGGCAAAGAGCAGCGCAAAGGGTTCTACGACCAGATTGCGACCTTGGATAACGCCTACCCCGGCGGTTTAAAAGCTTATTTAGCGTCGGCGCGGACCTTACTCGTGTCCTCGGCGAAGGGCGACAACCCCCTGGAGGGCTGGACGCCGTCGGTGCCGAGCGGCGCGTCCCTCGCCTTCGGCGGCGACGAGTGGTTGCAAAATGAAGACGTCGGTGCCAAGGAAGTGGCGAAGTGCGCCTTTGTGCTCGTAGCGGGCGGGCTAGGCGAGCGCCTGGGCTACTCGCGCATCAAGGTCGAGCTGCCCACGGAGACGGCCTCCGCCACAAAGTATCTGGAGTACTACGTCAAGAACCTGCTGGCCCTGGGGGCGGTGCACAACACGGTGCTGCCTTTGGCCATCATGGTGTCCGGGGACACGGAGGCCATGACTCTTCAATTATTGAAGGACCACAACAATTTCGGCGCCGCAAAGGGGCAGATCACCCTGATGAAGCAGGAAAAGGTCCCGGGGTTGCAGGACAACGACGCGCGCATCGCCGCGGACGGGCCGTACGCGGTCCAGGCCAAGCCCCACGGCCACGGCGACGTGCACGTCTTATTGCATGCGAACGGTCTAGTGAAGAAGTGGGCCTCCGAAGGTAGAAAATGGGTCTACTTCTTCCAGGACACGAACGCTCTGGGCTTTCGACCTTTACTTGCTACGTTAGGTGTCTCCAAACAGAGAAACCTCCATTGTAACTTTCTAACCGTGCCGCGACTCCCGGGCCAGGCCGTGGGCGGCGTGGCGAAGTTGACCCATGACGATGGCCGGGAGATGACGCTGAACGTGGAGTACAACCAGCTGGGGCCGCTCCTCAAGGCCACGGTCTGTAAGGAAGGCGACGTTGCCGGCGCGGACGGCATCCACAGCCCGTACCCGGGCAACATCAACCAGTTCGTCTTAGACTGCCAGAAGTACGCGGCCACGCTGGATCAAACAAAGGGCGTCATGGGCGAGTTCGTGAACCCCAAGTACAGCGACAGGAACAAGACGACCTTCAAGAAGCCCGCCCGGTTAGAATGCATGATGCAGGACTACCCCAAGGTCCTGGGGAAGGGCGAGAACGTCGGCTTCACGAGTGTCGACGCGTGGATTTCGTTCTCTCCCTGCAAGAACGCCACAGCCGACGCCGCGTCCAAGAGTCCGCCGGCCTGCGCCCTCTCGACCGAGGCCGACCAGTACGCGCACTGCGCCGAGATGCTGCGGTGGTGCGGCTGTGCCATTGAAAAGCAGTCGGAGCCAGAAGCGTGGGGCGGCGTTTCCGTAGACAACGTGCGGCCGGCCGTCGTGTTATTGCCGTCGTTCGCCACGTCCCTCAAAGCGTTGCAGGGGCGGCTGCCCTCGCCCAAGTTCGTGGCCGTGACGGAGCGAAGTACCTTGATCTTGGAGGGCGACGTCACGGTCAAGTCCCTCCAGCTCGACGGCGGCTTGGTCGTCAAGTGCGGCCCGGGCGCGTCTTGTGTCATCGACCACTGCGTCGCGACGAACGCGGGGTTCGCGAGGAATGAGGCGCCCCCGGATGCGCCCGAGGCCACGGCCATCCGGGGCTACGTCACGGAACAGGGGGCGGACGTGCCGTGCTTCGAGCTGGCGAGCGGTTCGTGGGTCGTCACGACGGACGGCGCGGCCGTCGTGGCGCGCCGCGCGGAGGAGGGCTGCGCGGGCTGCGTCGTGGCCTAAGTTCACCAAAGTCTATGTGCCGTTGGCGTGGGTAAGTGCCGCCATCGTAGTATCCATCACACAAACATTACTCCTCCCGGAAGAACTTGACGCCCGCCTCGGCCGACGTCGCGCCGGTGAACACGGCGCACCGGTCGGCGGCCTCGAGCGCCGCCAGCGTGGCCGTCCGCAGCCGCGCGTCGGCGCCCTTGAGCGGCCCGTCTTCCGCCATCTCGGCCAGCGTGAAGACGCCGCCGAGCTTGCCCGTCGCCTTGGCCCACTCGCAGACCTGGCGCGCGAGCTCCTTCGGCTGCTGGGCCAGGACGTACAAGGAGCCGTCTTCCAGGATTTCGCCGCGGCCCGCGCGGCACACCGCTTGCGCCACCTCGCGGCGACCGGCCTCGTTGAGGGTGCGCTTGATATCAGTATTCTCAAAAACATCACAGCTGCTCACGTCCACGGTCCAGCTGCCCCGGTCCTTGCACCGGCGCCACAGGAGGTCGATCCATATGTTCAGCTGCGACTCGCGCGTCGCCGCGTGCGGCTGCAGCGTGTAGAGCGGCGGAAACGCTCTCCAGTCCGCGTCGGTCCAGGCCTCCGTGTCGTTCGCTGCGGCGAGCTCGGCCATTGGCTAGCGCGTCGACACGCGTAATTGGTGAGCAAATATTTTGCTGGACCGATGAGCTGTTGCGTCGACTCGCGTAATTGCTGCGTAAAAATGCTTGCTGGACCAGAGCTCTATTTTAGAGCCGTGCCATCGAGCGGACGGGCGAGTAAATTGTTCGCAGTGGTACGAGGCGTGTTGCTGGACCTCTTTTGGCAATTCGTGTGGCAATGGTAGCAAAGCTAGCGGGTTGTATGAATGGCTTACCAAACCTGTGAAAACCCGCCACATAAACCCGTTTTTAAGAGCACACTGCCACGTGTCCTAGAGGACGTCCTGGAAGCGAGGGCCCACGCAAGGCCCGCCTCAAGAAACCTAGCACCTCAGGCAAGCTCCTGTTCCTGGGAAATTTCCACAAAACCTGCTCCTGGGAATTAAAAAGCTCTCACACATAGGCAGCCTCACCGCTCTCGCAGGGCACTCAATTGCTGCCCCTCCCCCGCAAAAAGCTGCCCCTGCCCCCGCGGTAGCCCCTCGCGCCAAAGACAGCGCATTCACTACTCCCATCGAAAAAAAATGGCACTCAAACTCGCCATCGAGCAGGGCGGCATCCTGGAGCACGACGAAGCCGAGTCCAAGAAGCAGACCGCGGCCGTCTGGTACAAGGACGAGGGCGGCCAGCACAAGTGTATTTTGCTCAAGGTCTCGCTCGAGGACGACGCCGGCCGCCGAGTGAAGACCAAGGACGTGCGCGTGGCGTGCGTGCTCTACTACGCCGAGACGGGGAAACAAGTCGAGACCCAGAGCATCCTGCGCGTCTGGACGGACGACGGCCGCAAGCGGGGGTTAGCGTTGCGGACCGGGCAGCTTACTATCAAGGCGCGCATCGAGGACGTCTCCAAGAACCACCAGGGCCAGTGCTTTACGATTGAAGTAAAAGCGGAGGACGAGGACAGTATTGACGCGTGCCGGAGCCGCGCGGTGCACGTGCGGAGCAAGCGGAACAAGCGCCGGCGCGCGTCGACGAGTCCGCCGCGGACGCGCACGCCGCTCTCGCAAGTGAGCGAGACTATCATGGCGCCGAGCGTCGCGACGTGGATCCGCGACGTTATTACGGGGCTGGACACGATGCGCTGGCAGGTCGAGGGCGCAAACCACCGGATGTGCAATCCGAACGCTACCATAGCCGCGCTGCAGCAGCGCTACGAGGCGGAGGTCGCACCGCACATGGACGGACCGCCGGCGAAGAAGCGCAAGCCCCGCCCCGCGCTGGCGCCGCCGCCGCCCATGTCTAGGATGAGAACGTCGGCTGGGTTGACTCTCGACTTGCTGGACGCGGCCGAGGCCGAGAGCGCCTTGCACGCGCTCGCGTCGCCGACGAACTCGATCACGCCGCCGGTGCTGCAGCGGGGCGTCTCTTCGGTCTACACGGGCGGCCCGGCGGGCGACGGCAGTGGCTCGGGCGCCGACGCGCCGCTGCCGCCGTTCGCCGAGACCACGGGGTCGCGGGCCGAGGAGGCGCGGGTCCGGGTCGTGTTGGCCAAGCGGTTCAGACCCGTCAGAGATGCGGCCCCTCTCGGGTTCCCCGCGTACGACGCCGACAAAAGTTTAGTCGGATTATACCGAGACCAGGGCGGCACGCCCGTGTTCGTGCCGGCGTCCGACGGCGCGTCGGGCCTCGCGCCGGAGGACCTCGCCGCGGCCCGCGCGGCCTATGAACGCGAGACCGCGGCCAAGAGCGACTGCGTCCACGACCTCGGGACGTACGGCTCGCTCGGCCGCCTCCGGGATGCCGCGCTGCTCTACTGCTACTCGAAGGAGCCCTGGGCCGAGCTCGACCTCGAATAGGGCCTAGTCTAAGTACTTACTCCGCCACCCGCTCCGCGAGCAGCGCCGCGCGCTCGTCGACGCGCGCCCGGATGCGCGCCACCGCCGCCTCGACGCCCGGGTCCAGGCCGCCCCCGAAGGCCGACAGCGCCTCGTCGATCTTGGTGACCATCGCCTCGTCCCACGTTGTGGTCGAGTCGATCGACGCCACGAGCTTGTGCAAAGCATTAAGTCGCACCTCCAAATGCTCCACGCCTTCCCTTGCCGCCAAAGGCGCGCCATGCGCGGGCGGCACGGCCCGCCACACGGCCCGCCGCGCCTCGATGGACTGGTCCAGCGCCCGGTGCTGCTCGGGCGTCGACGCGTCGGGCGCTTCGTCCCCGAGGATGGACTTGAGGCGCGTCAGGTCGTCGACCTGCGCGTCCGTCACGAGCTCGCCTCGATTCAGGTGGCACATAACCTCCGTGGACGCCAGGTCCGCCGCCGTCGCGATATCCGCGCCCGTCGCCGCGTCCCGGAGCTGAATCCTATCGACCTCCATGTCGAACTTGGCGGCCACCGCGCACCGCACTTTTGCAATAGTATCGTCCGGCGCCACCACCAGAGAAAGCTTGCCCTTCGGTGTAATAGGCCACGCGCCCTCGCCGAACGTACACGAAAACTCGAAGGCCTCGTCCCGCAGCGGCTCCTCCTCGTCCTCCTCCACCTCGCCCGCGTACGGCGTCGCCGGCGCACTCACCGCGGGCGTGGTCGTCTTCTTCGCGCTCCGCTTGAGTGAGGAAGGTGGCGCCTTGACCGACGCTGGAGGCGTGGTGGCGCGGGGCAGCGTGACGCGGTGGACCGAGTCGCCGACCATCTGCTGCATTTTGCCCTCGAGCGCGTCCATCTGGGCGGATAAACGCGTCTCCATGGCCCGTAAGTCCCCGGCGTGGGGCGAGGGCCCGCCGAAGAAGCCGCTCTGGGACGCGTCGAAGGGCGACGTGAGCACCGTGTGCATGCCCGTCTCGTCCTCGAAGCCGTCGTCGTCGTCCTCCAGGTCCCCGGCGAGGCAGCCTTGGTTAGATGGGGCGGCTTGGGGAACAGCGGGCAGCGACCCCCTCAAGGAAGCGAGCTGCGTCTGCACTTGGAGAGCGAGCTCGCCCCTTATAGACCGTTCGAGGTCCGCGATGCGGTCGTCCAAAGGTGCACCTTGGTCCTCCAATTCGTGCACGACCATGAGGGCGTCCCCGTCGCGCACACCGGCGTCGCCCAGAGCCACGTCTCCCGCTAAACGCCGTCCGCGAAAGTAGGTCCTGCCCGCGTAGCCCGCTCTACTTCTCAGGTCCGAAGCCGTCGTGCCGTCCTGGATGGCGTGCTGCGTGGCCGTGCCGTCCGGTAATGTAACATAGACCGTGGCGTCGCCCAACGGGAAGCTGACCGAGGGGTCCGTTGTTACGGACGGCAGCTGCTGCACTTGGGGCGGTCGGCTCGAGGCCGACAGGACCAAGCCTTGGTAGGCGTGGGCGGCGTTTCGCTTCTCTACAAGTTCCCGTTCCAACGCTTTGACGCGCGCGTCCAGCTTCTTAGCTCTCTTCTTATACCGCTCCGCGTTCCTTGACGCCTCGCCGCAGGCCTGGGAGGCCTTGTTCAAGCCCTCCGCGAGCACGTCCTGCACATTCAATAGGTACTCCAGCGTCAGCTGGGACAGCCGAAATAGCTTCCGGAACGCGCCGTGGCCCTCGCCGGCATCTAAAACCTCGGGCAGCCGCCCGAACACCAGCGGCTCGAGGTGCCTCTGTAACGCTTCGACGTCCACGTCCCTCTCGATGCGTTCCAGGTCGACGTCCTGCAAAGCCTCGAGGTCCAGGGGCGCGCTCCGGTCCGCAAAATAAAAGTTCTTGGTCGACAAAAGGTCCGCCGCGGGCTCGTGGGGCAGCCACGGCGCCGGGTCGTTGGGGGCGCCGGCCCCCACGACCTTGCTGCGCAGCGGCGCGATGGTCATCCTCTACGCCGCTCGTCTTTGGCAGCGCGCATGCAACGGTTGCTGCCCCGAAACCCGTCAAACGAGTAGCTACCGGGCGCACCGGTCGGGCTCTGGCTCCTATGCACTCGCGAGGCGACTCTACTCCTAGTGGCCTTTGCCACGCTCCACATAAAACCCGCACGAAGCCGCAAAAATGACATTGTGCAGCGCTGTGACGGCGCCGTACAGCAGGCATCGCTGCTTCCACTGCTACGTTATAATGCGTAGCAATCAATGCAGGCATCGATGTTCAATCGCGATCGCACTGATCGTACTTGCTGGGACATGCAGCGCTTGGCAGCCGCTACTGTCCCGTGGCCGTCACCGCACCGCACCACTGCGTGCCAAGCGCGGCAAGAAAGGCGTGCGCGCGGCGAAGAAGCGAAGCGCGAAGTCCGAATGGCTCGAGAAGCAAGAGGCGGCGCAGCGGCGGCTACAGGGCGGCGCGACCGACATAAGGCCCGCCACGGTACGTGCCAACGGCGTCATTATATCGGAAGACCACCGCCAGGAGCAGTTCTTTTTCGACGCGCCTACCTCTGCAAAGATGATGCGGCTCGTAGGGCGCTTCGAGAAACCGTTGCTGGTTTGCGTGCCGTCTATCGCGGCGAAGCTCGACGCCGCCGGTGAGGACTACTTATTGCTAGATCGCGACGAGCGCTTCGCGACGCTCAAGAGCTTCGAACCCTTCGACCTGCGACAACCGAAGCCCGTCACTTACACGTTCGACGCGCTGTTCCTCGACCCGCCGTTTGCCAGCGTGACGCCCCTGGAGCTCGCCGCCGCCGTCGCGGCGCTGTGCGGCGACCGACGAGTACCGCTCTTCGTCGGCTTGCAAAGAACAGCCGAGCTCGTCGAGGCCTTCGACGCGTACGACCTGCGCGACACGGGCGACGTCCTCGGCTACGCGACGGGTGTCATGGAGGGGAAGGTCGCGTTGTTTACGAATTGGAGGCCTTAATAGCCTGTTATGTTGCTTATGTTGCTTGGCGGCTTCCAAGTAATTTTTACGGTGCTAGGACTAGTGGGCGGGGCCCGAGGGGTGGCGACACCGCGGCTTCATGAAGCTTGTCCTTTTTGTTACGGTGCTAAGACTTCATGAAGCTTCATGAAGGAAAAACCCGTGCGGCACCAGCATTTTGCCCATTTTGCCATCATTGCTGCATAATCTCTGTGCATACTCCTCTTAGCAGCAGCAGTGGTCTTGCAAGAGGTAGTACTAAGTTATAAGCACCCCTTGGCAACCGCTGCGCAGGCGACGAGCGTGGGCACGCATTGCTGCTTCTATTCAGGCGATGCGCACGATCGCACTGCTCGCGATTGCGCTCGCTGGGCATGCCTGCAGCGCCTGGCAGCCACTACTGCCCCACCGTCGCAACACCGCGCTCCCCGCGCGGCGCTCCGCTGGGCGCGTGCCGGCGTCGCCGAGTAAACCCTACGTCGGCGGTCTGAAGACGAAGACCACCTCGTCGTTCGTCCCCGTCAAAAAACGCAAGAAGGTCGACCGCGAGACCGCGTGGGCCGAGAAGAAGGCTCGCGAGGAGGAGGCGAAGCAGCGGCGGCGAGGCGGCGCGACGGACATCGTACCCGCCGCGGTCGTCGCCAACGGCGTTCCCATCGCGGAGGACCACCGCTTTGAACAGTTTTTCTACGACGCGGCTACTAGCGCGAAAATGATGCGGCTCGTGCGGCGGTTTGAGAAACCTCTACTAGTGTGCGTGCCCTCGATCGCGGCGAAGCTCGACGCCGCCGGTGCGGACTACTTATTGTTGGACCTTGACGAGCGCTTCGCGACGCTGAAAAGCTTCGAACCCTTCGACCTGCGACAACCGAAACGCGTAGAGTACGCCTTCGACGCGCTGTTCCTCGACCCGCCGTTTGCCAACGTGACTCCAGAAGAACTCGCGACCGCCGTCGCGGCGCTGTGCGGCTCTCGGAACGTACCGATCTTCGTCGGCTACAACCTGCAGCGCGCAGACGAGCTCGTCGAGGCCTTCGGCGCCTTCGACCTGCGCGACACGGGCGACGTCCTCGGCTACGCGACGGGCGTCATGGGGGGGCGCATCGGGCTGTTTACGAACTGGAGGCCCTAAGTAGACTGTAAATGTTACATGACAAGCGCGCGGAGCCACGAGATAATCTCGTCGCAGTCCTCGTCTTTGAGCACGGCTTGGATCTCGTGCCCCGCCCCGCCGAGAACCAGCGTGCGATTGGCCCATCCCATGAGGCCAGATAGCAGGTGCAGGGGCACGTTCTTGTCCTGAGCGCCGGCGACGACGAATGTCGGGGAGCGCGCGGGCTTGACGAGCTCCGCGGCCTCGCGCATCTGGTCGTCGCCGCCCGGGAAATACGAGAGCTGGCTCGCGAGGATCTGGGCCGCGCGCGCCGGCTCGTGGCGCGGCTCGACGTCCGACGTGCCGGCAACGACGGCGCGGAGGTAATGTGCGCGCGCGAGGGGGTCCGCGACGGGGCACAGCGCCAGCGTAAACACAAAGTTCCCCGACAAGCCGCTCCAGCGCCGAAGATCCGCGGCCAGAGCCAGCGCCATATACCCACCGGAAGACGAGCCAGCGACCCCCCAAGAGAAATCGGGATACAAGTCGCTCGCCCACGCCGCGACGTCGCCGAGGTCCCGCAGCGCGCCGGGGTGCGGATTATCCGCGCCTTGGCGAAACGACGTGTCGAGGACGAGGAGGCCCCGCCGCGCGAACCCCCGGCCCAGCTCCTCGAACGACTCGTAGTCGCCTTCGGCAAAACAGCCGCCGTGCGCGTAGATGATACCGGCGAACGCGGCGTGCGCATCATACATCCCCGGTGCTTGTTGCAGGATAGTCTCGTTCGTCGCCGGCGCGTAGACCCGCGCGTCGATCGCGTGGCCGTCGCGGGCGGTGATCGTGAACGCATAGGTCGAGACCTGGTACGGGAGTGCAGCTTCGTCGCACTGCTGCGCATCCGTGCGCGGTCGCTTCGCGGCCATGGCGATGAGTACGACGGTCCAGCGCATCCACTAGTCGAGCTTCTCGTCGGGCAGCCGCGGGATGGTCTTCTTGCTGCGGTGCTTGATAAGCGCGTAGGCGCCCGCCAGGCCCAGTACAACTGCTGCCGCGAGCACTGCTGTGGTGGACATGAGCGGTGCTGTCACAGCTGAGGCTGCTGAGGCTCTTATGCTGGCGCAGCCAATTAATGTGACGGGTTTTATTTGTACGGGTTTCTCGAGCAAATTATCGATCGTCGACTTGCTCGCTGTGTGTGTGGTTGCTAGGCGTGAGTGACGGACGACAATACTGCTCCTGGAACCGTGCTGCGCTGGTGCGAGCGCTGGGACGACTATTGTGAGCGCTACAGCCTCGCCACCACCGCGACGCCGCAGCTTGTTGTCAGCAGAGATGTCGTCTCCAGCGACCAAGCGCTCGCGCACCGACGCGGCGCCGTCCGGTGAGCCGCGCCGTCCATGCGTACCCGCGCGCGCGCGCGCGTCGAGGGACACGAGAGAGGGCGCACCGAGAACGCGCAGGTGGAGGCGCCGCGTCCCCGCTAGGTGCCGCGGCGCACGCTACGGCCGTCGCGCCGGCGCGACGCGCGGGTGACGGCGCCACGCCCCCGCCCCCCATGACCGCCACGGCCCTCGCG
>Ga0114994_10001685_pt1 | contig 15980 bp, 21 predicted proteins | sample ArcticOcean_MG_C_9_FD_87043 | JGI IMG/M metagenome (GOLD analysis project Ga0114994, IMG submission 87043) | Marine microbial communities from western Arctic Ocean - ArcticOcean_MG_CB2_152 | ecosystem: Environmental > Aquatic > Marine > Oceanic | place: Arctic Ocean: Canada Basin | collected...
CCTTCTCCCTCCAAACTCCACCGTCGACAAAAATGCCCCTTCTCCTTTGGTTGTGTTTTGCGCAAACTCCAATGCCAATGCCAACGTCAACGTCAACAACGTGCTCTTCGTGGCTGCCTTCAAATCAATACGTTCCATCCCCTACCTCCTCAACGACTGCAGTTTCTCTCTACCTCTCGGTTGCGCTCGCTCGGATACCACATTCCACGCCGCCATCCTCCTCTAAGCACTCTGATGGTTGGCTGTGGCTGCAGCTAACGCAGCCTCTGTCAAATCTCACACAGCTCGAGAATTATTAAATCACATTATTTTATCGTTAAATCGCCTCGAGAAACAAAATTAAGGAATCTATGACCTCCTGGCGCGTCGTTTCGTCACGAAGCAAGGCCCCGCCTCCGCTGATATAGCCAGAGCCGATGCCGTAGCCGTTGCCGCCGCTCTTGATCGTTATTAAACCGCTCCCGCGCGTCGAGTCGAGCTGGGACACCACGTAATTTCCCGCATCGATGCTCGCCTGGGAGTCGGCACTGCAAACCACCAAGTTCGGCACGTTCTCAAGCGCCCGCGAGCGCTTCTTCCCAATCGCCGTGCGGCTGTTCAGATTATTGTACCCTACGCCGAGCGGTTTAGTAGTGGATAGTTTCAGCCGTCGCGTCGTCTGCAGTTAATTAAGTGAAAAGTAATTTTGCACGAATTTATCGCTACTCACCTCCAGCAAAATTTACAACGTTCTCAATATTCAGACCCCCCTTTTCAAACTCCTCTATGTACGACTGACTACTAGTCAGCTGTGAGCACACGCCGAACTTAGCCAGTCCCGAGGATAAGAAATTTGCCTTGCAGAGCCAGTTACCAACGCTAGCACCCATAGACAAGCCCAAACTCACGCCCTGCAGGTCGCACTGAACGAGACAGAGGCCAGAAAGGTATCCCTTGGAAACCTTCTTCCTGAGCGCGTTGGCGTCGTCAATGCACCGCTGCCTCTCCTCGCAGGCTGCTCTCATGCAAATGTTGGACCCGGCACCCTCGCCAAGCAGCAAATATCGCCCCCTTAGTGGAAATTCGTCGCTTTGTATTATTTGGAGCAGCCGAGAGGAAAGACTGTCCATGCTCCAGTTGGACTTGGGGAAGGATTCGGGCATGATGGTTGCGTCTCCTTCTGAGTGGCCAGGTGCGAAAATATGGAAGAAAACTAAGTGTAGTGGTATGGAGTGGAGTGGTGTGTAGTTAGTGGTGTGGAAAGGGGGGGGGGTGGGGTAGTCTCCCCCCCTCCAAAACCAAAGTGATTCCACACATCAAAATTGGGTCGACTGAATGAAACTCACCTACGGAAATGGGCCTCGAATTATTGGTCGAAGCTGCGGAATTTAGGGTTTTGATAAACTCAATCGACAAATTGAGGAGCCCCCCTCGGGGGTTGGTACAGATGTCGTGGTGGGTGACGAAGGTGTGGGTGGCAGTTGCGGGGTCTCCAACAATCATTACAGAGGCTGGAGGGAGAATGGTATTTATCGTAATTGTGGAAATTGGAGGGGTCGGGCTGTTGTTGATTGCATCTTGTCGGCTGTTTTGCCTCGCAATTCGCTGGTTGTTGCCGTCATTGGCGACGGATTTCTTTTTGGAACTGCTACTGCTACTGCTACTGCTACTGCTACTGTTACTGCTACTGCTACTGCTACTCTCGTTGGCATGCATGGCCTTAGCCTCGTTTATCTCACCGTTGTACTCAGCAATCTTGGTGTCGGTACGCTTCGGATACGAGCGGTCGCCGTTCAACACAGCACTCTTCCGCACACCCGCGTCGGAACCTGTGCCGCTCCAAGAAACTACCTCAGAGGAGGAACCGGTTGCAGCTGGGCCGGATTGAAGCCACTTGGGATGATGCTTTGGCTTGAAGCGGTCGTTGTGGGCCGACCAGGCTTCCTCTCGCTCAACCTGCTTCTGCTGGGCTGAAACGTCCAGGGGGCTGCCAAACACTCGGTACAGGCCAAAGGCAGTGATGGAAATTACCGTCAAAGCCAGTGAGGTTTCACCCTCAAAGAAGAGTCGAATGAAGAAGTCGTACCAGGTGGTTGTATCCCTAGGCCAGAATATCAGACCAGAAAAATTTGCAAGTTCCATGTAGAGGATTGAGGAGAAAGGATTTTTGGGGATCGCTGAGGAAGAGAAAAGGTTCAATGCAATTCAACGAAGTGATGAAAATCGAAAAAATACATCAAGTCCCGCGCGTGGAATTTCTACCGCTCAATCCAAGCAAAAGACAAGGAAAGTCACATCAAACTTACGTCATTCTCCCAGCAACAAAATTTTAGACAAAGCACGATAAAAATTGAACCTACCGGCATCGTAAAGCATGATCGTTAATCAAATTCTGCTTTTTCAAATATTCAGTATCCTCCTCACTGTCACATCATTCTTCACGGTCACATCATTTTCCCCCCCAGCCCCCTCTTTCACGACTAAATCCGTCCTCCGCCTCATGCCGGCAGAGAACTGGGAGTCGGAATCTTTGGACTTGTGGCAATATGGTGAGTGAGTAAATGTTGAGCCCGCTTCTTTCCCTGCTGCATCACCACTCCTCTCAACTAACATGTCAACACAGACGGTGCCATGTCGAAGACATACAGCCAGCACTATGTTATTTCTAGCTGGCTCAAAACTATGGATTGCTCGGAGGGCTGCGACGAGAAATCATTTCCGAAATCTGTGGATCGTCCGGCTGGCTATGAAACTGATGACATCAACGTGAGTTCAGTAGATGTCATGGATTTTCTCGGGCTCAAGAGATCGAAGTCGGTGAAGGCTCCAGCTCCGGCTCCAACAGAGATCAAGGAGGATTAGATAGGAGGAAACAAGGAGGGGGGGGGCCAACCCCAAGCAAGGTATATTCATTAATATTCATAAGTACATGATCACTTTTTACATTTAAATCAAAAGCACAAAGTCTCAGGAAGGTCGTCCATATCGAGGACACCGCCGAAATAAACGCCAGCCAGCTCGGTAACTTCAACTCTCACAACAACAACAACAATAAAAACAGCAAGGTTGGCGAAAGCCGAAAGCGTATCGAAACACCACCATCCTTAGTCAACGTGGAGTTCAGATCGTTTCTTCAGGAAGAGAATCCAGACGAGTCTGACATGTTACTGAAATCTGCCGTTGCATGGGAGAACTTCCTCGAGAATCCTCAAAGCAGATGATGAAAATAAAACATTTTACATGAAGATTGTGTTCAAGAGATTATTTATACCTCTTATTTCATCTCCCCTTTTTCAAAGTCCTGAACAAGGCAACATTCGTAATGAAACCGAAAGGCCCCCCGCCACTACTCGCTGCCTGCATTAACTTATCGTTTATCTGGCGGCTTATTATCAAGCTCGCAAACTTTTCCTTCTTCTGCTTGAATATTATTAAAGTTTCGCACCCAACATTCCTGCAGTCCACGATTGGCAAGTGCAGCAGCTGCTCGCATCCGTCTTCCCACAGGGTAAAATCCCCCTTTGTCCAGCTGGCCCAGTTGTCCACCTTGGCCATCCGACACCACGGTCTTGTGAACCAAGGCAGCTGCCGCTCCCTCCCGGGCGGTGCTGCGCCGAGCGAAGCGAGGCGCGTTTATAATAAGCACAGATGAAGCGAGTGAGCAAGAATAATTGAGAAGGTTAGTTCAGTAGTGGATGTAGCTATGTATAGCAATTTCGCACGGGCGAGCGGCGAGCGGAGCGAGCTAGTCACAACTAGTTTTTTGGTGTTGCTGGCTCTCATCGCTCGCTCGCTCGCTCGCTCGTCGCTTCGCTTCGCTTCGCACTCTTCTGTCACAAGGCTCGCTCGCTTTGCTCGCTCACCTCCCATCCTGATGAACTGCCCCTCTCGCCTCTCCCCCATCACAGCCCTTCGAAGCAGGGCCGCGCTCGCGTAGTCTTCCTTCTGAAAGTAGAACTGAAACGAGTAGTTTCCGGCGTCCGAGTATATTATTTCCGGCATCCTCAGCCTGAAATCAATGGTCTGGCTGAGCAACCTGCACCGAGCGAAGCGAGGTGCATTAATGAAGCAGGCGGGAGGCGAGCGAGCCAAAGAATTGAGAATACTGTTAGTTTAGTTGTGGCTCGTATATATTTCTCGTCTTATAATCAAAGCTAGCTCGCTTCGCTCGCTCACCTTGGCTTGACCAGCTTCGCGAAAGCAGCCACCAGCACGTCGTTTGTGGATATGAAGTGCTGGTCGGACTCGTCCTTGGCCCGTCGTTTTAAGCTGTTTAGCCTGCGCCGAGCGAAGAAGGTGCGAAGGGGTTAGTAGTGGCTCGTATTCTCGTCTGTACACTAGTTGTGACTAGCTCGCTTTCGCTCGTTGCTCGCTGGCTCGCTCACCTGTCGTTTTCAACATTGTAGCAACGAACAATGGGTTTTTTCTTCATCTTTTTGTGCCAAAAGTGATTGAACTTTTGCCCCCACGAAAAAAAAAATTCGTACTCGCTCGTGCCCAATGCCGAGCCCAAGTAGTGCTTGAAGGGTTTTCTTTCCGTGTCTAGTGTTTCCACCTTCCCCTCGATTTGGCTGAACATGTTCAGGATTTTGTAATAGGTGAAACCGTCTGCAATCAGCTTGGACATTGACACGACCATTGCAAATTTCTTGTCGCATTTGGATGGGATAAAAGTAATTTTGAAAATTGGTTCCTTTCGAGGCTGTTTGGGAGGGAAATGGTTGAAGTAACTTTTGTTAGCAGTGAGTTGTAAAGTTTCACTACTCAAATTTGAACTCACCTCTTTGATCAATTTTCTTCCCCTTGCAACATTACAAGGAGAGGCAAGAATGTTCCGAGAAAGATGCTCGTAATGAGTAGTGTCTGATATATTGTATGCCTCCGGCTTTTCAAAGTACACTGCCCGTTTAATCATGTAAGCTGGGGGGGGGTTCTGCAAGTAGACAAGGTCCAGCCCCTTCTTTTTTGACTTCTTGAACCGTATGCCCTCGCTCCACTCAAGGGAGCCAAGAAGCCACTGGTTTGCGTCAATAATGTCAATTATGCGTTGTCTGACCTGCTCAAAAACAAACTTGCCTTTGTAGAAAGTGCACGTCACGTGCGCATCATTATTTCGATAGTGCTTTTTGCCTTCTTCCTGCGATAGTGGGCTGAATACATAGTTGTCGTACAACTCGGGATTTTCTGGCGGTGTTGGTGTGGGTGTGGGGGCACCTGTTTCGGGAGTGGTGATTGTTGGAGTTGAAGAATGGGATGGCGTAACAGAAGCCATATATTGGAATGTGTGTAATGATTGGTGTGCCAGCTATTGCTAAAGCTGATAAACCGACTTTAACGAAATTGGTATGTCACGTTTTAACACATAAGTCAACTTCAAGTTGGTTTTTATTTTTTAGAAGAGATGAACACATGAAGATTTCTGATGTGAAGTGATCTTAGAGCGCCACAACAACAGCATGGAGGCATTCATTATTAACTCCAATGCCCCCCAGACATTCACAACACCCCTCCAAAACTACCGGACCGATGACCAGGTAAAGAAGAGTATCACCAGCAAAACTGAAACTTTCACCAACATCGACCCTAAAATTGAGAACTGGAAGCAAGCATCCCTCCCCCTTGCCCGAGTCAAGAAGATCATGAAAGATGAGGGAGGTGGAAACACGAAGTTCATGATTGGTGCTGAAGTGCCTTTGCTATTCATTAAGGCCTGCGAGCTCTTCATTGAAGAGCTGTCAGTTCGCGCTTGGGCCTGCACGCTGAACTGCAATAGGAAGACGTTGGCGAAGATCGACTTGCACACGGCTGCGAACGGCAGCGACGTGTTTGATTTTTTGATTGACGTGGTTCCCAGAGTTGAGGTCGCGCCTTATGCTCTTGACGCGGAGTTTACTGGAAATAATATTAATGCAACAAAACAACAAACAAAACTCAAAATTGCCGACGGGGAGAAGCCCCCACCACCCAACAACCGAAATAACGCAGCGGAGTTCGACGCTGCGGGCATCAGCATGATGCAGCAAATTGCCGCCCTTGGATTCGGGTCTCACGTGACTCCGCAGCAGCAGCAGTACTTGAACACGCAAACTGTAATGTGGCAGAAGTACGGGGAGCTGAAGATGAAGGAGAGGGCCGGCAAACTGAAAGAAATGCAGGCTTTGGAGGACGAGAAGAGGGCGAGGGAAGAGTTGACTGCCCTGCAAAAATGTAATGAGCAGGGAAAGGCGAACAATAGAAACAAGACGAACAAGGTCAAGGCGGAGGAGAAGCAGAGGGCGGCGAAAGAGATGGAACTTGAAATTGAAATGGCGAGGGAGGAGCTGCCAGGTGAAACACAAACACAACCACAAACAACCGACAGCGTGATCATATGACTTAAAAGTGTCATATAAAAAAATTAGTAGAGAATAAACATCTAATCTGTTTTGCAACACGCAGCTCATCACGTATCGGTGCTGTTGATAATTGTCAAGCTCGACTGCAATTTCGCGGTGTATCTGTTAAGCGCCTCCACAATCTCATCGTCCTCCCTTTCCCTAACCTGAGCCTCAATCTTGATTTGATTGTGCAACGATTGAATTTCTTCCTTCACAACGTTCTGAAATTTGCCATCAGCCTTGATCCGACTCTTTTCGTTCGTTTCTATTATTCTCTGCAAACCTGTGTAAACCTGTTCCCTCTCTGTCCTCTCCACCTCGAACTGGGCGCTCACAACGTGCTCGTGGTCGTCCAGCTGCTTCTCTATCCTTGCCTCCCTCACCAATCTATCTTGCTTCTCCACATTAAATTCCTCCTGAAACTCGTGCAGCATTTGTGCGAGCTCCCTCCCCCGCCGTTCAATGTCTGCTGGAATTCGAACCTGAGAATTGAGGTTGTTGAGAGTGGAGTTAGCTTGTGAGTGACTTGTATTGTTATTGATATTTGTTATTGATTTAAACTCAACTCACCTTCTCCTCCTCAAATCTCTCGTTCAGGTCGGTGATCCTCTCGCTCAAGATCTCCAACCGCTCGTGAATGGCCACGGTCTTTTCATCTATCGCCACCTCGAACTTGTCCTGGAGCTGCACGATCTCCTGCTCGCACCAAGCCTGGATGCTCTTATTCATCTCAACTCTCCGCTTAATCTCTGCAGTGAGCGACTTCTCCATTATCCCCATCTCAACCCTTAGCTCCGCAACGCGGTGCTCGTCCTTCTCGCGACGCTGCCGAGTTCCAATTCTCATGGTTGTGTCAAACTGCTCAAAGGTGCCAATTACTTTTTTTAACTTATCCTTTGTAGACGTGCCCTGTTCGGGCGGCTCGGTGGCTGGGTTTTCAAAGGCAGGCATACTGTTGGGGAAGGTTGGGGGGGGTTTCGTGAGCACCTATGTGTTTGTTAGGATAAGGTTTATCAACTGTCGTTACAATTTTATGAAAAAGGGAGATTTATTTTTTGGGAAAGAACCAAATTATAAACATCTAAACGTGGTATTCTCCAAGTTCCCACTTGTCCACATGATGCGCCAATTGGGTGTGCTCCTTTTTTTCTTCTCCTGCCCAACCTTTATAGCGGCTTTGAATATCATAAATTCACATGCCGAGCTCCACTCTCTTCTTGTGTCAAGAAATGAAAAACCTCTCTTGGTTCTTCTCCTTCCAAACGAGCACGACTTTGGCAAGATCACGACGATGTTGGATGAGATAGAGAGCTACGGGGAGTCTTCCGCTGTGATTGCTGGGTACGACAGCCCCTCGTCAAAAACCAGCTATTTGAAAATGCTCGGAGTTGGAGAAAGCTTTGTCTCCTCAATAGCAGATGTTGAGGTTTTTACCGTTCGGTTTAAAGAGAATTCAGGTGTGTGTCAAATCCAGTTTCAGTTCCAATTCAAAAGCCACACGCTAACCCAATCCATCCCCCACCCCCCACCCCCACCCCGGCCCCCAGTTGAAGAATTTCATGCACTCACCAAAAGGTCGTCAAGCATCTCCCACTTCCTAACCAGCACTAACAATAACGTACAGCGGTTGCTGCTTCCAAAAGATTGGCTCAATTATAAAAGCCCCGCGGAATCCGCCACTTCTATCACGATTCTTGACACCTTCATGATTCCCTCACTAACCGCCCCGATGAATATCATGACCGAAGTGTCGAAGCACTCAATCTTCAGACCGGAATTTGACAAGTTCGTTCTCTTCTTTCCCTCAAACAACCCCACTCCCACCCCATTGCAAAACTTTCGAGCCGTCGCATCGTCTTTTTTCGATTTTGGTTCTTCATCTGCAAAATTCGTGGTGATTCCTCATTTAGATTTTCCAAGAAACCACCCGTTCAGCATGTTTTACTTGGGCCCCCATTTGGGTCACTTGGACAAGGATTTGATCATTTTCGTGGAAACGAAGGGCGACTTGGGCCTCGTGAGGTATGAGCTCCCGCTGTCTTCGCACAGTAGCTACGAGGACATGGTCGAGTTCGTCAACGCGTGCTCCGACGATAACCAAGCTGGCGTGAAGACACCCGCGAGGGACTTCCTTCGGCTTCGGTCTTTGCCGATCAACGAGCACTACAAGAACGAGTCTTTGACCAGTAAAGTGGTGGATTTGAGCGCAGGGGACTTATACGATTATGTTATGAGTTCAACTGAGGGTGGGAGGTGAGTGAGCGAGCGAGGCGAGCCACGAGCGAAGCGAGCCAACAGCACCTCCAGCTGTGACTAGCTCGCTTCACTCGCCGCTCGCCGCCATTCTACACACTAGCAGCACCTCCAGCTGTGACTAGCTCGCTTCACTCGCACTCGCCCAAGCAACGCAACACACTAGTTGTGACTAACTCGCTTCGCTCGCAACTATTTTTGCTCGGCGCCGGCGCAGACACGCAATTGTTTTTTTCTTCTCGCCAACTTGTCAGCACAGCTTGGGGACGCTGCCTTTGTTCTCGTTGGCGAGTGAGCAGAATGTTGAAAAAGAGAGTGGCATAAGCTTTGCGAGGATGGATGCGAGCTCAAACGACATAGACCCTTTTTTCGGGGGTGAGGCCGTTTTGCCGGGATTTCCGACTCTCGTGAACTTTTACCGCGGAGGTGAAGAGGGCGTGATTTTACAGAAAGACTATAGAAACGTATTGAATGGAAAAGGGATTGATTTGGAAGGGCTGAAAGCGTTTGCCAAATCATAAATTCCATAACACATAGAACAAATTAACTCGATGCCGCGAATCAACCTACAATCAGTCTATAGTACTTGTCAATAATTTCTTGAGATTGTTCAACCCCGTCGTCCATTTCCTCACAGCTGAAAAGCAAGTTCGCAATTGTTTGCGAGCTCACCTCACCACCCACCTCACCTAATTCCATCTCCTTGAAAATTTTCATCCTCAAAATCGGATAAACGTCAGGCACTGCACTCCGCACGTCGTGCTTCGCAATGGTCACCATAATCATGCTAGCTTCGGACGGCTTCAGTTCCAGAGCCGTTGCCAGCTTCGAGAACTGTGTAATGATCGTTTTAAGAACTTTCGCGTGCTCGCCACCACCAGGTTGGACAATTTTAGACAAAATCAACCCACAGCCAAAGACTATATTGCTAACATCTCGGCCGCTAGTTGGCGTCGCCGTCGCCGTTCTACCGCTTCTATTTAACATTGGCAGCAGCTTCGTCAGCACACCGTCGTCATTCGTTGGTGTTAATTGTTTGCTCAGTCTTCCATAGTTCGTGACGATTATTGACAGCATTCGCAGCGAGGGGGATTCTCCATCTTCGTTTTCTTCTCTGCAGCTGGAGCTGGAGCTGGAGCTGGAGCTGCAGCAATCGACAAACTCGCTCACCAAATGGCGAGCCAAGTCAGGATGCCGCTCGCCCCCGGCCTGAGCGATGGCCTTCACGGCTGCGCCGAGAGAATTAAGTGGGTTAGTTTAGTTTTGGCTTGCATATATTTCTCGTCTTCGTCAAGGCTCGCTCGCTCACCTCTCGCAATCAACCATTTGTTTGAATTGTGGCTGTCGAACTTGTGATTCCAGCCGCTCTCGTAAATCATGTGGATCGAGTGCATGATGGCATCAATCAAACCTAGAGGAGATTTGCTGTTATCATAGTCAGCAAGATCGGTAAGACCGATCAAGGATTTGAGGAGTTGGGTCTTCTGCGCGTAGAGGGGTGTGCAATTTCTATTTGAGAGGTGGCTGGCAACTTCGTCGACAAGGTTGAAGAGTGGATTGACGAGGAGGGCCGAGTAGAACTCGTGTCGATTGTGTGTGAATTGGGCGAATCGTGAATCTACATCGTCGTCGTCGTCATCATCGTCCAGAATCAGCCGGTTCTCGATGAAATTGTAACAGTTTGTCCCACCAAACGCCAAGTCCACACAACAATTCACATCGAGCGTAACCCCGCCTCCCTTTACCTTCGTGCACTCAACGGCGTGGGCAAACAAATCGCCAAGCAACGTGTCCAGTCCGCCATCATCATTATCGTTACCGTTATCATCATCGCCAAAGAATTGCCGCAACGTCCACTCGTCGAACTTGAAAACTTCTTGAATAATCCGAACCAGCAAACTCAAACTCATCTTGTTAAATTTCGTCTGCTTGAAACTCTGCGCCAATAATTTTTTTAGTTTTTTTCAAGTGGTGGATGTGATGTATTTTTCGTCTCACCTCCTTCGATGCTTCGACCAACTCAACTTTTGCAAGCTCGGGGAGCGATTTCCCCCAACGATTTATTATCCGCAGCAGCTGCGCCGCGCCGCGCCGCGCAGAGCGAAGAAGGAATGTTAGTTTAGTTTAGGTTAGGTTAGAGGTGGGATGTGAAAACTCAAAAAAACTCAGAAAAAGGCGAATCGCTAAATCGGTCATAACTCCAACACACGACGTTTTTAGACGCTCAAAATTGGACACGGTGGCGGGTTTGGCTAAGCGCATCTTTTTGTGCGAGGAGGTTGTTCAGGGACGGTTCAAAAATGAGAGCCAAACGTGCGTTCTCGTCTTCCGCAAGGCTCGCTCGCTTCGCTCGCGGTCTGTCTTGGCCTTCGCTTGCTCACCTCCAAATGCATCTTAATGTTCTTCGGGAGCAGGCTAGCTGCTTTAAAATTTATGAATGTGGCCAGCTTGACCGCGAGTCGTTGGGCCGTACTGTCGGTCTCGTGATCGTAGAGGTCCAGTTTGCTCAGCAGCTTGGTGAGTTTTAGGCACGTCCCCAATGAAATCGAGTTGATATCGTCAACGCCGTTGAGAACAAGCGCAAGAATTGTATTGATGGTGGTGGTGGTGGTGGTGGTGGTGGTGGTGGTGGTGGTGGTGGTGGTGGTTGTGCTCCCCCCCGAGGTCTGGAGACGATGGAGCTCGCTCAGATACCTCACCGCAACAAAGTTCGACGGAATGAAATCGTTCTGCAAGTCAGCCGATTTGATCGACTTGGACAGCAGGTTGTAGGCCGCCCGGTCAGACCAGTGCTGCAGGTCGGTGAACGCCTCACAGTGGGCAAGGGCCACCATGTCTCTAATCGCATCGATCAACCTCCCAGCGGCAGAAAAGTCGTTCTTGGGATCGAATTTCGAGGACGCCTTGAGGAGCTTGAGGAGGTGTGGCTCAACATCGAAATATGAATCTACTTCGAAATCTGAATCTGAATCTGAATCTACATCGACATCTACATCGACATCTACATCGACATCTACATCTGAATTTGAATTGGTGTTGAGGAGAATGCGCATCGTAGCGCTGATTATCGTGGGAATCGTCTTGGAAAACGATTTCTCCTCGTGATACTGCGATATAGAGCCCGGGGAGGTGAGCAGCGGAAGGGCAACGGAGAGGAAGGATTGGGAATTTGGAGGGAGGGCAAAGGAGGCTGTTTGGAGTACATGGAGAAGCTTGAAGGATGGCGGGGTGGTGGTGCTGTTTTTCATCGCGACAGTGGCCACCGAGACTATGTGGTGGGAAAAGGAGGTGAGCTTCGTGTGCTGAGAAGGGTGGACGACGAACAAGGAAAGCTCTCTCGGTTTCCCACGGTTGTCGAATGGGAAAGTGTGCTTGAGGGTTTCTAGAAGGCCACGGTTCAGGTCTAGCTGGGTGTTGAGGGGGAGGAAGGAGAGTGAATCGAGGAGGGGATCAGATGCTTCGTGATCATTGTAATAGCTTATCAGGGAAGTGATGGCAGCGTGGTCGTCGTAGGTAGGGAAAGAGGATGAGGGGGGGGAGGGGGAGGAGGAGGAGGAGGAGGAGGAGGAAGAGGAGGAGGAGGATAGGGAAGAGAGCAGCACAAATTTATATTTGGAACGGCTCCATAAATGGCCAGTAAAGCTGTTAGAATAACCTAACGCCACCACCACGAGGAGCAATCGCAGCATGGCTATAAAGAAATAAAAAAAATTCAAAATATTTTTTCGCCAGAGACAATACAGTATATACCACAGGAATACAAATACACGTTCGCATATCACTTCACGATGAAACTTGCCCTCAAGATGAAATCCTCGGACATGAAGGATTCATCAATGCAGCAATTCATAGTTGACACAGCGGAGACTGCTTCAGAGAGGTTTGATCGTGAACAGGACATTGCACAGCACGTAAAGAAGACGCTCGATGATCGCTTCACGCCAAGCTGGCACGTGATTGTGGGCAAGTCGTTTGGATCCTTTGTCACTCATGAGTCCGGTCATTTTACTTACTTCTACCTCAACAACCTCGCTTTCCTCATCTTCAAAAGCGGCTAAAAATGCAAAAGAAGCTAAGCAAAACCCGAGTTTTTATGTTTCATAATTTCCGTGGCGAGGGGATTCGAGTGTTGTTCGGCCGAGAAGTGGGTGGCTTAGGCGTTACGGCCGCTGCCGGTTGCACTTCGTCTGTTTTTTGTGGTGACAAAATCAAATATTTGTCGTCTGGTGGCGCTGATGTTGCTATCGCTGTTGTTGTTGCTGTCGTTGTTGCTATTGCTGTCGTTGTTGTTGTTGTTATTGCTGTTGTTGGTTTAGCTTCCGGCTCAGCTGCTGTTATGACGATGATATCTGCTGGCTCTGCCTTTTCTGTTTCAATTGTTGCGTCTGGAGTTGCTGTTGATTCTATTAACGATAAATTTGTTGGTGTTGGTGCCTCCACTGCTGCTTCCGCCACTGGCGCTTCCACCACTGCCGCTACCAAAACCGGAGCTTCCACCACCACCGGCACTTCCACTTCCACCACCGCCACAGCCACAGCTTTAATCTTCTTGACAACCACTGGCGCGGCGCTGACCTCGACTGCCTCTTTCCCAAGTTCCTTAATGTTAATGTTCGCTACCGCCCCCTCCACCACAAACTCAGCTCCCCCCTCTCCCTCTCTCCCTCCTTCCCCTTCTCCTCCGCCCCCTTCTTTTTTTTGCCGCCTCTTTTCTCTCGCTTCATCTCTCATCTCCCTCAAGTTTCTTTTGGCTGGTTTACTTGTCTGTGGTTTTGAGGGAACTAGCGCTGAGTTTTCATCACCACCATCACCATTATCTGCTACCCCCGCCCCCTGAATCGCCACTAGCGTGCTCCCTCCAACAACCAAATCAAGCTTCCCAGCTGCCTCCTTTACCTCCTTCGCCTTCTCCTTCTCCAGCGCAACCTCCGCCTTCCTGATTTCCTCGTTCTTAGCCTTCTTGATCTCGTTGTTTATTACTCTTATCACCTGATCGCGCTGGTTCTTTGTCTGTGGACTTCCAACGTTGATGGGGATTTTACGCAAATCGTGAACAAACTGGCAGAAATCCAAGCACTGGTCGGCGCTCAGCTTGTACATCAAATGTAGCATGATGCAGATTGCCGTTCCCGTTCGCCCGTGCCCTCCCCAGCAGTGCACATAGAGTATTTCTCCGCGAGCGATGCGCTCCACCAAGTTAACGCAGAGGTTGTAGATCGTCGTGTCGTCTGTAACTGAGCAATCGACAATTGGGACGTGAACGAAATCCAGTTTTTCGCCATTTGTGATGTTCTTCACGCTGTATTCCTTGTTTACTTCCCGCATGGAATCAACGTGAGCTATTACTTCCTTCACGTCGGTGAAGTATGGACGGATAGCTGAAAATTGGGGTTAGTGGTTGGTGATGAAAATTGTTCAAGTTTTCAAATCGCACCTTTGCCAGTTCGCCACATGTCTTCGGTAACGTCTGGGCCAGGGTACTCAACTTGCAGGCAAACGAATGTAGTGATGCGACAATTAAGAATGCTCCAAATTGTAGCCATGTTCTCCTCGTCGTTTGCCACACCAGGATACGCTCCAACAAGAAGGTGACCAGGAAGCACCCAGTTGGATTCTGTAGTGGGGCCAACGTATTGGTCTCTGATCTGGCGAATCTGCTGGTTGGACGGGAGTTTCGGGAAATTGTGCCTCAACAGTTTTTTTGTGGTGCTGTTGTTGTTGTAGTTGTTGTAGTTGCTGTAGTTGTTGTAGTTGTTTTTGGGGGTGGCATGTTCTTGTGAGTGATTTTCTTGATTTGGAGCCAAAATCTGTCGAGTTAAAGAATGACCCGGTAAAGATTTTGCGAGATTTGGATCTGAAGTGTCGGCAAGAAGGGCCATCAACTGTGTTAAGGTAATTAGTGGTGAGTGGTAGAAGTAGAAAGTGGAAGAACAAAAAAGTGAAACGGCGAATAATTTTTTTTTTATTGTTGCCGCCCCTTCTGGTTTTGCACTTTTGCACCCTTTATTTGCACCACAAATATAAACAAATTCCTAAATAGCATGAAAGTCATCTCGTTCAGGTCCCCCATGGGACAAACCATCGTGCTAGGCCTGATATTTTTCTTCACATTTACAGCCTACCTGACGATCCAAGCTCTCTCAGCTGATCTGTATGGCGAGAAACTTGGCTCCTACGTTCCTTTCTCCATATACGGCTTCTTCACGGTTTTCTGTTTCGTTAGCCCTGCCATCACGAACAAGCTTGGATGCAAGAACGCAATGTTTTTCGGTGTGTTGGGGTATGCTTGTCTTGTTTTGGCAAGTCTTGTGTATTTCTTGGACAGGGAGAATCACCCGAATTCGGAAACTTACCAATCCGTTGTTTTAATTGGAGCGTCATTGCTGGGCGTTGGAGCCGCTCTGCTCTGGACAGGGCAGGGCCGCTTGATCCTCCAATATTCGGACGGAAGCGATGGCGGAACGCTTTTTTCCGTCTTTTGGATGCTCTTCAACATGGCCGCTTTGGTTGGTGGGGTTTTGACGTTCTTCATCTTCGGGAACAGCGACGTAAGTGACGATGACGGCACTGCGTCCGATGCTCCTACTGCCAACTCGACGTTATTCATAATCTTCCTTGCCTTTGTGCTATGCGGAGCTTGTGCCACAAGATTCATTCTCGACGCGACCGAGCTTGAGCGTGATAACAAAGGTCACAGCAACAACATCTTCAACAACCACAACAGCAACAACGCCTTGCCGTTGCTGGTTGGAGACAAGAACGGTCTCCAACCACTCTTCGAAGTAGAAGTCAGCGAGAGTGACTGGGTCACAGAGTTCGTAGAGACCATCAAGCTGTTCGGAACTTCGAGAATGGCCGTCTTGGCCATTTTGTTCCTGTACACCGGGTACAACCAGCCGTACCAGCTGGTGACTTTCGGAAACAGGTTCTTCACCAGTCAGACATTGGGGCTGGGCATGATTGTGTTTTACGGTGCCGAGATTGTGGGAGGGTTGTGGATCGGGCAGTTCTTGGACAAGGCGGGCAAAGACAAGGCGAAGCAGAGAGAGGTGAGCGCCGAGCGACGAAGCGAGGCGCATTTCTAATGGAGCAGGGACTAACACTAAATTCTCTTTTGGCTCGGCCCAGGCCTCGAAAATTTGCCTATGGATTTTTTTCCTCGTCACATCAGTGTCGTTCGTGATTTGCTTCTTCCTGGAGCTCCCTTGCGCGTTCAAGGATAAAACGTGCGTGAAAAAGATCAGCTACGACAGCGTTGATGTTATCATGCCGACAATTACCTACGCACTGTGGGGATTCAGCGACAGTCAGGTGAGTGAGTGAGCGAGTGAGCGAGTGTGCGAGTGAGCGAGTGAGTGAGTGAGTGAGTGA
>Ga0114994_10001688_pt1 | contig 15954 bp, 28 predicted proteins | sample ArcticOcean_MG_C_9_FD_87043 | JGI IMG/M metagenome (GOLD analysis project Ga0114994, IMG submission 87043) | Marine microbial communities from western Arctic Ocean - ArcticOcean_MG_CB2_152 | ecosystem: Environmental > Aquatic > Marine > Oceanic | place: Arctic Ocean: Canada Basin | collected...
GAAGATACAAATTACAACGGAACAGGACATTCATTATGATTATAGAAGCACCATATAAAGTAGGTGATACAGTAAGTATTAAATTAGCAAGTGGCGAAGAGATGCTTACTAACCTAGTAGCAGAAGATGCTACTAACGTAACAATCTCTAAACCTCTCATGGTTATTGCAACAGAAACAGGCATCGGACTTGCTCCATTCATGTTTACAGTTAGCCCAGATTCTAAATTAAAAATCAGGCTAAATAGTATTATATGTATAGCGAAAAGTGCAAAGGATGCAACTGATTCGTATATTAAACAAACATCAGGAATAGTAATAGCAACATAATGAGTGGAGTCCATCGCAACACAGATCAAAGATCATGCGGAGCAGGTACAACTGTTACCGGCCAGGGAGATGTCTACGTTAATCATAAACTTTGTAGTGTAGACAATGATCCTAATACGCATGGCGGTGGAAACTTAAAGGCTGCAAATCCTGGAGTTTATGTTAACAACAAACTCGTTGTTATACAATCCAATAGCGCAAGCCCAGACAATCTTTGTCCCTTACCGGGCGGAAGCCACTGCAATCCAAGTGCAGTAGGTGCTAGCGGCGATGTGTATATAGGATAATAATATGGCAGATTTCACAGGCCCAGAAGATTACTTAAATCAAACTATATCTATACCATCTAGTACTACTGTAGACGTAGGTACTGGTGAAGTTTCAATGACTACAACTAGTTTTAGTCTCAGAGAAATCATCTGTAGTTTACTTGCAGGTAACGGTATTAATTTACCAAACTTGCAATTATGTCTAAAAATTAACATTGGTAGATTATTAGGAATACCTGGTATTCCCGCTGAACTGTACAATGCACTATCAGATGCAGAAGCAGCGTTAGATGAGTTTATTGCACATACAAACATTGATAACGTATTAGCAAGATTAAATGCTGCAATTGCTGAATTTGCTGCAATTGCTAATATGATTAACTTCTGTGGCACACCAGTTAATCCAAAGCCAATTCCAAATGTATTAAAAGATATATTTGGATCATATTTGGGCGCAGGTAAAAGCTTATTAGATAAGCTAGGAACAATGTTAGATAGTGATATTGGGCTATGTACTGGCGGTGGCGGATTTAATTCAGGTATATTCCAAAGCGGAGTACTAAAAAACCTTGGCAGTATTATAGATGACTTTGGTAGTATTGCTAATGCACCTGCAAGCACAATTGCATCATTAACAGCAGAATTAAATGCGTTCTCATTAGACTTGAATAATTTAGTTAAATTTGAAAATAATTTTAGTGGTGTAAATTCAAATGGTGGCAGTACATTTGGTAGTACATCAGCAGCAACAACAGTACACACAGGCGTAGGTACAGCAATTGATACAAGCACCTTAACACTAGCACATGCACAAAGCATTGCAGGCGGCTTAAAGTCAGCATACAGCAGTCTAAGCGGCTATGCAGTAGACGAAGCTGGCAACAGTATATTTGATTACTTGCTAGACCCTGCAATGTTAGCTAAATTAAAAGCAAATGATCTTCCTACAGTAGCAACAGTTGATCAACAACCAACATACGACTATTGTGGACGTATTATAGGATATACAGCAGTTTCGTCAGTTCCTACAACAATTAGTGCAGGATCACCGGTAACACAGTCTACAGCACCTGGAATTACAGGACTAGCAGAAGCAGGCACAATTAGCAACAGCCCGCCTATCTCTACAACAAATCTAACTAATCCTAATCCGATGATCAAGCAATCAATCCCATTATCTCCTAAAGGCAAGCCAGGCGACAAAAAAGGCGATATTGCATCAGATACTTCTTATATATACATAGCTAACGCAGATTACAATGGAATTACGGACATTTGGGTAAGATCAGCAGTTGATACCACATGGACTACATCAACAACACTAGCACCACCACCATAATTTCTAAATTCAAAAAAACCTAAAAAAACAAGACATTTCGGTTGACAAATATGCTTCTTGATGTTATAGTATATGTATAGGTATTAAGTAAAAGACATTGGTATATAAACTATGAGAGCAACAAAATACGAAGACGGAATAAAGCGCATCAATGCAAAAATTGAGGTGCCTTTAAGCGACAGTGATGTAAGTGATTTTATACTTAGTGCTTTAACAAGCGAAGTTGTAGATCTCAAACGTCTACAACAACTAAACAAACGACAACTTTTGCATCTTGCTAAAGAAGAGATCCGAACATTTGGGACAACAATTCCTCCTGATCGATTAGACTCGCTTGACAATGATACAAAGGCAATCGTTAAGAACTATGTTAAACAAATGTTTCCAGAACTTCAATAATTATAAAAGGATAAAAATTATGAAAAAGACAACAATCACATCAGTATGTATCGCCGTGTTAATGGCAACTTCGACTATGGCATCAGCTAAATCGATTACAGTTGAATCAATTGTAGTTCGTTCAGTTCAAATTGAAACACAAGGCCAGCGTGTTGTTACTCCAGTTAAAACATGCAATATTGTAGAAGTTCCCGTTTACGGAAACTCAGGAAAAGCACAAACTGGTGAAGTACTAGGCGGCGCAATTATTGGCGGCATCCTTGGCAATCAAGTAGGTGGTGGCAAAGGTAAAGATGCAGCAACTATTTTAGGTGCTATTCTTGGTGCAGACTTTGCAAACAAAAAAGGCGGTAAACAAAATATTATTGGATATCGTCAAGTACAGCAATGTGAAATTACAAATCAAGTAACTTACACTCCAGGTCCAGTACGTTGTCAGACAACAGTACGTGTACCAGCATTGGATAATATGGAGTATACGTTTGTAGGACCAAACTGTCAAACTAAAGGTTCACAACTTCGTATTCTTGCAAACATCACTTTTCAAAAGTACTAAATACAGTTGTAATAAAAAGTCAACTTTTAATTAATTAAAGGTTGACACATAACTTACAATCGTATATAGTATACATAAGTTAACGGAAACGTTAAAAATTAATAAGCCGGTATAGCTCAGTCGGTAGAGCAACTGATTTGTAATCAGTAGGTCACGTGTTCGAATCATGTTACCGGCACCACTAACAACGAAAGTACTATAATTTGTTTTATGCGGATATGGTGGAATTGGTAGACACGCTAGATTTAGGTTCTAGTGTCGCAAGACGTGGAGGTTCAAGTCCTCTTATCCGTACCAAGATAGGGTTGCTACTTAATAAGCACGTGATTAGACTACGGTTAGCTAATCGACTAACTAGGGATATAAGCCAGGACTGGTGCCCTAGCACCTTAGGAGAGTAATAGGATTACATCCAATATACGGACAAACGTACAAGGGCAAATAGTTGTACAACAACAAAGAAAGAGAAAGTTAACAAATGAACATCAGAGAAACACTACTAGAAGCTGCAGCTGCTCATCAGCAAGGCATCATTGCCAAGCATAAAGCAAATGTAGAAGTATACCTTAACAATGTTGTAGGTATAGGTGAACATTCAGATATTATTGAGACCATTGAACTTGAGATGAAATCAATTGCTGAAGCACAGGATGTGCTAGACGTAATTGCTAATCATTTTTAGGAGTCATAAATAAAGTTAACAACGCTATGCATGTAAATGCAAAGTTACTAATTGGGGCATTAGCTCAGCTGGGAGAGCACCTGCTTTGCAAGCAGGGGGTCAACGGTTCGATCCCGTTATGCTCCACCAATTAGACCAGTCTTGGGTGCGGACTTTAACTGCACCCTTTTTATTCCCTCTTAGCTCAGTTGGTAGAGCAATTGACTGTTAATCAATTTGTCGCTGGTTCGAGCCCAGCAGAGGGAGCCAACTAACAACGAGAAATCATGAACATTGGAATATATCAAACTGTTAATGCACACGCACCTGCCATTCATTGGTGGCTAGCACAAGATCCAAGGTTCGGACCACAATTATATAAAGGACTAGATCCTAAGCCAAAAAAAATGTCAATTGGTAGCATTGTAGACGAACTTAGAAATGATATTGATGTACAGACAATAGATGCAGAACTGTACGAATGTCATCAAGAAACAATGCGTGAAATGGAAAATAAAAAAGAATCGCTAGAAAACGGCATTCTTAAAATTGATTGCACAACTGAATATTTTAATTTCAATAACAAATTTGAATATCCAGTATGGAGCAATTACTTTGGATGTACAGATGATCCAAAGTTTGCTCCTAAGTGTGATAAACTTATTTTTGCACAATCCACAATAGAAGAAAGTGCAATGTTTTACATAACACAATATGCATTTAAACAAATGGATCAGTTTGAACTAGAAGCTCATTGTGAAATATGGTGGAAAGACCATATGCTAATGAGTGGGGATAACATTGGCAAGTGGAAAGAAATATGGTATAGAGATTATCATAATCAATGTATAGAAGATTTAAATAACGGCAAGTTGCAGTACATGTGGCAATTGAATTTTGCACATTGGGATTTACATGATCAACTATTATCAGATGACAATCCTGCATTTAAATTAGATTATTCGTTTCATAGGTTATTCAAAGAGAAACACGATCCAGGCGACATTGAATCACAAAATAGATCATTGTCAAATATACAAAAAAATAATATAGATCACTTAGTAGTAGATGTTAAATGGTTTAACAATACAGATGTTATACTTGATTACTTAGGCATAAGTAATAGTACAGAATTAGACAATGCTGCACAAGTATATAGTGAACGTTACAAACAAGTTGCAGAGGCGTACGATATTCTTTATAATAAGTACTATAAGTAAAAATTGGAGAGTTGGCCGAGTGGTCGAAGGCAGCGGATTTGAAATCCGCCGAACGTTTATGGCGTTCCATGGGTTCGAATCCCATACTCTCTTCCATTGTAATAAGCCTAGCAATTAATACTTGCTGGGCTTTTTGCATAAAAAGTATTGACAATTTAACTAAAATATAATATAATAACTAGATAAAAGAATATAAGGTACAACCATGAGTAATTTAATTAACAACATAGAAGCAAGCTACAGCAATGGCTTTAACATCGAAGACGAACAATTAGATGTATATGAGAATTGGGAAACATATGTTGATGATATAATTGACGAAGCAGGTTGGCTAGGTCCTATGAAGACCGTAAAGTATCTATTAGACAACACATCGTTCCCAACTGATGCAGATGTTGCAGACATGGGATGTGGTCCTGGTACAGCCGGTATTATGCTAAAAGGAGCAGGTTATACACAAGTTGATGGATATGATATATGTAGACATTTTTTAGCAAAAGCAAAACCTTTTTATAGAGATGTACAATACCTAGATATTACATTAGATCCAATAGACAAATACTATGATGTAATACTTGCAAGTGGATTATTTGACTATGGACATCTAGATGCAATTGCAGTAGAACACCTAGCAGACAGCTTAAAAACAGATGGAATATTAATAATTACAGTACCAAACAATAATTACATGAAAGATTCTGGATGGGATATTCAACAACACTTAACACTAATTGATACCATTGGTCCATGGGATAGCATGACAGTAAATAACAAGAAATATTCACATATGTTGCAGGTGTTTAGAAACTATAAAACGTAAGATAAATATATGTATAATTATTACAGCATTGAAAAAGAGAAAATTATATGATTGATGAGAGTAAATTAATATTCTTCACTGGCGCTCCTGGAAGTAAATGGAGTGCAGTAAGTAACATGCTATCAAGTTCACCTAACATGCAAGTGAACACATCAGATAGAACTGACGCACGTACACATACTCATCCAACTAAATTTAATAGTGCGCAACACTTAGGTAGTTATTTTGGTCCTGGATTTGAATTTGGGCATAAATGGCACGAGTTACATACATTAACAAAAAAAGATGTATTAGAAGAAATTGCATTACCTTGGACAGAAGAACAACCAGATTCTTATCGTATTATTAAATGTCATCAGATGGTTAATAATCTGGATTGGATTACTGAGAATTTCCCAACAAGCAAAATAGTTGTTGTAATACGGCCTACACAAAGTTGTTACAATGGATGGTTTGGAAGCGGTGGGTTTGACATCACGTATCCCAACTACGCAGAGTACTATAAAAATGATGCAGTAGCTAGAGATTTAATTGATGTAGAATGCAGAGATGCAAGAGAGTGGGTATTCAACAAAAACTTACGATTGCACGTAGCAATAGAGCGTCATTGGGACGAAGCATGGTCTATTAATAATTTTGAAGACAAAGGTAAAATACATGGATGCATCCGAAGCATCGAGGGATATATGTTTACGCACAAGACTCCAACTAGACAATTAGTATACGATACATTAGTCGCATATTATAATTTTGAAGAGATTAATAAAGATCTGTGATGAATCCAGTTATTGTAATTAATGTAAACATGGGATCTAAAGGTCACCAAATTGGTAGACTTGTATCAAGTTGTAGTAATATTACTTGGTATGATCATCCTGGTAATGGAAACAATCCATGGGAACCATGTAATAATATATTAAATGCAGAACTAAGCGGCTTTCATTACGATAGGCGATTTGCAGACAACAGCACAATTCCACCTGTGTTAGATTTTAGTAGACGTAGTGGATTGCCTCTGAGGCCGGTTATAGAGTATAAAGATAGATTACTAACATATATAACTCATAGTAAACTAGATGAAGCACGTGAATATTTTAATGGAAAACATCTTGTTGTGTTAAACAAAGATATAGAACGATTCATGAACACGTCATGGAATTTTAAAGTAGGAAAAACAAAACAGTCAATTAGTGAACTATATACAGCAGACCAAGTAGTAGAAATGTTAGACACTAACTACACTAATTATAAAGAAAACATAACAGTAGATGACTTTGTTATAGAATCAGTAGAAGATTTATTTGACATGAACATATTTAAAGCAATGTGCAATAAACTTAATTTAACATTCAATGAAGATGCTTATGTTCGTGTAAAGGAATTTATAAATGCAAACGCAACTGCTAAGTAAAGAATTATCCCCACAATTGGAAACTTTCTTTGATACTGCAAAAGAATTAAAGTACCTAAATAATGTTAGTAAACGTGCTATGAAATACGACTGGTGTTTAGATTTTGGTGGAATGTGGCATTGTGCAATAGATAATAATCAAATAGTAAGTTTAGCAGGGTGCCATCCATTGCCAGAAGTAGATGACAATGCTTGGAGAGTAATGTTTAGAGGAGTTCAAATACCAGGAAATTATGGATTTGGATTGAGTAAATATCATATGAGTGCATTAACATGGAGATTTCTATTGCCACTACAGCTAGAATACATTGATAATGCAGATGCATATATAACCACTAACATCTCACATGATGCAAGCGGTAAAATGAATAAGACACACAGATTATTTCAACAGTTAGAAAAACTGGGTATGGTCGATCATTACAATGACATGGAACTATATCACACTGATCAAAGTGTGTGGAAACTAAACAAAGATAAATATATGGAGGTAAGAAACAATGTGGTTTAATTGGAGACATCTAAGAGATGCAGAATATCTTAGTAAAAGCAAACGTGAAAACGGAGTAGTGTTATACTTCAAACACATGTGGGTTGGACTTAGAGAAGCAGGAAAACAATTGCTTATGGCGATTGCTAGCGTACTACATGCAATCTTTCCACCATTGTTTGATTTCAAACTACTCGATGTTGTTATTGACCAAACTATAGGCTTACATAAATTTTTGCCAGATCACCCAAGCTGGCAGCGACTAAAGGACGAACTGAAGAAAAATGACACCTAATCAATTAATAGATTTCAAACAAATGCTTATCACGGGTACAGCTATTAGTACAAGTGGTACCACTGGAGATCCGCAACTGCTTTTGCAAGACTCTCATAAACTAAAAGCAGCAAATAGAGTTGCAATAGATAGCCAAGAATTAACAAAGTCTTCTAGAGTATATACTGTATGCAAACTAGCGCATGCAGGTGGACTGTTAGCGCAAACCTTGCCAGCTATTGAACTAGGAGCAGACGTTGTAGTGGATTCGTTTAATGCATATAAATGGGTAAGAGAAATAAAAAAATATACACACTCCCACCTTACGCCTGATCACGCAATCGCAATTATGAAAACTAAAAACTGGCGTACATTAGACTTAACTGGCATTTGGATAACATGTGGTAGTAATAATGTTCCTTGGGATATAATTACTGCATTTGTTGAAAAAGGCGCAACGTTTATGGCTAATTGGGGCATGACTGAAATAGGACCTTGTGCTATTAATACAGTATTTAAAACACTTGACAAAATTGAAGAATATAAAAGAGAATTAACAATCGTGGGCGATAGATTCTACTGCGATACCACCATCGGACCAGATGGACAGTTATACGTTAAAGGCGATATTAGCATACATGGAAATAACTGGTATGCCACAAAGGACATAGTAAAAGTAGATAACAATAGTTATTACTATGTGCAAAGGGCTTCTTAGAAGCTCAAATACCGTCTTACACGCACGAACTAAGCATAGCAGTACAAATACTCATACAGGAAATAACATGGCAATATTAGAATTAGAAGTATTAAAAGTTCAACATTATACAGATGATCTTTTTCATTTTACATTAGAAAGAGACCCTGGATTACGATTCAGAGACGGTGAGTTTCTAATGATTGGGTTAGATAATTGGTCAGAAAAGCTACAAAAGAATAAGCCAATTATGCGAGCATATAGTGTAGCAAGTCCAAACCACCAAGATACTATTGAATTTTATAGTATCAAAGTTCAAGATGGTCCATTAACAAGTAAGTTGCAACATATTAAACCTGGAGAAAAGATTCTAGTTAACGATAAGGCAGTTGGAACACTAGTTCATGCAAACGTACTACCTGGTAGGAATTTATATCTACTTGCAACCGGTACAGGTGTAGCACCGTTTTTGTCTATTGTTCAAGGAATAGATACATATGATTATTATGATAATGTAGTATTAGTATGGGGCGCACGAACAGTTGCAGAACTTCCGTTTGATGCTATGTTTAGAAACCTAAATGAAGATGAGATTTACAGCCAAGTAACAGAAGGAAAGTTTAAATTCTATCCTACAGTAACTAGGCAATCATATGAAAACGAAGGCCGTGTAACTAATGCAATGTATGAAGGTAAAGTACAAGAAAAACTTGATTTACCACCACTTGATCCAGAACATGATCGTGTTATGATATGTGGAAGTATTCCAATGAATGAAGAACTTATTGCATGGTTGCAAGAAAAAGGATTTGAAGAAGGTAACAATAAGAATCCTGGATCGTATGTAGTAGAGAGAGCATTTGTAAGTTCATGAGCTACTTTGATTTACTCAATCAGTACTCGGATACTATTATACGTAACTTTGAACCAGCACGTTGTGAAGAAAATGTATTCTCTGATAAAGAAATTCACCAACTAACTTTATATCAATTTCAAAATGCTGACGATTTGCGTTGGACAGGCACCAGTAGTAACATTCAGCCTATATTAAATGTAACACGTCTGTTTGAAGACTTACCGTGGATGCAAGATAAATTTGAATCTATACTGAAGCATGATTTTAGTAAGTACCACACTGGCAATTACTATATCACTACACAATTGCATGATGCTCATGTAGATTTAATGACAGAAGACGAAACACAGTTTGAATGGGCAAGTGGATTAATACCATATAAGAGTTGTGTTATTCCACTAGGCATCACAACAGGCGCAGAAGCACATACTGCATTTTTTAAACAGCGTCACATTGGAACAAGTGTAACGTTTGACAGAACAGGACAAAGTTCCCAAGACAACAGTATGTATGATATTTCACGAACATACCCAACATTTGAAACAATAGATACGCCAGCATTAACTGATACAAACTATATATTTCCACACATAGATACAGAAAATATATGCGACTTTGAAATAGAAGCAGTATTTCCATTTAATCCTGGAAGTGTAATGGTGTTCGATGCATGTCAGTTACACGCTAGTTGTGTAACAAAGCGCAGACCTAATTTTAACTCGCTAAAGACTGGTGTTAATATTCAGTTTTATATTTCAACATAAATACTTATGTAAAGCAGGAACGAAATTGGCCCGGAGGAGAAGTGCCGCCCAAACATTTAGTGGTACCGCTCAGTGCCTTCTACTGGAACAAAGCTACAGGACAGTTCATTTGCTTTTACAGAAAGAACAAACATGAAAAATGTCGTAAATATATCAGTTGCAAATGACATTAAGCAACGTAAATTAAAAGAATTAGTGTACTATCAAAGTGAATTACAAAAGTTGCATACTAAACTTATTGCATTACAGCATGAGATTACAGTAACAGAATCAATCATAGAAATGATAGAAAATGAAAAAGTTTTAGAAATTAAACTATTTACACAGGGTGATACAAATGAGTAATGCACACTTAGGAATATTGAAAATATCAATGATCGATTGGTGCCACACTACTGGTCGAAAACATGAAAGCGAATGGGCATTAGTGACTAATGCAATTCTAGAAGAATTCAACGATAAAGGTAATTCATTGGATATGGTAGTAATTGAACGAGTATCTGACTATTACTACGATGACTTTTTACTAAACTTTAATGTTGACGGATTTGATTGTCAATTTGTACAAACCACATTCAGCGATCCACGATGCGGTGCAATTGGCGGCACTATCTTTGTAACACATAATAACGATATTAAAATAACTGGATCAATTGATTTGCCAAGTAGTAGACCACAATTTGATAATGGCCAGCCAGGCAAGTTAGCAACATTCGAATACGCAGGATGTGAATTTATCATTGGATGTTGTCCACAGAATTTAGGCAGAGACGGAGATGATCCACAGCCGTATCTAGACATAGTTAATAATTTTTGGGGCGAACGGCCCACAGCTGGCGAACCTAGTATTTTACCAGTTGCAGTGTGGGATGAATATGAAAATAGATATGATATACATGTCTGGCAATTAAATATAGAAGATGCAATGCGAGATGATGAAATGATTAATTCGTATATACACAATCATACTGCTCCTGTGCTAACATTAGTAGAGGGACTAGGAGAAGGAACTGGTGAAATAAATCAAACTCCAATTGCATCAGTAATTAAGCATAGAGTCAATCCAATGGTAATGTATACTAATAGTCCAAGTACATTTACTGTAACGCACACCGCGCCGTTGGCGCCATTTCCTAACGTAAACAATACTTCATTTCAGGAGTACATATCAATTAACATAACAAATAAAGGTTTAAAAACATGAGTACATTATATTTGGTAATTAGTCAAAGTTGTATTAATCAAATGGAAATTCCATATTTGCTTAACAACAGCCCAGAATTACAAGGAGATAGTTCAGCTGGCAGACATTGGGCTACATACGAACTAAACGATCAGCCAATTGATCACGAACCAGGTCCATTAGGAAAAGTAAGAGTACATGACGATTACTGGAATTTAGATAATGCAGACCAGGAATGGTATAACTTTGATGTCAGAAACGATATGAATATATCAGAAGAAAAACTAAATGGATTGCTTAACATAAGCAAAAAATATTCTATTGCATTACTGTTACACGCACAGAACTATGATGATGTATGGGCATGGAGCAGATCAAAAAATGTTATTATTGTTAACCCAATTATTAGTGATTGGGATGAGGGCGTAAATACATGGGCAGCACGTGAGTACAACTACTTAATGGAGGATGACAGAAACGCAAACTACAGCGGAGTTGATCATCATTGGCCAGGTACGGATGAAGTAGCACAAGCGTTTAAAGATCGTATGTTATATGATAATGAGATTGCAGATAGACTTAGCGATAGAATAATTTTACAACCAGAATGGATGCGAACTCCTGAGATTTACACATTATGGGAATCAGTTGGAATTGCATCACCACCAAAGGAATGGATAGATGCGTATATACAAGATTATATAGAGCATCAAGAACACGAAGATATATTAATAAAGGAGCTACAAAATGCCTACAACAACATCAAATAACTTTCTACCATTTACTTCACCTGTTAAATTATATGTATTTAATGCTGAAAATACTGTACAACTAAGTTTCAGAGTATCTGATACATGTGTGATTACTGAGCAACTGAGCATAGACCATTTTCAGCATATTGTTGATAACTGGAAAGAAGGGGTAGACGGACTAGAGACATGGATGGGTAAAGTATGGTGGGAATTAAGAAACTGTGGACCAAGACCAGAAATGAATCCTGCTGAATTTGTTGCTATTAACTTTAGTGTATGGAATTTCAGGATCACAGTAAGTGATATGGAAGATGTTATTACGTCTTATAATAAGCAATTAATCGTCTAAAATTCTATGATAAGATAAATACATATATGAACAAGCAATTATTACACAGATTCTTCACTTTGCAAGCATTAGGTGTTACCACCATAGTGCTGCTAACTGTCATGGTCATTGTATTAATTTGTTCATTTGTTACGATACATAGAAGTCAGCCACTTGAGAATTTATATGTAGAAAAATTACCAACTGTTGACTTAGCACACGATAACACTTTTAAATTTGCAGGTACATACGATAGAAACATCACATGCAATTTATATAACTTTGACGTTCACTTAACTGATATAGGCACTAATAATATTATAACATTAGGACCAGATCACTTATCAAAAAAACCAAAATCAAACAGAAGCCCAGGCAAAAATATACCAATTGAATTTCACTTAACCATTCCTGCTACAATATATCCAGGCACATGGAAAACAGAATTTACCGGACGGTATATATGTCGATTAGGTATATTTGTAGATCAAAAATTTCAAGCAGTAACAATAGAACCATTTGTTATTATTGATTCATCTGCAAACCCAACAGCAGTTACAATACTTCCCTCTAAATAATTTTAAAATAGAACATTAAGTGAGTAATAAATACTTACATGTTATATACCCACATAAAGAAAGTTCAATTTGATCTAAATGTAACCTGCAATGCTTATTGTCCAGGGTGTCATAGATACAAAGTAGTCAACGGCGAAATGTGGCTCAATCCGTATTTAGAATTCAATACAAATTTATCATTGGATGCAATAGAGCGTGTATTTAAAAATTCACGATTATCATCTAATGTATGGGTTGATATGGTAGGATTAGTTGGCGAACCCATTGCACATCCTAAATTTCTAGATATTATAGATATTATACATAAACACAGACCAAATGCACGTATTAATATACACACAAACGGTGGATTGCGTTCTACTGCATTTTTTGTTGAACTAGCATGCAAACTACATGCAACTAATAGTGTTGTTAGATTCTCAATAGATGGATTACAAGATACAAATGACATTTATAGAATTGGCGTTAATTGGGATAAAGCAATAGCTAACTTAACAGCATTTGTAAACGCAGGTGGAAATGCAGTATGGAAAATGATTGAATTTCCATGGAACCAACATCAATCAGCTGACGCAGAAAAATATGCAATGTCATTGGGAGTTGGTTACTTTGAACTTGAACAAAATAGATCTCAGGGCGGCGACGAAACTGATATATTCATGAATGCAGCTCAACGTAAAATTCATAAAAAAACTCCTGCACCAAAAGGAATTACTCCATATGGTGATAAGTCATATGCACTTACATATGATAGCTTTAACGAGATCAATCAACGATGCTTTGACAACGAAGAAATTTATATTAATGCACATGGAAAAGTATTACCATGTTGTATGATGAATGCAGGGTTAACTGACGAAGGATACATGGATAGTGTTACAAAATTTTTATATGAAGAAGACGATAGTTGGAATGATTTAAACAATTATACAATGGAATCTATATTAAGTAACAAGTGGTGGAGTAAACTTAAAGATAGCTTTACAACAGAACCATGTTCAGTATGCGTTCATTCATGTGATAAAAGATAAATTTAATTGCATTTAAAGGTTGACAACCAAGATGTCTTATGCTATTATATATATAAGAGCTAAACAAACAGGAGTTTAATATGCAAAACGAACTACAACAATTAGTAAATACTATCAAAGCAGATTATGTTAACTGGTGTACACAAAATGGTACTAAGGAGCTAACAGGTTATTTTGCAGAAACAGTTGCTACATTTGATGAAAAAGTAGAAATCAAAGAAGGCAAAAAGTATATTAAAATTTTTACTAAAGATACTTTGTGGGGTTTCATTATGAAGAATGATGATGCTAAATTTAAGAAAGGTGATATTCTTAAAGCAGCAAGTTTTAACTCGCCTGCTCGTAACCAAGCTCGTGGAAACATATTTGAAAAATACAGTGTAGCGTGGACAGGCCCACACTACTTGAAATAAGGAAAAACTAATGAGTAAAACAGGAAACTGGTTTCTAGAAATGCAAGAAGATGCATATGATATGACTCTTGCAGAATTCATTAAAAAACACGGCGAAGGCCAAATATCAATTTGGCATCAGACACAAAACTTACAGGATGGATACAATGAAAGCATTTGTCTTTGACGTTGACGGCACGTTAACACCTAGTCGAGAAGTAATGAATCCAATTCATAAAGAGTTCTTTTTGCAATTTGCAAAAGAGAATGATATGTACATCGTTACAGGTAGCGACAAAAATAAAACAATTGAACAAGTTGGCGAAGATGTATGGAATCTTGCTAAACGAGCATACCAATGTAGTGGCAATGACGTATGGGAAGAAAGCGAACAAGTTTGGTTAAATGAATGGGAACTTGATGAAGAACCTCTTGCATGGCTAGCTGAACAATTAACCGCTAGTAATTTTAGTCCAAAAACTGGCAAGCATTTTGATATTCGCCCTGGATTGCTAAACTTTAGTATTGTGGGTCGCAATGCAACTACAGAACAACGTGCAGATTATGTAGCATACGAAAAAGACCATAACGAGCGTATTGCAATAGCACAAGAATTTAATGAGAAGTTTGCAGAATTAGAAGTAATAGCAGTTGTTGCAGGAGAAACAGGAATAGACATCACAGAAGTAGGTTGCGGCAAAGATCAAATCATTGACGATTTTGATGGGTATGATGAAGTTGTATTTTTTGGAGATCGTTGCCTGCCTGGTGGAAACGATCACAGTATTGCAAAAGCACTTATTGACCAAGGACATACTGTATTCGCAGTAACCAACCCAACAGATACTTTTGAAATTCTACAAAATATGTATGCAGTTAGTAATGGATAGACGTGCATGATGGGTGCCAATTGGCAAGGTGACCGTCGATGTACCGTTACAAAGAAGTTTGCATGGTGGCCTGTACGTAGTAACGAAAGTGGTAAGCTAGTATGGTGCAGAAAGTATGTTAATGTTAGACATTCTGTATCTGGTCCAGGGTCAAATGCAGTATGGAACAACCGTTACACCGAACGGGAATTCTTTATAAAAATACTTTCAGAAAAATAATAAGCCTTTGCTTTGCAAGGGTTTTTTTACGACTTATCTGGTTGACATCTGAATACACATCTGCTATTAATAGTATATAGAACATAACAAAGAATGGAATCCATAGTATGTCAAAAGTTTACACATCACATAATTTGCCAGCAACAGTAGATTGCAAAGACTATGCACACTATTGCCAAACACGAAGTGCAGTAGGTCTTGGAGTGATGCCAGAAGAATTGTTTGATTCAATTCGTGGCTATGAAGATGAAGGAATTTTGTTCGACGAATTGTAAAATAAAGGTTGACAACCAAGACGTCTTGCCGTATAATAGTAGTATAAACAAACGAGAAAGAGAACATTATGAAAACAGTATTTAAAACAGAGTTTCTTAAGTATGCAACTTTAGCTGAAAACCAGCTAGAAGATAATAACGTTAACTGGAACTTTGTTGATGCAGATCTTTGCATGGATGGATGGGCAGAAAAGATGACCACATACCAAGAAGTGTTTAAC
>Ga0114994_10001689_pt1 | contig 15952 bp, 20 predicted proteins | sample ArcticOcean_MG_C_9_FD_87043 | JGI IMG/M metagenome (GOLD analysis project Ga0114994, IMG submission 87043) | Marine microbial communities from western Arctic Ocean - ArcticOcean_MG_CB2_152 | ecosystem: Environmental > Aquatic > Marine > Oceanic | place: Arctic Ocean: Canada Basin | collected...
GCATCTGCCCCTGCTTTTTTTGCTGCTGAAGTAAGGTATACGGCTTCTTTTGTAGAATTAGCTCCGGTGCCTGCAATTATTTGGATTCTACCTTCTGCATATTCTGAAGCTTGTTTGATTATCTGGACGTGTTCAGAAACGTCTATTGTAGCCGACTCACCTGTGGTTCCTACAAATACAATACCTGCGGTCCCAGAATCTACATGCCAGTCAATCAAATCAAAGAGGCTCTGCCAAGCAATGGATCCATCAGCATCCATCGGCGTAACTAAAGCAACTATTGAACCAGTAAGGGCATACATCTTTAAAAAATTTTATTAAGTAGTGTTAAAAGTACATTCAAGCAATTATTATAAGCGGATTCTATAGGAGGATATATGACATCACCAAAAATAAATTCTAAAGCCCCCATTTTTAAGGGCCCTTGTACTGGAGACAAGATTGCTAACTTAGCCGATTTAAAAGGAACAAATGTAGTGCTTTATTTCTACCCCAAAGACAGCACACCCGGTTGCACCACAGAAGGTCAAGACTTTCGTGACCTTAATAAAGAGTTTAAAAAAACCAATACTATTATTTTTGGTCTCTCCAGAGAATCCATAAAGTCCCATGAAAACTTTAAAGAGAAACAAAGTTTCAATTTTGATTTAATTTCTGACCCAGATGAAAAAATTTGTAACCAATATGATGTTATCAAAGAAAAAAGCATGTACGGTAAAAAGTATATGGGCATTGAAAGAAGTACCTTTTTAATTAATTCAAAAGGTAAATTAGTTAAAGAATGGAGAAAGGTAAAAGTTAAGGGTCACGCAGAAGAAGTTTTAGAATCGGCCAAAGAAATTTAATTCTTTATGTGTTGTTTACATCTTTTGGTTGAGGCCAAGCATTAAAGATTGCTTTTATAAAAGTTGCTAATGGGATGGCAAAAAATAAGCCCCAGAAACCCCAAATACCTCCAAAAAACAAAACTGCTATCAAAATTATTACTGGATGTAAGTTGTTCCTTGAAGAAAATAAAACTGGGACAAGAACGTTTCCATCTAAAATTTGGATAATTAGGTACAACGCAAGAAGCCAGTAAAAAGTATCTGACAAACCCCACTCATACAAGCCAACCAACAAGACGGGTATTGTTACTAAGAAAGCTCCGAAGAAAGGAATTATTACAGACAATCCGACGAGAATAGATATAAGAACAGCATAAGGCAGTCCAAGTATCAAGAAGACCGCGTAGGACACAGAACCCACAATTATCATTTCTATAAACTTACCTGTTACGTAATTGAATAATTGTTGATTCATTTCAGAGAAAACCGTGTTCATAAAGCCTCTTTTTGTTGGCAATAGAACGGTTAACATTGGTAAAAGTACTTCTTTATCTTTTAAGAAAAAGAAAACCATAATTGGCACCAAAACAACAAAGAAAACTGTGCTGATTAAGAAAGATATAGTTCCTGCAAGCTGCCCTAAAGCGTTATTCAATAGAGAACTAAATTGTGAAGTTAAATTGGCAAAAAGAGTATTTACACCATCTTCTGAAAAAATTTCTGGATAAGCTTGTGAGAGTAACTCAAGATTTTCTTGGAAGGCAGTAGCTATCAAAGGCATGCTTTGGATTAATGAATTTATTTGTTTGCCAAGAGAAGGTAATAAAAAGAACAAAGATACGTAGAAACTAAAGAACGTAAATAGCGTTAAAAACAAAGATACTCTATGAGAGAGATTGATAGATCTTAAAGTCGAAAGCAACCCATTCAGTAAAAAAGCGACTACTATACTTACAAGCACTGGTAATAAAATAGAACCAAAAAGATATATAAAAAGGAAAGAACATAAAAGCAAAAGACCAAAATAAATTGCCTCCTCATTAGAAAAATACCTCGCTAGGAATTTATTAAGAAGATTTTGCATTGTTTTTGTTAAATATTTATATAAATTAAGGAACTGCTATATAAAAGCATGGTCAAATTTCAAATACGTATAAATATGATACATACATTAAACATAGATAGGTCTTTAAATTTTTTTTTATAAAATGAGATATTTAGTTTTAATTATTCTTTTTATGAATTCTGTTGTTATTTCTTCTGAAGAGGAAACTTTGCCTGAGCTAGGCAATGCCTCTTCTTCATCTATATCTATTGCCTCTGAATACAAGCTCGGCAGACTGTACATGGCTCAATTAAGAAGAAGCTTGCCTGAATATAAAGACCCAATTACACAAGATTACGTAGAGCATTTAATTTATAGACTTTCGGAATACAGTCAACTTAAAGACAGAAGATTAGAAATAACTTTAATTGATCAACGATCGGTTAATGCTTTTGCTGCACCGGGAGGAATTATTGGAATAAATGGAGGATTAATATACCACGCAAAAAACGAAGGTGAATTTGCTTCGGTACTTGCTCATGAATTAGCCCACCTTAGCCAAAGACACTTTGCTAGGAGAATGCAGAGGCAGAAAGACAGAAGCATGGCCAACTCCTTGCTAATCTTAGCCAGTATTGCGATAGCAGCAGCTACAAGCCCAGAAGCTATAATTGCTGGTCAGCAAGTCATCAATCAACAATCTTTATCTTACAGCAGGGGGAATGAACAAGAGGCTGATAGAGTAGGGTTTAAGACGCTCACAGCAGCTGGTTTTGATCCACAAAGTATGGGAGATATGTTTGAGATTCTACAAGATTTAAGTCGTCTATCGGGCTCCAATGATTTAGAGTTCCTGAGATCTCATCCTCTTACAAAAAAACGAATTAGTGACTCTAGAGTAAGAGCATCTGAAATTAAAGGTAACAACTATAAAAATACTTTAAATTATTCCTTAATTAGAAATAGAGCGTTAATACACTTCACTAAACAGCCAAGACAATCTATTGATAGGCATAAGGAAGAACTGAGACTGTCTAAATCTATTAAAGAGAAAATATCTGCCTTGTATGGACTTTCTCTTTCAAAATCAAGAAATGGAGAGCATTCTGAAGCTCTTGAGTTAGCCAGAAAGGCTTTATCTTTAGATAGTGAAAACCTTATCCTGCAAATGGCCCTTTTAGAAGTTCACATGAACGCAAAAAATTTACTGGAATCTCAATCTCTTGCAAAGAATCTTCTGGAAGTAAACCCTGGAAATTACCCTTTAACAATTTTTTATTCTCGTATACTTATGGATGCTGAAAATTTTGAAGAAGCAGAAGATCAATTAAAAAGACTTACAGTTAAAAGATCAAGCGACCCACAAATCTGGTATTGGCTTGCAGAAACTCAAGGCTTATCAAAGAATATTATTGGTCTTCATCAATCTAGGGCGGAGTATTTCTTTCTGACAGGCGACTATGATCAGTCAATAAAACATTTGAGGTGGGCATTGGAGTTAGCGGGGAAAAATTTCCAAATTACAGAATCAATATATTTAAATATCGAAAAGGCACATGAAGCTAAAGAATCTTTAAAGAAATTTTCTTAAAATTTAGATTGAAAGTTCAGTAAAATTTTTTCCTGCTATTAAATGAATGTGCAAATGAAACACTGTTTGCCCTGCATCCTTTCCATTATTGACAACCAACCTAAATGACTCTTGCACCCCTAAGTCTCTAGCAACCTCTCCTGCTACAAACATAAGATGGCCTAACAAGGCTCTATCTTCTTTAGAGGCATCTGAGATCTTTTCAATTTTTTTCTTTGGAATAACCAGAAGGTGTATTGGAGCAACAGGATTAATATCTTTGATAACGAGAGACAGCTCATCTTCATAGATGATGTCTGCAGGTATCTCTCTTTTTACAATTTTTTCAAATAATGTATCAGTCATAATTTCTATATATTGAAATGTAAAAAATTAATTACAATTCTGAGGATTGATCATAAGAGAAGGTTTTTCCTTCCTCATTGGATCTAGCCTCTATGAGTTTAATGGTATAACCTTCCACACCTTTTATTTCTTTTATACCATCAATATGCATGGCCTTTTCTTTAAATTCCTGCATAGACTTAACTTTTTGTTTTGCTTCCCTAGCATCTATTCCTGCCACAAAATAATTTAAATGAGATTCGTATATTCCCTCTCCCATAGAAGAATCGTAATAACCAACATGCACCATATATAAGTTCATATCTAACACCTTTTTTTTAAGTTTAAAGCTACTTTAAACGAATCTCAAACAGACCAAGGAAATAAATATAAATAAAATAAACAGCTGCTGTAGAAATTAACGATAAGAATAATGCAGGAAAAAAATCTAACTTAAATTTTAACAGTATTGGAAGTAAAGCAAAAAAAGTTAGCGAGGGAGGAATCATGATTAATATATTATTAGATAGGACACTAATTTCTTCTAGATTTCTTCTGTCTATATAGATCCAGATTATTGCTAAAACAGATGTCAAAGGAATGGATGCTAATAAGCCAGCTATCCAAGTAGACCTTCTAGATATTTCTGATATGAGAATTATAAATAGAGAGGTTAATAAGATTTTTAGTATAAGGTACATGGACGTAATTCTATCTTTTCTACTTTCCTGTTAAGTACATGCCCATCCAGGTTGCAGTTAAACAAACGACTACTGTGAAAAGAATATATATTAATGATAGAGAGGTATGACCTTGACTGAAAAGATCTAATGATTCTTTTGAGAAGGCTGAAAAAGTTGTAAAGGCACCCAAGAAGCCAATAAAGATAAGAGGATGATAAATATCATTGTATTTTGGATCTAAAGTATTAATCATAATTCCTAGAGCAAAACATCCAGCAAAATTAACAAATAAAATTCCTGCTGGCAAAGGCAGTATATTTATTTTTTCTACGAAGTCTGATAAATATGACCTTGAAAGGGCTCCTAAAGCACCTCCAATACCAATGAGAATAAATTTCATATTCTTAAAAAATGGTGGGCCGTCTGCGACTCGAACGCAGGACCAATTCCTTAAAAGGGAACTGCTCTACCGACTGAGCTAACGGCCCGAAAAAAAAAGCGTATCTTATAGGTTTAATCAATTAAATTCGACTCTTCTTGAAGATTATTTAAAGTTTCTTTGGCAATCTGTGTAATAGCTGCTTCTGGATATTCTTGAATTAACTTTTCAAAGTATCCTGATGCCTTAGAAATTTCACCATTAAACATAGATATTTCTCCGAGCTTATACAATGAATCAGGAACTCTAGCGTGGTCAGAATATTTATCTAGAATTACTAAATATTTTTCTCTGGCATCATCGGACATCTTTTGAGCTAAGTATATTTCACCTGACCAGAAGTAAGCATCGGCTGCATAAACTCCCATGGGAAAAGAAATTATTTGATCTATAAAAAGCTCTAAGGCTTCAGCATAAAGTGCCCTATTAAATAACTCCAAAGCTTGTTTATATTTTTCTAATTCTAAGTCACCTTCTAAACTATCTTGTAAATTGAGAGGCATATCAACCATTTTCTTATTCTTAGTAAGAGTATTATTTAGTTGAAACAACCTCTTGTCTAAATCTAAATATCTTTGCTGTTGTAACTCCTGTAGGCCATCTAGTAAGTTAGAATTTTCTTCAAGTTGGTATCTTAGCATCGAGATTTCTTCTTCTAATAAAGATATTTTCTTATAAAGGAGTTCTATTGTTTCAGTATTCTCTTCTGAAATTAAAAGAGGAAATTGTAGACACAATAAAAATATTGTTTTTAAAAAAAATTTATACAAGATTTTTTAGAAAGTTTTTATGACCGCCCTTCTATTTTCAGACCATGAAGATTCATTGGATCCTTGAGAAGTAGGCTTTTCTTCTCCGTAACTTACAGTATTAATCTGAGCTCTAGAGACTCCATTAATTATAAGCAATTCAGCGACTGAATTTGCCCTCTTTTCACCCAAGGCTAGGTTGTATTCTCTGGTTCCTCTCTCGTCACAATGACCTTCTACTCTAACGCTTAATTCATTAGACTTGATGATGTTTGCTAGCTCTCTTATCTTTTTACTGCCCATTGCATCAATATTGTAATTATCATAACTAAAGCTAACTATAGTTGCTGATGCCATTCCTGCTTCGGAATAAGAAGAAGCAGCGTCCGCTGAAATTACTGTAGCATCACCCGTACTCTCAATAGAAGTACTCGTACATCCACTGAAAGAACAAATTATTGCAGCTAAAACTAAAAATTCTTGAAACAACGTCATATTAATCTCCTTTTTAAATATTATACTTTTTTTTTAACACTAATCTATTTTAGGTGACCAAGAAGGTTCCCTTGCCCCACCTGAAGCAGAGGGAAGCGTAAATTTTGTTTGACTATTTAAAGTAACTCCAGCCAAAACGTCTCTGTCCCCATCTTTAGTAGCGTATATTATAACGTTTCCGTTCGGAGAGACTGAGGGAGATTCATCAAGAAGAGTATCAGTTAAAATTCGTATCTTCCCAGATCTTAGATCCTGCAAAGCGACATGGAAAACTCCTTTTTTTCTATGAATGTAGATAATTTTTTTTCCGTTTGACAGATATCTAGCTCTAGCATTGTAAGTACCCTCAAATGTCTTACGCTTTATTCTTTTAGACTTAATATTTATTTCATAGATTTGAGGAGATCCACTCCGATTCGATGTAAATATTAAAGAATTCCCACTCTCAGACCAGTCAGGCTCTGTATCGATACCATAGTGAGAAGTTAATTGTTTCCAACTATTGCGCCTAAGATCATAAATATATATATCTGGATTGTCTCCTTTAGAAAGAACAGCGGCAATATAACGACCATCTGGAGACCAAGAAGGAGAGCTGTTTATGCCTTCTTCTCTTTTTAAAGGCCGTCTAGTACCTGTAGCGAGCTCTTGTATGTAAATTCTTGAAGTACCTTCCTCAAATGAAACATAAGCTAACTCTTGTCCGGATGGCGACCAAGCAGGCGAAAGGATAGGTTGCTCAGAGCTAAAAAGAGAAAGGTCATTGTCTCCATTTATATCAGTGATCCTTAAGTCATATCTATCAACTGATTTATAGGGCTTATCTACGTATGCTATTCTTGTTGAAAATATTCCTGATAGGCCGCTAATTTTTTCATAAATTTTATCACTAACATTATGCGCAATTCTTTTTATTGAAACTAAGGAGCCTGAAATGATGGCTTTATGAATTATCTTCTCTCTGACTATATCTATAATGAAGTAATCCAAGCTTACTTCTAAATCTCCCAATGCCTTGGCGCTTCCAATAACAAGATAATCAATATCTAAAAGTCTCCAGTCTCTGTAAAAAACTTCTTCCAGATTAACGGGCAAACTAAGCATTACTTCTGGATCAATAACCTTAAACTCCCCAAACAATTCTAAATCTTTTTTTATTACTTCATGAACGTAATGATTGGGTGGACTGTCAATACCCCACTCTATTGGAACCACGGCAATCCTTAGCGGCTCTTCTAAGCCACTTCTTATTTCTATCCTAAGTTGAGACAACAAAGAGCTACTTGAAAAGAAAATCAGGAGTAGAAGAAATGTCCGAATAAAAATCATCTTTTATAGGTTTTCAGCACTGAATACTAACGTAAATTTCCTAAAATTTTTATCGAATAACTTTGAAGGCATCGAAATATTCACAAACTTGCCTACTCTAGTTATCGCAGAAAGGGCTGACAAATCAAAATTCTTATTACCACTAGTTTTTATCACATTGCTATCCAATATTTCTCCAGTAGGAAGAAGCTTAAGCTCTATCTCAACAACCAATCCTTCTGTTATGAGAGGTTTTTTCCACACCTCTCTTATTTGATCTTGAATCATTGAAGAAAAATACAGTACTTCCTTTCTTGTCTGGCCGTTTAAGACTATTTTGTTCTTTGATTGATAGGAAGCTTTAGGGAGATTTATAATTTTTTTTAGCTCTTCAGCGGGGCTGAACTCAATACTTTTTCTTTCCTGGTCCTTTGAAGAAGGAATGAATATTTTTTCTATTTTACTATTTTTTTTAGGAGCAACCAATGCTTCTTCTTCAGTCACTATATAAGCAGGAATAGTGAGAACCGTAGAATTGTTACTTAACATATAATCAATGTCGAAGAGGTTTGAGGCGGATAAGATAATCCCAACATGTATGAATAAAGAAACAATAAATCCTGCGACTAAATTCTGCATTATTTATTTACTACAGGCTTGGTAATAAGACCAATGTTAGTAGAACCTAGACTCTGAAGCTTACTCATTAAAAGAATTATTTTTTGATACTTAACTTCGCCATCTCCTCTTATAACTACTTGGATATCTGGATCTGCGGATAAAACCTTAGAAACTTCTTGGCTTAATTGCTCTAAATTAAGAGACTTATTTGATAGTGAATCAATCTCTAAATAATAAGAACCATCAGATTTAACTGAAACAATTAAAGGCTCAGAATTTTTTACAGACAAAGGAGCTGAAGATGCTTCAGGTAAATTAATGCTAATTCCTTGAACCATTAAGGGCGCTGCAACCATAAAAATAATCAATAAGACGAGCATCACATCAATATACGGAACGACATTTATATCTGAAATTAAATTTCTTCTTTTTCTAGGCATGCCTTTTACTTAGAATGGATTTCTCTGTGAAGTACTGATGAGAATTCATCTACGAAACTTTCATAATAAGACAATAAAAGATCTGTTTCGGAAATATAGCGGTTGTAAGCTATCAAGGCAGGAATTGCTGCAAATAGTCCTATTGCTGTTGCTATAAGAGCCTCAGAAATACCTGGCGCTACGGCTGATAGAGTTGCCTGATTGGCTCCTGCAAGACCTCTAAATGAATTCATGATTCCCCAAACGGTTCCAAATAAACCTATGTAAGGACTTACCGATGCAACCGTTGCAAGAAATGGAAGGTGCTTTTCAAGTAAAACTTGCTCCCTTGATAAAGAAACGCGCATACTTCTTGTGACACTGTCCATAACTACATCCGGATTCATTTGCTGGGAATTCAACCTCTTGTAGTCAAGATAACCAGCCTGAAAAATACATTCTGCTCCAAGGACTTCTTTATCATCCTCTTTGCCTCTCTCTAGTACCGCCTCTACTCCCAGATCTGACCAAAATACTTCTTCAAAAGACGTAAAATGATCTTTGGATTTTGAGATGTATATCCATCTCTCAAAGATGACCATCCATGAAACAACAGAAGCCAATATCAAGAGAACTATCACCGTTTTGACAATAAAACTGGCATTCAAGAAGAGAGAAATAATTGAAGTATCCATAATTAATCTAAAAGCTTTTTCATTCCTAAATATAACTCATCAGGCAATACATAAGGAGTGAAATCTTTAGCATCGATACAGCCACATTTTATTTTCCCCTCGCAAAGCAAAAGATCGTTTAAATAGACTAACTGTTTAAAATCGAACGATACTTTACCTAATTTAACTAACGATGTTTTGACTATTAATTCATCATCTAATTTTCCTGGCTTAAATAATGAATTTTCTACCTTCCTAACTACAAACATAGCGCCGTTATCCATTAGAGTTTTTTGTTCATATCCGGCTTGTCTTAAAAATTCTGTTCTAGCACGCTCAAAGAATTTAAGATAATTTGCGTAGTAGACAACTCCTTGAGCATCAGTGTCTTCATAATAAACTCTTAGTTTGTATTCATGCATCAGTCATCAAGGTCGTGGTCGCGTATATCTGCAGAATACAATTCCTTTAAAAGAAATATATAGTCGTCCCAAAGTAAGTCAGCAGTAAAAGGAGAATCTAGATGTAAATCTGGATTTATCGACCCTAGAGGAACTTTGACCTTTATAGGCCTCCTATCAAATTTATAAACAAGAGCAGGAATTCCTTTTTCCCTTGTTGCGTCTAAAACTTGCTGCCACCATGCCTCCAAAGGCTCAGCTCCTGATGCGTATCTTTTACATTCTATATACCATCTGCCTATCTTGAGGTCGGGAAGATGTTTTTCTCTTGTTTGTTCAAGAATTCTTCTGATGTTCTTTTTTAAACCTAAGTCAGAAGTGAGCAGATTTGCAACTTCTCTTTCAAATGAAGCTCCTTTGTTTCTAGAATTAGTCATTTTTAGTCTAAATGTTCCATCATTTCATCAGAAAAATCTGCATTTGAGTGCACCTTTTGAGTGTCATCTAAGTCTTCTAGGGTCTCTAGTAACCTAAAAACTTTAAGAGAGGTTTCTAAATCTAAAGAAATTGAAGTTTCTGGTATTAAGGAGATTTCTGAATCTAATAATTCAATATTATTTGAATTCAAAGCTTCTTTGACGTTTGTAAAATCATCCGGGGTAGTAGAAATAGTTATAGAGTTGTCAGTATTTAACTCAACATCTTCAGCTCCGGCTTCAATTGATAATTCCATCACTGCATCTTCGTCAGAACCTTCTGCTGCTTGCAATATACCCTTCTTAATAAAAAGATAATTTACAGATCCATTTGTTCCTAATTTACCGCCTGATTTAGTAAAGGCATGCCTTACCTCTGCAACTGTTCTGTTGTTATTATCCGTCATTGCCTCAACTAAAATAGCAATGCCTCCCGGACCATAGCCTTCAAACATTACCTCCTCAAGGTTTTCTCCTTCTTCACCACCTGAGCCCTTCAAAACTGCTCTATTTATAGTATCTCTGGTCATGTTTGCTGCCAAGGCCTTTTCAATGGCAGTTCTCAGTCTAGGGTTGTCTTCTGGAAGCCCTCCTCCTAATTTTGCTGAAATAGTTATTTCTCTTATTAAAACAGAAAATATCTTGCCTCTTTTCGCGTCTTGTCTGCCCTTTCTATGCTTAATATTTGCCCATTTAGAATGTCCTGCCATAATTATTCCTCTATGTCTAAATCTTGGACTTTTATATGAAGTTCATTTAACTGTTCAAAAGAAGCCTTACCTGGAGCATTTGTCATTAAACATGAAGCTGTTTGTGTTTTTGGGAAGGCTATTACATCTCGAATAGATTCTGATTTTGTCATTAACATTATCATTCTATCAAGCCCTATTGCTAAGCCAGCATGAGGTGGGCAGCCGTGTTTAAGTGCAGAAGACAGAAAACCAAACTTCTCTTCTGCTTCTTCAGCTTCTATATTTAAGGCCTCTAAAACAGCAGTTTGCATCTCATGGTCATGAATCCTTACAGACCCTCCTCCAAGTTCAGTTCCATTAAGAACTACATCATAAGCGTCTGTTAGAGCCTCAAGTGGCTTATCTCTCAATTCTTCTATAGAGCATCTGGGAGCTGTGAAGGGGTGATGGAGTGGCGTTATATTTCCAGAGCTAGTCGTTTCAAACATCGGAAAATCAACCACCCAACAAGGAGCCCACTCACAAGTTAATAAATCTAAATCTTTAGCTACAAGGTCCCTTAGGGCAGCCAAAGAGTCATTAACTATTTTCTGTTTTCCTGCTCCAAAAAAGATAATGTCTCCTTTTTCAACCTGTAATTTATCAAGCAAATTAAGGATAGTATCATCGTCTATAAATTTGATAATGGGTGATTGCAATCCTGATATCCCTTCAGAAGGATCTTCAACTCTTATGTAAGCCAAGCCTTTAGCTCCATAATTTCCAACAAAGTCGGTGTAATCATCAATTTTCTTACGTGTTAACTTCTCTCCGTTTGGAACTCTTAAAGCTGCAATTCTACTATCTGAAGAATTAGCAGGCTGGCTAAACACTTTAAAATCTGAATCCACAAAAAGATCCTTAACTTCTACAAGCTTTAAAGGATTTCTTAAATCTGGTTTATCTATTCCATAAAGCTCTATTGATTCTGCATAAGTTAATTTTTTGAACTCTCCTAAATCAACGTCCAAAGAATCTTTAAATACTTTTGTGATCATCTCTGTGACCACTGCCATAATGTCGTCTGCATCTACAAAAGCACATTCTAGGTCTACCTGTGTAAATTCAGGTTGTCTGTCAGCCCTTAAATCTTCGTCTCTAAAACATCTTGCAAATTGATAGTATTTTTCAAAACCAGAAGCCATGAGGGTTTGTTTAAAAAGCTGAGGAGATTGGGGTAATGCAAAGAATGAACCCGGGTAAGTTCTGCTCGGTACCAAATAATCCCTTGCACCTTCTGGTGTAGCTTTTGTCAATAAAGGAGTTTCAATTTCTAAAAATTCTTCTTCATTTAAATAATTTCTTATTGAATGAGAGGCTTTGGCACGTAATCTAATATTTGATTGCATGGCCTCTCTTCTAAGGTCTAAAAATCTATATTTTAATCTTGACTCTTCTCCCACTGAAGTGTGTTCATCCAATTGAAAAGGTAAAGCCAATGAAGGGTTTAGAATTTTTAACTCTGTCGCCTCTATTTCTATTTCTCCAGTAGACATATTCTTATTCACCGTTCCTTCTAGTCTTGGTCTAACCTTGCCTTTAGATAAAAGTACAAATTCTGATCTGCAAGTCTCTGCCAACGAAAAGGATTCTTTGTTGTTTGGATTGTAGACAACCTGAACAAGTCCAGATTCGTCTCTCATATCAAAGAATATAACTCCTCCATGATCTCTCCTTCTGTGGACCCACCCAGAAATTATAACTTCTTCATCTATATGTTCTTTGTTTATCGATCCGCAATAGTGAGTCCTGAATGTCATAGTTTGGCCTTATTGTTTAGGTTGATTTTGTTGGTAAATCTTTTTTATCTTTAGAGGTAGAAGGATTTTGGTTTTCATTATCACTCTTAGCTATGTTTTTCTTATTTCCTGTTTTAAAGTCAGTCTCGTACCATCCAGTTCCTTTTAATCTAAAATTTGGTGCAGTTGGAAGTTGAGAAAATTGGGGGTTTTCTGCTTTATAAATATCCAACTCAGATATCCTCATCTGAATCTCAAAAACTTCTTCTGTCTTCTTATTTTTAAAAATATATGTTGGCATGACTGTCTTTTGTGTTGAATTTAAACGTTTTAAAAATTTAAAAAAAAATTGTAAAAATAATAATCTTAGTTAATTTTTACTAATTATAGCAATATAAGGCTCATAGCCATGCAACTATTACAGCTATAATAATATCTATATAAAATAATATGAAAACTAGTAACTTACTTTTAGCTACCCAAAGAGAGAATCCTTCAGATGCTGAGGCTCCCAGTCACAAGTTAATGATAAGAGCCGGTCTAATAAGGCAAGTAGCATCTGGAATATACAACTGGCTGCCAACTGGGAAAAAGATTCTCAGGAAAGTTGAAGAAATAATAAGAAAAGAAATGGATGATGCTGGGGGGCAGGAAATACTCATGCCTATGGTTCAGCCAGCTGAATTATGGCATGAATCTGGACGCATTGATCAATACGGTCAAGAGCTTCTGACTTTTAAAGATAGGCATGATAGAGAATTTTGTTTGGGACCAACTCACGAAGAAGTAATAACTGATCTTTGTAGAAATGTAATAAGAAGCCATAAACAATTACCAATAACCCTCTATCAAATCCAAACAAAATTTAGAGATGAAATAAGACCTCGTTTCGGTGTTATGAGATCACGAGAATTTATCATGAAAGATGCGTATTCTTTTGACTTAGATAGTGAAGGTTTGGATACAAGCTATTCAAACATGAAGGAGACGTATATAAAGATTTTTAATTTATTAGGATTAGATTACAGAATTGTTAAAGCAGATAGCGGTGCTATTGGAGGCTCTGATTCTGAAGAATTTCACGTACTAGCTGATTCTGGAGAAGATTTACTGGCGTTCAGTGATAAAAGTGATTATGCAATAAATGCAGAATTATTGACCGAGTTACAAGACGAACAAGACCCAAGTTCTTTGGAAGGCAAGCCCAGTCCGGATGGAAAAGGAAATTTAAAATTAAAGCGAGGCATTGAGGTTGGTCATATATTTAAATTAGGAACAAAATATTCAGAAAGCTTAAAACTAAGCATCCAATCTGAAGGTGGTAATATTTTTCCTGAAATGGGATGCTATGGTATTGGTGCCTCAAGGATAGTGGCGGCTGCAATAGAACAAAATTATGATGAAAAAGGTATACAATGGCCTGAAGCTTTATCTCCTTATCAAGTAGCTATTGTGGAAGCAAATCCTAAAAAAAATCCTGCTATAACTACCAAATGTTCAGAGATCTACAAAGATCTTAAAGATAATGATATCGATGTACTTTGGGATGATAGAGATAAAAGACCAGGTGTTAAATTTACAGATATGGAACTTATAGGTATTCCTAAAATGATTATTGTAGGAGAAAACTCTTTAGAAGCTGATGAAGTAGAATTGAAAATGAGAGGTGAGGAAAAATTTGATCTAATCTCTCCCCACGAAATACTTAGTTATCTATAGTTATTCCATTCTCTCAATGATCATTGCATTGGCTGTTCCGCCTCCTTCACATATTGCTTGGAGGCCATACTTACCCTCTCTTCTTTCAAGTTCGTGAAGTAATGTTGTCATCAATTTAGCACCTGTTCCTCCGAGAGGATGACCTAACGCCATGGCTCCGCCATTTACATTAAGCTTATCAAGATCAGCTTCTAATTCTTTAGCCCAAGCTAGCGGGACAGGGGCAAAGGCTTCGTTTACTTCGTAAAGATCTATATCATTTATGGACAAAGAGGCTTTCTCTAAAGCTGTTCTAGAGGCAGGTATAGGACCTGCTAACATCATGACCGGGTCATCACCAGCTAGAGCTAAAGAAATTATCTTTGCTCTTGGCTTAAGACCTAGCTTTTTTAATCCTGCATCGTTTACTATCATAATAGCAGCCGCACCGTCACATATTTGACTAGAGGTACCTGCTGTAATTACACCTTCTTCAGTAAGAGTATTCAATCCTGATAGACTTTCTTGCGTCGCATCAAATCTAATGCCTTCATCAACTGTTACCATTTCATCTTCTCCAGATGGAAGTTTTCCTTTTACTGGGACTATCTCTCTATCAAAATATCCTGCCTCGGTAGCAGCAATGGCTTTCTGATGACTTGCAAAAGCAAAAGAATCCAATTCTTCACGTGATAATTCCCATTTGTTAGCCATCATCTCAGCACCTGAAAATTGGCTAAATTGAATGCCAGGATATCTTTCAGCAGTACCTTTCCCTTCAAAAGGTTGTCCATGTCCTGCTTTATAACTGTCAACAATAGCAGCTCCTATTGGAACTATACTCATAGATTCCACTCCGCCAGCTATTACAATGTCTTGTGTTTCAGACATAACAGCCTGAGCTGCAAAATGTATTGCTTGTTGTGAAGATCCACACTGCCTATCAACAGTAGTACCTGGAACAGATTCTGGTAATGAAGAAGCCAAGACAGCAGTTCTTGCAATATTTCCTGATTGAGCACCAGATTGACTAACACAACCAAAAATTACATCGTCTATTAAGGATGGCTCAACCCCAGTTCTTGTTACAAGCTCATCCAATACTAATGCACCTAAATCCGAAGGATGCCATTCACTTAGTTTGCCATTTTTTCTTCCGCCTGGTGTTCTTACTGCTTCAATAATGTATGCGTTCCCCATATTAAACTCCTTTATTAATTTATATTGATAATAGAATATACAAATATACGAGTAAATAAAATTTTTGTATAAGCTTTATATTATTGAAAGTTATACTAATAGATCTTCTTTGTAAAATTTAATTTTTTTAAATTACTTGTATAAAAAAACACCCTCTTAAAGAGGGTGTTTTTTAATTACTTAAAGGTAAAATTTACTCATCTTTTTTATTAATGGCGTCCATTACTTTTTCTTCAATAGTTTTTAATAAATCAGGATTAGCTTCTAGAAATTCTATTGAATTTGCTTTGCCTTGTCCTATTTTATCCCCGTTATAGCTATACCAGGCACCAGCCTTTTCGATTATATCTAAATCGGCACCTCTATCTATTATCTCTCCAAGTCTGTTAATTCCTTTATTATATAGAATTTGAAATTCGGCTTGCTTGAAAGGAGGTGCGACTTTATTTTTTACAACCTTTACTCTGGTTTCATTACCAACAGCCTCGTCACCATCTTTTACAGTACCAATTCTCCTGATATCCATTCTAAC
>Ga0114994_10001691_pt1 | contig 15929 bp, 28 predicted proteins | sample ArcticOcean_MG_C_9_FD_87043 | JGI IMG/M metagenome (GOLD analysis project Ga0114994, IMG submission 87043) | Marine microbial communities from western Arctic Ocean - ArcticOcean_MG_CB2_152 | ecosystem: Environmental > Aquatic > Marine > Oceanic | place: Arctic Ocean: Canada Basin | collected...
CTACACAGACGAAGACACCGGCACAGATGATACATTCGATGCGTTTGTTAGTGGTTTCACAATGCGATCCGGTACTACACGCAAGGGCGAACCTTACACAGTACGCAACATGCACAGTTTAAGTGTTGGCGACATAGTGTATAACAGTAGTGACGACACATACAACATGGTTGACGGCATGGGTTTCGCAGACATCACAGTTAAAATGCTACAGGAGATGAGTGCATGATCATATTCGAAGGTGACTTCGTGTTACTCGCCAACAGTAATAGTTGGGAAAGAGTTATAAGTATCACCGACAACATGACTGTGGTATGTGAGTCAGGCCCAGTAACAGCATCAGATCGATATGTGTTACAGGTGTTAAGCCTTGCAGAGTATCAAGCACATCATGGAGGCAAAGGGTGAGTGCTATAGTAACCACACACAACTTCTCATACGCAGTAGATGAATACAGTATGGACTTGACTGCTGAACCAGGACACACTATCACGATCAAACGACATGGTGTGTACTCATTGTCAATGGCTGATGCTCTGTGTAAGCGGTTAACAAAGGCCGGTAGTACAGTGATGATAACCAACATCGCAGATCCTGATCAATGTCGTACCGTACTGCCTGTAACGACAGGGTAGTGGCAAAGCGTATCACAGTAACAGAGCTCGATTGGTTTACATTATCAGATAAACAACTTGCCAACAAGATTGAAGCCTGTTACAAGATTGATAAAAATAAAAAGAAAAATAGGTCGGCAAAAAAAGAAAGGTTAGAGCAGTTTTGAGGTGTGTAGAAATTTTTTTGAAGTTGCAACGGCGCCTAATTTGTAGCCATCGCATTTAAGCCCTCTTACGGCATGCTTCTCTATTTTTTTCACTGTTCTTGATATTTAATTTTTTTTTACGCATATTTTTTTACATAGTGCTACAAGCGGTTCATTCCGGCTAACACTATACATCAAAATGCTACACATAACTCTACACAAGGTTATACACACTATGTTACGTTACAACTCACAACTTGGCTTTTACACGGTACTACACAGTAGTAGACACACTCGCGAGTATGGGGCAACACCTCGACCATATCCACTGTTACGCACATACGACTCACGAGCTCGGGTTATACACACTATTGCAAGTCACAGGGCAGTCAATGTTTGTGTATGATCAATTTAGGGGTCGAGAACCCAAAAAAATCGGAGCGGAATGTACATGGGCCTGCCAGGTTGACAAGTGTTGTATATGTGTTATACTACTGTATACAAAATAAAAAGATGGGAGTCAATTTTTATGTCACAACTGATAACACACAATAAAAAACTAAAGCATTCGGGCCAGTACTTAACGTACAATCTTGGCACCTTGTGTACACCTGTAGCATACTTGCACACATCATATGCAAATGCTCAAATAGGCCAATACGTTAATGCAGGCAACTGTACTCGTGTTGAATATGGGGAACAGGCTGTTGAACTTGTGCAAACACAAACTGCATTACATACCGAGGCTATTGCCAAACTCAAAGCTGACAGAATCGCTCGAGCACTTGGGGACTCACCTACACCAAACAAATAGGTTGACACAGGCGAGAGATCCCTGTATAATAACACACATAGCAAATTTGCCCGGGTGGTGGAATTGGTAGACACAAGGGACTTAAAATCCCTCGCTGGAAACAGCATGCCGGTTCAAGTCCGGCTCCGGGTACCATATTAAGTAGGTCTCATTGCCCTACTATAAATAATCGAATGAGTGGTGCACTCGGCCCCGCGGGGTTGCAAAGTAGTAGAACAGTAGTACAGCAGTTAACACGCCCTTAGCTCAGCTGGATAGAGCAACTGCCTTCTAAGCAGTAGGTCACTGGTTCGACTCCAGTAGGGTGTACCAAATAATTTACACAGAGGAAAGCATTGTGCAAGAACATGCAGAACTGGTAACACTTGAACAGTTGTTGGTTGATCACGATTGGACTTACAACTACAGCGACGATTATCGTTACTGGACAAAGGGTGTAACAGAGAGCGAGTGGATTCAGGTTCAACTCGATGTGTGCAGGGTAGCAGGACATGGTGCCCGAGCAAAACAGTTATACGATCAGTATAACCCTTTTATTGAAACCGATCAAGGGCCAACATCATGAAATGGTATAGAATAACAGTAACCCAAAGACAATTTGATATTATTGCTATAGTGAGTATTATGATTTTACTTGCTGTGGTGGTTAAAGGATGTGTGTAATGAAACAGCCAATAACAGTTGAAAGCATACTTGAACATTCGGACGGGTCTGCAACAATAACATACGACATGGATTCGGTCACAGCATCGAAACTTATTGATATCGGATTTATCCATGCGTTAAAACAAGGACTTCGACTCGATGATCCAGGACCTTGGGACTCGGCACAGTTGGAGTTAGCTCTTGACTAAAACCTCTAACACCGTATACACAACTACTAATAACACAATGACAACCACTGGTACTATCACACTAACATCTGATTACTTAGACAACCTAACTTATGCAAGTACAAGTAGTGCAAGTATAGTCATAGGCAATGAAGTATTGGACGGTCCTACAATTGCAAAGTTAAGAGCATTACTTGATGTTATATCAGACGTACCTGAGATAGCAGAGAAACTTAATGTCGAACTTGCTATAAGGAAAATTGCAGGCCAATGAAGTTTATTGATTACCATTGGGACTATGATGGTTATGACATTGTGTTTGATTCCGCCCTATCCAGTGAACACTTTGTAAAAGAAGGAGACATGTTTATAGTAGAAATTGAACAGCGTTGGTGTGCTAATGCACAAAAAATTATGCCCACAGTAGTATTTAAAAATATACTTGATGAATCATTAAAGGAAAACATATGATTAATGTAATAGTACAAGGCCCACGTGGCGGCATAGTAAAACAAAGTCTGGTCGAAGAGATAACAAACGCAACAGCAAGTTTTGGATACCAACTCGGTATCAGTAGGCGTAAACTAATTGTTGCAGTTAGCGTCAGTGATGATGTTGTTACGCCTGCAGGTAACTCAGGCGAATGTCTTGAACTTGATAATAATATATACAGCATTGGAGTTGCACTATACTCTGATTGGTTACTAACCCTTGCACATGAGATGGTTCATGTTAAGCAGTTTGTAAAGAAAGAATTAAACCCACAACTAACAGTATGGAAAGGCAAACGTATACTCACCGAAGATTATTATAAGATGCCACACGAACGAGAAGCATTTAAGTTACAAAGAAAACTCGTTACAGGCTACACCGGTGAATAAATACATGCATGTCAGAACATAACAACTCGCACCTTGTTTCGTTTCAACTGCCAAGCGGTGGCAGTAGCATACCAGCAGGAATTAAACGCCAAGAAATAACTCAGACAATACATGAATGGAGTAGCAAGTGGGACATATATCCTACCTTTGGTACTGCTTCGTTGTCGGTGCATTGTTATTTTAAAACACCAGATGAGTATGCTGTATTTAAAATAACCTATCCAAATAAATATCCACACACAGTTATGACACCAAACGACCGTGGCGTGTACGTTAATTACGATAAGTGTTAAAAGAAAAAACACACCGGAGTGTGTTTTTAAAGTATTGATGTGCTAAGATATCAAATGGTGTTGTGTGATTAGTAAGTAAACAATGGTTCCATCGCAACATACATAAACCAAATAACAAACACTAAGGAACTTACTGTTGCAATATCATTGCATTGTTGCCCGTCTGGGCAGTAAGTATTCTTAAAGTCTACTAAAGTTTGTTTGATGCTATGGAAGAAATTTCTTACGTCACTGGTCGTGATTGTAGTCATTATATATTCTCCTGAATCTAAATCATTTAGCATCCAGTTTCACAGCCTCTTACGAGCTCTGCTCAGGGGTTAAAGTTCCTTAACTTTTTATTAGTGTTCTCGTAATGCTGTCTCCTCGCAATGGGAACTACAACGGATACATACCGCGACAACCGACAAACACAGCAACCGTCCTGTGGTGGAAGTATGGATTGGTTTACTTCCGCTTGTATTTATCTTCTTTAACTGATGTGTTAATTATTAGTGGCTATTTTAATCAATTTGTTTTTTTAACCATGCTCTATATGATAAAGGTTGATTAGTTTTAATTGTTTTCAAGTATTCTTTATATAATTGTTTATTATCCTTTGACTTATTCATAGTAGTAACCCAACCATCTGAATTGTCTTGCCATCTTTTTGAATTAGTCATCTAATGCACTGAAGTCAAATTGGTCTAATGATTCGTTTACTATATCCCATTTGGTACCAGGTCGGCCCATATGGTTCCAGCATGTCCGTTGGTTTAATACTTTACAGAATTGTTGAGTCTCGTATTGATCACGTATGTCAATATTGCTATAACCTTTGCTATGATATATTGTGGAAGTAATATCACAAATGCCTTGACGATGACTAATACCGCGATAGTCGAGCTCGCCATAGAAGTCAAGTTCAACTATTTGATCCGTTTCTAATTCTTCGAGTGTGTGCGTTATGAAACCTTCTACTATTAATTTCTTTGTATCCAGCCAAGCATCGTCAATGAAGTTTGCATAAAACTTTTGAAATAGTTTTGTATCACCAAGCATACTGTTTACCCGCATGGCCTGTACAGGTTTTAGTTTGTCTATACGCATTGTTCGAACCCCGTCGTCATCTATTGCATCGAGCGTAGGTATTGCAAAAGTTTTGCCTTTGAATGTTATGCGATGAGGCTGAGTGAACATAAAAATTACTTTATCATTACGACCAATACGTTCTTTACAACAATGTAATTCCCAAGCAGATACTTCCAGCGATGATCCATCCTCACCAGTATGTTCTATTGTGCAGTTTAATTTTTTTGCAAGTTTGTTAATCCAAGTACCAGGTCGCCCATTTGCTACATACGAATCACCAAACAGCCATAATTTATTCTTTAACATGTTTATTATTTATTGCGTTTACGTTTGTACATACTTGCATTAAGGTATTGATCAATGTATTCCATTACATGCGGAACAGCATCTGTTTTGGTTAAAGGTGTCCCCATATGGTTTGGTTTGCTTCTAACAAGATGAGGGTCTATACCAGTATCATTAATGAACTGGTCTATTATATCTGCTAAACAAAATGTATTTTCTATATAGAAAGCCTTAGCCGGTTCAAACGGTAGTGTAGCATACTGTTTTGGAAAGTCTGCAAATGCAGGTATGTGTAAAACAGGACAAGGTAACTTGTAGTTAATAAGATAGTTACACATAACACCTGCACGTTGTTCTTCTTCCTCTCGGTCCCAAAGATGTAGATGATAACGAGCGTAAGCATTCAATTCATCTTCGCCAACTAAACCATGTAGGTTATTGTTATTGGCTTGATTGATTGCATCAAGTTTATTATTAATCTCACCTGTCCTTGCGGCAGATAAGTCAATTGGTCTATAGTGTTTGCCGTTGAATAGGTTTCTATAAAAGGTTGTGTACACAAATACTACTATGTCATCTTTGGTAATGTAATCAACATTCTCTAAAAATGATTGTAACATTGCTTGTATACTTGTTCCAGGCGTGCCAGTATGAGCTACAGTTTTATTAGTGAGGTAGGCCAATCGCTGACACCAGGTACCTGATGACGCATCGTCGCAATAACTATCTCCAAAGAACCATATATTTCCCATACGTTGTATTTATGTAAATAAATAGTAAGCAATGAATTTAATAGAACAACAAACTAATTTGGCCGTATTCAGCAAAGGGTTACTTGCAGAGTTAGAAACTTCTGACGCTGAACTTGTCAGTGTAGACGAGATACAAAAAGTTTTGTATATAATAAAAGACAATGTACCACATACAGCCTTAAAAGATATGCCACTGACTTCGGCACTATTAAAATCTGTTAATAAGTTATTTAATTTTAACAACGTTGCATACAGACTAATGACACCAAACAGTAACTACACAGTACACGAAGATGCACATAGGGGTTGGGGTAGTTATAATTACCATGCAGTTGTTACAACTAATCCCAACTGCTATTTTGTTTATCCTAAAAACAAAAGTCAGCAGTTGTATTCTTTAGAAGAAGATAAAATTTATATGTGTTGCACCAATAAGCCGCACACTTTCATGAACGCAGGATCAACAGACAGGATACATTTAGTATTTACAGATGAATAAAATAGATCTTAGGGCTCCAACATTTACGGGACCAGACTACTTAGCAAACCAGATATTACAATTTCCTTTAGATGAAGAAGTAGTTATAGACTTTTCTAATGAGTGCCACGTATTTGTTACTCACGGAAGTAATCCAGCAGACTTTCAATTAATATATGATGCAATACATATAGCATGTAATATGATTAGCAAAGATGAAACACTAATAACATACTACAGTGGTAATGTGTTTGAGCCACAAAGTTATAATGAATATTGTAGCATAAACAATATAACAAATAGAATAACTGCATCACATAAACAGGCGTGGGCACACACCGTAGTAGATATACATGAGGACTTAGGTTATCAGAACATACTTACTAAAGACACAGTACGCTCAAACTATTTCTTATGTTTAAATAAACAAGAACGTCCAAACAAGTTGTTGTTTATTAGTGCGTTAGCCGATTACGATTTGTTTAACGACACAGGTATCATTACAGCACATTGGGAAAACCGGAAAGAAATAAACATAGCCGGTGTAGACTTACCAATGAATGAAAACTTAACCAGGCACCTACCTAAAACATTAGGCGAAGACGACCCGGAACGCACACATGTTGGCGATCTCAATGAGCAGTATAAACAGGCACACCTCAACACATACTTTGATGTAATAGTTGAAACACTTGCAGGCCACCCTATATCTAACTCGTCGCAGATGGATGTTCCAAACTTTTGGAGAGAATGTTTCTTTAGTGAGAAAACATTTAGAAGTTTGTATTACATGCGACCATTTCTGTTGTTTGGCAACGTTGAATCACTTACAGTTTTAAAGCAATGGGGTTTTAAAACATTTGAAGGTATACTGTTTGATGAAAGTTATAACGACTGCTACAGTATGAAAGAACGTGCAGATAAAGTATGTGCAGAAACAAAACGAATTACAGAAGAATACACGTTACAAGAACTGCATGATAAAATTTACAGCAAAGAAGTACAAGATATATTAAGACACAACAGAGATCATTTATTAACAATTGCACCAAGACGGTCTGAACCATACACGCCAAGTAATTTTTATTATAGATCCAGCACAGAAATCTCAGTAGACAACCCTCCAGTACCACTTATTGTTTTACAGAACCATGACTTCAGTACAGGTAACTACTGGGTACTATATGATAAACTTATAGAGGCTCCGGCTATACGCAGAGAGATTGAACAGCAACAAGGACTATATGTTGACTATGGGTTTGAAGCAGTAAGCATATTGCGTACAGGCGAAGGGTGTGAAGACCTGGTTCATGTGTATGATGTACTGTATGATAACTTAAAGAAAGCAGAAGTAGACCCAAGGTTAGTAACTTACATAAGCGGAAACACTTATGAATATGATAACTACGAAGCATGGTATGTAGACAACAGCCACCTACCAAAGTTTAAAAATGTAATGGGAAGGCAAACACAGATACCTGCTACATACTATTGCGAAGACTTGTCATATACTACAGACAACAACAAAGACACAACAAAGAGCCACTATGCATTAACTATGCATAGGCGTCCAGGCGAACACAGGGTACACTTAGCAAACAGAATGTATGAGCGTGGGTTACTTGATGATAGCCAAACTATCAGTAAGTTCAACTGGGAAGGCGACAGACACTTGTCAGTTATTGCCGATAGCCCAAAAGGCTTAGTAGACATACTACCAAAGAACACGCCCGAAGATGATCAGATATGTTACTCTGAAGACTATCCAGAGTATTATAAAAAAATGTTTAGCGATACATACTACAGTATTGAATCAGAGACCCAGGCAGACTTACATTTAGAAACATCAGGCAAAGTTATTAGAGACCTGTACCCATATTGGAAAAGACATTTCTTTACAGAAAAAATTTGGCGTAACATATATTGGAAACGTCCATTCCTATTAATAGGCGACGCAGGCATGCTTGGGCAGTTACAACAACTGTTTGGATTAAAAAGTTTAGACGGACTATTGTTTGACGAGAGTTATGATAGAGAACCTGATTGGCAAAAAAGAACAGACATGATGCTTGACCAACATGAGTACATTATAAACAATTACACTAAAGAAGAACTACATAGTATTATTTACAGCAAAGAAGTACAAGACATTCTCGAATATAATCGAACTACATTCATTGAATATGCCAAAAGGCATAAATAGTATTATAATTATTATATAGCAATCGGAGTTTAATATGCCAACAAATAGAGTTTATCCAGCCGCAGACGGTGTCGCAACATGGTATGCAGATAAAAGTAGTTCAGTCGGAACAGCTGGCGAAGTTACTATTGGAACACATGTCGGTGCACTTGCACCAGCCGGAGTTGGAATTCCAGATGATTTTACCGGGTATACACCTATTAATAGAATAGATAATCCAGCAGATGGTATTAACGATAGTGCAGACTATGTTGTTTACTTTCAGAAAGATGGGACTGATCCGTTAGAAGTATACAAAGCCACAGACGCTGATCCATCTACATTGGTACAGTTAACTACTGGTGCTGAGTTTGACTTAGTATCACCGATGGTTATTCCTGAATAATTAGTACTTGACAAACACCCCCAAGTGCTATATAATAGCACTATGTTAATATCCGAACTGCAAGAACTTATCTACGATACCGAACTGTTCTACGACCAATTAGTTGAATACGGACAGCCTGAACCAACCTACGATATAAAATCACCTGAGAACTATGTTAGTGGATGCCAAAGTTCTGTCTGGGTATTAATACAAGATAACAAGATACTTGTAGACTCTGACGCAATGATGGTTAGAGGTATTGCAAGAGTTATAGTAGACTTTGCAGAACACAATGCAGATATATCATTTAAAGACTTTCATATAATTGCTAAGCCACTAACTACACAAAGACAACGTGGTATGCAATCTATTATTAATAAGATACGTGAACTGAGGGGAATTAAAGTTGTTGTACCGAGTCAGCAAAACATTACTAAATAAACCACGTATACTTCCTAACGTTAAACAATTAGGCCAATGGTATATTGAATACAGCGATGACTACGAACCAGACATGCGTAACAATGAGATAACATGTACACTACCTGATTATCCTTTGTGGCAACATTGGTGGAACGGCGAAACGCAAACACTCGATAACTATTCATACAATCAAGACATTAACCCTGTGAACATGTTATCGCCATTTACTATTTGTAAATTTTATGCAGACGGCACAGAAAACTTAGAAGACTTTGTAAGAGAAGATACTTATGTTGCACCTGACACAGGTACAAACTTAACATGTAGAGAAGCCGCAGTAGGTATTAGTAATATTCTTACTAACACATTACAAGAAGCCGCTAAAGAAAGACACGACTGGCAACTATACTTAACAGGCGGAATGGATACTTGCGTATTGCAAAGTATTATTAAACGACACAGTATACAGATTGCTACAGTTGATCAAACTAAAAACTTAGAATGGCCAGCAGTAGACTTTTATAAAATGTGCGGACCACAGCAAAAGTTTATGATGGAACGTAGTTCAGAGTTTATGCAACTACCACCTATGGCAAAAAATCTTGTTACAGGGTTTATGGGCGGACTTGAAATTTTAAGATGGCCAGCAAGTATAATGGCATTATGTAAGATACACGGTACCGACTATAGAGAAGCATGGGCAGAAGCACTTGAACGTGACTCCTACTTAGCATACTTCTTACATTTTCGTAACAACCAATTCCAATGGCAAACACCGGACGTAAGCACATTACAAGACGCTAAAGATTATTGCAGTGATGTTTTAATACATACAACAGAAGTGTTTAATGTAGATGACAAGAACTTGTTAGTGCCTTACAGAAATAGAGACATACATCATTGGGTAATGGCACTTGCTCCAAACGAATTAATGAAACAAGCATGGGACAGTCAAGTGCATGTTGAGATAATAAAATTGAATGCACCGGAACTACTAAGTTCAGTGGTGACACCTAAACTAAATAAAACTATATAAAGAGGAAAGCAGTATGAATTTTGTACCATATGTAATTGAGAAAACAGCACAAGGCGAACGTAGTTACGATATCTATAGTCGTATGTTAAAAGAACGTATTGTATTTCTAAACGGCGAAGTAAACGACCAAGTAAGTAACAGTATATGTGCTCAACTATTATTCCTCGAAGCAGAAGACTCTGATGCTGATATTAGTTTCTACATTAACTCCCCAGGCGGAGTAGTTACAGCCGGTATGGCAATGTATGACACTATGCAGTATATCAAACCAGAAGTATCAACTATCGTAATGGGACAAGCGGCATCAATGGGAAGTTTACTTGCCCAAGCAGGAGCACCAGGCAAAAGATATTTACTGCCAAGATCAAGAACAATGATACATCAACCAAGCGGCGGTGCATCAGGCATGGCAAGTGATATTGAAATCCAATATAAAGAAATCGAACGTATGAAAAAAGAACTAACAGACATTTATGTACAGCATAATAGTCAAGGTAAAACATACGCAGATTTTGAAGCAGGAATGGATAGGGATACCTTCTTATCAGCCCCCGAGGCAGTAGCATGGGGACTGGCAGACGAAGTTATCGATAAGAGAGAATAATGTTCGATAATACGCATAAATACATGTGTACAGGAGAACATAATGGACGAGCTATCAAAGTTTAAACCTCAGGTTTTTACACCAAAGAAAATAGACGAAAACGGATTAGACGAAGACGGAGTGATACACGATAAGTGTGGCACAGACGAGTGCTGTCAAAAATGTGAGCCGGAAGAGTCAGAGTCTTTGCTGGAAACCGTTAACAGCAATAAGGATTAGTTATGGCACAGTTTAGTTTCATTGAGGTTTCATATGATGCCTCGATAACTTCAGACTTAGACATGGAATTACAAATGGAGCGCCTTGGCTTCATACATCGCTCACAACACGCATTGGACCAGGTTGGGTTTTGGACCCACAGGCAATGTATTATCTTGCTTCGTAGATCGCAAACAGGCGACATACCTAAAGTATCCGGACTGGGTTTCCTCGGAGAACACGCAGACATTGACCGCCTCGGTGCATCGTTTGATAGAGACAGCGATTTCTTTGTTAGCGAACAATACGGATTAAAAACATACATAGTACAAGAGAACCAATTCCAGACAGCAATTGATCATATGTATAATGAAATTGATATGACTTCAACAAGTAATAATGCACTAAAAAACTTTTCAGGCATTGTGCTTGACGCCGATGAGGCAATTAAAGATCACTTTATTGGATTAGGATTTAGGCCAACAAAGCATTCTGCAAACTACGATACACTTGTTGGTGATGTTAATAACTTTAGCATCTTAATAAGCAAGAAGCCAAAAAAATCTTTAGTACCTACAATTATATGTGATACAGACGATGTATTTAGTAGTACAGCATTCTTTACAGCACAAGGGTGCGACATACCAAAGTTTGACGATACTACAATGCAGGAACTTAATTTTGGTAAACTAAATCACAAGATTGTAGGTTATAACTGTAAGGCGTTTGGTTCAGAAAACAGTTACACTATTGAAAATTTTATAAGAAATGCGGCCAATGATATCGACCTAATCGTTAGGCAAAGAAGTAAATACATACACATACTTGAAGAAACAGTAGATAGTTATTATGAGTTCTCAACAGATTGACAATAAAGACCAGTTTAATAATTGGTTAAATTGGAAACAAGATTCTATAAAACTGCCTATAGGAAAGATGCTTAGTGCAAGACACAAAGCTTCAGAGATTGGATATATAGACAATGAGGACTTTATGGTTCGTAGTACGTCTATTAGGTTTGCAAATAAAACTAACCTTACGTTCTTTAAGTTAAACTGGAGACCAGATGAGCTTTAATAGTTTTATTAATAAAATAGAAAAAATGAGTCAAGATCAACTCATGACCGAAATACAATCGTTGCATAAAAAACTTGGACGTATGAATCCTCACTCGGGCATGGTACAGCAAGTCCAAGACATGATCCAAATGGCTAACACCGAATACAACGAACGCATAATAATTGAAAGGGCGGCAGAGAAAGACGACGACGGTATTATTAATATTGGCGAAATAGAAGAAGTTGTTTACACACCAGACTATACTGATACAGATTTATTTGTCGAAGTTGTAAAACATTACAGTGGCGACAGAATAAGTAAACGTAAACAAGATAGAATAGAAAAAGATCAACGTATACAGCAACAACTTACTGATGCAAATAAATTTAAACCTAAACCAATATCAAGCAACACACAGGCCATTATGGATGATATCCCAGTATTTGGTAAAATGAGTAACAAAACAAAATGATGCACTTAACAAGAAAGAATGTACTTAGGACGCTTTGGATAGACCAGAAGCAACGAATTATTAAACCGGCTGTGTTTAATATCAAGTATACATTACGAACAGAAATGGTTGAAGGCGCATCAACTGAAGACATGTCGCTTTGGCAGAATCTAAGTTTTCAAATGATAAACTATTTTATTGAAGAGCAAATGTTTAATAGCATTATGTATGATACCTCAGGCAAAGAGATGCTCGAGAGATACTTAGTAGAGTATGATAATAACTTTGTATACTTACCAACAGCAAATGAGGCATGTTTAACTACAGCCATACATGCTAAACTGAATACAATATGTCATGAGAACAGTATTGTTGAAAACATTGAATTGCAAGACACACTCGACGATCTATCATATCATTACTACAATGAAGATCTACTATACCCAACTCTACCAGACACAGTCGAATGGTTAGGTGAACTTAGTTTTTGGGAAACACCGTGGTGGTTCAGAGAAGACTTTAGCACGTTTGACAACGTTGCGTTTGACCAAGAAGAACTCGATACATGGAAATTAGACACCAACCAACAAGAGATCTCCGGAGGAATGCACAAAGCATATATAGAATTACAAAATGATATTATCAATGAACTCAATGGCTTACCAGGTGCAATAATTACAGAAAAGAAAGGCGAGCTACTTACTCCAAACTTTGGCAGTACTAAAAAACCGGCTCTCAAACTTGTACCAAAAGATACAGAATAAAGGTTGACAACTTTCAATAACTTTGTTATACTTACAGTATGAACACACTTGCATCTGACAGTGACGGCATTGAGCTACTTTACAGAGGTAGCAATTTAGATAATGTTGCATTTGAATCGATAACCGACTACAATAACTTTGCCAAAGAGTTAGAGATTCGACCTATAAGCGATATAGCAAGAATTAGCAAAGAGTTCAATATTCCTCAACACTATAAAGATACAGATGTTGAGGAGTATGTTTATAGCAAGTTAGTTGAAAGCGGAGATTCAGATCCGTCTGTCAAAGCCAGAGTAGAAATGGAACTAACTATGTTTAAAGAAAGAGGATTGTTTCCAGTATTACAATTGCTTATATACATAGTAGACGTAATGCGAGAACACAGTCTTGTATGGGGTGTAGGCAGAGGAAGTGCAGTAGCAAGTTTTGTGCTCTATATTCTGGGTGTGCATAAGGTGAATTCGGTTAAATACAAGTTAGATATACAGGAATTTTTAAAATAATATGGTTAAGAAAACAACAATGCGTGGCCAAGTCATAGACTTTGAAGCCTTACAGACACAGCAAAGTGCAACAGTATCGGTAGGAAACACCGGAACAGATGCCGCCGGCAACGAAAGAAATGCACAAGGCGAGATTACTAAACCAGCAGAAGTCCGTGTAAGAGAATACTACAGAGACAATCCTCAAGCATCGAACGATAAAGTATCTTTAAAAGGCTCAATGCCTGAAGGCGAGCCAGTAACTAAAGCACAAACAGAAGAAGTAAAAACTGCAAGTACACAAAAAGAAAACGTTAGAACTGAAAAATTAAAACCAGATACATTAAAAGCAGACCCTACCCCACCTGAAGGTGATGACTTCGATACTCCAGTACCGTTAGGCTACAACGAGATAACTCAACCTAATGGTGATATTGAAATGGTTCCATATTATACTGAGGACGATAACAATGAAGATAAGAGCGTATAAAGATAATATTCTTTGCACCAATGCAGACTTTGGCGATCAGACAACTGAAGCCGGCATTATATTAAAATCCACATTAGGAAAAGAAGAAGGCATACTACCAAGATGGTTTAAAGTGTTTGATGTTGGCCCAGAGATTGATTGGGTCAAAGCAGGACAATGGTTATATGTAGAATACGGACGCTGGACCGAAGGTATTAAAATCCCTGACGATAGACTTGAACCCGGTACAGAAATATGGAAAGTAGATCCTAAAGGCTGTTTAGCAATTAGCGATGATGCTCCGGTAGGTACTGTTAGTGTTAGAGCCAATGACGGTCTTGAGTTTGCAAGAAAATTAAAAGAGGGTCAGTATTAAACTGTGAAACACATATCGGTACTTGGCGGTGTAGGCCTAATTTTGTTAACTGGCGTTGTTTGGGGACAGATTCATCCGTTATGGTTATTGATAGCAATCCCGCAAATTCTTTATTCAGTTATAGACTCTAACTAATGCCTTACATAGAATCAACAGGCAAATCAGGTATTAAGAATCAATTAGATCAATGGAAAGGCGTAATGACCGATCCACGTATCGACGGCTTCAATGGTTGGGCATGTAAGCAGAAACTATACGAAATAAAATTTCACGTAGACAAACTATTAGAAAACTCGCCTCATTACGAAGGTGAGGAGCAATGGCTCAAAGACCAGCAAGTCGAACGAGCTGTCGACAAACTTTCAGGCAGATAAAATGAAAATTGGAATTGTTGGTAAAGGATTCGTTGGCTCAGCAGTTGCAAACGGATTCGACAAAGGCACCGAGTTGTTTATTGTAGATTCTAAATATTCTACCAACACCCTCGAAGACCTTATTGCATTCAGTCCTACAATAACTTTTATATGTGTTCCTACTCCTGTTTCAGAAGATGGCAGTTGTGATGTAACTATAGCATCTGAAGTTTTATCAGAGTTATCTATGCGAGACTATAAAGGAGTATGTGTTATTAAAAGTACTATCATTCCTGATTACTTGCAAGAATTTAAAAAAGAATTTGATTTAAAGATAGTTTATAATCCAGAGTTCCTTACTGAAGCAAATGCAAACCAAGACTTTATTAATCCTAAAATGCAAGTGTTAGGCGGCAAGTGGAAAGACTGTGAAGTAGTTGAGAAGGCATACTTGCGACATAGTAGTGTTAAAGTTGTTCCTTGCTTTAAAACAGATTTAACTACAGCAAGTTTGTTGAAGTATACAATTAACAGTTTCCTTGCAACCAAAGTTATGTTCTTTAATGATCTATATAAACTACACGAAAGCAGTAGCAGTATGGCATCATGGGAGCAATTTATAGACATGCTAACCAGAGATCCACGTATGGGCGATAGCCATATGCAAGTCCCTGGTCCGGATGGCAAGTTTGGCTTTGGAGGACATTGTTTCCCTAAAGACACTGACGCTATGCTGGCCTATGCTAAAAACAAAAACATTAAACTTAATCTACTTAAAAAAGCAGTAGAAGTAAACAAAAAAATAAAAGGATAGAAATGAAATTTATACACCTCCCGCTAATTATTATATTAGCAGTATACTCATCATCGAATTCTGCAGATGCGTATGCTGGATTTAAATACGAAATTCCTTATAAGGATCTAACTAAGCAAACAGAAATTAACCACTTGCGATTAGGTTACAAGTTTGATAACAG